>JAESFK010000205.1_pt1 | contig 40407 bp, 38 predicted proteins | sample 9269391 | NCBI WGS metagenome assembly JAESFK01 (sample SAMN14506231, study PRJNA617097) | algae metagenome | isolation source: Drouetiella hepatica UHER 2000/2452 and co-occurring heterotrophs from... | place: Slovakia: Slovak Paradise National Park, Hrabusice, Kosice Region | collected 2000-01-01
GGCCACCGGGCCGCTCTTCAAGTTCGTGAAGACGCCGGCCCAGATGGTGGCGCTGGGCGAGGCGAAGCTGATCGACCACATCAAGACGATCGGCCTGTTCCGGACCAAGGCGAAGAACGTGATCGCCCTCAGCCACCTTCTGCTGGAGCGGCACGGCGGCGAGGTGCCGCGCACCCACGAGGAGCTGGAGGCGCTGCCGGGCGTCGGCCGCAAGACCGCCAACGTGGTGATGAACGTGGCCTATGGCGAGGCGACCATCGCCGTCGACACCCACATCTTCCGCGTCGGCAACCGAACGGGGCTCGCGCCGGGCAAGAACCCGCTGCAGGTCGAGCTGAAGCTGCTGAAGCGGGTGCCGGAGGAATTTCGCCTGCACGCCCATCACTGGCTGATCCTGCACGGTCGCTACACCTGCAAGGCGCGCACGCCGCTCTGTCCCGCCTGTGTCGTGAACGACCTCTGCACCTTCAAGGGGAAGACCGTCGCGGCCTAGCCTTGCGGGGCCCCTTCGCCCGCTTCCGGGCCGGCGCCGAGGCCGCTTGCTTCGCGCCTTTCACGGCCTCGGCCAGCGCCACGGCGAGACGGCCGCCGCGGCGGTCCTGGCGTTCCAGCATCACGATGTTGCGGATCAGCTGCGGCTCGCCGAACGGCAGGCAGGTGAGCTTCAGGCCGGCAAAGATCTCGTCCGACACGGCGAGCACGGCGACGCCCAGCCCCTTCTCGACCATGCGCAGGATGATGTCCTGGCTGTCGAGCACCATCTCCTCGTGAACCTCGACCCGCATGCGCCGCAGCTCGCGGTCGATCACCCGGCCGGCCCAGGCCTTGCTGTCGAAACGGATGAAGGGCAGTTCGGCCAGCAGGTCGCGGGCACTACGCTGCGCCTGGCCCGGCGGCGCGAACAGCCAGAACCGGTCCTGGTAGAGCGGCGTCCAGACGAGGCCGGCCGGATAGGGCCGCACCGGCTCGGTGGTCAGCGCCGCGTCGAGTTCGCCGGCCGCGACCTTCTCTGCCATCTCCGCCGACAGGCCGACCGAGACCGAGACGCGGGCGCGCGGATGGGCGCGGTTGAGGGCGACCAGCGCATCGGGCAGGACGCCCGCCAGCGCAGTCTGCACGGCGCCGACCCGAAGGCGGCCGGCGAGCGAGCGTTCGTCGCCCAGCGCGCCCGCGATGTCGTCGTAGAGCGCGAGCACCTCGGCGGACCGCGCCACGACGATCCGCCCGGCCTCGGTCAGCACCGGCAAGCGACGCGAGCGATCGAACAGCGGCGCGCCGAACTCTTCCTCCAGCGCCTTCACCTGCAGGCTCACGGCCGACTGCGTCAGCCCGACTGCCTTGCCCGCAGCGGCGAAGGAACCGTGGCGGGCGATGGCCTGCAGGGTGCGGAGGGCGCGAAGCGACATGAGACCGATGATAATTTATCATTGGTGGATTGAGTATTAAAAATTTTCGCTCGGGGGCGGCTGAGGCGTACACAAGCGCTCATGAGCGCCGACGTGATCCTCGCCCTTCTGCCCATCGTCCTGCTGATCGCACTCGGCATCGTGCTGCGGCGCCTGCGCTTCCTCGCCGACGGCTTCTGGCCGCAGGCGGAACGGCTCAGCTACTACGTGCTGGTGCCGTGCCTGTTCTTTCACAGCCTCGCCACGGCCAGGCTCGACGCGCTGCCGGCGCGCGAGCTCGTCTCGACCCTCATTCTCTCGATCCTCGCCGTGGCCGGGCTGCTCGTCGCGCTGCGGCCGGTGCTTCGCGTCGACGGGCCCTCCTTCACCTCGATCTTCCAGGGCGGCATCCGCTTCAACAACTATGTCGGCGTGACCCTGGCCGCCGGCCTGTTCGGCACGCAGGGCCTCGCGCTGGCGGCCCTCTGCAGCGCCGCCATCGTGCCCACCGTCAACATTCTCTGCGTGCTGGTCTTTGCCCGTCACGGCGCCGCGCGGCTGAGCGGCCGCGGCATCGCCCGGCAACTGGTGACCAACCCGCTGGTGCTCGGCTCCTTCGCGGGCATCGGCTTTCAACTACTCGGGTTCAGTCTTCCGGCCGCTGTCGAGCCGGCGCTGCGGGCGCTCGGCGCGGCGTCCCTGCCGCTCGGCCTGCTCTGCGTCGGCGCGGCGCTGGAGTTCGGATCCGTGCGCGGCTGGATCGCGCCGGTCGCCACTTCCTCGGCCATCAAGTTCCTGGTCCTGCCGGTCGTGACCGTCGTCGTCGCCTCGCTCATGGGCCTGACCGGACCGGCGCTCGTCACGGCGCTTCTCTTCCAGGCCCTGCCGACGGCGTCCTCGGCCTACATCATGGCGCGGCAGCTCGGCGGCGACGCGCCGCTGATGGCCGGGATCACGGCAATGCAGACCCTCTTTGCGCTGGTCGCCCTGCCGCTCGCCGCGGCCGGGATCGGCGCTCTCGCCGCCTGACGCGTCAGGCCAGCGCCCGCAAACCGCGGCGCAAGGTGCGGCCGTCGGAGGCCGGCAGAAGCCGGTCGATCTCGCCGTGTACGTCGACCCAGACCGGCATGGCCGATTGCAGGACCCTGCGACCGGCGGGCGTCAGGATGAGCCGCCGCACCCGGCGGTCGGCCGCGTCGACCGCGATTTCCACGTAGCCGCGCTGCTCGAGCGGCTTCAGGTTGGCGGTGAGCGTGGTGCGATCCATCACCAGCAGCGCGGCGATCGAGCTCATCGAAGGTGCCTCGGGCCGATTGAGCGACGTGAGCAGCGAGAACTGGCCGCTGGTGAGACCAAGCGGTGACAAGGCTTCGTCGAAGCGGCGCGCCAGCGCGCGTGCGGCGCGTTGGGCGGCGAAGCACAGGCAGTGGTCGTAGACGTGTCGTGTCGTCTCGAACGAGGCGTTCAGCTTCTTTGACATGTCGATATTAGGTTGATATCAACCTTTCAGCTTGAAATCAACCAGCAGGAGGAACTGATGGCCTACGTGCAGGGATTTGTTTTGCCGGTGCCGGCCGACAAGAAAGAGGCCTATCGCAAGGCCGCCGCCGACTTCTCGCCGATCGCCAAGGAATTCGGCGCCACCCGCCAGGTCGAGGCCTGGGGCGACGACGTGCCCGACGGCAAGCTCACCGACTTCAAGGGCGCGGTGAAGGCCAAGCCCGATGAAGTCGTGGTCTTCTCGTGGATCGAGTTTCCCAGCAAGGAAGTCGCCGAGACGGCTCATCAGAAGATCATGGTCGACCCGCGCCTGAAGGACATGGACATGCCCTTCGACGGCCAGCGCATGATCGTCGCCGGCTTCACGCCCATCCTCGACGAGGCTGGTGCGAAGGGCGGCCAAGGAGACGTGAAGACCGGTTATGTCGACGGCTTCCTGGCCGCGGTGCCGGCCGGCAACAAGCAGGCCTATCTCGACATGGCGAAGAAGGCCGCGTCGGTGTTCAAGGACTGCGGTGCGGTGCGCGTCGTCGAGACCTGGGGCGACAACGTTCCAGACGGCAAGGTCACCGACTACAAGGGCGCGGTGAAGGCCACGCAAGACGAGAAGATCGTCTATTCGTGGGTCGAATGGCCGTCCAAGCAGGTCCGCGACGAGGGCTGGAAGAAGATGATGGAGGACCAGCGCATGAAGGACCAGCAGATGCCGTTCGACGGCAAGCGCATGATCTATGGCGGCTTCGCGCCGATCCTGGACGTCTGAGGCATCGCAATGACCGTCGCGAAGAACACGATCTGCCTCTGGTTCGACAAGGACGCCGAGGACGCGGCCCGCTTCTACGCCGCGACCTTTCCCGACAGCGCGGTCAGCGCCGTCCATCGCGCGCCGAGCGATTATCCGTCGGGCAAGAAGGGCGACGTGCTGACCGTGCAGTTCACGGTCTGCGGCGTCCCCTGCCTCGGCCTCAATGGCGGGCCGGCCTTCAAGCAGACCGAAGCCTTCTCGTTCCAGATCGCCACCGACGACCAGGCGGAGACCGACCGCTACTGGAACGCCATCGTCGGCAACGGCGGCCAGGAGAGCGCCTGCGGCTGGTGCAAGGACCGATGGGGCCTGTCGTGGCAGATCACGCCGCGCGTGCTGACCGAGGCGATGGCGGCCGGCGGCGACGAGGCCAGGCGCGCCTTCGAGGTCATGATGCACATGAAGAAGATCGACGTCGCCAAGATCGAGGCGGCGCGTCGAGGCAAGTAAGCCATCGCTTCAAACATTGTCCTCACCCTGAGGAGCGCTCCGCAGGAGCGTGTCTCGAAGGGTGGGCACGAGCACCACGTTTGTTGCCCATCCTTCGAGACGCCGTGCTTTGCACGGCTCCTCAGGATGAGGTGGGTTCCTACGCCGCGTCGGCGGTGATCGTGTCGGTGTCGTTGTCGACGACCACGGCGGTCTCGAAATAGCGGATGTCGGGCGGGGCGCCGTAGCGCTCGGCGATATAGGCCTGCCATTGCGGCGTATAGACCGCCTCGGCGTCGGCGCGGCTCTTCCAGAGATAGACGCCGCCGCCGATCCGCTTCTCCGCGTCGAACAGATAGTATTTGCGGATCAGACCCTTCATGCCGCGATACTTCGGCGCCGAACCCTTGAAGAGTTCGGCGGCCTTCTTCGCATCGATGTCGGCCGGCAGCTTGAAATTCACGATGGCGGTGATCATGCGATCCTCCTTCAGACTGTCGCGCGCTCCTCGCGCACCTTCCAGAGCAGGATGAAGCCTACCACCAGGAAGAACAGAACGCAGGCCATGCCGATGCGGGTCGAGCCGCTCGCCACGGTGATGATTCCGATGGCCATCGGCGCCATCCAGGCGGTGGCCCGGCCCGACAGGGCGAACAGGCCATAGAATTCGCCGGTCATGCCCGGCGGCGCGATGCGGCCCACCATCGTGCGGCTGGCCGCCTGCATCGGCCCCATGCAGAAGCCGAGGATGAGGGCGAAGCCCATCAACACCTTCTCCTGCAGCGATCCGAACAGGCCGCGCGTCGGGCTGATCGGGTCCGCCGGCACGATGTAGAAGACGTGCGTGGCCGTGACGCCGACGATGCCCAGGGTCGCCACGATCACGCCGGCGATGGCGATCTGGACCGTCCGTTTGCTGCCGATCCAGTCGTCGAGCCGGCCGCCGAGAAACGCGCCGGGAATGGCGAAGACGGTCAGGATGATGCCGAAGATGCCGAGCGTCACGGTGCTCCAGCCGAAGGTCGCGGCGGCATAGACCCCACCGAAGGCGATGATCGCCGCCAGCCCGTCATTGTAGAGCATGAAGGCGATGAGATACCTCAGCACGTTGCCGAACCGCGGAAGGCGCTTCAGCGTCGCCACGAGCGACCGCCCACCTTCCCGCGCGGCGACGAGCAGGGGCTGGCGGCGCGCGCCGGCGGAATCCGGCGTGAACAGGAACATCGGCAGGACGAAAATCGCGATCCAGAGCGCCGAGACCGGACCGACCAGGCGCTCCAGTTCATGGCTGGCGGGATCGAGACCGAACAGCGGCCGGTCGTTCGACGCCGCCAGCCCGAACAGGGCCGGCATCGACACGGCGAGCACGATGACCAGCGATATCAGCCCGCCGCAATAGCCCAGCCCCCAGCCGAAGCCGCTCAGCCGGCCCATGCGCTCGGGGCGCACGATGTTGGGCAGCTGGGCATTGTTGAACACGATCGACATCTCGGCGCCGACCGTGGCCAGGATCACCGCCCAGCTGATCGGCAGGATGAGATCGGGGCGATTGGGATAGGCGAACCACAGGCCGGCGCATCCCGCCGCCAGCAGAAGCTGGAACGCGAAGATGAAAGGCTTGCGACGGCCGCCGGCGTCGGCCATGGCGCCGAGGAACGGGCTCATCAGCGCGATCAGGATGCCCGAGGCCGACTGGGTGAAGGCCCAGGCCGATTGCCCCTTTACCGGATCGCCCACCAGCACGTTGGCGAAGTAGGGCGCGAAGATGAAGGTGGTGATGATGGTGAAGAAGGGCTGGTTGGCCCAGTCGAACAGCGCCCAGCTGAACTGGCCGAGCTTCGAGGCTTCGCGGACGGCCGGCGTTGCGTCTTCGCTCACAGAACCTGCACCCATGAATGTCGGCGGGTCGCAGTGACGAGACGTTGATCATCGGTGAGCAACGCCGCGTCGAGAGATTCGGCCAGGGCCAGATAGACGGCATCGTAGGCGCTGAGATTGTGCCGAAGCTCCCACACCCTCTGCATCAGAACGCCGTGGGAATGGCGTCTCATCGGGAACTCTAGCAAATCTGTCAGGACGGTCCGGCCGCGCTCCTCGTCGAGCTGCCTGGCCAATGAATATCGGCGGAGTACCTGGGTGACTTCGACATCGATCAGCTCGGGGGCATGGAGCGTCTGCAGCCCGTCGAACATGCGCGCCTCGATCGCTGGCGCGGCGGAAGTGTGCAAGAGAAGCGCGACCATGGCCGACGCATCGATGACGATCACCGGCTATCGCGCTCTTCCCGCACCGCGCGGACGGGGTCGATCGACACCTGGACCGGCGAACGTCGTGCCAGCCTCGCGCGCATCTCCTCGATCGTCGGCCGTTCGGCCACTTCCCGGATTTGCTGCAGCAGATAATCGGACAGGGACATGCCCGCCAGCGCCGCTCGCGACTTGAGCCGGCGATGCAGCGCATCGGGCACGTTACGAATCTGGATCATCGTCGACATGCGAAGCAGCTAATCACATGTGCAGCACATGTCAACGCAGACGCCTCGGCAATTGCCAGATCGCGTCCCGGTTGGTCGGCGAGAAGACCTTCTCCATGGCATCCTGCCAGGGCAGCCAGAGCTGGGCGACGTGTTCGGACGGATCGAGGGTCGCCACGGTCTGTTCGGGGACCTGGAAGCCGAACACATGCTCGACATTGTGGGTGACCTCGGGCGCGTAGCGCGCGCGCCACTGCGCCCAGATCTCGTAGCGGTTGGTCTGCCGCCAGTCGGTCAGCGTGCCGACCGCGAGGCCGGTCTCCTCCATGAGCTCGCGGCGGGCCGTCGCCTCGAGGTCCGGGTCGTCGGGCTCGCGCGAGCCGGTCACGGATTGCCAGAGCCCGGTCCCCGTGCGTTCCAGCAGGAGCACGTCCAAACGCGGCGTGTAGACCACGACCAGCACCGATTCTGGGAGCTTGAAGGCCATTGGGCGCAGCATATAAGGTCCCGCGGCAGATTTCCGAGGGAACAATGAGCAAGCAGCTACAGGCCACCATCGATGCGGCATGGGAAGCACGGGACGGCGTCAACAGCGCCACCAAGGGCGACGTGCGCGACGCCGTCGAAGCGGCGATCGCCGGCCTCGACGACGGCACCTACCGCACCGCCGAGAAGTTTGGTGACGAATGGGTCGTGAACCAGTGGCTGAAGAAGGCCGTGCTGCTCTCGTTCCGCCTTTATGATTCGGTGCCGATGGACGGCGGCGCCTCGTTCCCCGGCCTGGGCGCCGCCCCCTGGTTCGACAAGGTGCCGCTCAAGACCACCGGCTGGGACGCCGCCCGCTTCGCCAAGGCGAACTATCGCTCGGTCCCCGGCTCGATCGTGCGCCGCGGCTCCTATATCGCGCCGTCGGTCGTGCTGATGCCGTCCTTCGTGAACCTCGGCGCCTATGTCGACACCGGCACCATGGTCGACACCTGGGCGACGGTCGGCTCCTGCGCCCAGATCGGCAAGAACTGCCACCTCTCGGGCGGCGTCGGCATCGGCGGCGTGCTCGAGCCGCTGCAGGCCAACCCGGTCATCATCGAGGACAACTGCTTCATCGGCGCCCGCTCCGAGGTCGTCGAGGGCGTGATCGTCGGCACCGGCGCGGTGCTCTCGATGGGCGTGTTCATCAGCGCCACCACCAAGGTGGTCGATCGCGCGACCGGCCAGATCCACATCGGCAAGGTACCGCCCTACTCGGTGGTGGTGCCCGGCAACATCGGCGGCGGCCCGGACCGGCCCTCGACCTACTGCGCCGTGATCGTGAAGACCGTCGACGAGCGCACCCGCTCCAAGACCTCGATCAACGAGCTGCTGCGCGATTAGTCTCTCAAGTTCTTCCCCTTTGCGGACTCCGCAAAGGGGAAGTGCCCTCGTCATACGAGGGCGATGGGGTCATGACCCCTCCGGTCCTGCGGGCCACCTCCCATTTGAATGGGGAGGCGAGCTCCGGGTCAGCCGGTGTGACGCTTCCACTCCGGCTGCGCCCTGAGATGCGCGCCTTCCTTGGCGAGGATCTTCGACGTGCGCTCGGGCGCGAAGCCCAGCTCGACGAAGGCGGGGCCGACATTGGCCACCTCGCGGTATTCGGCAATCAGGCCGTCGCGCAGTGCCATCATCGAGCAGCCCTCGAAGCCGACACGCTTGCCCTCGGCGCCGGGCAGCTTCGAGACGTAGCTGAACGTGTAGTAGGCGTAGAGCATCCTGCCGTCGCTCACAGGCCGGTGCATCTCCCAGCGGAACTCGTGGGCGGTGCGGTGGAACCAGTCGTCGATCATCTCGGCGATCCGCTCGCGCCCCTTGAAGTCGCCGTAGAACACGTCGTGATAGACGCCGTCCTCGGTGAACAGGCTCGCGAACGCCTTGCCGTCACGGCGCTCCACGGCCGAGCAGAAGGCTTTCAGCAGCTCTTGTGTGCTCATGCATTCCTCCGAACAAATTCGTTGGGCCGACACTAGCCCATCTTGTCCAGGAATGCCGAAGGGATGGAATCTGCCAGCCACACGCGGCCATCGACCTGATAGAAGCGATGACCCTGCGCGTGGGCGTCCCGCGCTCTGACGCTCAGCAGAACCGGCGTTTTGCTCTTGCGCAACCCGACCTCGCGAGCACCGCTCGGGTCGAGGGAGAGATGGACATGAGTGCGCTTCATCGGACGCAGTCCCTCCCTCGAGATGGCTTCCGCCGCCTCGGGTGAGGTTCCGTGATAGAGCATCGGGGGCGGCTCGATCGCCGGCCGGTCGATGGCAGCTTCGACGGAATGCCCATAGGCCGCACGAATGCGTCCCTCCAGGATCTCGTGACGTTTCTTTTCGAAGGCGCTTCCGATGGCCTCGAGGTCGGCCGCCGTCACATCGCGCCATCGCGCGTCCGAGGCCCGCACGGCCGCAATGAACCCGTCGAGGGCCACCCAGCCGTCGACGTCCAGCTTCAGCCCATAGGCGGCTGGTTCATGTCGCAGGGCATGCGACACCAGCTTGCTCAGGTCGCGGAGATCCTTCTTTTCCATGGAAATCCATAATGCGGGGTCTGGCCTACGCCGTCTTGGTGTATTGTGGTGGCGCGCCTGAATGGAGACTGTCGAATGAGCTCATGGATCTTCCTCGGCATCGTCGTCGCCATCGGCCTGTGGCTGATCGCCGTCTACAATGGCCTCGTCGGCGGCCGCAACCAGGCGCAGACCGCCTGGAGCCAGATCGACGTGCAGCTGAAGCGCCGGCACGATCTCATTCCCAACCTGGTGCAGGTGGTGAAGGACGCCATGGGCTACGAGCAGGAGACGCTCACCAAGGTGATCCAGGCGCGCAACAACGCGGTGGCGGCGAGCGGCAACGCCGCGCAATCGGGACCGGCGGAAGCGGCGCTCAGCCAGGCGACGCACGGCCTGTTCGCCCTGATGGAGAATTATCCGCAGCTCAAGGCCAACGACAATGTCATGCAGCTCCAGGAAGAGCTCACGACGACCGAGAACAAGATCGCCTTCGCGCGCCAGTTCTACAACGACTCGGTGAACACCTATAACACCCGCCGCCAGAGCTTCCCGGCGGTGCTGGCCGCGGCGTCGCTGGGCTTCGGCCCGATGGACCTGTTCAACATGCCGGAGGCCGAGCGCGAAGTGCCGAAGGTCGCGCTGCGCTGAGAGGGCAAGGCGCATGAGCGCCACCACCGACTTCGTCGCCGCGCAGCACCAGAACCGCCGCAACACGATGGTGCTGCTGGCGGTGCTCACCGTATTGGCGGGTGGAATCGGCTATCTGGTCGGCGCGCTGCTGGAAGGCGAATCCTCCGGTTCCCTGCCCGCCGTCAGCCAGATGGGCATCGCGGCCGCCGGGCTGATGGCGGCCGCCAGCATCGGCTGGAGCGCGATCTCGCTAGCGGTGGGCGACCGGATGGTGCTGTCCATGGCCGGCGCCAAGGTGATCGAAAAGCAGGACGCGCCGCAGCTCTACAACGTGGTCGAGGAGATTTCGATCGCGGCCGGCGTGCCGATGCCCCGGGTCATGGTGCTGGAGACCGATGCGCTGAACGCCTTTGCCACCGGCAATAAGGTCGGCAACGGCACGATCGCCGTCACGCGTGGATTGCTCGACTCGCTGACCCGCGACGAGCTGCAGGGCGTGGTGGCGCACGAGATGGCGCATCTGCGCAATCTCGATACCCGCTACATGGTCGTGGTCGGCGTCACGGTCGGCCTGATCGCACTGGTCTGCGACATGGCGCTGCGCACGATGAACCTGGGCCGGATGCGCAGCGACGACCGCAAGGGCAGCTCGGGCGGTGGTATCCTGATCATCGTGCTGCTGGTGGTCGCGATCCTGGCGCCGCTCGCGGCCAAGGCGGTGCAGATGGCGGTGTCGCGGCAGCGCGAGTATCTCGCCGACGCGACCTCCGTGCAGTTCACGCGAAATCCCAATGGCCTCATCTCTGCGCTGGGCAAGCTCGCAGAGAAGGCCGCCCCCTTTCCCGGAGTGAGTCGTGCCACGCAACATCTCTTCATCGTCAATCCGATCCACCAGTTCACGTCCAGGACGCCGGCCCTGCTCGCCACGCATCCCGATATCGAAGATCGCATCGCTCGCCTGCGCAATCTGGGCGGCTAGCGCCGGGCTCGCCGCGGCCTTCGACCTGCAGGGCCATCGCGGCGCGCGCGGGCTGGCGCCCGAGAACACGCTGGCCGGCTTCAAGGTGGCGCAGGATCTCGGCGTCACGACCCTCGAGACGGACCTCGCGGTGACGCGCGACGGGGTCGTCGTCATCAGCCACGATCCGGTGCTCAATCCCGCCCTGACGCGCGGACCGGACGGGCAGTGGCTCACGGCGGCGGGACCCGCCATCCGCACGCTGAGCCTGGACGAACTGAAGCGCTACGACATCGGTCGCGTGAACCCGGCCAGCAAGTACGGCCAGCAGTACCCCGAGCAGAAGCCGGTCGACGGCCAGCGCTTCCCGACCCTCGCCGAGTTCTTCGCTCAAGCCGCGCCAGGGGTGCGGTTCAACATCGAGATCAAGACCGATCCGGGGAAGCCCGACCTGACGCCGGATCCGGCCACCTTCGCCGGGCTGGCGGTGGAGGAGATCCGCAAGGCCAAGGCCGAGGCCCGCAGCACGCTGCAGTCGTTCGACTGGCGGGGCCTGATCGAGGTCCGCAAGCGGGCGCCCGAGATCGCCACCGCCTGCCTCAGCATCGAGGGCGGCAATTTCGACACGGTACAGCGCAGCAGCGGCCGGCCCTCTCCGTGGCTGGGCGGGCTCGATCTCGCCGCCCACGTCGGCTCGGTGCCCCGGCTCGCCCAGGCGGCCGGCTGCGCGACCTGGTCGCCGTTCTGGCGCAACGTCACGGCGGAGAACGTGAAGGAAGCCCACGCGCTCGGCCTCAAGGTCGTCCCCTGGACCGTGAACGCACCGGCCGAGATGGCGCGGCTGATCGAGCTGGGAGTCGACGGCATCATCACTGACTATCCCGATCGCGGGGCGCAGATTCTCGCCGCCAAAGGCCTCAAAGCTCGCTAGGCGGTTGACTCAGGGGCCCTCCGTGTTCTGTATACAGACATGCGCCCCATCCTCCCCGAGCCCGATCTTTCCGAGCGAATTCACGATTCGGTCCTCGAAGCGATCTGCTCCGGCGAGCTGAAATCCGGCGCCCGGATCACCCAGGAGGAGATCGCCCAGCAGTTCGGCGTGTCGCGCCAGCCGGTCCTGCAGGCCATGATGCTGCTGCGCCGTGAAGGCTTCCTGATCGACGCCGGCCGCAAGGGCGTCTGCGTCGCCCCACTCGACGTCCAGCAGGCGCGCAATCTCTACGTGGTCCGCGCCGCGCTCGATGGGGCGGCCGCCCGGCTCGCGGCTTCGAACTACACGCCCCATCTCGTGCAGCGCGGCCGCGCCCTGCTCGATGTCGGCCGACGCGCCGTAGCGAAAGGCCACGTGCCGTCGGTCATCGAGGCCGACATCGATTTCCATCTCTTCGTCTATGAGGCTTCGGGCAATCCCGTGATCGGCGAGACCGCCCAGCCGCACTGGCAGCATCTGCGCCGGGTGATGGCGGCGGCCTTGAGCGAAGAGGATCTGCGGATCAGTGTGTGGGACGAACACGAGGGCATCCTGCGCGCGCTCGAGGCGGGCCAGGCGGCCGAGGCCGAAGCACTCTGCCGCGGCCATGCCGAACAGATGGCCGACATTCTCACAGGACGATTGAAAGTCGTGATTTCCCGCGCCGCCTGAAGACGGCGCTATCTACAAAGCAAAACGACTGGGCAAAGGAGGACCGCCATGAAGCTCACCTCTGAGCAGCTGAAGCAATTCGACGAAGACGGCTATCTCTTCTTTCCGGACTATTTCTCGCCGCAAGAGACGAAGATTCTCAAGTCCTCGGTGCCCGAGGTCTTCGCCCAGCGCCGTCCCGAGAACGTGCGCGAAAAGACCGGCGACGTCGTGCGCACCGCCTTTGCGGTCCACAAGTATCATCCGGTGTTCGAGGCGCTGGTCCATCATCCGCGCTTCGTGGAGCCGGCCGAGCAGCTGCTGAAGGACAAGACCTACATCCATCAGTTCAAGATCAACGGTAAGGCCGCCTTCGACGGCGACGTCTGGCAGTGGCACCAGGATTACGGCACCTGGAAAAACGACGACGACATGCCCGAGCCGCGCGCCATGAACCTCGCCGTCTTCATCGACGAGGTGAACGAGTTCAACGGCCCGCTCTGGTTCATTCCCAAGAGCCACAAGAAGGGCGCGATAGAGGCCAGTCACGACCTCACCACCACGTCCTATCCGCTGTGGGTGATCGACAACGACACCATCGCCAAGCTGGTCGACCAGGGCGGCATCGTCGCGCCCAAGGGCGGGCCGGGTTCGGCGATCTTCTTCCACGGCACGCTGGTCCATGGCAGCGGACCCAACATGTCGCCGTGGGATCGCCAGATCATCTACGTGACCTACAACTCGGTCGAGAACGCGATCCGCCGTTTCAAGCGGCCGGAATACATCGCGCACCGCGACTTCACGCCGGTCGACGCCTGGGAAGACGATGCGGTGATCCGCGCCGTCAACCGCAAGGTCGCGGCGGAATAATCAAGAAACTCCGGAGGAACCCATGAGTCTCCATCGCATGCTTCTGGCGCGCGCCGCCGAAGCCAACCCGCTGCGCATCGGCGTCATCGGCGCCGGCAAGTTCGGCTCGATGTACCTGTCGCAGATCCCGACCACGCCGGGCATCCACCTGCTCGGCATCGCCGACCTCTCGCCCGATCGCGCGCGCGAGAACCTGGCGCGGCTGGGCTGGAAGCCCGACGTGACCTCGGCAACCTCCTTCGCCGACGCACGCAAGCACGGCAGCACCCATCTCACCGACGACTGGCGCGCCTTGGTCAGCCATCCCGAGATCGACATCATCGTCGAATCGACCGGCGATCCGATCGCCGCCGTCGAGCATGCGCTCGAAGCCTTCAAGCACGGCAAGAGCGTGGTGATGGTGACGGTCGAGGCCGACGCCTTCTGCGGCCCGCTGCTGGCCAAGCGCGCCGCCGCCGCCGGCGTGATCTACAGCCTGGCCTATGGCGACCAGCCGGCGCTGATCTGCGAGCTGGTCGACTGGGCGCGCACCTCGGGCTTCGAGGTGACCGCGGCCGGCCGCGGCCACAAGTGGCTGCCGCACTTCGCGCAGTCGACACCGGAGACCGTGTGGAAGTACTGGGGCCTCAACGAGGAGCAGGCCAAGCGCGGCGGGCTGAACCCCAAGATGTTCAATTCCTTCCTCGACGGCTCCAAGCCCGCCATCGAGAGCACCGCCGTCGCCAACGCCACCGGCCTCACGCCGGCGCCGGACGGCCTCGCTTTCCCGCCCTGTTCGGTCGAGGACCTGCCCTTCGTGATGCGGCCGATCTCCGAGGGCGGCCAGCTCCATCACAAGGGCCAGGTCGAGGTGGCCTCGTCGCTGGAGAAGGACGGGCGCGCCATCCCTTACGAGATCCGCAAGGGCGTGTGGGTCGTGTTCGAGGCCGCCACCGAGTACCAGAAGAACTGCTTCGAGGAGTACATGCTGCAGACCGACCCGAGCGGCCGGTACTCCGTCATGTACAAGCGCTGGCACCTGATCGGCCTCGAGGTCGGCATGTCGGTCGCCTCGATCGGCCTGCGCAAGGAACCGACCGGCACGCCGATCGGTTTCCATGCCGACGTGATCGCCACCGCCAAGCGCGACCTCAAGCCGGGCGAGATGCTGGACGGCGAGGGCGGCTACACGGTCTACGGCAAGCTGTTCCCGTCGGAGAAGTCGACCGGCCTCGGCAGCCTGCCGCTCGGCCTCGCGCACAACGTCAAGCTGGTGAAGCCGATCAAGGCCGGCCAGTCGCTGACCTACGCCGACGTGGTGATGGACGAGTCCCTCACCGCCGTGAAGCTGCGGCGCGAGATGGAGCGCGATTTCGCGCCGGCGGCTTCGAAGATCGCGGCGCAGTAACGACCATCCCTTGCGTGCGCATGAGCCCGGCGACGGGCTCATGCGGCGCAGCGATCAGCCGCCGAACATTTCCTTCATCTTGCTGAAGAAGCCCTCGGATTCGGGGCTGGTCTTGCCGGCCTTCTCGAATTCCTTGAGCAGTTCCTTCTGCTTCGACGTGAGGTTGGTCGGCGTCTCGACGTTGATCTCGATGTACATGTCGCCGCGCTGGCTGGAGCGCACGATCGGCATGCCCTTCGCCCGCATGCGGAACTGGTGGCCGCCCTGCGCTCCGGCCGGGATGTTGATGCGCGCCATCTTGCCGTCCAGCGTCGGCACTTCGATGTTGCCGCCGAGGGTCGCCTGCACCATCGAGATCGGCACGCGGCAATGCACGTCGGCGCCCTCGCGCTCGAACAGCTGGTGGCGGCGTACCGAGAGGAAGACGTAGAGGTCGCCGGCCGGTCCGCCGCGCGCGCCTGCTTCACCCTCGCCACTCAGGCGGATGCGTGTGCCGTCCTCGACGCCGGCGGGGATGTTGACCTTGAGCGTCTTCTCGCGACGCACGCGGCCCTGGCCTGCGCAGTGCTTGCACGGCTTGTCGATCACCTGACCCGCGCCGTGGCAGGTGTGGCAGGCGCGTTCGACGGTGAAGAAGCCCTGCTGCGCGCGGACGCGCCCGCGACCCTGGCAGGTCGGGCACTGCTGCGGCTTGGAGCCGGCTTCCGCCCCGCTGCCGTGGCAGACTTCGCAGGAGACGGAGCTGGGCACCCGCACCGTGGCCTCGGTGCCCGCATAGGCCTGCTCCAGCGTGATCTCGAGATTGAAGCGCAGGTCCTGCCCGCGCATGTCGCCGCGTCCGCCGCGCCCGCGCTGGCCGTTGGCGCCGAACATCTCCTCGAAAATGTCGCCGAACACCGAACCGAAATCGAACCCTTGGCCACCCTGGAAGGGACCGCCCGGACCCGCGCCGCCCTCGAAGGCCGCTGCTCCGTAGCGGTCGTAGGCCGCACGCTTCTCCGGATCCTTCAGGATGTCGTAGGCGTGGTTGATTTCCTTGAACTTCCGCTCCGCTTCCGCGTCACCGTCGTTGCGGTCCGGATGGAACTGCATCGCGAGCTTGCGGTACGACTTCTTGATGTCGTCGGCACTGGCCGTGCGACTGACTCCCAGCAGCTCGTAAAAGTCTTGCGACATAGTGCTCTACGCAGCCCCCACTGGCCCCTTACAGAGCGGCCTCCCGCTTGCGCGGGAGGCCGTGCCGTTCACGCCGTGGTCCTGTCTCAGGACCCGGTCTTCTTGTTCTTGTCGGTGACGTCCTCGAACTCGGCGTCGACGACCTTCTCGCCCTTGGCGTCGGTCGTGCCGCCGCCGGGCGCGCCGCCCGCGGCGCCCGCACCGGCCTGCGCCTCAGCCTGCTGGGCCTTGTACATGGCCTCGCCGAGCTTCATCGCGGCCTGGGTCAGGTCGTTGGTCTTGGTCTTGATGGCCTCGACGTCCTCGCCCGCCAGAGCGGTCTTGAGGCCCTCGAGCGCCCCCTCGATCTCGGCCTTCTCGGTGGGGTTCACCTTGTCGCCGTATTCCTTCAGATGCTTGTCGGTCGAGTGGACCAGCGCCTCGCCCTGGTTGCGGGCGTCGATCAGCTCGCGCTTCTTCTTGTCTTCCTCGGCGTGAAGCTCGGCGTCCTTCACCATCTTCTGGATGTCGGCCTCGCTGAGGCCGCCCGAAGCCTGGATGCGGATCTGCTGCTCCTTGCCGGTGGCCTTGTCCTTGGCCGACACCTGCACGATGCCGTTGGCGTCGATGTCGAACGTGACCTCGACCTGAGGCACGCCGCGCGGCGCCGGCGGGATGCCGACCAGGTCGAACTGGCCCAGCATCTTGTTCTGGGCGGCGATCTCACGCTCGCCCTGGAACACGCGGATGGTCACCGCGGTCTGGTTGTCGTCGGCCGTCGAGAAGGTCTGGCTCTTCTTGGTCGGGATCGTCGTGTTGCGCTCGATGAGGCGCGTGAACACGCCGCCCAGCGTCTCGATGCCGAGCGACAGCGGCGTCACGTCGAGCAGCAGGACGTCCTTGACTTCGCCCTTCAGCACGGCCGCCTGGACCGCCGCGCCGACCGCGACGACTTCGTCGGGATTGACGTTACGGGCCGGCTCCTTGCCGAAGAACTGCTTCACGACCTCGATGACCTTCGGCATGCGCGTCATGCCGCCGACCAGGATGACCTCGTCGATCTGGCCAGCCTGCAGGCCGGAGTCCTTCAACGCCGCCTTGCAGGGCTCGAGCGTCCGCTGCACCAGGTCTTCGACCAGGGACTCCAGCTTGGCGCGCGAGAGCTTGATGACGAGATGCTTCGGACCGCTGGCGTCGGCCGTGATGAACGGCAGGTTGATCTCGGTCTCCTTGGAGTTGGAGAGCTCGATCTTGGCCTTCTCGGCCGCTTCCTTCAGGCGCTGCAGGGCGAGCTTGTCATTGCGCAGGTCGATGCCCTGCTCCTTTTTGAACTCGTCGGCCAGGTAGCTGATGATGCGCTGGTCGAAGTCCTCGCCACCCAGGAAGGTGTCGCCGTTGGTCGCCTTGACCTCGAACACGCCGTCGCCGATCTCGAGGATCGACACGTCGAACGTGCCGCCGCCGAGATCGTAGACCGCGATCGTGCCGGACTTGCGCTTGTCCATACCGTAGGCAAGGGCAGCCGCGGTCGGCTCGTTGATGATGCGCAGCACTTCGAGGCCGGCGATACGGCCGGCGTCCTTGGTGGCCTGGCGCTGGGCGTCGTTGAAGTAGGCCGGGACGGTGATGACCGCCTGCTCGACCTTCTCGCCGAGATAGGCCTCGGCCGTCTCCTTCATCTTGCCGAGAATGAAGGCCGAGATCTGGCTGGGGCTGTACTGCTCGCCGTTCACCTCGACCCAGGCGTCGCCGCTCGGGGCCTTGTCGATCTTGAAGGGGACGAGCGTCTTTTCCTTGGCGACCATGGGGTCGTCGAAGCGGCGCCCGATCAGGCGCTTGACCGAATAGAGGGTCTTCAGCGGATTGGTAACCGCCTGGCGCTTCGCCGACTGGCCGACCAGGCGCTCGCCGCCGTCGGTGAAGGCGACCATGGACGGCGTGGTGCGCGCGCCCTCGGAATTCTCGATGACCTTGGTGTCGCCGCCTTCCATGACCGCGACGCACGAGTTGGTCGTACCCAAATCGATGCCAATGACTTTCGCCATGATGCTACTCTCTTCCCTCGGCAGATCGGCCGGACCCCAAAGGCACCCGATCGACCCCCGTATGAATGTTACCTGCCGGAAAACCCGGGTCAGGACAGGGGCTATATAGGTCCTATCCGGCTGCCTACAATGGACCTAAGGACCAAATTCTCCGCTGGAAAGTGCCGTTTGGGCACTACCGGCGGATTCGCGACAGGAGGGCCGGCAGCGCGCCGAACCCCCTAATTTTCATTGCTGGCCGCGTGGCTGGCAGCCGGGCCACCCTTGGATACGGCGACCATGGCCGCGCGCAGCAGGCGACCCGCGATCAGGTATCCCGGGATCAGCTCCTGGACGACCGTGCCCGACGGCACGTCGGCATTCTCGATCTCCATCATGGCCTGATGGAATTCGGCGTTGAACGGCTTGCCCAGGCTCTCGATCCGGGTGACGCCGTGGCGCTCCAGCACCGACTGCAGCTCGCGGTCGGTCGCCTGGATCCCCACGATCACGTTGCGCAAAGCCGGGTCCAACGAACCGAGATCGGTCGGCAGGGCGGAGAGGGCGCGGCCGAAATTGTCGGCCACCGAAAGCACGTCGCGGGCAAAGCGCTCGACACCGAACTTGCGCTCCTTCTCGACATCCTGCTGGGCCCGGCGGCGCACGTTCTGCGCCTCGGCCAGGGCCCGGAGTTGCTTGTCCTGGAGGTCGGCCTTCTCGGCCTGGAGCTGCTCGACGAGGCGCTGCCATTCGGCGGCGCTTTCCGGGCGGGGCGGAATGTCGAGACTGTCGGGGTCGACCGGCATATCCGCCGGGGCGCCGCCCGCGGTTGGATCGCTGGCCATGTGTTGTCCCCTTGTATTTCAGTTGCTTGAGGTGGCCTTCACTTAGGGACGACCCCGGCCCGGGTCAACTGGGTCAAACCGCCTGCAGGGGCGCCTGCAGCCTGGTGCCGCGCACGATGATGCCTCCGCGGTCGCCGATGGTGACCGAGCCGTAGCGCTGGGCGAAGATTTCGGGCAGCGGCCGGGCGCGCTCGGCCGCCAGCCACAGGCGCAGCAGGTGGCGACGGCGTTCCGGCTCGGGCCAGTCCTCGAAGCCGGTGCGGTCGTGCAGCATCGTGTGGTTGTGAACCAGCTGCACGTCCCCCGGCTTGAACTCCATGAACGTGTTGAGCGCGGGATCGTTGGCCAGCTGGTCGAACATGTCGAGCGCCTCGATCAGTTCCGGCATGTGCCGCGGCGCCTCGGGGAAGCGCTGGGCCGAGTCGATGTACTGGCGCTGGTAGATCGCCGTCAGGTAGCCCTGGTGCCAGTTGAACACGGGGATCTCGAAGAACGGCTTCTGTCCCTCCGGCACCTCGCCCCGGCGGTCGGTGGCGATCGGCTGGAACAGCAGCTTCAGCAGGTCGGGCCGGCGGCGGCGCATCTCGTTGAAGATGGTGGTCGAGCTCACCAGCGCCGACAGGCCACCCGACCTGGCGGTCTTGAGGCAGAGCAGCCCGACGATGTCGCAGGAATCGGTGTGGTAGGTCTGGCGCTCGTGCGTCTGGTAGATGCGCACGTTGGGATCGTTCACGTCGAGGCCGAGATCCTGCACGTGGCCCAGCACATGGCCCTTGCCGTTCTGCGACCGGGCGCTGCCGAGATGGGCGCCCAGGCCGAAGAAGGCGGTCGCCGCTTCGCGGATCGACCAGCGCTCGACCGGCAGGCCGCGCAGCAGCAGGAAGCCGCGGCCGTTCAGCACCTCGTCGTCGACCCGCGACCTGAGCTTCGATCCGAAAGTCGGCAGCGGGAAGTCCTGCGGCTTCAGCACCGCGATGTCGGCATCGCGCGCCACCAGCGCGCGGGTCGCCGCCTCGACTTCCGCTACCTCGGCGGCGCTCAGCGGCATCTGCCAGTCATTGCGCTTGGCGATCTCGGGCCCGTACCAGGCGGCGGCGCCGGTCTGCTCCGGCGGCAGTTCGAAGCTCATGTCGTTTCGTCCCTCAACTCGTTGGTCGGGTCCTTGATCCCCGTTTTCGTTGCAAGGTCATTCCACCCGTTGCGGTCGGCCGTCAAGAAGAGGCAGGCGCATGCTCCTGGCCGTCGACCACGACCGGGCAGCGATTGCCGCCGCTTCCTTCGAAGGTGAATACGCTGACGAGATCGACGACCGGCTTCATGGTCGGGAGCGCATCGCACTCGGCTCAGGCGTCCCACGGGAATCGGGGCGCGAACAGTTCCGTGTCGCTGGTCGACAGACGATGGCTCTCGGTGGCGTTGACGAGCGCGGCGCGGATGCCCGGTTCCAGCGCGCTGTGGCCGGCATCGGGCACGACGACGTAGCGCGCCTCGGGCCAGGCGCGGGCCAGCGCATCGGCGGTCACCGGCGGGCAGACGATGTCGTAGCGGCCCTGGACGATGGTGCCGGGCAGGTGGCGGATGCAGCCGAGATCGGCCCAGGGCCAGCCTTCCGGCACGAAGGTGCCGTTGGCGAAGTAGTGGGCCTCGATGCGCGAAAGCGCGAGCGCGAAGCCGCCATGGTCGGTCTCGAACGGCGCGCGCACCGTGGGATAGAGAGTCGAGCAGGCCGCCTCGTAGCGGCTCCAGGCGCGCGCCGCCGGGCGGTGCAGGTCGGGATTGCGGTCGATCAGGCGGCGGTAGTAGTTGCCCAGCAGGTCGGAGCGCTCGTCGGGCGGCAGGTGTTCGGCGAAATCGCGCCAGGCTTCCGGGAAGATCGTGCGCATGCCGTGGAGGAACCAGTCGATCTCCGGCCGCGCGCCGAGGAAGATGCCGCGCAGGATGAAGCCGGTGGTGCGCTCGGGATGGGTGAGGCCGTAGGCCAGCGCGAGCGTGCTGCCCCACGAGCCGCCGAACAGCAGCCAGCCGGGGATGCCGAGATGCGTCCGCAGCTTCTCCATGTCGGCCACGAGATGGGTCGTCGTGTTGTCATGCAACTCGCCCAGGGGCATCGAGCGGCCGCAGCCGCGCTGGTCGAATACGACGATGCGATAGAACTGCGGATCGAAGAAGCGGCGATGGACCGGCGCGGAGCCGGCGCCCGGTCCGCCATGCAGGAAGACGACGGGCACGCCCTCCGGATTGCCGCTCTGCTCCCAATAGATCGTGTGCCGGCCGTCGACCGCCAGCATGCCGCTGGCGTAGGGCGAGATCTCGGGAAACAGGTCGGAACGGAGCGGAGTCTCTGAGCGCGGCATGCGATTGTCCTTGGCGCAATCAGTGCCATAGCGGCGGCTTCAGTACCAGCCGTGGCGGGCGATTGCCGCCCGGTCCACCGACCGTCTAAGGTCGAGGGGTCGCAGGAGGATTCGTGGAAATTCGCCGTATTCTGGCGCTGGTCGCATTGCTGGCCGGCGTCGCTGCCTGCGCGCCGGCTGTCGAGTCGCCGTCCCCCTCGGGCGCCGCTGCGGCGACCGGACGCAGAACCATCGTCCTGCCGAGCGGGATCGAAAAGCTCGTCGGCCCGGCCGACCAGGACGTTGCGCTCCAGGCCTATGTCGACCGGGTGGGCCAGCGCGTGGTCGCGGCCGCCGGCGTCAGCGGCTTCCGCTTCGTCGTGCTGGATTCGCCGGTCGCCAATGCGCATGCGGTGCAATCCTATGTCTTCGTCACGCGCGGCCTGCTGGCCCTGCTCGAGAACGAGGCCGAGCTGGCCGCCGCGATCGGCCACGAACTCGGTCATCTGGTGCAGCGCCACGCCGCGCAACGCGCGCGCGTCCGCCAGGGCGTTCTCGACGCCGCGGTCGAGGCTGCCGCCACCAGCGGCTCGGTCACCGTCGGCCGTGCGGTGGCGCAGGACGGGCTGCTCGCCCTGCGGCGCTACTCGCGCGAGCAGGAACTCGAAGCCGATCGGTTGGCCCTCGGCTACATCGTCAAGGCCGGCTATCGCGGCGATGCAGTGGCGTCCCTGATCGACCGGCTGCGCCGGCAGAGCGCGCTCGAGGCGCAGATCATGGGCGAGGCGCCCGACATCGGCGACCGGCCGAGCGCGGCGTCGACCCATCCCGCACCGCTCGAACGCACCTCCGCGATCGCCGCCCTGCCGCTGGCGGGCGCGCCGGGCGAATCGAACCAGAAGGGCTATTTCGCGGCCATCGATGGCATGTCGGTCGACGATCCGCCGAGCGAGGGCTTCATCCGCGGCCGTTCGTTTCTCCATCCGACCCTGCGCCTCAGCTTCACGGCCCCGCCCGGCTTCCGGCTGTTCAACGACAGCGATGGCGTGCTCGCGGTCAACCGTGACCGCTCGCTGATGCTGTTCTCCTGCCTGTCGACGCCGGTGTCGGGCCCGCTCGAGGACTGGATGCGCAACAAGCTGAAGCCCACGCCCACCGACATCCAGCCCCTGGAGATCAACGGCAACGAGGCGGCGATCGGCGCGCGGCCGCGCGGCTCGGATACCGGTCTCGGTCAGGCGCGCTACGTCGTCATCCGGCAGGGCGCCCGGGTCTGTAACTTCGCCCTGGTCAGCGAGGGCGCCGACCAGGATCGGCAGATCGAGGCGATGGTCCTGGCGGCGCGGACCTTCCGCACCCTCTCGCCTGCCGAGGCCGCTTCGCTGCTGCCCTACCGGCTGCGCATCGTCTCGCCGGCAGGATCGACACCGGCGCAGCTCGCGGCACGGATGCCCTATCCCGATCTCAGGATGGAACGCCTGCTGGTGCTCAATGCGGCCCAAATGCCGGCCGATCTCGGCAGCCGGTCCGAGATCAAGATCGTGCAGCCCTGAAAGAGCGGATCAGGGTTCGATCTGCTCCAGCACCGTGCCGTCGGCATCGAGCGCCACCAGCGCCGGCGCGTTGCGCGTGACGGTCAGCACACGTCCGGTATCCTGACTGGCATTTTTGGTCGGGCCGGTGCCCCGCACGATTCGATCGATGGCGGGCCAGCCGCCGTCGCGTGCCTTGCCCAGCGCCTCGTCCAGCACCGCATCGGTCTGGGTGCTCCACCAGAAGGCGTCGGCCTGTCCGTCGAGCGGACGGCCGGGATCGACGCCGGTGGCGGCAAACACGAGACGGCCGTCGGCGCTGAGGGCCGCGCGCGACAGGACGTTCAGCAGGTCGATGTGGCCGGGCCGGGCGGCCTGACGCGCCCGCAGGCCCGAGGTCCAGCGGGCGATGGCGAGCGGCCCGTTGCGGCTGGCGATGCGGCCCTCGGCGATCGAATGGCCATAGGCCTCGATGATGGCGTCCAGCCCGCGCGACAGCATCCAGTCGAGCACATCGAGCGGGGCCAGGGCGAACTGGAGCTGCAGCGCCTTGTGCCAGATCTCCTCCTGCGATCCTCGCAGGAAGACGAAGTCCTCGACCTCGGCACCGGGCCGCGCCAGCAGCCGGCGGCGCAACAGCAGCATGAGATCGAGAGTGCGCGGCGTGTTGCCGGCCGCTCCGAGCATATTGCCCAGCACGACCAGCCGGTCGCCCGGTTGCCAGCGCTGCATCAGGGCGCCGCCCAGCCGCTCCAGCGCGGCATCGTCGCCCTTAAGGGCACCCAGCGCCCAGGTCGTACCGCCGTCACGCAGGCGAGCGATCGAGGCGACTTTGCTCATGAATCAGGAAGGCGGGACATGAAAAAGGCGGCGCGACATCGCAGTGTCGGGCCGCCTTTCAAGTCATCCTCGCCAGGATCGCCTAGGCGACCTTCTGGAGGACGCTGTTGAGCTTCTGGGTCGCCAGATCCTTGTCGATCCGCTCGACGGCGGCGAGTTCGCGCGCCAGCCGGTCCAGTGCGGCTTCGTAGATCTGGCGTTCGCTGTAGGACTGGTCGGGCTGGCCGGCATTGCGATGCAGGTCGCGCACGACTTCGGCGATCGAAACCGGGTCGCCCGAGTTGATCTTGGCTTCGTATTCCTGGGCGCGGCGGTTCCACATGGCGCGGCTGACGCGGCTGCGGCCCTTCAGGGTGACCAGCGCGCTCTCCATGATCTTGCGTGAGCTGAGCTTGCGCAGGCCCGAAATCTTCGCCTTCGCCACCGGAACGCGCAGCATCATGCGCTCCTGTTCGAAAGAGATGACGAAAAGGTCGAGCTTGTGACCTGCGATTTCCTTGGCTTCGATATCAATCACACGGCCGACGCCATGCGTCGGGTACACCACGAAATCGCCCTTCTCGAAGGCATATTCCTTCGGCTTGGCGGGCGCCTTCTTCGGCTTGGCCATATCGTCTAGTCCCTTCACAACAGCCCCGCTTTCTGCGATACCGCGACCCACCGCATACGCTCCCCTGCGTATTCGGCCCGGCGTCCCAAGCATCGGTGAGTTTCTTTCGGATACCGATACGGACACCGAGCCAGCGGCGGACCGGACCCCGGACCGCTTCCAGCAGGATTTTCATAACAGAATTTGAGCGCAGAGTCGCGCTTTATGTTGCATTTCAGCAACGGTCTAGCTATGCGAAAACTGCATGGCTATTGCAAAAGGTACAAAAAGGACGTTGCGGAAGTGAAATCTAGCGCGCTGCAGGCTTGTCGCTGAAGTACTTCTCGAACTTGTCCTTTTCTTCCCGGAACTGCTCCGCATCTGCGGGGGCGTCGCCCTTGCGGGTTATGTTCGGCCACGTAACCGACAGGCTGCGGTTCAGCTCCAGCCACTTTTCCAAGCCCTTTTCGGTGTCGGGCAGGATGGCGTTGGGCGGGCATTCGGGTTCGCAAACGCCGCAGTCGATGCATTCGTCTGGATTGATGACCAGCATGTTCTCGCCCTCGTAGAAGCAATCCACGGGGCAGACTTCAACGCAATCCATGAACTTGCACTTGATGCAAGCTTCCGTAACGACATAGGTCATATGGGCTCCAGTAACGAGCGGCGGCTGCTTAACGTGCGAGCCTTGGCGACGCAAGGCTGGCGACGCAAGGCTGGCGATGGAGGCGGGCGATTTAGGGCGAGTCGATCTCCTCATACAACGTACGGGCTTCCGGCGCCGGACCACGCCGCTCCCCAAGCGCCACGATGCGCACGACCTTCACGTGAGGGCCCAGCGCGAAGGTGAGTACCATGCCGGGAGCGACGGCCGCGTGCGGCTTCTCGACCGCTCGCCCATCGATCCGGCAACGCGACTTCTCGACGTAGCGGGCGGCCAGCGTGCGGGTCTTGAAGAAGCGTGCATGCCAGAGCCACTTGTCGAGCCGCATTGGCGCTTCAGCGCTTCACGGGTGGCTACTTCTTTCCACCAAGCTTCAGTTCGAGCAGCTTTGCGAAAGGCGAATCGGCGGCCGCATCGCCCTTCGTCTCCGTCGTCGCATAGAGGCGCAATGCCGGACCGCCGTTGTCGCGCCGCGGCGGACGCGGGCCACGCCGGTCATCGCGCCCGCGGTTGTCCTGGGGCGGCCGCCCATCCTTGTTGCGATCCTGCCGGGGCGCATCGGAACGTGGCGCGTCGGAACGCGGACCATCGGAACGCGGACCATCGGCACGTGGGCCGCCTCCGGGACGCGGCCCACTGCGCGGCCCGTCGTCCTTGCCCCGCGGCGGCCGCGGCGTGTCGGCAAAGAACTGGCGCTCGTTCGGGCGCTCCGGCCGGTCGCGGCGGCGCTGGTCGCGCTGTTCACGTTGTTCGCGCTGCTGCAGGCGCTGCCGCTCGCGCTGCTCCTCGCGCTCGCGCACGAAGCGCGGCTTGATCGAGAAGGCGTAGAGCGGTCCGGTCTCTTCCGTCGGCGGATGGACGCGGTAGCCGAGCGCCCGCAGGACGTTGGCCATCTCCGGCTCGGAGCAGCCGACCAGCGACATCATCTGCGGGGTCGCGCGGAACCAGCCGGGCGGCAACGGCCGCGGCTCCTTCTTCGCGGGCGGGGTTTCTTCCCGGGGTGCGGCGTTCTCGACCGGCGCGGGCGCGTCCTCTGCTGCCGCTTCCGGCGCAGATTCAGCCGGCGGCGTCTCGGCTGCGGGCTCCTCGGCGGTCGTCGTTTCGGCGACGGCCACGGCCTCGACAGGGGCTTCGGCAACAGGCTCTGCCGCTGGTTCGGCAACCGGTTCGTCGGCAGCGACAGGTTCGGGAGCGGCGGCTTCCGGCTCGGTCTCCGGTTCCGGCGCAGGCGCCGCTTCAGACTCGCCGAACGCCGCGGCGACGATCGCCCATTCGCTGATTTCGTCGGCCGTCGCGGGTGCGGGAATTGCGGGCGCGGCGCCCGGCACCTCGGCGGCGGGCTTCTTCTCAGGCTTGTCCTGCTGCTGCGAGCGGCGTGACGATTCGCGGCTCTCGCGCACGGCGGCCCGCGCCATGGCGGCCAGCCGCTCGACCATGTCGGCGCGGATCGCATGATCGCCCAGCGGCAGGTAGCCGATGGCCGAGTAGAAATCGCGCTCTGCATCCCGCGGCAGGTCCATCGAGGTGCGGCCCTCGGCCGGCAGCGGCGGGATCGTCTCGCGATTCTTGGCGATCATCCAGAGGCCGGCCCGCAGGCGGATCGGCACCGGCTTCAGCATGCTGGGGAAGTAGAGCGAGAAGACGCCGATGCGGACGCCGAGACGCGCCAGCGCCTTGCGATCCTCGTCGCTGAGCTGGGCGAGCTGTTCCTCGACCGGGCGGCGCGGCAGCACGCCGAGGCCTTCGCAGAGCTGGAAGATGACGCCGCGCGCGCCGGCGGGCAGCTCGGCCGTGGCGCGCGCATCCATCAATTCGCTCAGTCCGAGGCGAATGCGGGTCTCGACCCAGGTCGCAGCGCGCTTGCGCACTTCCTCGCGGGCCGGGCCGTCGAGCAGATCGGAGGCGATGGCCTCGACCTTGGGCGCCAGCACGTCACCCGAGGGCAACAGCCGCGCGACGGGACCGCCGCCCCAGCAGACGCGGAGCTGGCCGTCGAAGACGATCTCGCCGTCGGGACTGTTCATGAAAGCCTGCAGGCGATCGGGCAGATCCTGGCGCAGCGCGCGCAGAGCCGCGCTCAGCACCGCCTTCTGGTCGGTCTGGCCTTCCGTCGCATCCGGCACGAAGCGGAAGCCCTCAATGCGTCCGAGATGCTCGCCTTCAACGATGACTTCGCCTGCAGCGGCGACTGTCGAGTTCATTTCACCCTCATCGCGCAATCTTCGTACAAGCAAAGCCGCGCGTCTATCGACAAACCGTTGCGTGAGACGTTGATGCAGAACGTCGGAAAGCCGGTCCTCTATGGCACGCGCGCGCTCTTGCCAATGGCTTGCACGCTGAATCCAGTCGGGCCGGTGTGAAATATAGGTCCAGGTCCGGACGTGCGCGATGCGTGCCATCAAGGTGTCGATGTCGCCGTCGAACCGCTCCAGGCGCTTCACATGGCTGTCAATCCAGTCTTCCGGCAGTCTTTCGCCGCCCTGGGTCAGATGCTCGAAGATCTGGCTGAGCAGCTTCGTGTGTTCTTCCGTCATCGTCTTGCGGAAGTCCGGGACCTGGCACACCTCCCACAGGAGCTTGACCCGCTTGGGCGAATGCAGCCGTGGCAAGAACGCGGCGTGCACGGCCAGGGTCTGCAGAGCGAGTTGATCGTCCTGCTCGCGCACGCGCTGGAGCGCGGCATGCGGCGGATTGGCGTTCAACGTGGCGACCAGCGTCTGCACCGACCGGAAGTCGAGTTCGCTGTTGCGCCACTGCAGGTCGCGCAACGGATCGAAGCGATGATTCTCGATCGCCTCCACCACGTCTGGATCGAGCCCGCTGATGCCCGCGGTCGTGCCGAAGGTGCCGTCGTTCATGTGGCGCCCGGCGCGTCCGGCGATCTGCGCCAGCTCGCCCGTGCGCAGCGGACGGGAACTGCGACCGTCGTATTTGCGCAACGACGCGAACCACACATGGTTCACGTCCATGTTCAGGCCCATGCCGATCGCATCGGTCGCCACGAGGTAATCCACCTCGCCCGACTGGAACATCTCGACCTGCGCGTTGCGCGTGCGCGGACTCATCGCGCCCATCACGACCGCCGTGCCGCCGCGCTGGCGGCGGATCAGCTCGGCGATCTCGTAGACCTCGTTGGCCGAAAAACCCACGACCGCCGAGCGGCGCGGCAGGCGCGTCGCCTTCTTCGAGCCGACATAGGAGAGGCTGGAGAAGCGCGGCCGCGCCACCACGTCGATGTCGGGCAGCAGTCGGTTCAGCACCGGACGGATCGTGTCGGCGCCCAGCAGCATGGTCTCGTTCAGGCCGCGCGCATGAAGCAGCCGGTCGGTGAAGAAGTGGCCGCGCTCCGGATCGGACGCCATCTGCACTTCGTCGACGGCGAGAAAGGAGACCGGCCGGTCGACCGGCATCGATTCGACGGTGCAGACGAAATAGCGTGCGCTGGAGGGCGCGATCTTTTCCTCGCCGGTGATCAGCGCGACCTGGGCGGCGCCCTTCAACTTGACGATGCGGTCGTAGTTTTCGCGCGCCAGAAGCCGCAGCGGGAAACCGATCATGCCCGAATCGTGGCCGAGCATGCGCTCGATCGCGAGATAGGTTTTGCCGGTGTTGGTGGGACCGAGGACGGCGGTCAGGCGGCCGGAGGCGCCAGAGAACGACATGGCCGCACCTTCGCGCGCAGCCGCGGCGGAAGCAAGGCAGACGGCTCCGGCTGCCGGATCACCCCGAGTAGGCAGGCTCCAGCTTGTTGCAGCCGATCATCGGGCCGTGATCGGCCTGCTGCACCAGGACGGCCACACCCTGGGTGGCGCCGATGCGATCGCCGGCAATCGTCCAGCCCTTGGCCGCGCCGTCCCATCCGTCGACGCGTTCGAGCTGCCGCACGACGTTGAAGTTCTCGATCATGCGGCCCTGGTTCTCGCCGCTCTTTACCGGCGTGGCGTGCCGGCGGTCGTAAATCGCGAGCGTCACCTCCGCGAGGCGGCCTTCGAGCGGGAAGGGATCCAGCTTGATGGTGAGGGGGCCGCCGATGCTGCGCGAAAGCGTGGGCGTGGCCCGGCGGGGCGACCGGGCCTGCGCCTTGGCCAGCAGGGCCTCGATGGGCGCGCGATCGCGGCCGGTGTCGTGGCCGATACCGTCGACCACCATCTCGGGTGTGTAGACGTAGCGCTGCTTCAGCACGCGGGCATAGGCGCGCTGCCGTTCCGTCGTCTCGCGTGAGGCGAACGGATCCTTCCACCCGATATAGTCCCAATAGTCGACATGGAAGGCGAGGGCGACGATGTCGGGCCGCATCGAGAGGCGGCCGAGAAGGGCGTCGGCAGGCGGGCAGGAGCTGCAGCCCTGCGACGTGAAGAGTTCGACCGCCCATGGCCCCTCGCCCGTCGGCCGCGCCGAAGCCGGTTGCGACACGCCGGCCGCGACGGCGGCGGCGCCGACCAGGAACGACCGGCGGCGAGGATTGGGGTGAATCGACATGGGCGACAGGATGCGCGCGCCGCCCCTGCCCTGCCAATCAACAATCGGTCACTCGCCGTTCACTGCCCGGTGACGTCCGGCAGGCACCGTCGGTCGATATGGACTCCCGATGGGTAATATTATAACAATCTCTTGCATGCACCGACCGACCTCCCCCGGCACGTTCCTGCTCGCCATGAGCGCCCCGGCCCGCATTGCGGCGGCACTGAGCCTCTCGGCGCTGCTGTGGCTCTGCGCCTGGTGGGCGTTGTAGGCCACCATGGTTGCCGCGCTGCGCCTCACTGACGTCACCGTGAGCTACGATCGCCGCCCGGCGGTCCATCACGTTTCGGCGGAGATCCCGGCCGGGGAGATGACGGCCATCGTCGGTCCCAACGGGGCGGGCAAGAGCACGCTCCTGAAGGCGCTGCTCGGTCTGGCGCCGCGGGTCGAAGGCCGCATCGAATGCACGGCAAAGCGGATCGCCTATCTGCCGCAGCAGGCGGAAATCGATCGATCCTTTCCCATCTCGGTGCTCGATACCGTCCTGCTCGGCCGCTGGTCGCGCTTCGGCGTGTTCGGCGCCGCCCGCCCGGCCGATCTCGAGGATGCCTGGCGCGCGATCGAATCGGTCGGCCTCTCGGGCTTCGAGCGCCGTCCGATCGACACGCTGTCGGTGGGCCAGTTCCAGCGCGTGCTGTTTGCCCGCCTCCTGCTGCAGGACGCCGACCTCGTGCTGCTCGACGAGCCGTTCGCCGCCATCGACAGCAAGACCGTGGCCGACCTGATGGTGGTGATCCGCCGCTGGCGCGAGGAGAAGCGCACCGTCGTCGCGGTGCTGCACGATTTCGACCAGGTCCGCCGCGACTTCCCGCACGCGCTGTTGCTGGCGCGCGAGCTGGTCGATGTCGGGCCGACCGCGCGCGTCCTGTCGTCCGAGAACCTGCTGCGGGCCCGGGCGATGGCCGAGGCCTGGGACGACAATGCCGCCGCCTGCGACGTGCCGATGCGGCTCAGCGCCTGATCGAAGGCTTCGCGTCATGTTCTATGAGTATCTGATCGCGCCCTTCGCCGATTTCGGCTTCATGCGCCGCGCCCTGGTCGCCAGCCTCGCATTATCGGTCGGCGGCTCGGCGATCGGCGTGTTCCTGATCCTGCGCCGCATGAGCCTGATGGGCGACGCGCTGGCGCACTCGCTGCTGCCCGGCGCGGCCATGGGGTTCCTGATCGGCGGCCTGTCCCTGCCGGCGATGAGTCTCGGCGGCTTCATCGCCGGCGTCGCCACGGCGCTGCTCTCGGGCGTCATCGCGCGCTTCTCCAGCATGCGCGAGGATGCGAGCTTCGCCGCCGCCTATCTCACGGCCATGGCGCTGGGCGTGCTCATCGTCTCCCTGCGCGGATCGGCGGTCGATCTCATGAACATCCTGTTCGGCGCGATCCTCGCCGTCGACGAAGGCGCGCTGGTCCTCGTCGTGTCGACCGCGACCATCACCCTGATTGGTCTCGCCGCCATCTACCGCCCGCTGGTCGTGGAGTGCTTCAATCCCGGCTTCCTCGCCGCCATGGGCGTGCGCGGCTCGCTCTACCACTATCTCTTCCTGTCGCTCGCGGTGCTGAACATGGTGGCGGGCTTCCAGGCGCTGGGAACCCTGATGGCGCTGGGCCTCATCCTGCTGCCGGCCGTCGCCTCGTCCTTCTGGGCGCGCGAGGTCTGGTCGATGAGCCTGGTTGCGGCGCCGATGGCCTTCGCGTCGGCGGCGATCGGCCTGCTGGTGTCGTTCCATGCCGGCCTGCCCTCGGGTCCGGTGATCGTGCTGTTCGCCAGCTCTTTCTTCCTGCTGTCGCTGCTCTTCGGCTCGCGCGCCTCGGTGCGCGCGCGCCTGTCACGGCCGGTTCACTTGCGCGGCTGACCCGTCAGGCTAGGCTGACCTCCACGGAGGAAACCACAATGACCAGCTCACCGGTGCCGGGCGTCACACTCAAGACGACGACCGCCAACAACATCCACATGCGCTACGCCGAAGCCGGTAGCGGACCGCTCGTGCTGTTCTGCCATGGCTGGCCCGAGAGCTGGTATTCCTGGCGTCACCAGCTCCAGGCGGTGAGCGCGGCGGGTTTCCGCGCCGTGGCGCCCGACATGCGCGGCTATGGCGGCACGCAGTCGCCCGAGCCGATCGACCAGTACACGCTCTTCCATCTCGTGGGCGACATGGCCGAACTGGTAAAGGCGCTGGACGAGACGAGGGCGGTGATCGTGGGCCACGACTGGGGCGCGCCGGTCGCCTGGCATGCCGCGCTGTGGCGGCCCGATCTCTTCACCGCTGTCTCTGCCATGAGCGTGCCCTATGCGCCGCCGGGCTATGTCGACATCCTGTCGGCGCTGAAGAAGCTCGGCATCGACAACTTCTATCTGCAGTACTTCCAGAAGCCGGGGGTGGCCGAGGCCGAGCTGCAGCAGGACATACGCGGCGCCTTGCGCAAGCTCTACTACACCGCCGGCGGCGAGATGGTGGAGAAGGACAAGGGCTTCGGTCGCCTCACCGGCGGCACGTTGCTGGCCAACACCGTCGACCCCGAGACGCTGCCCGCCTGGCTGAGCGATGCCGATCTCGACTATTACGCCGGCGAATTTGCGCGCGACGGCTTCCGCGGCGGCCTCAACTGGTATCGCAATCTGCGCCGCAACTGGGAACTCAGCGGGCCGTGGCGCGGCCAGCCGATCCGCCAGCCCTCGCAGTTCATCGCCGGCAGCCGCGACGGCGTGCTGCGCTTCCCGGCGGCCAAGAGCCAGCTCGAAGCCTACCCGAAGACCCTGCCGGGCCTGCGCGGCAGCCATATCCTCGAGGGCGCCGGCCACTGGGTGCAGCAGGAACGGGCCCCTGAAGTGAACCGCCTGCTGATCGAATTCCTGAAGGGCCTTTGAGACAGTCAGCCGCATCAATGGAGCGCGCAACTCCCGTTGCGCTCATACTTCGTCGATAGACGAGCAAGGCCTGAGCGCCACCGGAGTGGCGCGCTCCGATGAAGCCGTCGCGCCTTAAACCAGCGTGCGCAACTCGGCGGTGGCGACGGACAGCATCGCGAGATCGATGGTTCCCGCCGCGGCGAGATCCTCCTTGAGGAGCCGGTCCACCCGTTCCAGCGCGAGCTTGCGCGGTTCGCTCCAGGCGGCAAGGGCCGTTTCGGGATCGCAGTCGTTGCCACCGCCCGCGCGCAGGGCCGAACGCAACAGGTCGGCATGGAGCGCCGCCAGCTCGTCCTGCATCGCGAGCGCGGCCTGCGAAGGCCACAGCCCCTCGCGCGGCAGTTTCTGCGCGGCGTTGGCCAGCAGCGCGAGCGACAGCCGCTCCCCCAGCCGGAAGTAGAGCCGCGCGGCACTGCCGATCGTGCAGCCGTTGGCCTCGGCCGCCAGGGCGAGGTCGCCGGCGGCGGACAAGGCTTCGAGCGCGGCGGCGCGGCGGGCGAGATCGGCCGGCGCGCCCATCGCCTCAAGGGCGGCCGAGCGTTCGCCGAGCGCCACGCCTTCGGCCTCGCCCACCAGATCCGCGGGCAGGTCGCCCAGTTCGGCGACGGCGCGGCCGAGCTGGGCCGTCGCCGCCATCGTGTCGAGCGGCTGCGGCAGGCGCCGCAGGACCCATTGCACGCCGCGCAGCACGAAGCGCTGCGAGGCGATCAGCATCCGGATCTGCGCCGCGGCCTTGAGCGCGGGATCGAGCGCTTCGATGTCGGCCCACAGGTCGCGCAGCTTCCAGGCGTCGCGCACGACCGTGAAGGCCTGGGCGATGGCGGCCGCCGAGGCGCCGGTGCGCTGGGCCACCGTGTGCACGAAGGTCGGGCCGCATCGATTGACCAGCGAGTTCACGACCTGCAGCGCGGTGATCTCGCGGCGCAGGCGATGGCCCTGGAGCGCCGCCGGATACTTCTCCTGCAGGGCCGTCGGGAAGTAGCGGAGCAGTTCCTCTTCCAGCCGCGGATCGTCGGGCAGGTCGGACGCGAGGATCTCCTCATGGAGGTCGATCTTGGCATAGGCCAGCAGCACCGAGAGTTCGGGCCGCGTCAGCGGCTGGCGGTTCTGGGCGCGCAGGCGCATGGCGGCGGAATCGGGCAGGAACTCGACGGCGCGGTCGAGCCGGCCCTTGCGTTCCAGGGCGCGCATGAAGCGCTCCAGCCGGTCGTGCTCCTCGGCCGCCTGGCCCTCGGCGACGCTGACCGCCTGGCTCTGCTGGTAGTTGTGGCGCAGCACCAGCGTCGCGACCTCGTCGGTCATGGAGAAGAGCAGCGGATTGCGGACGTCGGCCGTGAGCGCGCCGCTCGCGATGGCGCCACCCGTTGCGATCTTGATGTTGACCTCGTGGTCGGACGTGTCGACGCCCGCCGAATTGTCGATCGCATCCGTGTTGATCTTGCGGCCGGCGAGCGCTGCCTCGACCCTGCCGCGCTGCGTGAAGCCGAGATTGGCGCCCTCGCCGACGACGCGCGCGCGCAATTGGCCCGCGTCGACGCGCACCGCATCGTTGGCGCGGTCGCCGGCATCGCCGTGGCCCTCACTCGACGCCTTCACGTAAGTGCCGATGCCACCGAAATAGAGGAGGTCGACCGGCGCCGTCAGGATCGCGCGCATCAGGTCGAGGGGCGCCATTGCAGGCTGCTCGATTCCCAGCACCGCGCAGGCCTCGGGCGACAGCGCCACCGACTTGGCGGCGCGGTCGAAGATCGCGCCGCCCGCAGACAGCAGGCTCCTGTCGTAATCCATCCACGAGGAGCGCGGCAGGGCGAACAGCCGTTGCCGCTCGGCGAGGCTGGTCGCCGGATCGGGCGCGGGATCGATGAAGATGTGGCGATGGTCGAAGGCGGCCACCAGCCGGATGTGCGGCGACAGCAGCATGCCGTTGCCGAACACGTCGCCCGACATGTCGCCGACGCCCGCGACCGTGAACGGCGTCTCCTGGATATCCTGGCCGAGCTCGCGGAAGTGGCGCTTCACCGATTCCCACGCACCGCGCGCGGTGATGCCCATCTTCTTGTGGTCGTAGCCCGCCGAGCCGCCCGAGGCGAAGGCATCGTCGAGCCAGAAGCCGTAGTCGCGCGCCAGCGCATTGGCGATGTCGGAGAAGGTGGCGGTGCCCTTGTCGGCGGCGACCACGAGATAGGGATCGTCGCCATCGTGGCGGACGACATCGGCGGGCGGCACGATTCCACCACCCGAGTAATTGTCGGTGATGTCGAGCAGGCCGCGGATCAGGGTCTGGTAGCAGGCAATGCCCTCGGCCTGGACCTGCTCGCGCGTGCCCCCCGCGGGAGGCTGCTTCACGTAGAAGCCGCCCTTGGAGCCGACCGGGACGATGACGGCGTTCTTCACCATCTGCGTCTTCATCAGGCCCAGGATCTCGGTGCGGAAGTCCTCGCGCCGGTCCGACCAGCGGATGCCGCCGCGGGCCACCCGTCCGCCGCGCAGATGGATGCCTTCCATGCGCGGGCTGTAGACGAAGATCTCGACCAGCGGCCGCGGCGCCGGCAGTCCGTCGATCGCTCGGCTGTCGATCTTGAAGGAGATCCACGCCTTCGTGCGGCCTGCCTGCCAGTAGTTCGTCCGCAGCGTACAGAGTACGGCATTGTGGAAGCGTCGCAGGATGCGGTCTTCGTCGAGGGTCGTGACAGCTTCGAGGGAAGAGGCGAAGTCGGCCTCGATCGACGCGATCCGGGCGGCCCGCTCGCCGGCGCCCGCGTCGCCCAGTGCCGGATCAAAGCGGGCGACGAACAGGTCGACCAGCAGGCGCGCCACCTTCGGATAGGCCGCCAGCGCGCGCTCCATATACTCATGGCTGAACGGGATCCCGGCCTGCCGCAGGTACCTGGCATAGGCGCGCACGATGGCGATCTCGCGCCAGGCGAGGCCGGCGCCCAGCACCAGCCGGTTCAGCCCGTCATTCTCGAGCGCGCCGTCGCGCAGCTTCCCGATCGCCTCGATGAAGTGCGGACCCGCGGCGGCGAGGTCGACCGGGGACCCGTCCGCGGTCTCGACCCTCAACACCTGCATGGCCACGCCGTGGGTCTGGTCGTCGCCACCTTCGCGGCGCAGCAGGAAGGGCGCCTCGCTGATGACGCGCAGGCCGAGATTTTCGGCGAGCGGCAGGATGTCGGAGAGCGCGATCGGCTTGCGCGGATGGAACAGGCGCAGCGCGAAGCGATGGGCCGGCATGCCGCTCCGCCGTCCGATCTGCACGCCGAACGCCGCGCCGTCCACGAAGGTCTGCAACACCTCGATGTCGCGCAGGGCCTGAGCCGCATCGAAGGTCTCGCGGTAGACCGGCGGGAACCAGTTGCGCCAACGCTTGGCGGCGGCGCGCCCCTCGGCTTCGCCGAGCTTCTCCTGAAGGGCCGCGCGCAGCCGGTCGTTCCACGACGTCGCCGCGTCGACCAGCTGGCGCTCGAGCGCGGCAAGGTCGGGGCCGGCCTGCTCGGGGGTGCGCAGCTTGAGCGTGTAAAGCGACTGGACGAGGGCGGAATCGCTGCCGACCGACGTCGCGACCGACGTCACCTCGCCGTTCCAGGCCTTGCCCAGGAGGGCGGCGAAGCGGTCGGAGAGGACCGCGTCGAAGCGTTCGCGCGGCACGAACACGAGCGCGGTGGCGAACCGTCCGACCGTGTCGAGGCGCGAGAACAGCGCCACCCGCCGTCGCTCCTGCAGCTGCAGGATGCCCAGCACATGGTCGTAGAGCGTGTCCTCGTCGACCTGGAACAGCTCGTCGCGCGGATAGGAATCGAGGATCGCCAGCAGCGTCTTGCCGTCGTGGCCATGCCGGTCGAATCCCGAGCGGCGCAACAGGGTCTCGATCCGGCCGCGCAGCAGCGGCACGTCGTGCACCGCCGCGTGATAGGCGGCGGACGTGAACAGGCCGACGAGACGATGCTCGCCGGTCACGCGCCCGTCGGCGTCGCAGGTCTTCACGATCACGCAGTCCATCGCGCCGATGCGGTGAACCAGCGATGGGCGGTCGGTCTTCACGATCAGGATGTTGTGCGGTCCGCGGGCGAAGCGCGCCATCGCCTCGCCGCTGCCGACTCCGACGTCGAACAGCCGGACCTCGTCGCGGCGCAGGATGCCCAGCGACGATCCCGGCACCAGTTCGTAGCGCAGGCCGGCGGGCTGGCTCGCATCCTCGACATAGCGATAGCGGCGATGGCCCAGGAAGGTGAAATGGTTGGCCTCGAGCCAGCGCAGGAAATCCTCGTACTCCGCGAGGCCCGGTGCGCGGCCGGGCGCCAGGTCGGCGATGGCATCGAGGCAGGCGCGGCGCATCGCACGCCAGTCGTCGACCGCCAGCCGTACTTCGGCCAGCACGCGCGTGAGCGCCGCGGCGATCTCGTCGAGCAGCACGGGATCGGTCTGGCGATCGATCTCGATGTGCATCATCGACTCGGATCGCGCCCGTTCGCCGGCTTCGAGGGCGATCCCGACCAGGTCGCCGTCGAGATCGCGGCGGGCCGCCATCACCGGATGAGCGAGCAGATGGACGGCGATCTCGCGGCGATTGAACTCGTTGGCGATCGAATCGACGAGGAACGGCATGTCGTCGTTCACGATCTGCACGATCGTGTGACGGCTCTCGAACCCGTGGTCGGCCAGGGACGGGTTCAGGATGCGGACCTTGGCCACGCCGGGCAGGCGGCGGCGCGCGAAGCCCAGCAGCGAGATCGCGGCGGCGGCCCGCTGGTCGACGGGCGAGGCGGCGAGGTCCTTGTCGGACAGGCGGCTGTACAGCCTGCGCGCAAAATGTGCGGAATCCTCTCCGCCGGCCTGCAGGGCGGCGGCGCAAATGGCGTCCAGGCCGTAAACGCGCGGCACCGAAGCGGTGACCATATTTTGTGCATTCCTCCGGGAGTCTGGAGCGGATGTTACGCCTGACAGTGACATTGTGACGACGGACTCTTGGCGAAGCCAAGAATGCCCATCGAATCTCGCATTTTGCAGGGTGCCCCGGCGATGGCCGGCCGATTCGCTGCGGTTTCTGTTGGAGGCCCACGGAATCCGCGGGAAAGCGCGTTTTGTTCTCCTCTTATGCTGCACCTGCGAAGAGTCGAAAACCCTCAGGGAAACAGAATTTCAAACCGATTTTTTGCACGTCTTTTCAGGAGCTTAACCACCTATTCTTGAGATTCACAAACCGGGATTAAATTTCGCAATGACAGGGTCGGCGGCAAAGGTACAAACTATGGATAGTGGGGAGAGACGAACTTCTCCCCACATCTAGGTGTCTTCCACAGGGTGTTCTATCCACACCTGTGGACAAAAAGAAAATGGGGACCGCAAGTGTTTGATGTCGTTCAAGTTCGAAGCGGTGCGCGGGTTGTTACCGATTCTTCCCGGGATTCCCGCCTCACTATTTTTGGCAAAGCCACGCTGAACGACCGGTACCTGCTGCCGGGCGAGAGCTACCAGGACATGTTCGCGCGAGTCGCAGCGGCCTACGCCGACGACGACGCCCATGCCCAGCGGCTCTACGACTATATCAGCAATCTGTGGTTCATGCCGGCCACGCCCGTGCTCAGCAATGGCGGGACCAGCCGCGGCCTGCCGATCTCGTGCTTCCTCAACGAGGCGACCGACAGCCTCGAGGGCATCGTCGGGCTGTGGAACGAGAACGTGTGGCTGGCCGCCCGTGGCGGCGGCATCGGCTCCTACTGGGGCAATCTCCGTTCGATCGGCGAAAAGGTCGGCATGAACGGCAAGACTTCGGGCGTGGTGCCGTTCATCCGCGTGATGGACTCGCTCACGCTCGCTATCAGCCAGGGCTCGCTGCGCCGCGGTTCGGCCGCCGTCTACCTGCCGGTGAACCATCCCGAGATCGAGGAGTTCGTCGAGATCCGGCGTCAGACCGGCGGCGACCCCAACCGCAAGGCGACGAACCTGCATCACGGCCTCCTGATCTCCGACGCCTTCATGCGCGCGGTGGAGAACGACGAGGAATGGGCGCTGGTCAGCCCCAAGGACGGCGCCGTGCAGCGCACCGTTTCGGCCCGCGCCCTGTGGATCCGCATCCTGACCGCGCGCGTCGAGACCGGCGAGCCGTACCTGGTGTTCGTCGACCATGTGAACAACGCTCGTCCCGAGCACCACAAGCTGGCGGGCCTCGAGGTCAAGACGTCGAACCTGTGCAGCGAGATCACGCTGCCGACCGGCATCGACCATCACGGCAAGCAGCGCACCGCCGTCTGCTGCCTGTCGTCGCTCAACCTCGAATCCTATCTCGAGTGGCACGAGCATCCGACGTTCATCGAGGACGTGATGCGCTTCCTCGACAACGTGCTGCAGGGCTTCATCGACACCGCGGGCTCCGACTTCGCGCGCGCGACCTATGCCGCGATGCGCGAGCGCTCGGTGGGCCTCGGCGTCATGGGCTTCCACTCTTTCCTGCAGGCCAACGGCATTCCGCTGGAATCCGTGATGGCCAAGGTGTGGAACAAGAAGATGTTCAAGCACATCCGCGGCCAGTGCGACGAGGCCTCGCTGGCGCTGGGCAAGGAGCGCGGCGCCTGCCCGGATGCCGCCGACTTCGGCTTCCAGGACCGCTTTTCCAACAAGCTCGCGATCGCGCCGACCGCGTCGATCTCGATCATCTGCGGCGGCGCCTCGCCCGGCATCGAGCCGTCGGCGGCCAACGTCTACAACCACAAGACCCTGTCGGGCTCCTTCGTGGTGCGCAACCCCTACCTCGAGAAGGTCCTGGCGCAGAAGGGCAAGAACGACGAGGACACCTGGACAGCGATCATGACCGACCAGGGCTCGGTGCGGAATCTCGACTGCCTCGACGATCACGAGAAGGCGGTGTTCAAGACCGCGTTCGAGATCGACCAGCGCTGGCTGATCGAGCATGCGGCCGACCGTACGCCCTATATCTGCCAGAGCCAGTCGCTGAACATCTTTTTGCCGGCCGACGTGCATAAGCGCGACCTGCACCAGATCCACATGATGGCCTGGAAGCGCGGCGTGAAGAGCCTCTATTACTGCCGCTCCCTCTCCATCCAGCGCGCCGAGAGCGTGGCAGGCGAAGCCCTCGCCGCGCCGCTCGGCGACCACGCACTTACGGCGCCAAAGATCGATGCCCCCTCTCCTCTGTTTCCCGGAACGCCGCCGGCACAGAGCAATGACTACGAAGAATGTCTTAGCTGCCAGTAACTAGCGTCGTCCCCTGCCGCGCCTCCGGGGTTCCGGAGGCGCGGCAGGGGATTTCATTTTCAAGCGACCCATTCATTCGCCCGACATATTGGACGCCCGCGCCATGTCACTCCTCGACGCCAAGCCGATCTACAAGCCGTTCCACTATCCCTGGGCCTACGACGCCTGGCTGACGCAGCAGCGCATCCACTGGCTGCCCGAGGAAGTGCCGCTGGCGGACGACGTGAAGGACTGGCGCAACAAGCTGACCGACAGCGAGCGCCATCTGCTGACGCAGATCTTCCGCTTCTTCACCCAGGCCGACGTCGAGGTGAACAACTGCTACATGCGGCACTACAGCCGCGTCTTCAAGCCGACCGAAGTGCAGATGATGCTGGCCGCCTTCTCGTCGATGGAGACGGTCCACGTCGCCGCCTACAGCCACCTGCTCGACACGATCGGCATGCCCGAGACCGAGTACTCCGTCTTCCTCACCGTCAAGGAGATGAAGGACAAGTACGACTACATGCAGGGCTTCAACGTCGATTCGAAGGCCGACATCGCCAAGACGCTGGCCGTGTTCGGCGCCTTCACCGAGGGCCTGCAGCTGTTCGCCAGCTTCGCGATGCTGATGAACTTCCCGCGCTTCAACAAGATGAAGGGCATGGGCCAGATCGTGACCTGGTCGGTGCGCGACGAGACGCTGCACTGCAACTCGATGGTCAAGCTGTTCCGCACCTTCATCCAGGAGAACCCGGAGATCTGGACCGAGGAGCTGCAGCGCGAGATCTACGTCGCCTGCTCGACCATCGTCGACCACGAGGACGCCTTCATCGACCTGGCCTTCGAGCTGGGTGGCATCGAGGGCATGACCGCCGTCGACGTGAAGCGCTACATCCGCTACATCGCCGACCGTCGCCTGACCCAGCTCAGCCTGCAGCCCATCTACCGCGCGGACGCCAAGAACCCGCTGCCGTGGATGGACCAGATGCTGAACGCCATCGAGCACACCAACTTCTTCGAGAACCGCTCGACCGAATACTCCAAGGCCTCGACGCGCGGCACCTGGGAAGAGGCGTTCGGCTAAAGTGTCGGCCGTTAAGAAGCCGGATTGAGCACGTGCTGGTGTTTGGGTGCGATGATCAGGGCGGCCAGGACCAGGGACAAAAATCTCCTTAGCCAGGCGAGGATACGCCTGAAGTTGTATCCGGCGGCGG
>JAESFK010000206.1_pt1 | contig 40342 bp, 41 predicted proteins | sample 9269391 | NCBI WGS metagenome assembly JAESFK01 (sample SAMN14506231, study PRJNA617097) | algae metagenome | isolation source: Drouetiella hepatica UHER 2000/2452 and co-occurring heterotrophs from... | place: Slovakia: Slovak Paradise National Park, Hrabusice, Kosice Region | collected 2000-01-01
TGCGCGCGGCCGAACGGACCTTCCAGCTCCTCTACCAGGTCGCCGGCCGGGCCGGCCGCGACGGGCGGCCGGGCCGGGCGCTGATCCAGACGCACAATCCCGAGCATCCGGTGATGCAGGCTCTGGTGTCGGGGGATCGCGACCGGTTCGTCGAGGTCGAGCTTCACGATCGGTCGTTGGCGGGCATGCCTCCCTATGGACGGCTGGCCTCGCTGATCATTTCCGGGCCGGACCCCGTCGCGGTCGACAATGTGTGCGCCGCGCTCGCCCGCCTGGCGCCGCAGCGGGAGGGCGTCACGGTCCTGGGGCCGTCGGTCGCACCACTGGCCCTGCTGCGCGGCCGGCACCGGCGGCGCTTCCTGCTCAAGGCCGCCCGCGACACCGCCGTCCAGCCTTTGCTGCACGCCTGGCTTGAGAAGATTGGCCTTCCGGGTTCGGTCCGGCTGCAGGTCGATGTCGACCCCTATTCCTTCCTTTGAGACCCCCGCGCCTAAAAACCGCTGTAGAACAGTGCTTTGCCGACGTTGCGCCGGGAAATGCAGCATGGTAGCAACGCGCGCTTTTCCGGGGTGGGGCGGCAAGCGACGCGGGGCGTTCTGCTAGGTAAAAGCGTGTTTATTCAATGGCTTGCCGGCCGTGTTCCGCGGCAGGGGAGAGGCTCTCGACGTGACCACCGCAACCACCGGCGTTGCCGGACGCTACGCCAGCGCCCTTTTTGAGCTCGCGGACGGCTCCAAGTCCCTCGATCAGGTCGCGCAGGACCTCGCCACCTTTCGCAAGATGGTCGCCGAGAGCGCGGACCTCGCGCGCATGATCGCCAGCCCGGTCATCGGGCGGGCGCTGCAGAGCAAGGCACTGCTCGCCGTTCTCGATGCCGCCGGCATTTCGGGTCTGACACGCAATTTCGTCGGCACCGTGGCCGCCAACGGCCGCGCCCGCGACCTGCCGGAGATGGCCTCGGCGTTCCTCGCCGAGCTGGCCCGCCGCCGCGGCGAGACCACCGCGACCGTCACCTCGGCCGTTCCGCTTTCTGCCGAACAGATGCAGCAGCTCGGCAACGCGCTGCGCTCGGTGCTGGGCAGTAACAAGGTTTCCATCGACGCGCGCGTCGAACCCGACATTCTCGGCGGTCTCGTCGTGAAAGTCGGCTCGCGCCTGTTCGATTCGTCCGTCCGAAGCAAGCTGCAGCGCCTGCAGCTTGCCATGAAGGGAGTTGCCTAAATGGATATCCGTGCCGCCGAAATCTCGGCCATTCTGAAGCAGCAGATCGCCAACTTCGGCACCGAGGCCGAAGTGGCCGAGGTCGGCCAGGTCCTCTCCGTCGGTGACGGCATCGCGCGCGTCTATGGCCTCGACAGTGTCAAGGCCGGCGAGATGGTCGAGTTCCCCGGCGGCATCAAGGGCATGGCGCTCAACCTCGAGAGCGACAATGTCGGCGTCGTCATCTTCGGCGAAGACCGCACCATCAAGGAAGGCGACACGGTCAAGCGCACCGGAACCATCGTCGACGTGCCGGTGGGCAAGGGCCTGCTGGGCCGCGTGGTCGACGGTCTCGGCAACCCGATCGACGGCAAGGGACCGCTGGCCACCACCGAGCGTCGCCTGGTCGAGGTGAAGGCTCCCGGCATCATCCCGCGCAAGTCGGTGAACGAGCCGATGCAGACCGGCCTCAAGGCCGTCGACTCGCTGGTCCCGGTCGGCCGCGGCCAGCGCGAGCTGATCATCGGCGATCGCCAGACCGGCAAGACCGCCGTCGCGATCGACACCTTCCTGAACCAGAAGGGCATCAACAAGGGCACCGACGAGAGCCGCAAACTCTACTGCGTCTACGTCGCCATCGGCCAGAAGCGCTCGACCGTCGCCCAGATCGTGAAGACGCTCGAGGACAACGGTGCGCTGGAATACTCCATCGTCGTCGCCGCGACGGCCTCCGATCCCGCGCCCATGCAGTTCCTCGCGCCCTACACCGGCTGCGCCATGGGCGAGTACTTCCGCGACAACGGCATGCACGCCGTGATCGTGTATGACGATCTTTCCAAGCAGGCCGTCGCCTATCGCCAGATGTCGCTGCTGCTGCGCCGCCCGCCGGGCCGCGAAGCCTATCCCGGCGACGTGTTCTACCTCCATTCGCGCCTGCTCGAGCGCGCCGCCAAGCTGAACGAGAAGAACGGCTCGGGTTCGCTGACGGCGCTGCCGATCATCGAGACGCAGGCCGGCGACGTGTCGGCCTACATCCCGACCAACGTGATCTCGATCACCGACGGCCAGATCTTCCTCGAGACCGAGCTCTTCTATCAGGGCATCCGTCCCGCCATTAACGTCGGCCTGTCGGTCAGCCGCGTCGGCTCGGCCGCGCAGATCAAGGCGATGAAGCAGGTCGCCGGCACCATCAAGCTGGAGCTCGCGCAGTATCGCGAAATGGCGGCCTTCGCCCAGTTTGCCTCGGACCTCGACGCCTCGACCCAGCGCCTTCTCGCGCGCGGCCAGCGCCTGACCGAGCTGCTGAAGCAGGGCCAGTTCTCGCCGATGCCGGTCGAGGAGCAGGTCATCTCGCTCTATGCCGGCACCCGTGGCTTCCTCGACACCCTGCCGATCGCTCGCATCAACGAGTTCGAGCGCCAGTTGCTCGACGCGGTCCGCGCCGAAGGCTCGATCCTGGCGTCGATCCGCGAGAAGCGTGAAATCGTCAAGGAAACCGATGAGAAGCTGAAGGCGTTCCTCGTCGATTTCGTCAAGAAGTTCGCCTAACTCCCGAAGGTTTCGATGCCCAGCCTCAAAACCTTCCGCCTCAGGATCCGAAGCGTTCAGTCGACGCAGAAGATCACGAAGGCCATGAAGATGGTCGCAGCCGCCAAGCTGCGACGCGCCCAGGAGCAGGCCACCGCGGCCCGTCCCTATGCCGAAGCCATGGATCGGATCCTGGCGTCGCTGGGACACAGCTTCAAAGGCGGCACCGGTCCGCGCCTGCTGGCCGGCACCGGCTCGGACAAGGTCCACCTGCTGATCGTCGCCACCGGCGATCGCGGCCTGTGCGGCGGCTTCAACAGCACGATCGTGCGCGAGGCGCGCCGCCAGATCCGAGCACTCGAGGCCGAAGGCAAGACCGTCAAGATCTTCACGGTGGGCCGCAAGGGCCGCGAGCAGCTTCGCCGCGACTACAGCCGCCTGCTCGTCGAGAGCATTACCGACCTCGGCCGTCCCCGCCTGACGTTCGGCGACGCCCAGAAGGTGATGGCCCGGGTCATGGAGATGTACGAGGCCGGCGAGTTCGACGTGGCCTCGATCGTCTTCAACCGCTTCAAGTCGGCGATGACGCAGGTCACCACCGTGCAGCAGCTGATCCCGCCGCCGGCGCCCGAGACCACGGCCGAAGCGGCCGCTCCCGCCGCGGTGGGCGGCGCGATCTACGAATTCGAGCCGGACGAGGGCGAGATTCTCGCCGACCTGCTGCCGCGCAACCTCACCGTCCAGATCTTCCGCGCCTTGCTGGAGAACGCCGCGAGCTTCTACGGCTCGCAAATGACGGCGATGGACTCGGCGTCGCGCAACGCCGGCGAAGTGATCAAGAAACTGACGCTGCAGATGAACCGCTCGCGTCAGGCCACCATCACCAAGGAACTCATCGAGATCATCTCGGGCGCCGAGGCCGTCTAGGCCGCGCGCTGTACGCAATCGAAGGAAAGGGATTCGTCTCATGGCCACCAACAACATTGGCTCGATCACCCAGATCACGGGCGCCGTTGTCGACGTGCGGTTCGAAGCCGGGCAGCTGCCGAACATCCTGAACGCGCTGCACGTCAACGCCGACAACCGACTGATCGTGCTGGAAGTCGCCCAGCATCTGGGTGAGTCCGAAGTGCGCGCCATCGCGATGGACACGACCGACGGTCTGGTCCGCGGCGAGAAGGCGGTCGACACCGGGTCGCCCATCCAGATGCCGGTCGGTCCCGAGACGCTCGGCCGCATCCTGAACGTCATCGGCGACCCGATCGACGAGCGCGGCCCGGTCGGCCACAGCAAGACCCTGCCGATCCATCGCAGCGCGCCGGAATTCACCGAACAGTCGACGGAAGCGCAGATCCTGGTCACGGGCATCAAGGTCATCGACCTGCTCGCGCCCTACGCCAAGGGCGGCAAGATCGGCCTGTTCGGCGGCGCCGGCGTCGGCAAGACCGTGACGATCATGGAGCTGATCAACAACGTCGCGAAGGCGCACGGCGGCGTGTCGGTGTTCGCCGGCGTCGGCGAGCGCACCCGTGAAGGCAACGACCTCTATCACGAGATGATCGAAGGCAACGTCATCAAGCTCGACGGTCCGGGTTCGAAGGTGGCGCTGGTGTACGGCCAGATGAACGAGCCGCCGGGCGCCCGTGCCCGCGTGGCGCTGTCGGGCCTCACCGTCGCCGAGTACTTCCGCGATGCCGAAGGCCAGGACGTGCTGTTCTTCGTCGACAACATCTTCCGCTTCACCCAGGCCGGCTCGGAAGTGTCGGCGCTGCTCGGCCGCATCCCGTCGGCGGTGGGTTATCAGCCGACGCTCGCCACCGACATGGGCGGCCTGCAGGAGCGCATCACCTCGACCAAGAAGGGCTCGATCACCTCGGTGCAGGCCATCTACGTGCCCGCCGACGACTTGACCGATCCGGCGCCCGCCGCCTCGTTCGCCCACTTGGACGCGACCACCGTGCTCAGCCGCTCGATCGCCGAGCAGGCGATCTTCCCGGCCGTCGATCCGCTCGACTCGACCTCGCGCATGCTCGACCCGCGCATCGTCGGCCAGGAACACTACGATACCGCCCGCTCCGTGCAGCGCGTGCTGCAGCAGTACAAGTCGCTGCAGGACATCATCGCCATTCTGGGCATGGACGAGCTCTCGGAAGAGGACAAGCTGGTCGTCAGCCGCGCCCGCAAGATGCAGCGCTTCCTCAGCCAGCCGTTCCACGTCGCCGAAGTGTTCACCGGCACGCCAGGCGTGTTCGTGAAGCTCGAGGACACGATCAAGGCGTTCAAGGGCATTCTGGCCGGCGAGTACGACGATCTGCCGGAGCCTGCCTTCTACATGGTCGGCACGATCGAGGAGGCCGTGACCAAGGCCAAGAAGCTCGCGGCCGAGGCGGCCTAAGCAGATGGCCAAGGTCTCCTTCCGTCTGGTGATGCCCGAGCGCGAGCTGCTCGCGACCGAGGCCGACATGGTGGTCGTCCCGGGCAGCGAAGGCGACTTCGGCGTGCTGCCGGGCCACGCCCCGCTGGTCTCGACGGTTCGCCCCGGCGTCCTCGAGGTCTATCAGGGCGGCAAGGTCGAGCGGCGTTTCCTGGTGGCCGGCGGCTTCGCCGAGGTCACGCCGGAGCGCTGCACGGTGCTGGCCGACGAGGCGGTGCCCTTCGAACAGGTCACCGTCGCGCAGCTCGACGACCGTGAACGCACCGCCCGCAACGATATTTCTGACGCCGCTACGCCCGCCGAAAAGGCCGCCGCCGAGAAGAATCTGGGGATCGCCCAGGATCTCAAGCGCGCGCAGGCCTTCTACGCCAGCCGCTGATTTCAGCTCTACTGCGTAATTTTCAGTCGAAAAGTACTCCGGTCTGCCATTGAAAGGCGGGCCGGAGGTGGCTTTATTACGCTGGTACGACAACGCGCCGAGGGTGCTCGTTCATGGGTAACTGGACACTCGAGACGATCGCCTGGGATCGCTTCGATGCGTCGAAGGTGGATTCGGAGATCGTCCGCAACATCAAGGCCGCAGCCTTGGTGGAGCGGAACGGCGGCGACTACGGCATCTATCTCGGCCGGGTCTTCGCCGACGATCCCGCATTCCTGGACGCCGTGGCAAACTGGGTGGTCGAAGAGGTCCAGCACGGCATGGCGCTGGGCCGCTGGGCCCAGCTTGCCGACCCGTCCTGGGATTTCGATGCGGCCTTCGAGCGGTTCCGCACCGGGTACACGCTGCCGCTCCATGTCAGCGAATCGGTGCGCGGCAGCCAGGCCGGCGAGATGATCGCCCGCTGCATCGTCGAGACCGGCACGAGCTCCTACTATAGCGCCCTCAAGGATGCGACCGAGGAGCCGGTGCTTAAGCAGATCTGCCAGAAGATCGCGGCCGACGAGTTCCGCCACTACAAGCTGTTCTACGAGCACCTCAATCGCTGTCTGGAGCGCGACCGGCTGAACCGCTGGTCGCGGCTGCGCATCGGCTGGGGGCGGCTGGCCGAGAGCGAGGACGACGAGCTGGCCTACGCCTATTTCGCCGCCAACGAGCCGACCGGCGCGGTCTACGACCGCAAGCGCAACATGCAGGCCTATGCCAGGCGCGCCTATCCGCTCTACCGCCAGACCCACGTGCAGCGCGCCATGGCCATGGTGCTGAAGGCGGTCGGGCTGGAGCCGCAGGGCCGGCTCAATCGGGTGATGACCCGCGCGGGCCTGTGGTTCCTGCGCCGCAACGCCGCCAAGCTGGCGTCGCAGGGGGCTTAGTCAACGCAGCCTGTCGTCCTGAGCGACCAAAGCACTTCGGTGCTGGCGTGAGATCCTTCGCTTCGCTCAGGATGGCAAGCGTGGGGCTTTCGGCTTCTCACGAAATCAAATCCGCGAATTCCTCGAACACCGTGTCGTAGACGGCGCGCTTGAAGGGCACGATCAGCGGCAGCAACTCGCCGGGCGCGATCCAGCGCCAGGCGGCGAACTCCTGGTCGTGCGCGGCGATGTCGATGTCGGCGTCCGTCCCCGTGAAGGCCAGAGCGAACCATTTCTGCGCCTGGCCTCGCCAGCGCCCCTTCCAGTGAGCGGGCCGCCGCTCCTCCGGCACCTCGTAGGAGATCCACGCGGCGCTCTCGCGCAGCAGCAACGCCTTGGTCGTGCCGACCTCCTCGTGCAGTTCACGGCAGGCGGCCTCGACCGGCGTCTCGCCCTTGTCGACGCCGCCCTGGGGCATCTGCCAGGCGTCGGGCTGGTTGACGCGGCAGCCGACGAAGACGCGGCGGTCCGGACCGATCAGCATCAGGCCGACGTTCCGTCGGTATTCGGGTGTGATGTCGGTGGTCATGAACCTCAGGGGCGGAGTTGCTCAGGTTGGGCCCGCAAGCGGGCCATGCAGGGGGTGCGGCATTCGAAATGCCCGATGATCGGCACGAAAGATACCGCGGTCGTGCCCTCGTGACCCTTATGCCAGGCGGCGATGGCGGTGATCGCCTCGTCGTCCGGCTGCATCACGCCGAAGGCATGGCGCGGTGCGCGGCCGGGAGTGGTCTCACCTACCCACGCGCCGAGCCGGTCGAGATTGCCGGCAACGCCGTCGCCCGCGAGCTTGTAGTCCAGCACATCGGTGCTGCGGGCATAGCCCACGCCCAGTTCCTCGGTCAGGCGCTGGATCGGCGTCGCCCCCGGCGCCGGATTGACCTCGATCAGCGCAAGGCCTCGCTCGGCGATTTCCATGACCAGCGGCCGCATCACCGTCTCCGACCGCGCGGCGCGGCCGGGCGGGGAGATCACGAGGCCGACATAGCCTTCGCCGCGCGCCAGGGTGGCGCGCAGCCGGCGCAGGTTCTCCGGCCCGTCGGCGGTGGCTTCGATCGGCCGGACACCGCGCTCGGCGACGGCCAGATCGTCCATGGGCAGCATCAGGTAGCTCTCGTGGCCGAACGCGCGGGCCTGCGCCAGCCGGCGCGGCAGGTCGGGCGTGCCGGGCAGGAAAGCCAGGCTGACCTCGGGCGGAAGGTCCTCTATGGCACGACGCATCGCGGCCTCGTCGAGGCCGACATTGATCACGAGCAGGCCGAGGCGCGCCGGTGGACCGGCCGGATCGAAGCGCCTCGCGTTGGCGATCCACGGCATCCAGCCCGAGGGCGCTATGCGCGGCAGGCGAAGCCCGTCGGCGGTCGTCTCGACCATCTCGGCGAGGTCTTCGGCGGGCAGGTTGCGGAAGCCCGACGGCTTCGGCGGGCGACGCGGAAGCGGCAGGGACTGGATTTCCGCCGGTGCTGTAGGCGTGGTGGCGGCATCTTCGATGGCGGGCAGCGGTACTGAGGCCGCCACGGCGCTGTCGAAAATCTGCGGCGTCTTGCCGTCGAAGTCTGCGAAGGCGATGCCGGCGGAGGCCGCGATCAGGCCGAAGACCAGAAGATAAGCCGCGACCAGACCACGAGGGTCTGGCCGCTTCTTTGCGACGATCGCGACGCGCCGGCTGGACCTGGCGGCGGACATGGTCACGCCGTCATCCTCGAAGGCGCGTCAGTTCGCCTTGCTGCTGTAGAGCGAGATGCCGCGGATCAGGTCGGCCGCGCGCAGCAGCTGGTAGTCGGCCGCCTGCTCCTTCGGCGGCTCGTCCGGATCGCCGGACGGCGTCGCCTGGGGTGTCGCCGGCGGCGTGGTCTGGCCGGCCGCCTTGTCGTCGGTCTTGTCACCCGGCTTTGCGGCTTCCGGCTTGGCATCGCCCGGCTTGGCCTGCGGCGGCGGCGGCACCACCGGCTTGTCGTTCGGGTTGGTGATCGAGCGGCGCAGGTTCTCCTCGCGGAAGTTCGAACGCTGCTGGATGTTCTCGATCTTCGCGGGCTCGACCTCGATGTCCGGCTTGATGCCTTCCTTCTGGATCGAGCGGCCCGACGGCGTGAAATAGAGCGCCGTGGTCAGGCGGATCGCGCCGCCGCCGGTCACCTGCATGATGGTCTGGACCGAGCCCTTGCCGAACGAGCGGGTCCCGAGAACGATGGCCCGGCGGTGGTCCTGCAGCGCGCCGGCCACGATCTCCGACGCCGACGCCGAGCCGCCGTTCATCAGCACGACGATCGGCAGGCCGCCCGCGACATCGCCCGGCTTGGCGTTCCAGCGCTGGACCTCGTCGTTCTTGCGGGCCTTGACCGACACGATCTCGCCCTTGTCGAGGAAGGCGTCCGACATGGCGATGGCCTGGTCGAGCAGGCCGCCCGGATTGTTGCGCAGGTCGATGATGTAGCCCTTGAGCTTGTTGCCGGCTTCCTTCTTCAGCTTCTCGACGGCGTCGAGCACGCCCGGCGTGGTCTGCTCGGTGAAGGAGGTGACGCGGATGTAGCCGATGTCGCCGCCTTCGAGGCGGAACTTGACCGGCTTCACCTTGATGGTCTCGCGGGTCAGCGAGACGTCGAACGGATCCTTGGTGCCGCGGCGGATCGAAATCTTGATCGGCGTGCCGACCTTGCCGCGCATCCTCTCGACGGCTTCCTGCAGGGTGAGGCCCTGCACCGGCTCGCCATCGAGCGCGAAGATCAGGTCGCCGGGTTGGATGCCGGCCTTCGAGGCAGGCGTGTCGTCGATCGGCGACACGACCTTGATGACGCCGTTCTCCATCGTGACCTCGATGCCGAGGCCGCCGAACTCGCCCTTCGTCTGGACCTGCATGTCCTTATAGGACTTGGGGTTCATGTAGCTCGAATGCGGATCGAGCGCGCTCAGCATGCCGTTGATGGCATTCTCGATGAGCTGCTTCTCCTCGACCGGCTCGACATAGTCGCGGCGGATGCGCTCCAGCACGTCACCGAACAGGTTGAGCTGCTGGTAGAGCTCGCTTTTGTCGCCGCCGGCGGCCTTCGGGTCGGCGGCCTTGGTCTGCGCCAGGGCAGGTGTGGCCAGGAAAGCCACGGCCGTGGCGAGGGAGGCGAAGCGCAGAAAGGTCATTTGGGTGCCTTCAGGAGGGAGTCGCCAGGGGCTTTGAGGGCCCGGCGATCCGGTGTTTCAGCGTGGGTTGGAAGATACAGGGGCGTCTTTGGCAGGATCAAGGCGCCGGAGCCCGGCGCCGCTTCACAAATCAGGCAGAGGCTGCGGCCGCTGGGCGCGGCGCCGCCAGGACGGACGGTCGGGAGGCGGTCGAGAGCATCGATCTGCCGGTCATTTCCGCAGGCTGCGGAACGCCCATCAGGGCCAGCATCGTGGGCGCGACATCGGCCAGTTTTCCGTCCGACAGGGAATGGACCGAGGCCGGTCCGTTGAACAGCAGCGCGGGCACGCGATTCAACGTGTGCTGGGTGTGTTTCTGGTGCGAGTGCTCGTCGTACATCTGCTCGGCATTGCCATGGTCGGCGGTGACGAACATGACGCCGCCGGCCGCCCGGATGGCCGGCATCAGCCGTCCGAGGCAGCCATCGACGGCCTCGACCGCCCTGGTGGCCGCGCCGAGGTCGCCGGTATGACCGACCATGTCGGTGTTGGCGTAGTTGACCACGATCAGGTCGAACTTGCCCGATCCGATCGCCTCGACGAGCTTGTCGGTCACTTCCGGCGCGCTCATCTCGGGCTTCATGTCGTAGGTCTTCACCTTGGGCGACGGCACGAGGATGCGCTCCTCGCCCTCGAATACGCGCTCTTCGCCGCCGTTGAAGAAGAACGTGACGTGCGCGTACTTCTCGGTCTCGGCGATGCGCAGCTGCTTCAGGCCGGCGCGCGACACCGTCTCGCCGAGGCCCATCTTGATGATGGCGGGCGGGAACAGCGTCTTCAGGAACGGGTTGAGTGCGGCGGAATACTCGACCATGCCGACGGCCGCGCCGAAGGTGACGACCCGGTTGCGGTTGAAGCCGTCGAACCGCGGATCGAGCAGCGCGGTCAGGATCTCGCGCGCGCGGTCGGAGCGGTAGTTGAACATCAGGAGGGTATCGCCGTCCTTCATGCCGGCATAGCCGTCGATCGTCGTCGGCAGGACGAACTCGTCGTCGAGCTTGGCGGCATAGGCTTTCTCGACGGCCTCCTTCGGCGTCGTCGCATCCTCGCCCTTGGCGTCGACCAGCGCGTCGTAGGCCAGGGTCACGCGTTCCCAGCGCTTGTCGCGGTCCATGGCATAGAAGCGCCCGGTCACGGTCGCGAAGCGGATCGGCAGGCCGGGCTTGAGGCCCGCCTGGATGTGGTCGAGGCATTCCAGCGCGCTGCGCGGCGGCATGTCCCGCCCGTCGAGGAAGGCATGGATCCAGACCGGCACGCCGTGGCCGGCGATCAGGTTGGCGAGGAAGACGAGATGGTCCTGGTGGGCATGCACGCCGCCCGGCGAGGCGAGGCCCAACAGGTGAAGCGCCGCACCGCTCTGCTTCAGCCGGGCGATCGTCTCGGCGAGAATCGGATTCTTCGCGAGCGAGCCGTCCTCGATGGCCGTGTCGATGCGCGGCAGGTCCGGCACCGCGACCCGGCCGGCGCCGAGATTCATGTGGCCGACTTCCGAATTGCCCATCTGCCCCTTGGGCAGGCCGACGAAGCTCTCGGAGGCGTCGATCAGCCCCTGCGGGCAGGTCGCGACCAGCCGGTCGAAGTTCGGGGTGCGGGCGCCCAGGATCGCATTGTTCGACAGGTCGGTGCGATGACCCCAGCCGTCGAGGATGCAGAGCAGGACGGGGCGCAGTGCATTGGCGGCCATCACGAGGCCTTCCGGATCTGGGGCTGGGCGCGTTCGACGGCGTTGAACTTGTTGGGGCAGCTCAGTTCGCGCGGGTCGGTGTTGGGATTCTGATCAGGCACCTCGATGGCGCAGAACACGAACTCGCCGCGCGGCTCGCCGTCGATGCTGACATCGTAGGTGTAGGTGCCGGGCGGATCGCCGGGGATGATGCACCAGGAGCGCTGCAGCACGCCGTCCTGCACCCTCTCGAGCATGCGCGTCGTGGCCTTGGTCTTGTCGTCGCTGACTTCGGTTTCCGGGCCGGCGATCACCTGCTCGGCCGGCTGCGAGGTCGTGAGGACCTCCTTCAGCGACACGACCCGGTTGGGGCCGCCGAGATACATGCGCCAGCCGAAGCAGGCGCGGTGGAACAGCAGTGGAATGGCGTTGGTCTCGTAGTGCCGCTGCTTGCCGTCTTCGCCGGTGATCGAGACATAGGGGATGCTGCGCACGGGCTTTGCAGCCGGCTTCTCGACCGGGGTGGCCGACCCGCCCGACTGGGCCATTGCGGCGCTCGAAGCGGCTGCCAGGAGGAGGGCGGACGAAGTGGCCAGGAGCCACCGGGGGAATGGGTGCATGGCACCAATGTAGCCCCGGTTTTTCGTCAGAACAGAGGCAAATTCGCCTTTTCGGGCCCCTTGAGCGAGATGAAATCAGCTCGGATCGGCCGATGAGTTCGGGTTTGAAAGCAATCCCGTCGTCTCTCCACCAATAGCCGGCATTTCGTGGAGAAAAGGTCTCTTGTGTGCGGCGCTCCGCTTCGCCCCTTCGGGGCTTCGGTCGAGACGGCGGTGCTTTTTGGTGTCGACCTCAACCCATCTCGCGCTGGTCAGGCGCGGTGATAGGGATGGCCGGCGAGAAGTTGCTGGGCGCGGTAGATCTGCTCGGCCAGCATGCCGCGCGCGAGCAGATGGGGCCAGGTCATGGCGCCGAATGACAGGATCAGCGTGGCTTTCTTCAGCATCGCCTCGGTGTGGCCGTCGGCGCCGCCGATCAGGAAGGCCACGTCCGAGACGGCGGTGTCGCGCCAGCCGGCCAGGCGGGACGCGAAGCCCTCGCTGTCCAGCATCTTGCCACGACGGTCGAGCATCACCAGCGTCGCGCCGGCCGGCGCCGCGTCGAGCAGCAGTTCGCCTTCGCGCTGCATGAGCTGGGGCGCGGGCAGCTTCCGCTTCTCCTCGAGTTCGCGCAGCACGAGCGGCCAGCGGATGCGGCCGGCATAGTGGTCGTAAAGGTCCCGCTCCGGCCCGCGCGAGGCGCGGCCGATGGCGGCGATGGTGATCTTCAAGCCGGAAGCTTTCCGCTTCGGGTTGACCCACGTCCCTCATCCTGAGGAGGCCGCCCCTCGAGTACCACGGGGTAAACTCCACGGCGCGTCTCGAAGGATGGGAAACAGACGTGGTGCTCGTGCCCACCCTTCGAGACGCGGTCCGGCGGACCGCTCCTCAGGGTGAGGGTAGTGTCGGGAAGGCCCAAGTCGTTCGTTGCCGTTCGGAACGACGGCTGGCTCACGACGCGCGCTTGCGCCGGGCCGCGGGCTTGGCGGCCGCCTTCTTGACGACGGCTTTCTTGACGACAGCTTTCTTGCCCGTGGCCTTCTGGACCGGCTTGGCGGCGGCCTCGTCCTCGAGCGCCCACATCTTCTCGAGCGCGTAGAAGGAGCGCGCTTCGGGGCGGAAGACATGGACGATCACGTCGCCGGCATCGACCAGCACCCAGTCGCCGGTCTGCTTGCCCTCGACGGGAATGTAGCCGCGCCCGGATTGCTTGAGCTTGTCGGCGAGGTTCTCGGCGATGGCCACGACCTGGCGGGTCGAGCGGCCGGAGGCGATCATCATGTAGTCGGCGAAGGCCGACTTGCCCTTGAGGTCGATGACGACGATGTCCTCGGCCTTGTTGTCGTCCAGCGACTGGCGCACCAGTTCGAGGAGCGCGTCGGAGTCTTTGCTTCGATCGGGAAGCGTGCGGGTCTGGTCGGGGATGGTCTTTCCTTTCGATCTGGTCCGTTGGGGCCGCCCGGCGCGGATGGCCGTCGCGGAATGGCTGTCCAACCTGCTCGGGATAAAGCACCAGGCCGGCGGCTCGCAAGTGGCCAGCCGACGGGCCTCGGTGGCCTGCAGCCGGAAACGCTCGAAGGTGCGCGGCGCCGGGGCGGCCAGCGCCGTATAGCCCCAGCCGGGGCGGGCGAAGGCGGCGATCGGCACGGCGGCGAACAGGTCGCGCCAGCCCGCCCAGTCGACGAGCTGGGGCAGGATGTCGGCGCCCATCAGCCAGACGAACTTCGCATGGGGATAGACGCGCTTCAGCGCCCGCACCGTGTCGAGCGTGTAGCGCGTGCCCAGCAGCAGCTCGGGGGCGTCGACGCGGATGCGCGGATGGCGGGCCACCTGGCGGGCGCGGGCCACGCGCGTGGGCAGCGGCTCCATGCCGTCGCCGCTCTTCAGCGGGTTCTGCGGCGACACCAGCCACCACACCTCGTCGAGGCCGAGGCGCTTCAGCGCCTCCAGGCTGATATGCCGGTGGCCGGTATGCGCCGGGTTGAACGAGCCGCCCAGCAGGCCGATGCGCCGCGTCGTGGCGCGCGACACGCCCGGCATCGGGTGCAGGCTCACGACGATGTTCTCACGGGCGCAGCGTGCCCTTGCCGCGCACGATGTTCTTGTAGGTGGTGAGCTCGACCAGGCCGACCGGGCCACGCGCGTGCATGCGGTTGGTCGAGATGCCGATCTCGGCGCCCAGGCCGAACTCGCCGCCGTCGGCGAACTGGGTGCTGGCATTGTGCATCACGATGGCGCTGTCGACCTCGCCCAGGAAGCGCTGCGCCGTCGCCTCGTTGTCGGTGACGATCGATTCGGTGTGCTGGCTGCCGTAGCGCGCGATGTGCTCGATCGCGCCGGCGACGCCGTCGACCGTGGCGACCGAGATGATCGGCTCGAGATATTCCGTGCGCCAGTCCTTCTCGGTGGCGGCCAGCGCCCTGGGATCGCGCTTCTGCACCTCGGCGTCGCCGCGCACCTCGCAGCCCAGCTCGTGCAGCTTTTCCAGCACCGGCTTCAGGTGCGTGTCGAGCGCGGCGCGGTCGATCAGCAACGTCTCGGCGGCGCCGCAGACGCTGACCCGGCGCATCTTGGCGTTGGCCACGAGGTCGCGCGCCATGGCGACGTCGGCATCGCGATCGACATAGACGTGGCAGATGCCGTCATAATGGCGCAGCACCGGCACGCGGCTTTCCTCGGTCACGCGGTCGATCAGCGAGCGCCCGCCGCGCGGCACGATCAGGTCGAGCCAGTCCATCGCGCGCAGCATCTCGCCCACGGCGGCGCGGTCGGTCGTCGGCACCAGCGCCACGCAATCCTCGGGCAGGCCGGCGCCGGCCAGCGCGCGACGCAGCAGCTCGACGATGGTGCGCGAGGAATGGAAACTGTCGGAGCCACCGCGCAGCACCACGACGTTGCCCGACTTGATGCACAGCGCGCCGGCATCGGCGGTGACGTTGGGCCGTGCTTCGTAGATCACGCCGATGATGCCGATCGGCACGCGCACGCGGCTGAGCGCCAGGCCGTTGGGGCGCTGCCATTGCTCGATCACGGCGCCGACCGGATCGGGCAGGGCGGCGATGTCGTCGAGCCCCTTGGCCATCGCCTCGATGCGCGCCTCGTTCAGCAGCAGCCGGTCCTGCAGCGCGCTGGTCATGCCGGCGGCCTGGGCGGCTTCGATGTCGCGCGCATTGGCGGCCAGGATCGCGGCCTTCTCGCTGCGGATGAGACGCGCGGCCTCGAGCAGCGCCGCGTTCTTGGCCGTGGTCGAGGCGTTGCGCAGCGAAGCGGCGGCGGCCTTGGCGCGGCGGCCGAGGTCGGCCACCAGAGCCACGACGTCTTCGGCGGCGGGCTTGCTCTGGACGTTCATGGGACGCTCCGTCCGTTCACTCGACCACGAGGTCGTCGCGATGGACGATCTCGTCGCGGCCGCGGAAGCCCAGCAGCCGCTCGATCTCGACGCTCTTGCGGCCGGCGATGCGGCGCGCATCCTCGGCGGCATAGGCGACCAGGCCGCGCGCCAGCACGCGACCGCCGCGATCCTTCACGTCGACCACGTCGCCGCGGCGGAACTCGCCGGCGACCGACGTCACGCCGGCCGGCAACAGGCTCTTGCCGGTCGACAGCGCGCGCACCGCGCCGTCGTCGACGATCAGCGTGCCGGAAGTCTTGAGCGAGCCCTTGATCCACTTCTTGCGTGCCGACAAAGGCGAGCCCTCGGGCAGGAACCAGCTGCAGCGTGCGGTGCCGTCGATCAGCGCACCCAGCGCGCCGACCGTGCGGCCGTCGGCGATCGCCATGCGGCAGCCCGCGGCCATGGCGATGCGGCCAGCCATCAGCTTTGTCACCATGCCGCCGTTGGACATCTCCGACGCGGCGACGCCGGCCATCGCCTCGATCTCGGGCGTGATCTCGCGGATCTCGGGGATGAAGGTCGCCGAGGCGTCGCTGCGCGGGTCGCCGGTATAGAGACCGTCTATGTCGGACAGCAGGACCAGCGTGTCGGCCGTGATCATCTCGGCGACGCGGGCGCCGAGGCGATCGTTGTCGCCGAAGCGGATCTCGTCGGTCGCGACCGTGTCGTTCTCGTTGATGACCGGAATGGCGCCGAGCCCCAGCAGCGTCGCCATGGTCTGGCGCGCGTTGAGGTAGCGGCGGCGCTCCTCGGAATCGTTCAGGGTCAGCAGGATCTGCGCGACGGTGATGCCGTGCCGCGCCAGCGCCTCCTGGTAGGCCTGGGCGAGGCGGATCTGGCCCGTGGCGGCAGCGGCCTGGCTCTCCTCGAGACGCAGCGGTCCCGCTGCCAGCTTGAGATGCGTGCGGCCGAGCCTTATGGCGCCGGACGAGACCAGCACGACCTCGCAGCCGCCTTTGTGCAGGCGGGCGACGTCGTTGGTCAGGGCCTCGAGCCAGTCGCGCCGGACCTCGCCCTTGGTCTCGTCGACCAGGATCGACGAGCCGATCTTGACGACCAGCCGCCGCGCGCCGGCGAGCGGTGTCATGCCACGCTCATGGCCGCGTCCCGGGCGGGCGAACGCTGCTTGTCGACCAGCTTCATCAGCTCGTGCAGCAGCGGCGTCACGCCCTGGCGGGAGACTCCGGAGATGACGTGCACGGTCTTGCGGCTGACCCTGGCGAGCGTCGCACGCTTGGCCTCGATGTCCTCGGGAGTCATGGCGTCGGTCTTGTTCAGCGCCACGATCTCCTTCTTGCGCGCGAGGTTGCCGCCATAGGCCTTGAGCTCGCGGCGCACCGTGCGATAGGCGTCGGCCACGTCGTCCTGCGTGCCGTCGACCAAATGCAGCAGCGCGCGGCAGCGCTCGACATGGCCGAGGAAGCGCGTGCCGAGGCCGGCGCCTTCATGGGCGCCCTCGATCAGGCCCGGAATGTCGGCCATCACGAACTCGCGCGCGTCGGTGCCGTCGCCCACCTTGACCACGCCGAGGCCGGGATGGAGCGTCGTGAACGGATAGTCCGCGATCTTGGGCCGCGCATTGGTGTTGATGGAGAGGAACGTCGACTTGCCGGCATTGGGCAGCCCGATCAGGCCGATGTCGGCGATCAGCTTCAGCCGCAGCCACAGCGCCAGCTCCTCGCCCGGCCAGCCGGGATCGGCGCGGCGCGGTGCGCGGTTGGTCGAGCTCTTGTAGTGCAGGTTGCCGTAGCCGCCGTCGCCGCCCTTGGCGATGATCACGCGCTGGCCGATCTCGGTCATGTCGGCCAGCAGGGTCTCGTTGTCCTCGGCGAAGATCTGGGTGCCGCGCGGCAGGCGCAGCACGATGTCCTTGCCCTTGCCGCCGGTGCGCTGGCTGCCCATGCCGTGATGGCCGGTCTCGGCCTTGAAGTGCTGGGCGTAGCGGTAGTCGATCAGCGTGTTGAGGCCGTCGACGCATTCGGCGATCACGTCGCCGCCGCGGCCGCCGTCGCCGCCGTCCGGTCCGCCGAACTCGATGAACTTCTCACGGCGAAAGCCCGCGCATCCGGCGCCGCCGTTGCCGGAGCGGACGTAGATCTTGGCCTGGTCGAGGAACTTCATGAGATGGGGTCCAGAAACGAAAAGGGGGAACGGCGAGCCGCTCCCCCTTCACAATCCAATGGGATGAACGGCTCTATTCGGCGGCGAGCGCCGGTGCCGGGAGAACGTTCACTTCGACCTTGCCGCCCGCGCGGGTGCGGAACGACACGACGCCGTCGGCGGTGGCGAACAGCGTATGGTCGCGGCCGAGGCCGACATTCTCGCCCGGGTTCATCTTGGTGCCGCGCTGGCGGACCAGAATGTTGCCCGAGATGACCTTCTGGCCGCCAAAGCGCTTCACGCCCAGGCGCTTGCCATCCGAGTCGCGGCCGTTACGCGAAGAGCCGCCTGCCTTTTTATGTGCCATCGTACTACTCCGGTCGCTCTGCTCAGGCGACGATCTGTTCGATCTTGACCACCGTCAGGTCCTGACGGTGACCGTTCTTGCGCCGCGAGTTCTGGCGACGGCGCTTCTTGAAGATGATCACGTGCTCGCCGCGGGCCTGCTTGACGATCGAGCCCACGACCTTGGCGCCTTCGACGACCGGCGCGCCGATCTTGTCGCCGACCATCAGCACGTCGGTGAATTCGACCCTGGCGCCGGCCTCGCCGTCGATCTTCTCGACCGTCAGCTGGTCGTCGGCGGCGACCGTGTATTGCTTACCACCCGTGCGGATAACGGCGATCATGATGACACCCGGCTTGAGGTTCTCCGGCCAGAATTGCCGAAAAACACGAAAGAACGCGGCGGACCCGCAGGGCCCGCCGAAGAAGCGCGGAATATACGCACGCCGGCCCTTGAGTCAATGTCGGAGACGGGCGGGCGGATCCGCCGCCCACGGCACGACCGGGAGGCAGAAAAGCCAGTCGTTTCAAGGCGCTGTGCCCGGTTCGGCCTTCTCCCGTGTCGCTGAGAGGGTGATTCGGGCGGTTTTTTCCGGCATCCCGCACCGTTCCTCGCGGGAAGCTGTTGCTCCCCCAAAGACGCCCGCCTATAAACCCGCGCGCCCGGAGGGGTGCTAGAGTGGTCGATTAGGACAGTCTCGAAAACTGTTGTGCGTGCAAGCGTACCGTGGGTTCGAATCCCACCCCCTCCGCCATTTATACGCCAGCAAAACGTCGGCTCTCTCTTTATACTCGCTGCAAATCGGATGCGGCGAGGGGGCGGCATGGCGCGAGGAGCGAAGACGAAGCGAAAGAGTGCCGGCCGCCGCCGGACCAAGGGCATGGCCGCCAAAGGTCTACCGGACCGCGACTCCGACCTGGACGCGCTGCTGATGTCGGTCGTGCGGATGTTGGATGACGATAGCGGCGATGAAGCCCTCGATCTCGCCCAGGAAAAGGCCTTCGAGGCCATGGAGGCGCCGCGGGCGCGAGAGAGGATTGCGCTGGCGCGGGAGGCGCTGGCGCTGTCGCCACTCTGCGCGGACGCCTATCTCGTGCTGGCACGGGAAACCGCCGATGCCAACGATGCGCTCGAGCTCTACCGGAAAGCCGTCGCCGTCGGCGCAGAAGCGCTGGGCGAGACCGCCTTCCAGGACGACGTCGGTTCGTTCTGGGGGTTGATCCAAACCCGACCTTACATGCGTGCGCGCCATGAGCTGGCGCTGGCCCTTTGGCGCCTCGGTCATCGTGACGAAGCGGTCGGCCATTATCATGAGATGCTGCGCCTCAATCCCAACGACAACCAGGGCATCCGCTACCTGTTGATCGACGCCTTGCTCGAACTTGGCCGTGAGGCAGACGCCGACGCGCTCCTGGAGCGCTACGAGGAAGATGACTCGGCTCGCTGGACCTGGTCGGCAGCCCTTCTCGCGTTCCGACGCACCGGAAACAGCGCACCCGCCAACAAGGCGCTGGCCAGGGCCGTCGAGGCCAACCGTCACGTGGCGGCCTATCTCCTGGGCGCAAAGCCGCTTCCGCCGACATTGCCGGGGTTCATCGGCATGGGCGACGACAGCGAGGCCGTCGCCTATGCCCATTCCGCTGCGGGCGCCTGGGAAGCTGCGCCGGAGGCGAAGGGGTGGCTGGCCGGCGCTCTCGCGGTCGCCATCGGGAAGGAAGACGATCCCCAGGACGCCGGACACGCGTACGAACCGGATCCCGATCGCATCGACGAAGCCGTTCTCGCCCTGCTCGCCGAGGGACTGCATGACGGGAGCCGTGCCTGGAAGACTTTCGATTGGGACGCGCTCGACCGGTTGCATGCCAAGGGCCTTATCTCCAACCCGGCGGGCCGCGCGAAATCGGTCGTCTTCACCGAAGCGGGCCTCGAGGCGGCGCTGCGATCGCATCGCCTGCTTTTCGCAAAGACGCCGCCGAAATCACGATAGCCCGACGTCCCGGCGACATCGTCCGGGGCGGGATCGTGAGGCGGCCGCAACCGAAATAAACGAAATAAACGAAACGATTGAAACGAACAGGGCCCCGGCCCATTGCGGGGTCGGCATCAACCGTTAGCGTCGTAAGCGCAGCGAAACCCTATATAGAGGGCATAGAAGCCGGCGGCCTTCCACTGGGCGCCGTCGGCGCGGGCCTGTGCCGGGCCGTACCACCAGGAGCCGCCCGCGGTGAGGGCCTCGTCCCCGCGCCGGTCCGCCAGCCACTCCCAGACATTGGCGCCCATGTCGTACAGCCCGTTGACGCCGCGTTTGGTCGTCGCGACCGCGACATGCGCCCGACGGTTGTTGTTCATTCCGTCGGGGTCGTCGCCTACCGGATACGGGTAGGTCTGCCCCCGCACGTAACCGTCCGTCGGCCGGTCGCGCTGCTCGGTGTAGGCGGCGCTTCGCCACTCGGCGAGGGTCGGCAGCCGGCCGCCGACATGCCGGCAGAAGGCATCGGCCTCCGCCCAGGTCACGTGCACGGCGGGCTCGGAGTCCTGTCCGGGCTGGCCCTGGGGGCGCTCGTAGGTCCAGCCTTGCCGCCGCGTCCATCCGCCGGTGTATTCGAAACCGCCGCCCTCGCGCTCGGCGGCCGTTCGCAAAGACGTGGCGCGGGCGAAGGCGCGGAACTGGCCGATCGTCACTTCGGTCGCATCGATGCCAATTCCACCGATGTGCACGGGCTCCGGCCGTTGCGCGAGACAGGGGGCGGCACTGGCGATAGCGGCAGCGAGGGAAGCGGTAGCGATCGCAAGTCGCGAATGGATCATGGGCCCCGTGCTTCGTGGGTTTGGAGGGCAGCGTGGCCTGCCCCTGCCGGAAACTAGGTCTTGCCGCGGGCAGGCGGCAAGCCTTCCGACAGGTCGCCGGAAAGGGGGTGAGGAGGCTGCAGCGCGGGATGCAGCCTCGGCCGTCCGCGCCCGTTGACGCCCATGGATGAACACCGCCCGCCTCCCGAGCCGGAAGCCGCCAAGTCCAGGCCGTATGAGCGCGTACAGAAGCTGCGGCTGGGGGTGCGGGTCGTATGGTGGAGCGCCATGGTCCTCGCCGTCGTCTTCTCGGGCCTCGCCCTGTGGCTGGGGCTTGTGAAGAACGACCTCTTCGCCCTGTTCTATGCTGTCCTGGCGGCCTGCTGCGCGGTCGCGGGCTACGGCACGCTGGTCGCGTTCCGCCGCCCGTCGGCCTCCTGACGGAGGCTGGTGACCAGCAGGTAGACGCTGATCAGGAGGGCCCACACCGGGAAGACGATGAAGCTCCAGTCGACCCATTGGCTGGCGAACAGCAGGAACAGTCCCATCGCGAAGCCGGGCGCCGCCAGCCAGCGCGCGACGAAGGCCGTGCGCAGCGCGATCGTCGACGTGATCAACATGAAGATGCCCGCCATCCGGATCGCGTAGACGTTGACCAGCGTGTAGGCGAAGGCCCGCGCAAAGGCGAAGGCGGGCGAGTCGCGCAGCGCCTCCGGATGGGCGGCATGAACCAGGACGATCGCCCCGAACACCGCGGTGGCCACGAACATCATGGCGAGGAAGAGAAGCCCGCTGCCCAGGAAGACCGTCGCGAACAGGCGGTCCTCCGCCTCCGCCAGCCGGTCGCGCACCACGCCTATGAACCACAGGAAGGCGACACCGGCGAACGGGATCAGGTTGATCGCGAGTACGACCCGGTCGAGCCCTGTGGCCAGCCACGTGCCGTGCTCCGCTGATTCCCGCGGAACGGCCGACAGGAACAGCAGGAACGCGGCGATCAGCAGGCCGGAGAACAGGATGCCGGCGACCGCCGCTGCTCGCGGCGTGCGGAGCCTCCCGCGCGTCAGGGACTTGGACTCGGTCATGGCCGGCCGGCGGGGAAGGCGTCGATCGCGGCCGCCGCGTTGACCAGCGGCTGCTGGCTCACCGTGATGAAGCCGCTGCCCGGACGATCGAGATCCTGGATCAGCAGCACGATCGTCGCCACGAGGAGGCCGGTGATGTGGACTGGCAGCCGCGCCCGCTTCGATTCGACGCCGCTGCCGTAGCCGGCGAAGCCGATGCCCATGACGCATATGCCATAGAGGGCGGCGATGACGATGAGGGGCAGGCGGTTGGTCATCGCCGACAGGCGCTTCTCCTGGTCGTCGATCATCTCGTTCAGAGACTGGATGAACAGGCCCGTCGGCACCATCGCATTGTCCTTGGCCGCCACTACCTGCGCCTGCCGCCAGAGCGCCTCCTGCAGGAGGTTCGACCGCGCGATCGCCCGGTCGAACTCGGCACGGCCGATCGGCCCGCGGGCGAGATCGAGGCGGATCTGGACGTACTCGCGCAGCAGCTTCACGGAGTCGCGGTCGTGCGGCGCCGGCAGCAGGCGGGCGCGCAACGCCGTCGTGCCGATCGCGGCGGCCTCGGTGACGGCCCCGTCGCGCCGGGCTTCGAAGCGCGACAGCGCCATCGAGAAGGTGAATCCGATCATCAGCGCCAGCAGGCCCAGGATGGCGCCCTCGAGGGTCGACACCGCCGACGCGCCCTTGCGGGCCGCCCGCACCCCGAGCCAATGGCCGGCTTCGCCGGCACAGAGGATCAGCACCAGGCTAACCCCGAAAATGACCAGCAGGGAGTGGTCGTCGATGTCGAACGTCATCGACGGCGCCCGCGCTTCTACCGGTCCTCCTCGACATGGACCTTGATCCGGCCGGCCGCGACCGCCGCCTTCAGCAGGCCGTGGTCGCGCTCGGTCTGGTCGGCATAGGCCACCGCGAACTTCGTCATGGCCTCGTCGAACGCCTCGCTCCGCCCGAGGTAACCCGCGATCAGCCAGGGATGGCTGGCCCGCCCGTGCGCCCGCGCCAGGGCCCAGCCGCAGGCCTTGCCGAAGAGCACCAGCATCTTGCGGTCGAAGGTCTCGATCAGCGGCTTGATCTTCGCGTCGCGCAGCTGGCGGACGTAGAGGTCGTTGCCGCGCAGGCCGGTCGCCCAGCCCAGGAAGATGTCCGACGACGACTGCATCAGACGTTGGCCTTGCACCACGCGCTGCCCGGCATGGCCGTAGCCGCTCTTGCCGGCATAGGGTTCCAGCACCGAGGGCACGGCCTCCTTGAACTGCAGGAACAGCGGCTGGTTCGACGACGACATCAGCAGGCCGATCGAGCAGTAGCGGCCGACGCTGCCGATACCGACCACCTTCATGGCGACGTCGACGAGGCGATAGCGGTCGAGCAGCGCCTTGCGATCGTCGGACAGCGAGTCGCGGTAGCTGGCGAAGGCCTTGTCCACCGCCTCCCTGAACCCTTCGGCGCGGGTGAATTCCGGGTGGAAGATCAGCGGCGGCTGGTCCTTGATCTGGACCTGGCCACCGACCATCTCCGCCAGCTTGGGGAAATCGATGTCGGAGGCCCGCTCTTGCTGCGCCGCCTCGACGCGGCGCTGCACGCGCTTCCTGAACTGCGGATCGTCGGTCAGGCCGTAGAGTTCCTCCGGTCCGATCTTTGTGTACCAGGCTTCCAACGGGCTCATCTCGGCGACGTCGCGCAGGCGCTCGCGGTAGCTGCGGGCGGCGGCCGTGGCCGCCTCGCGACCCGCCGCTTCCGACAGGCCGTTAGACCGCGCCGCCAGCACGAACGAAGCGACCAGCCGCTTGAGGTCCCATTCCCAGGGCGCCGGCAGGGTCTCGTCGAAGTCGTTGATGTCGAAGTTGATGCTGCGCTCGGGCGTGGCGAAGCCGCCGAAGTTCAGCAGGTGGCAGTCACCGCAGGCCTGCACGTGAACGCTCGTCGAGGGGGTCGCCGCCAGGTCGGCCGCCATCACCGCGGCCGCCCCGCGATAGAAGGTGAACGGCGATTGCAGCATGCGGCCGTAGCGGATCGGCAGCAGATCGACCTGGCGCCCCTCATCGGAGGCCTGGAGGATCTCCAGCGGATCGCGGCGATCCTTGGGGCGCTTCCATTCGCCCTGGCTCGCGCGCGGAACCGTGTCGCGCAGGCGCTTGCCGGCGGCAACGAGGTCGTCAGACGGCACCGAGTGCACGGGACGATCGAGTTCGGGAACGGTCGGCTTGGCGCGCAGCTTGGTCACGTTGGTCATGGACGGCATCCTTCGAGACGCAGGGGGTCTGCGCCGCCTCCCCAGAATAGGGCTGCCCCGCGCGTCGGTTCTTGACACATGTCAAGACCCGGCGGGTCCCGTCCGGCCTGCTGCAGCTTTGGCGCGGCGGGCGCGTTCATCGGGCCGAACGATCATGCCCTGGAGGATTTTCATGCCCCGCACCCCCGAAAAGCCCGATCCGAACGAGGCCTCGGCCAGTTACAGCGGCACCGGACAGGCCAAGGACGCGCGCCGCGAGGAACGGCGCGAGAAAGGTGTCTATGGCGCCGAAGCAGAAGAGGGGCCGGGCTACGAGCGCGAAGACGAGCAGAAGGGCGGCCGCTACGGCCTGGAGCCCACGGTGGAGCGTCCCGACGACGAGGGCAGTTCGGAGGCTGCGGTGCCCCCCGCCGACCGGAAAGGCAGTAAGGTGCCGGCCCGCAAGTGATGCCGGTTTCCGGCAGGAGAGTTCATGGGCCAGCCGATTTCCGAAGAAAAGAAGGCAATTTTTCTGCAGCGCGCCGAAGCGCGGCTGAACTTCGCCCGCAACCTGCCGGCGGAGGCCCCCAACCGGGAGGCCAAGATCCGGGAGGCGGAGAAGGCGCTGCAGACCGCGCTCGCCTCCAAGACCGGTCCGGTGCGGAAGGCGGCCAAGCCGGGCAAGCCGGGCAAGGCGAGGAAGAAGCGTGCCCGGTGAAAAGGCCGGTGCCTTCAAAACGGCGCGATTTCGATATCGAATACGGCTACAACTCGCACAGAGATTGAGTGTTCGTTGCCACCTTCCGGTGAGGGAATGTCGATGCTGAAAAAAGTTGCCGTGGCCGCCCTGGTCGCCCTTCTTCCTCTCGCGCCCGCCCTTGCCGAGCCGGCCGTCCTCACCTGGACGGGCTACGGGCTGAATGTGCCGGGCAGCGGCAAGTGCCCGACCTACAAGATGGTGATCAAGGTCACCGTGGTGGGTACGGACGTGCAGGGATGGTTCCAGCAGGAAGGCCGCCCCGAGCGCGGCTTCAAGGCGACGCTGGGTCCCGACATGAAGTTCAAGACGACCACCATCGTGGGCGGCGGCAACAAGATGGACGTGGTGGGCTCGGCCAAGCCGGGCGACGCCAAGATCATGCTCGACGGCTACTGCCTGTTCGAGGGGCCGCTCAAGCCGCAGTGACGGCCCTCTCGATCACTCTGCCTTAACGGATCCTGGATCGCTACCTGGCGATCCAGAACGTGTCGGGCTCATAGAGCCCGATGTATCCGCCCGGATCCCACGCCCAGTAGCCCTTCTCCGGGACGTTGCGCACCTTCTTGCCCACCGTCACCGGCTGACGCACCTCGTTCACGGTGCCGATCGAGAAGACCTGGTCGGCATTGACCGCCAGGATCTCCTCCCATGCCTTGCGGCGTTCGGCGGCGTCGGCCGACCTCTCCCACTTGTGCAGCAGCCCGAGCAGCTCCTTGCCGACTTCCATGTCGCAGGGCTCGCCCTGCTTGCCTTTCGATTCGACGTAGAGGCCCCATTTCGGCCATTGCAGCCCGCCCTGCATCACCGGCGTGAACTCGCGCGGGCTGGTGTCGACGGTCGGCGCGGCGGTTGTTACGCCGGCATAGGCGGTCATGATCGCCTCGCCGGAGGTGGTGCGCAGGCGGAAATTGTCGGTGGTCTGCGGCTTGAGCAGCGCCTTGATGCCGATCTTCTTCCACTGGTCGACGACCAGGGTCATCGTGTCGACCTCGTCGGCCTTTTCGCTCGAATGCTCGATCACGAACATCGCCTGCTGGCCGTTGGGCAGCAGGCGGATGCCGTCGCTGCCCTTCTTGGTGAGTCCGATCTCGTCGAGCAGCTTGTTGGCGGCCTTCACGTCATGGGTCGCCCACTTGGTGGCGTATTCCGGCTTGAACAGGGGCGAGCGCGGCATGATCGTGTTGGCCGACGGCTTGGCCAGCCCGCTGTAGACGACGTCGCTCAACTCTTCCCGATTGACGGCCAGCGACAGCGCGCGGCGGAAGCGGACGTCGCGGTTGAGCTTGCGCCAGGTCTCGTCGTTGGCGTTCATGTTGGGATAGAAGGCAACCTCGGAGCCCGAACCCTTCTCCCACAGGAGCGCCTTGATGCCGGACGTCTTGGCGGCGTCGCGCAGGAAGGTGTAGTCGCGCAGGCCGAGATAGCGCGGCTGCAGGTCCGATTCGCCCAGGCCCGCCTTGGCCGGGATCAGGTTGGCCGCGACCACGGTCATGATCACGTCATTGATGTAGGGCAGCTGCTGGCCCTTGCTGTCGATGCGGTGGAAGTAGGGGTTGCGCACGAACACGAAGCGCTGGGCCGGCGGCACCGTGGTCAGGACCCACGGGTTGAGCGTCGGGAGGTCGACGTTGCTGTTGCCGTACATCGCGTCCTGGCGCTTGAAGACGTTCGACCAGCGACTGCCCTTGTAGCGCTTGAGGATTTCCTCTTCCTCGGTGTACTTGCCGTGCAGCGTCTTCAGGTAATGGGCCGGGCGGAACAGGAACAGCGGGGCGGCGCGCGCCTGGCTCTCGATGAAGTCCGGGTTGGGCTTGTCCCAGCTGTAGCGGACCGTCAGCTCGTCGAGGAATTCGACCTTGGGCGGCTTGCCCTCGACCAGCAGTTCGACGGAGGGACCGTTGGGCGACAGGTCCTTGTTGTTGGCGATGTCCTCCCAAAAGAAGCGGAAGTCCTCGGTCGTGAACGGGTGGCCGTCGGACCATTTGTGGCCGGCGCGCAGCTTGAACGTGAACTCGCGACCCTCCTTGACCTCGTAGCTCTCGAGGAGGTCGGGGTGCAGCTTGAACTTGTCGTCGTAGACGATCAGCCGGGTGTAGCTGTAGACGGTCATCAGGCGGGTATCGCGCGTGGCCCCGACCAGCATGTTGAGCTGACCGCCATGCCGGCCGATCCCGTCGGCGCCCGAGAAGCTCTCGAGGACGCGCGGCTGCTTCGGCAGGCGCGCGGCCACCGGCGGCAGGGCGCCCGACTTCACCTTGTCCAGCAGACCCGGGGTTTCCTGCAGCGCCGGCACCGGATTCGCGGCAAAGGCGGGGACGCTTCGCGCCACCAACCCCATCAACAGCGCCTGCGTCAGAACACGTCGCTTCATCGCCCGCCTCCCTGTTCGGTGTCCGCCCAATGCTCCCCGCGACCAGTATGGTGCAGAACTAAGGCAGAAATCGTGGATTTTCTGAAGAATCCGGCCGAGAGGAAACGACGCATCGGCCGCAGCCGGGACCCGCTTCTCCCGCCCTGCGCGACTTTGATTTCCGCATATCTGCCAGACGGGCTGGGGTAATGGTGGCTGGTCGACGGGCGGGCACACGGAGTGGTGGGTCCGCAGCGGTGGTAACCGGACATTGCCTTGCGCTGTCGTGCCGCGGGGCTCATGCCTTGGTCATGCCCAACAAGAAGGACGTTCGACTCCGGCCTTGCGTCAGCAGCGGGTCACCAATCAACAGCGGCCTCCCGGGCGTCCATCGGCGGGAAATGTTCGTCGGCGTGCGATACAAGGCAACGAAGGAAGACGTGGCCCCGGTCGTCGCGGCGGCAGCCATCATCGAGGCCCCCAAGGGCGATCCGAAATCCCGATTCTGGAGTGCCGACCTCATCGTCATGCTGGCGGGGCTCGGATTCCTGCTCGCGAGCACGGGCCTCGTCCCCTATCTCGTGGCGCTGGTCTCCCGCACGTGAACGGCCTCGACCTGCGGGCGACCCACACATTCCGCCTCGAATACGAGCGCTGAGCCGAGCCGCAACGAGGGGGTAGCCGGACCAGGTGCGCATTCCGCAGCCAACAGGCTGGCGATCGTCAGATTGACGCGCACTCCTGGAGGGGGTGCAACACGTTCCTTTGTTCCTGCGCCCGATGGACATGGAGAAATTTGTCGGCCATCGCTCGATCAGGAGTTCCGCGGGCATCCTAGAATGAAGATGCCAGCGCAAACAGACCGACGCGCCTCAGCTGAGGACACGATGCCAACCGAAGAGCCGAGCCCGCCGCAATGACCGCCAACAAGAAGGGTCCCTGGACCATCCTCTCCCAGACGGAGGTGTACGAAAATCCCTGGATCCGGCTCACCCATCACGAGGTTCTGACGCCGGCCCAGACGCCGGGCATCTACGGGCTGATCCACTATAAGAACCTGGCCATCGGGGTCGTGCCGGTGGATGCGGAAGGGCACACCTATCTGGTCGGCCAGTACCGGTTTCCGCTCGATGCCTACAGTTGGGAAATCCCCGAGGGCGGCGGGGCGCACGGTATCGATCCGCTCGACTCGGCGGCCCGCGAGCTGCGCGAGGAGACCGGGCTCGTGGCACGGCGCTGGCGGAAGATCCTGGAAGCCGATCTCTCGAATTCCGTCTCGGACGAGCGCGCCGTCGCCTATCTCGCCTGGGGCCTGACGCCGGGCGACTCGGAGCCGGAAGCCACGGAGGAGCTCATGGTGAAGCGCGTTCCGCTGGCGGAAGCCTTCCGGATGGTCGAGGCCGGCGAAATCCGCGACGCGCTGAGCGTGTTGTCGCTGCAGGCCGTCCGGCTCCTGCAGCTGGAGGGAAAGCTCGACCTGCGGGATTGAGGGCGCCGGCCGGGCTGGTCCGCCCGCCGAAAATCGGAAAGACTGCGGTCCGACGGCACTCTGGAGGGTCGCGCGCCATGCCCCAGCTTCGTTACGAACAAGTCCATCCCGAGTTCGGCGTCCGCATCCGCGGCATCGATGTCAGCAAGCCGCTCGCGCCCGACCTCGTCGCGGAGATCAACGCGGCGGTCGACCGCTATTCGTTCGTGTGCTTCCCCGACCAGACGATGGACGACGACCGTCAGCTCGCGCTCACGCGGCAGCTCGGCCGGCCCGAGCCCAGCCACACCAGCCTCGGCAAGGTCGAGTATTTCGGCACCATCGGCAACGTGCAGCCGGACGGCACGGCGCTGGGCAACGCGCACAAGAAGACGATCTTCCTGACCGGCAACAACATGTGGCACTCCGATGCCTCGTTCAAACCGGTGCCGGCGTTCCTGTCGATCATGTGTGCCTACGAGACGCCGTCCGAGGGCGGCATCACGATGTTCGTCTCCCTGCGCGCCGCCTACGAGCGCCTGTCGGCGGAGCGCAAGGCCGAGCTCGATCCGCTGATCGCGATCCACGACTATGTCCATTCGCGCTCCAAGGTCGCGCCCGATGCCGTGTCGCCCGAGTTGGCCGCTTCGCTGCCGCCGGTGCGCCAGCGGCTGGTGCGGACCAATCCCGCGACCGGGGTGAAGAACCTGTTCCTGGGCAGCCATGTGCGCGAGATCGAGGGCATGGACCCGGCGGCCGGCCGCGCCCTGATCGACGCGCTGACCGACGAGGCGATCCGTCCCGAGCACGTCTACCATCACGCCTGGCAGCCGGGCGACGTCGTGCTCTGGGACAATCGCTGCCTGCTGCACGCCGGCAGCGGCTATGACGCCGACCGCCACCGCCGCTACATGCGCCAGACCCGCGTCAGCGGCGCCTGCTCGTCGCTGGAGGAGGTTGGTTAGGCAAACCGCGGCGCGGCCGTCTCGCCGGCGAAGCGCATCAACGAATAGGCCTCACCGGCCCGCTACCTCCGCCAGCGCGACACGAGGATCTGCGCGCCGATCACCACTGCGCCGTAGGCCGCAATGCACAGGGCCAGCAGGACAATGCCGCCGAGGGAGGGAGCCTGCAGGAAGGCCATGGCGCGGTCGCCCATCAGGGAAACGACGATGAGGCCCGGCATCATGCCTATCAACGTTCCGAAGATGAAATCCTGGAACCGGATGCCGCTCGCGCCGAGGGCCAGATTGGTGAGCGTCGCCGGAGCGGCCGGCACGATCCGGAAGCCGACGACCACAAGCACGCCGCGTTCCTTCGCCACCCGAAGAACGGGCTGAATCCTGGGCCCGAAGTTACGGGCGACCGCGTCCTTCCCCAGCCAGGCGCCGATGAAATAGGGGATCCAGCCGCTGAAGAAGACGCCGACCGCCGAGTAGGCAAAGCCGGTCCAGCCGCCAAACACGGTCGCCGTCGCAAGAATGACCCCGTGTATGGGGAAGACGACGACCCCGGCGATCAGGAACGCGCCGACGACGACGGCGGGCGCCCACGGATGGCCTTTTGTCGTTGCCAGCCACTGTCCGATCTTGTCGGGCGTGACGATGTCGAGCGATCCAACGGCCCACCAGGCAACGGCAAGTCCCGAGACGACCACCAGAAGCGCAACGGCTGCGAGAAGGAAGCGACGTCGCATGGGCTATGCCTGGGAGCCAAAGACGAAGCGCTTATCGAGTTGGTACTTCACCCAGTAGCCGATGGCCAAGCCAATCACGCCGCCGAGGTATCGCATGCTCGTCGAGTGGAATGTGTACCAGAAGCCGAGTTCAACGGCCCAGAATATCGCCGTCGTTGCGAGTCCCATGGCCGCGTACAGCAGGAAGGTGAGGAGGTCGTGTGTCCGTGACGCCGGCCGGTAGGCAAAGATCAACCGCTTGTCCCAGACGTACTTGACCAACAGGCCGACACCCGTACCGGCAATCATGGAATAGTAGAGGCCGGTACCGCCGAGCAGGCGCCAAACCAGCTCCTGGCTTGCAACGTTTGCCATCGTTGCGACCAGCGCGCCCGCCAAATATATGACAACCAGATTCATGGATGGCGACAATATATACTGTTCACGTGACGAGAGGAGGGAATTGCGTGCGGTTGTATCCGCAGTGTCCAGAACTCGTCTCCGGACAGTACGGCAGGCGACACATGCGATGAAAAAGATTCTCCCCGTCCTTCTCCTCACGTTGATCGCCGCGTGGCTGGCGTTCAAAGCCGCCGAAAGCGTCAATCGACTGATGTCGTCCGACCTGGCAGCCGTTGCGTTCGCCGAGGGCGGCGACGATGCCTACTACTATTTGACCATCGCCCGTAACGCCGCCCGCGGATTTGGCATCACCATCGACGGGGTGGAGTGGACGTCGGGCATTCAGCCCCTCTGGGGCCTCGTCTGCGCCATCGCCTACCTGGCGGGCTCCGATCGCGCCGCATTCTCGCTCCTTTACTTGACGAGTTACGTGCTCTGGATCGCCGGCGCTTTCCTGCTTGTCGTGTTCGTCCAACGCGCGACCCGGTTGCCCTTTCCCTTACTCGCGATCCCGCTGATCGCGGGCTTGCTCTTCTGGGATCGCCAGCTCAACGACCTTTACATGAACGGCATGGAGAGCGGGCTTTACATCACGGCCCTTCTGCTCTTCCTGCTGGTCGGCCAGCGCAGCGCCGGAACCAAGGTTCGGACGCCCAGTGTCCGGCGTGCCATGGTATTCGGCCTGTCGGCAGGGTTCCTCATGCTCGCGCGCAACGACGGCGTCTTCGTCTGCGCGTTCGTCATGATCGCCTTGCTGATCGGGGATCGTTCGATGGCGCGGCTGTACGAACTCATGGTCGCCGGTGTGATCGCCTGCGCTCTGGTGCTGCCCTGGATCGCCTACTGCTACTGGGTGGCCGGGCTGCTCGTGCCCCAGAGCGGGGTCGCAACATCGGCGGCGCTGCGACCTGTCAGTCTGCCGCTCGATACGATCCGCGCCTTCATCGTCACCTTCATTCCGATCCTGTTCGTCCGCGTGAAGATGTTGCTGACTGAATCTCCGGTAGTCGGGGGGCTGATAGCCGCGCTTCTGACGATCGGTCTGACGGTTGCCGTATTCCGGCCGCGGTCCCCGTTGGCGGACGGGCCGACGCGTCTTGTCTTGCTGGCCTTTGCCTCGTCGAACGTCGTGCTGCTCGCCTACTATCCCCTGGTCAGCTCCGCGATCCAATTCTACGAGCGCTACTTCGGGCCCGTGAAACTTCTGGTCGTCATCATGCTTTCGCTGGTGATTGTCGGCGCCGCGAGGCGATTCGAAGCGTCCAGGGTGTTCGCGAGCGTGGCATCCCTTGCCGTCGTGGCCGCCGTTCTGTCCAATGTCTACTGGATCGCCGAACCTTGGGGCCTGCCGTACCGGGGCTATTTCGGTTCATCGGCCTACGCCCTGGCCCGGTCGCCTTTCATGTCGGACGGGTCGCGCATCGGCATGATGGAGTCGGGTCGCTTCGGTTTCATGCTGCCCGATCGTGTCGTGAACCTGGACGGAAAGATGCGGGTGCCGGCATTGCGAGCCCTGCAGCAGGGCAAGCTCGACGAGGAAATCCGGCGCGGCAACTTCGACTACATCCTTCTGAATGTGTTCGATGAGACGTTCTTCGACGAGCGCGCGCCGGCGTGGCGTCAACGCTACGGTGAAGTCGGCCAGCTCGGCACGCTCGCCGTGTTCAAGCGCAAGCAGTGACTCTCGCCGCCATCCGATCAAGCCTGGCGCCAACAGCGCGCTCATCGTGATCGACATCCGGAACTGCTTCATTGATGACGGCCCCCTGCCACCCGGCGCCGCTGCGGGCAGGCGCCATCCCGAAGCGGGGATGAAGGCGGTCTGCGTCTCGATTGCTACTGCGGCCAGCCGAGTTCGATCTCGATGACGACCGGCCGGGTCTGCCGCATGGCGGGGTCGGTCGACAGGAATTCGACGTCGCCGTTCACCTTGTCGAGGGCATCGCCGGGCGCATCGCTTGCCGGGTCGAAGCGCAGCGAGAGGTTGCAGCCGCCGACCGGCTTTTCGAGACGGCCGCCATCCCAGCCGTTCGCGTAGCCGCCGAGATCCCAGCCGAAACCGGTCAGCGTGAAGGGCTTGCCGTTCAGGGCCTCGATCTCCGCCAGGGTAGCGCCGTTCGCGATCGGCTTGTCGAGGCCGGTCACGGCCACCGGCCAGGTCGACCCGTTGCGGATGATGACGACGTTGGGGCGGGCATAGGAATCGTGCCAGAGGATGTCGATGCGCCTGGCCGGATCCCAGGCGAAGAGGACGGTTCCCGGCTCCGTATTGCCCTCGCCGACGGGAATGTCGGCCCGTTCGACATTGGCGGCGCCGAAGACCTGGGCCAGCCTGCGCTCGTCGACGTCACGGGCGAAGGGGCCGGTACAGTCGAGCACGGTCGGGGCCGGGTCCTGGGCGAGCGCCGGCGTCGCAAGAGTGACGCAGAACAGGCACGCAAGGCGGCGCAGGAACATTGACATCTCGCTTTCGAACCGCTCTGGCGGCAAAGACCGTCCGAGCGCCATATTGTGGCCGCCGCAGGGGAGCAGCAGCATGACCGAAGAGTTCTGCCTTTATCACAACCGGCGATGACGCGAGACCGATGACGTCCTCCCTCACTGCCCGCAGGCTGGCGACCATCCTGTTCGCCGACGTCTCCGGCTACAGCCGCATGATGCGCGCCGACGAGGAGCGCACCTTGGTCGACCTGCGTGCGCATCTGGCCGAGCTGGTGGCGCCGGTGATCGGACGGTTCGGCGGCCGCATCGTGAAGACGGTGGGCGACGGCGTGATGGTCGAGTTCGGCAGCGCGGTCGAGGCGGTGCGGTCCGCCGTCGAGCTGCAGCGCGGCATGGCGGAGCGCAATGAGGGCGTGCCGGCCGAGCGGCGGCAGACCTTCCGCATCGGCGTGCATCTGGGCGACGTCATCGCCTCCGACGACGATGTGTTCGGCGACACGGTCAATGTCGCCGCGCGTCTGCAGGGCGTGGCCGAGCCGGGCGCCATCGTGCTGTCGGTCGCCGTCTACGAGCAGGTGCGCGACAAGCTCGCACTCCCGTTCCGCGACCTCGGCAACCGCTCGGTCAAGAACATCGACCGGCCGGTCCGAGTCTATACGCTCGACCCGGCGGCGCTGGCCGACGGCGCGATCGCGGCGCCCCGGCCGCTGCGACGCAAGCCGATGGTGCAGCTCGCCGTCGCGTCCGTTGCGGCTGTCCTGCTGCTGGGCGCCGGCACCCTTGCCTATTTCTCCGGCCATTTCCGGCCGGCGGAGGAGGCGGTGGCAGCCGCGTCGGCGCCGGTCGAGACGGGGCTGTCGGTGGCGGTGCTGGTCTTCGCCAACCAGAGCGGCGATCCGGGCCAGGATTACTTCTCCGACGGGCTGACCGAGGACATCACCCGGGCGCTCGGGCGCTTCAAGCAGCTCACCGTGCTGTCCTACGGCGCGGTGCTGCCGTTCCGTGGGAAGAACGCGTCCCCGCAGGAGATCGGGCGCGCACTCCGGGCGCGTTACATCGTGGGGGGCACGGTGCGCCGCATGGGGACGCGCGTGCGCGTCACGGTCCAGCTGAGCGACGCGATGACCGGCACGCAGCTCTGGTCGGAGCACTATGACGACGATCTGGGCGACATCTTCGCCGTGCAGGACCGCATCGCCCGCCGGATTGCCGGCACCCTGGCAACCAACCTGCAGCAGCTCGCCGTGCAGCAATCCCTGCGCAAGCCGACCGACAATCTCGATGCCTACGACATGCTCCTGCGCGGCCGCACGCGGGCGGCGGAGACGACGCCGTCGGGCAACCGCGCGGCGCGCGAGATGCTGGAAAAGGCGATGGCGATGGCGCCCGCCTATGCCGATGCCTATGCCGAGCTGGCCGGCGTCCATTTCGAGCGCGCCACCTTCGGCTGGTCGGAATTCCCCCAGCAGGACGTCGACACCGCGATCCGCTACGCGCAGAAGGCGATCGATCTCGACGAGGAGAACGTGCTGGCGCATGGCGTGCTTGCCCGCGCCTACGCCGCCACCCGCAAGTACGACCTGGCGATGGCCGAATCGGAGCGCGCGCTCGAGATCAATCCCAGCGACGCCGAGGTGCTGCGGGCGCGGGCCGCGGTGCTGCTGTGGACCGGGCGCATCGAGGACGCGATCGCGACCGCGGAGATCGCCAACCGCCTCAACCCCAATATCGGTCCCGAGGCGGCGCTCAATCTCGGCATCGCCTATCTGCTGAGGGGCCGCTATGCCGATGCGGTGCGGCTACTCGAGGCCGTGCGCGCCCGCTTCCCGGCCTATCCGTTGCTCGACCTGCCGCTGGCCGGCGCTTATGCCGAGATGGGTCGCACGGTCGATGCGAAGGAGGCGCTCGATGAAGGTCGGCGCAAGAACCCGCATCTCGACGCCGCCAGTTTCGGCACGCGCTTCCAGGATCCGGCGCTGCAGCAGCGGGTCGCGGCCAGCCTGCGCAAGGCCGGGCTGGAGTAAGGCTGGGGACGCTTGCCTACTGGCTCGGCGTGTTTTTCAGCGTCTGCCAGTTGGCGGCGGCGCGTGCCGCGTTGGCCGCAGCTTCCAGGCGAAAACGCTCCGACCCGGCCGAGCTGGCGAAGACGTAGAGGCGTCCGTCGGAGATCACCCAGATGGTCGGGTCGGATTCGCGGACGTTGCCATTGGCCATGTTCATGGCGCACTGGCCGCCGAACTGCGGCAAATACCTGTCGGGATCGGCCTTGAACATATCGCGGTGCCGGGCACTGGCGAAGCGATAGCGCACGCCGTCCCACACGAACTCGTAGGACGCGACGCCCGGGGTCGCCGCGCCCAGGGTGAAGTAGGCGACTGGATCGTAGCCTTTGAGGCCCAGGCGCTCGGCAGGGAACGGGCGCGTCTGCGCCAAGGCCAGAGGCGCTCCGGCCATGCCGCCTGCGATGGCGGCAGAAGCCATTGCCCACAGGAACGCGCGGCGCGTCGACATTTCACTCTCCAGTTGTGCCGGCAATCGGGCCGGCTCCCAAGCGAGATGGGCTTCAATTAGGGCGCGATGGGGGCGTCCTGTAAACGGTCGTTCAACCCGGATCAGGCCGCCGCGCCGGGATGTCGCCGCGTCCGCGCTCCAGCATGCGATGGGCGATTTCCGTCTCGCCCAGCACGACGAGGTTGGCGCCGAGCCTGTCGAGGTGCTCCACCGTCGCGCTGGAATGTGCTCGTGCCAGGATATCGAGCTTGGGATTGGCGATGCGGGCCTGCTGCACGATCTGGCCGGCCTCGAATGGCTCCGGAATGGTGACGTAGAGGCGCCGCGCGCCGGCGAGATTGATGGCGCCGATGATCGCAGGTTCTGCCGCGTTGCCCGAAAAGACTTCCGCGCCGTCTCGGCGGGCCTGTTCGATGCCCGTGTCGCTGGCTTCGACGACGATCATCTTGCCGCCGTCGCGAGCCAGGCCGGCGCCGACCAGCGAGCCGACGCGACCGTAGCCGATCACGATGTCATGGCCGCTGAGGGCCGTCGGCGCGAGATCGGTCTCGGGTTCTTCGGCGGGCTTGTCGCTGGGCGCGGCCTCCTTGCCGCCGCCCAGGCGCTCGAGCAGGGTGAAGACGAACGGGTTCACCATGATCGAAACGATGGCCCCGGCCAGCACGAGGTCGCGCGACTCCTTCGGCACCATGTTCAGGCCGATGCCGATACCGATCAGGATGAAGGAGAATTCTCCGATCTGGGCGAGGCTTGCCGAGACGGTGAAGGCGGTCGACTGGCTGTGGCCGAAGGCGCGGACGATCAGGTAGGCGGCGGCCGACTTGCCGACGATGATGATCGCGATGGTGGCGATCACGGCCAGCGGGGCCTCCACGAACACCATCGGGTTCAGCAGCATGCCGACCGAGACGAAGAACAGCACGGCGAAGGCGTCGCGCAGCGGGATGGCTTCTTCTGCCGCGCGCTGGCTGAGGTCGCTCTCGCCCAGCACCATGCCGGCAAAGAAGGCGCCGAGGGCGAAGGAGACGTCGAAGAAGTAGTGCGCGCCATAGGCGACGCCCAGCGCGACGGCGTAGACGGCGAGCCGGAACAGCTCCCGGGACCCGGTATGGGCGGTATAGTGCATCAGCCAGGGGATGACGCGTCGACCGACGATCAGCATGATCGCGACGAATATCGAGACCTTGGCCAGGGTGGCGAGAAGGCTGAGCAGAATTTGGGTGGGGGGTATGCCCTTGCCCTCGGTCGCCACCGCCAGCGCCGGCAGCAGGACCAGCGCCAGCACCATCGCGAGATCCTCGACCACCAGCCAGCCGACGGCGATCCGTCCGCGATGCGTCTCGAGGATGTGACGGTCCTGCAGGGCACGGATGAGCACGACGGTACTGGCCACCGAGAGGGCGAGGCCGAAGACGAAGCCGGCCAGCGGCGGCCAGCCGAGCGCCCAGGAGAGACCGGCGCCCATCAGCGTCGCGACGGCGATCTGTCCGATGGCGCCGGGGATGGCGATGCGTCCGACCGAAAGCAGGTCCTTCAGGGAGAAATGCAGGCCCACGCCGAACATCAGCAGGATGACGCCGATCTCGGCGAGCTCCGTTGCGAGGGCGGGGTCGGCGGTGAAGCCCGGCGTATAGGGGCCGACCATGACGCCCGCCAGCAGATAGCCGACCAGGGGCTGCACCCGCAGCCGCTGGGCGATCAGGCCAAGCACGAAGGCGAGCATCAGACCCGCAGCGATCGTCGCAATGAGCGGGGTTTGATGCTCCTGCATCCGGTTTCTCTCAGCGATTGAACGGGCGCTTCCGGTGTGGCGCGCCTCCCTGGAAATTGCAATCAGTCTGAACGGAATTGGGGAGGTTCGAGATGACGATATCGCGACGCACTCTGCTGGGCAGCGCGCTGGCTTTGTCTACGGTCGGTGCAGCCGCCGCTCCCGCCCGGGCGCAGGCCTATCCCACCAAGCCGATCCGCTGGATCGCGCCCTTCGCCGCCGGCGGAAATTACGACCTGACGTCGCGGCTGGTCGGCGAGGGCATGTCGCGCACCCTCGGCCAGACGGTGATCGTCGACAACCGGCCGGGTGCCGGCGGGCTTGTCGGGGCGGAAGCGGCGGCAAATGCGCCGGCGGACGGCTACACCGTCGTCATGGGCAGCTTCAGCGTGCTGTACGTCTCGCCCTATCTCGCGGGCAAGCCGTCGCTGGTGCCGATGTTCGCGCCGATCAGCCTGCTGTCGACCGTACCGATGATCCTCGTCGGCAAGGCGGACGGGCGCTTCGCCGACATCCGCGCCGCGCTGGCCGAAGCCAAGGCCAAGCCGGGCACTGTCACTGTCGGCCATGCCGGCAACGGCACCACCAACCACATCGCCATCCTGCGCCTCGAGGTGAACGAAGGCGTGAAGTTCAACATCATCCCCTACAAGGGATCGGGCCCCGGCCTCACCGACCTGATGTCGGGCCAGATCGATCTCTACATGGACCAGCTCACGACCTCGCTGCCGCACATCAAGTCGGGCAAGCTGAAGGGTATGCTGGCGATGAGTCCCGGCCGCGTCGCGCAGTTGCCGGACATGCCGTCGCTCACCGACATCGGCAGCAAGCCGTTCGACGGCGGCACGACGGCCGGCGTGCTGGCGCGCGTCGAGACGCCCAAGCCGATCCTCGACACGCTGAACGGCGCCGTCGTGAAGGCGCTCAAGGATCCCGCGATTGCTGCGAAGCTCGCCGAGCTCGGCGCCGTGCCACGCCCTTCGACGATGGAGGAGTTCGCAGCTTACATGAAGGACCAGGAAGCGGGCGTTAGCGCACTTGTGAAGTCTGGTTTGTTGAAACCAGCCTGAGCGGGTGCCATGTCGGCGGCATGACAACGCTCTTCAGAACGATCGCGCTGGTTCTGGCCTTCGCCACGGCCGGCGCCTTGGTGGGCTGCTCGGGCTCGGGCATCCCGCAGGACGACCGCTACCAGACGCACGGCAACGCCAGCTGGGACAACTGGCGCGGCTGACGACGGCGGCGTCCGGCGCTTAGGCGATTTCCTTCATCACCGCCCACAGGTCGGCCTTGCGCTCGAAGCCGATCCCCGGCGAGTCGGGCAGTGACACGCGGCCGTCGACCACGGCGCAGTCGTCGGCAAAGCCGCCGAACGGCGCGAAGACCTGCGGATAGGATTCGTTGCCGCCGCATTGCAGGCCGACGGCGATGTTCAGCGCGAACTGATGACCGCCGTGCGGCACGCAGCGCCGCGGCGACCAGCCGTGCGCCTTCAGCATCTCGAGCGTGCGCAGATATTCGACCAGCCCGTAGGATAAAGCGGGATCGTATTGCAGGATGTCGCGGTCGGGCCGCAGCCCGCCGTGCCGGATCAGGTTCCGCGCATCCTGCATCGAGAACAGGTTCTCGCCGGTGGCCAGCGGCGGGGCGTATTCGGTGGCCAGCGCCGCGTGCGCCAGACAGTCGAGCGGGTCGAGCGGCTCCTCGTACCAGCGCAGACCGAAGCCCTCGATGGCGCGGCCGAACGCGATCGCGCTGGTGAGGTCGAATTTGCCGTTGACGTCGACCGCCAGCCGCTCGCCGGCGCCGACGATCTCCAGCACCGCCTCGATGCGCTTCAGATCCTCGGCCAGCGGCACGCCGCCGACCTTCATCTTCACGCAGGAATAGCCGAGGCCGAGATAGTGCTTCATCTCGTCCTGAAGCGCCTCCAGTCCTTTGCCCGGGTAGTAGTAGCCGCCGGCGGCATAGACCCAGGCCTTGTCGTCGGCCCGGCCGCCATTGTAGCGGTCGGCCAGCAGCTTCCACAGCGGCACGCGCTTGGCCTTGGCGACGGCGTCCCAGATCGCCATGTCGAGCACGCCGACGGCGACCGAGCGCTCGCCGTGGCCGCCGGGCTTCTCGTTGGCCATCATCGCGCCCCAGCATTTCGCCGGATCCAGCAGCCCCTCGCCATCGAGCAGCGAGTCGGGCGTGGCCTGGCTGAGTCGCGGGATGAAGCGTTCGCCCAACAGCCCATGCTGCGCATAGCGGCCGTTGGAATTGAAGCCGAACCCGACCACCGGCTTGCCGTCGACCATCGCGTCGGTGACCACCGCCACGACCGAAGCGGTCATCTGGCTGAAGTCGATATAGGCGTTGGCGATCTTGGAGCGGATGGGCGAGACGATGTCGCGGATGGCGACGATGCGCATGGGGGTGTCCTTCAGGCGTAGACGTTGCGGCGGTTCTGCCGGAACAGCAGCCACCACGCCACCGCGCCGTTCAGCAGGTTCCAGGCGATGCCGTTGAGGAAGGCGGCCCGGTAGGAGCCGGTCATGTCGAACAGCACGCCGCCCATCCAGCCGCCCAGCGCCATGCCGATCAGGGTCGAGGAGATGGCGAGGCCGACCCGGAAGCCGGCTTCCTTCGGCGGGAAATATTCGCGCACGATGATGGCGTAGGACGGCACGATGCCGCCCTGGAACAGGCCGAACATTGCCGAGGCGAGGTACAGCGAGGTCACGGAGTCGTCGATGAGATAGAAGACCAGCGCCACGCATTGCAGGGTCGAGCCCAGCAGCAGCGTCTTCACGCCGCCGACCCGGTCAGCGATCCAGCCCGAGGCGATGCGGCTCACGATGCCGAAGCCCAGCATCAGCGACAGCATCTCCGCGCCGCGCGCCACGCCATAGCCCAGGTCGGCGCAGTAGGCCACGATATGGACCTGCGGCATCGACATGGCGACGCAGCAGCCGATGCCGGCCACGACCAGCACCGCCTGCAGGGCGTTGGGCGAGAGGCCGAGCGAGCGCGGCGAATGGGCGGCGGCACCGGAGGTCCCCGCGGCGCCGCTCATCTGCTCCTGCGGCGGCTTGCGGCGCAGGGTCAGCGCCAGCGGGATC
>JAESFK010000208.1_pt1 | contig 39770 bp, 36 predicted proteins | sample 9269391 | NCBI WGS metagenome assembly JAESFK01 (sample SAMN14506231, study PRJNA617097) | algae metagenome | isolation source: Drouetiella hepatica UHER 2000/2452 and co-occurring heterotrophs from... | place: Slovakia: Slovak Paradise National Park, Hrabusice, Kosice Region | collected 2000-01-01
CATTTATGCGCCATCCCAGTCGCCCGGCGCCCGCAGGCCCGGTCGCCGCGCGATCAGCGGCGCGAGCGCAGGATCGCGCGCGAGATGGCTGTCGATGGTCGTGATGTCGGCCCCCAGGTCGAAGACGCGACGTACGCGCGCGACGATCGCGGGCAGTGCCTTCACCGAGGGGAAGCGGATGGTGACCGAGACGGCGTTGCGGTCCGGCAGATGCGCGACGGAGACGCGGCCGCGCAGGCCGTCGAGATCGAGGCGGCGATGCCATACGCCGGCCTCGACCCACTCCAGGCCGGACGGTTCACGGGCGGAGAGCGCCGCCAGCATGCCGGGCCAGTCGTAGGGCGGGCGGTAGGCCAGTCTCAGCGTGACGCCGTCGCGAGCGGAGGTGTCGGCGCCCGCCCTGCGGCGCAGCATCCTCGGGGGCCGGTCGAACAGCTTTCGGAACGTCTCGTTGAACCGCCGGACACTGCCGAAGCCCGAGGCCAGGGCCACCTCGGCCATCGGCAGGTGGGTGTCGTGCAGGAGCTGCTTGGCGAACAGGACGCGTCGTGTCTGGGCGACCACGATGGGGGAGGCGCCGAGATGGCGCTGGAACAGGCGGCGCAGCTGCCGGCCGCCGACACCCAGCCTCTCGGCCAGCATCTCGACACCGGCCTCGTCATCGTCGAGGGCGCCTTCGGCGATCAGCGCCAGCGCACGGCTCACCGTGTTGGCGCTGCCGCGCCAGGCGCCGAAGTCGGGAGCGATCTCGGGCCGGCAGCGCAGGCAGGGGCGGAAGCCCGCTTCCTGGGCGGCGGCGGCCGAGGCGAAGAAACGGCAATTCTCGAACTTGGGCGTTCGGGCCGGACAGACCGGCCGGCAGTAGATCCCGGTCGACGTCACGCCGACGAAGACCCTTCCGTCGAAACGGACATCGTGGCTCTGGAAGGCACGGTAGAAGGTGCTGCGGTCGAGCAATTCCATGCGCCGATATTTCCACGCGCGCGCGGGCGGCGCTCGTGGTTTTCGGACCCGTTAGTCTTTGACCCGGGGACGGGAACGTGATCAGTCGCCGGCCATGACTGCGACAGCCGGTTGGTCGGCGCTGCTGAAGCGCGAATGGATTCCCCTGCTGGTGGCCCTGGTCGGCGGCGTCCTCCTGCATTCGATGAACGTGCTGATGCTGGCGACGGTGTTGCCGAGCATCGTGGCCGACGTCGGCGGCGCGGCGATGGTGAGCTGGCCGACCACGGCCTTCCTCGCCTCGTCGATCGTCGCGGCCACCTGCACGGGACACCTGACGGTGCGGCTCGGGGCCCGCAGCGCCTTCTGCGCCGGCGCCCTGGTGTTCGGCATCGGCGCGCTGATCTGTGCGGCGGCGCCGACGATGGGTGTCGTGGTGGCGGGTCGCTTCGTGCAGGGCTTCGGCGGCGGCGTGCTTTCGGCCATGGCCTATGTGCTGGTGGGCCGATCCTTTCCCGAACCCGTCTGGCCGCGTGTCGCCGCCCTGCTGTCGGGCGCCTGGAGCATGGCGGTGCTGGTGGGACCGATGGTCGGCGGCGCCTTCGCGACCTGGGGAAACTGGCGAGGGTCGTTCTATGCCGTGACGGTTCTCGCCGCCCTGCTGGCGGTCGTCGCGGCGCGGGCGCTGCCACGCGCGCGGGCCGAAAAGGCGGGAGTGGCGCGGGCGATCCCCGGTGGCAGGGTCGCGCTGATCTGCCTGGCGATCGCCACCATGTCGACCGCCAGCGTCGTCGTGCTGCCCTCCACCAAGGCGGGCCTTTTCCTGGGCGCCGTCGCGCTGCTGGTGACGATGATCGTGCTGGACCGGCGTTCGAAGGCGCCGCTGTTCCCGAGCGACGCCTTCTCCCTGGGCACGGTGACGGGCGTCGCCATGTGGTTCTGCCTGCTGGTCTCGATCGCCTACAGCCCGCTGTCGATCTTCATCCCGATCTTCCTGCAGAGCCTGCACGGCTTCGACCCGCTGGCCGCCGGCTACACCGTCGCCGGCGCCTCGATGGGCTGGACGGTGGCGTCGCTGGTCGTCGCGGGCCGGGCGCCGCGCGCGGCCGGCCGGCTGCTGGCCGGCGGTCCGCTGGCGATGGCTGCGGGGCTGGCGGGTATCGCGCTGCTGATGTCGCAGCCGGTGCTGGTGATGCCGGCGTTCGTCGCCCTCGTCGGCGTGGGAATGGGAGCCTGCTGGGGCTTCGGCGTGCAGCGCCTGATGGGTGGGGCAAAGCCGGGCGAGGGAGATCTCGCCGCCTCCGCGGTGGCAACCGTACAGCAGACCGGCTTTGCGTTGGGTGCGGCCGCGGCAGGCATTGTCGCGAGCCTGTCCGGCCTCTCCCACGGGCTGAGTGCTCAGGGCGTTGCCAGCGCAGCCTTCTGGGTCCCCGCGAGTTTCGCGCCGATTGCGCTCATCGCGACGGTTACGGGCGCTCGCCTTGCGATGCTCGCCGGCCGCTCCGGTGATAAGAATGGGCCGGCACGACGGTGAACAGTCGGAGCGGGGTGGTGAGATGACAGTGGTGAAGATCAACACGAATACTGATCGCACGTTCGAGCGCATGAACACGGCGATCGACAACATGACTTTGCTGGAAAGCTTCGTGGCGCCCCGGGCGACGGTTGCCGAGCGCCTGCAGGCGGGCAAGGCCGTGCGGGCGCAGGTGCCGCGCACCTCGCATGCCAGCTTCCAGAAGGCGGCCAACCGGCAGGACCCCGTCGCCATCCTCGAGGCGCAGAACGTGAGCCGGGTGCAGAAGCTGGTGCCGGTGCGCTTCGCCCGCATGCTGGCCTCGCCCTTCGCCTTCCTGCGCGGCTCGGCGGCGGTGATGGCGGCGGACCTCTCGACCACGCCCGTCAGCGGCATGGCCGTCGGGGCCTGCGGCGACATGCATGTCTCGAATTTCGGCGTGTTCGCTTCGGCGGAGCGGAATCTGATCTTCGCCATCAACGACTTCGACGAGGTCCATCCCGGTCCGTGGGAATGGGACCTCAAGCGCCTCGCCGCCAGCGCCGCCGTCGCCGTGCGCTTCATGGGCGGCGACCGTGTTGTGGCGGAGGGGGCTGCGCGGTCGATCGTGCGGTCCTACCGCAAGCGCATGCGCCGCTACGCCGAGATGGGCTACCTGCAGATCTGGTACGACCGTATCGACGAGCGTGCCGTTCTCGACACGCTGTCACCCCGGGCGCGTCGCGGTGCCGAGCGGCTGATGGACAAGGCCCGCACCAAGAGCCATGTCGCCGTGCTGGAGAAGCTGACCGAGGAGGTCGGCGGCGAGCATCGCATCATCGAGGAAGTGCCGCTGATCGTGCGGGAGACGGAAACGGCGGCGGGTACGCCCACCAATGTCGCTCTCGACAACATGTTGCAGGATTATATCCAGTCCCTGCCGATCGACCGGCGCGTGCTGCTGTCGCGCTATCGGATCGTCGATTCCGCGCGAAAGGTCGTGGGCGTCGGCAGCGTCGGTACCGGCTGCTGGGTCATACTGCTGCAGGGCATCGATTCGGATGATCCGCTGTTCCTGCAGGTGAAGCAGGCGCAGACATCGGTCATCGCGCCCTATGTCGACCAGAAGCTCAGGTTCGAGAATCAGGGTCGTCGGGTCGTCGTCGGGCAGCGCCTCGCGCAAGGATCTCCGGACATCTTCCTCGGTTGGGGAGTGGTCGACGGAAAGGACTTCTACGTTCGCCAGCTCTCGGACATGAAGGGCAGCCTGAAGTTCAACGAGAGCGACCCGAGCACCCTCGACGGCTTCCTCGAGTATTGCGGCCTGTGCGGCTGGGCGCTTGCGCTGGCCCATGCGAAGTCGGGAGATCCGGCGATGATTGCCGGCTATTGCGGCAACAGCGAAACGCTCGATGAAGCGATCGGCAAATTCGCCATGGCCTATGCCAAGCAGACGGACGAGGACTACGACGCGCTCGATAAGGCGCGCCGCACGGGGCGCATCACGGTCGCGGCGCCGGAGATGGTGAAGTAGTCGCTTCGACCCCGGCCGAAGCGACGGCATTGTCCTGAGGCCTACAACCATCTCCCACCGACAGCACGGGAGAAACCACATGGTCGATCTTCATTCCCTGAAAGACGGGCTCATCGTCACGGCGTTCTGGGAGGCCATGCCCTCCGAGGCCGACGCCGTCGCGACGATCGTCCGCGAGTACCTGCCACTGGCCCAGCGCGAGCCCTGGGTGCTCGCCTTCCAGATCCATCGCTCGATCGCGGAGCCCTGGAAGTTCTTCTTCTACGAGGTGTTCCGCGACGAGGCGGGTTTCGCCGCCCACCAGGAGACGCCGCACTTCAAGGCGCTGATCGTCGGACAGGCACTGCCGAAGCTCGCGAAACGCGAGCGCACGCAGCACCGGTTCGTTCAGTCAGCGACATAAGAGAAGGGAGGTGCGGCGGGCGGCTCAGGCCGCCGCCGCGCCCTTCCAGGGCGCCACTTCGAGCCAGGTGCTCTGGTAGGTCGCCCCTTCGCCCATGTCGGTGTAGCGGTCCGAACAGAGCATGTTGATCGTGCCGGAGACGGCCTCGCCCACGGGGCGCTGGCCCGGCACCAGCAGGACGCCCGGCTGGACCTCGTCGGCGACCTTGAGGATCAGGCCGATCTCGCCGCGGTCGTTGAACACGCGCACCGGGGCGCCATCCTCGAGACCGCGCTTCGCCGCATCGTCGGGGTGCAGGATGCAGAACGGCTTGCCCTCGCGTTCGCGCAGGAAGCCGACGCCCGAGAAGGCCGTATGGGCCTGGAAGTAGCCCGGCGCGGTCAGCAGCCGCAGCGGCCACCTGGCGGCCTCCTCGGCTTCGATCGGATCGGCTTCCCAGTCGGGCATCGGCGGCAGACCCTGTCTGGCGAGCTGCTCGGAGTAGAATTCGAGCTTGCCCGACGGCGTCTTGAAGGGCTGGCCGTCCCAGTCGTGCTTGATGTTGAGCGGCACGCCGGCGAACAGCTCGTTGCGGTCGACCTTCGAGGCCGGGCCGGTAGATCCCTTGAAGAACTCTTCGGCGGCCTCTCGCGGCGACAGGCTGAAGATCGGGTCGGTGACGCCCATGCGCTGTGCCAGCGCCTGCGCGACATGGAAGTTGGAGCGCGCCTCGCCGGCCGGCTCGACCGCCTTCTGGCCCCACTGCATCCAGTAGGCCCCATAGGCCCGGTAGAGGTCGTCGGTCTCCAGGTAGTTCGCGGCCGGCAGCACGATGTCGGCGTAGCGCGCGGTGTCGGTCATGAACGGGTCGTGCACGACGGTGAACAGGTCCTCGCGCATCAGGCCCTTCTGCACCTTGTGCACTTCGGGGCAGGTCACGACCGGATTGTTGGCCGCGACGAACAGCGCGCGGAGCGGTGGGTCCTGCATGTTGAGGAGCTCTTCGCCGAGACGCAGATGGTTCACCATGCGCGCCGTCGCCGGCCCCGAAGGCTTGCGCACGGCGGCGTAGTTGAGGTCGCAGGAGGCGGCCGTCAGCAGCAGCGCGCCGCCACCCTTGACGCCGTAATGGCCGGTGACGCCCGGCAGCAGCGCCACGGTGCGCAGCGCCTGGCCGCCATGGGTGAGGCGGGTCATGCCTTCGCCGAGGCGGATCAGCGCAGCCTCGGCCCTGCCGTACATCGCCGCGAGCTTCTCGATGTCGGCGACCGGAAGGCCGGTGATCTCGGCCGTGCGCGCCGGCGTGAACTTCGGCAGCACCTCGCGGGCGACCTTGTCGAAGCCGAGCGTATGAACGTCGATGTAGTCGAGGTTGGCGAGACCGTCGCGCACCAGGATGTGCATGACGCCCAGCGCCAGCGCGGCGTCGGTGCCGATCCGGATGGGCAAATAGAGGTCGGCGGCCCGGGCGCTGCGCGTGCGACGCGGATCGATCACCACGATCGGCATGCCGGTCTTCTTGCGCTGGCTCTCGGCCAGGGCCCAGAAATGCACGTTGGTGGCGGCCAGGTCGGCGCCCCAGGAGATCATCAGGTCGGAATAGATGATCGATTCGGGATCGGCGCCGCCCACCGGCCCCAGCGTCATTTCCCAGGCGGTCTCGCAGCACGTGTCGCAGACCGTGCCGGCTTGCAGGCGCGACGTGCCGAGCGCATGGAACAGGCCGTTCACCAGGCCGCGGTTCATCAGGCCCTGATGGGCGGAGTAGGCGTAGCCCAGGATGGCGAGCGGGCCGCTCTCGCGGATGATCGCCTTCCAGCGGTCGGCGATCTCATCGAGCGCCTCGTCCCAGGTGATGGGCTCGAACTGACCCGAGCCCTTCGGCCCGGTGCGGCGCAGCGGGGTGGCGAGGCGTTCGGGGGAGTTCACCAGGTCGCTGTCGCGGTTGACCTTGCCGCAGGCAAAACCGGCCGTGTACGGCTGGTCGGGGTCACCCTGGATGCGCACGACCTTACCGTTGTCGACATGTGCGATGAGAGAGCACATGTCGGGACAATCGTGGGCACAAACAACTCTGACAGATTTCACTACGCCGCCTCCCGAAGGGTATCGCGGCCGTAATGTAGCAGAAGCGCCGCAATAAGAAGCGGGCTTACTTCTTCTCGGCGTCGGGCTTGGCTTCTTCCTTGACGGGATCGGTCTTGTCGCTGCCGATCATGCCGAAGCGATTGCGGAAGCGCTGCACGCGGCCGCCGCGATCGATGCTCTGGCGGACGCCGGTCCAGGCCGGATGCGTCTTCGGATCGATGTCGAGGCGCAGGCTGCCGCCTTCCTTGCCCCAGGTCGACTTCGTCTCGAAGGACGTGCCGTCGGTCATCACCACGGTGATGGTGTGGTAGTCGGGGTGAATCTTGTCTTGCATGATCTCTCTCCAGCGCTTCAGGGCCGATTCCGACCGGCCGGCGCAACAGGGGCGGGGATATACAGTCCCTCGGCCGTGGCGACAAGCAGGTTGTACGGCCCCGCTATGGCTTGTAGACCGGCCGGGCCATGACCCATTCAGCCTTCGAAACCCTCGCAGACAGCCTGCTCGCAACCCTCGAGGAGGCGCTGGCGGACCATGTCGATGCCGAGCTTCAGGGGGGAATCCTGACGGTCGAGGGTGATGCGGGCACCTGGATTGTCAACAAACATGCGCCCACTCGGCAAATATGGCTGAGTTCGCCTGTGAGCGGTGCGCGACATTATGCGTTCGATGCCGGGACCGGTCGCTGGCAAGACACGAGGGGCGGCGACGATCTGCTGGCCGTCCTCGGGGCCGAGCTGGGCGTCGAGCTGAACTGGCAGGCCCCATGAACCGGTTCGGCGGCCTGGCCCTGCTGGGGCCGTATCTCAGGCCCTATCGCGGGCGCACCATCCTGGCCGTCCTGTCGCTGCTGGTCGCGGCGGGGACGGTGCTGGCCTTCGGCGCCTGCCTGCGCGCCCTGATCGACCGCGGCTTCGCCCAGGGGCGGCCGGACATCCTCAACTACGCCCTGGCCTCGCTGCTGGCCGTGGCCGTCGTGCTGGCGATCGCCTCGGGCGCGCGCTTCTACCTGGTCTCCTGGCTGGGCGAGCGGGTGGTGGGCGACCTGCGCCGCGATCTGTTCGACCATGTCGTGCGGCTGGGGCCGGCCTGGTTCGAGATCAAGCGCTCGGGCGACGTCATGAGCCGCATTTCGGCCGACGCGCAGCTCATCGAGCAGGTGATCGGCTCCTCGGCCTCGGTGGCGCTGCGCAACACGCTGATGTGCATCGGCGGCGTGGTCATGCTGGTGGTGACGAACCCGAAGCTCGCTTTGTGGACGCTCGCGGTGGTGCCGCTGACCGTCGTGCCGATCATCGTGTTCGGCCGCCAGGTGAAGGCGCTGTCGCGCGAGTCCCAGGCCCGCATGGGCGAGATGGTGTCGGAAGGGGCCGAGACTTTGGACGGGGTGCGCACGGTCCAGGCCTTCGCCCAGGAGGATCGTGCCGCACGGCGTTTCGGCGAGGCGACGGAACGCGCCTTCGTGGCCGCGACCCGGCGGGTGTCGCGCCGCGCGATCATGACCACCCTGGTCATCTTCATCGTCTTCTCGGCCGTCGGCTTCCTGCTGTGGATGGGCGGCCACGACGTGCTGACCGGCCGGATCAGCGCCGGCGACCTCTCGGCCTTCGTCTTCTATGCCGTCCTGGTCGCCAGCTCGGGCGGGGCGATCAGCGAGACCATCGGCGACCTGCAGCGCGCCTCGGGCGCCGCCGAGCGGCTGGCCGAACTGCGTGCGGAAGCGCCGTCGATCGCCGAGCCGGCCCATCCCAGGCCCCTGCCCAGGCCGGTGAAGGGCGCGGTTTCCTTCGAGGAGGTCTCGTTCCGCTATCCGACGCGGACCGACGCGCTCGCCCTCGATCGTTTCGACCTGGCGATTGCGCCGGGCGAGACGGTGGCGATCGTCGGACCTTCCGGCGCCGGCAAGACGACCGCCTTCAACCTGCTGCTGCGGTTCTACGATCCGGAGAAGGGCACGATCCGCCTCGACGGCATCGACATCAGGGACCTGGCCCTGGGCGACCTGCGGCGGTCGCTGGCCGTCGTCCCGCAGGACCCGACCCTGTTCAGCACGTCGGTCACGGAGAACATCCGCTACGGACGTCCCGACGCCAGCGAGGCCGAGGTGCGGGCCGCCGCCGAGGCGGCCTCGGCGCTGGGCTTCATCGAGGCCCTGCCGCACGGCTTCGCGACCGACCTGGGGGCGCGCGGCGTGCGGCTCTCGGGCGGGCAGCGCCAGCGCATCGCCATCGCCCGCGCGCTGCTCTGCGACCCCGCCGTGCTGCTGCTCGACGAGGCGACGAGTGCTCTCGATGCCGAGAGCGAGCTGGCGGTGCAGCAGGCCCTGGACCGGGTGATGCGCAACCGTACGACCCTGGTGATCGCCCATCGCCTGGCCACGGTGCAGAAGGCCGATCGGATCGTCGTCCTCGACCAGGGGCGGGTGGTCGACGTCGGAACCCACGCCGAACTGGTCCGCCGCCGCGGCCTCTACGCCCGGCTGGCGGAGCTGCAGTTCAACGTGTCGACGGCCGCCAGCTGAGGGTTTGCATTAAGTGGTACGATAAAATCGTTATGGATCAAATACCTACGTGGCAATATTAACCTAATTCTCTTAGCGTAGATGCACGACGTCGCCGCGGGCGGCATCGCGGCGCCTGAGTTCGCGGCGCAGAATCTTGCCGGTGGTCGTGAGGGGCAGTTCCGGCACGAATTCCACCTCGCGCGGATATTCGTGCGCCGCCAACCGGGTCTTCACGAAGTTCGCCAGATCCACCTTGAGCGAGTCCGTGGGCGCGATCTCGGGCCTGAGCTGGACGAAAGCCTTCACAATCTCGGTCCGCAGCCGGTCGGGGACGCCGACGACTCCGACCATCGCCACTGCGGGATGCTTCATCAGGCATTCCTCGATCTCGCCGGGGCCGATGCGGTAGCCGCCCGACGTGATGACGTCGTCGTCGCGGCTCTTGAAGAAGACGTAGCCGTCCTCGTCGATGGTGCCGAGGTCGCCGGTCAGCAGCCAGTCGCCGGCATATTTGCGCTTCGTGGCCTCCGGATTGCGCCAGTATTCCAGCATGACGATGGGATCGTGACGCCAGCCGGCGATCTGGCCCTCCTGGCCGGGCGGCAGGACATTGCCGTCGCCGTCGACGATCGCGACCTTGCGGCCGGGGCAGGCGCGACCGCAGGAGCCGGGCCGGACCTCGAACCAGTCGGGCGAATTCAGCAGCATCAGGTTCATTTCGGTCTGGCCGTAGCCCTCCGAGATCGTCGTGCCGAACGTGTCGCGACCCCAGCTCAGCAGCTCCTCGCCCATGGCCTCGCCGCCGGTGGAGATCGCGCGGATGTCGTAGGTCCAGCGGTCGCGCGGCCTGCGGACCTGGCGCATCATCTTGAGCGCGGTCGGCGGGATGAAGCTCACCCCGACGCGATGCTTGGCCAGCATGGCGAAGGCGCGCTCGGGATCGAACTTGGCGAAACGGTGCGCCAGCACCGGCGTGCCGTAGTACCAGGCGGGGAACAGCGCGTCGTACAGGCCGGCGATCCAGGCCCACTCGGCCGGGGTCCACATCACCTCATTGCCGCGCGGCCAGTGGCCCAGCCACTGTTCCACGGCGGGAATGCAGCCCAGCATCATGCGATGCGCGTGCAGCGCGCCCTTGGGTTGGCCGGTCGTGCCGGAGGTGTAGATCAGCAGCGCCGGATCCTCGGCCGCGGTGTCGACGGTGGCGAAGCGGTCGGAGGCGGCGCCGAGCAGCCGGTCCCAGTCGAGGAAGGCGCTGCCATGCGCGCCGGCGCCGATCACGATCACTGTCTTGAGGTGGGGCAGGCGGTCGCGCACCGCCAGCAGCTTCGGCAACTGGCTCATGTCGGTGACGACGGCAGAGGCCTCGGCATTGGCCAGCCGGTATTCGATCGCCTCCTCGCCGAACAGAGTGAAGAGCGGCAGCACGACGGCGCCCATGCGATAGCCGGCGAGGTGGCAGATCGTGAGTTCGGCGCCCTGACTCAGGAACACGGCGACGCGCTCACCCTTGCCGATGCCGCGCGCGACCAGCGCATTGGCCAGCCGCGAACTCGCCGACAGCAGTTGGCCGAAGGTCCAGTTGCGCACCGACCCGTCGCCATTCTCGACGATCATCGCCAGCGTGTCGGGCGCATGGCGTTCGCAGACGGCGCGACCGATGTTGAAGCGCTGAGGCGTGGGCCAGCGGAACTGCCGCATGGCGTCGTCGTAGCCGAGACCGCGAGGGATCATGCCTGGAGAACCTTCGTTAGCGAGTGACGCGTTGCACGACGCGGCCGGCCAGCAGTTCCTGCGGCGTCGGCGTCCAGATTTCGTCGGGGGGCGTGTCGATCACGCGCTGCGCGAACTCGGGCGTGACGCCGCTCGCGACCAGGAAACGCCGCATGTCGCGGTTGCTTTCGTACAGATCGTTCGGACCCAGGCCCGGAAAGCTGCCCTGGTGGAAGCCGAGGCGTCCGCCGGGTGAGATCGAGCGGTCGCTGCCGCCCAGGAAGGCGATGGTGCAGGCCGAGGCACAGGCCGTGTCGACGCGCGTCGCCAGCCGGCGGTTGCGGATCATGCGGTTGATCTCGAAGGCGGTGCCGAGGCGTCCTCCGGGACCGGCAAGGACGACGCGACGCACCGAGGGATGCTTGTCCAGCGCGCGCCGCACCGTGTCGGCGCTGCCGGTGCCGTAGGCGCCTTCGACGTTGAGCGCCGTGCCGTCGGGACTGACCGTGACGGCAAGCGTGTCGAGCGCCTCGTCGCCAGAGTAGATCGCCCACAATTCGCCGATCGAGGGCACCGCCCGTTCGTAGAACAGGCCGCCGATGCCGGCGATCGACAGCGCCGCGGCGGCGAAGATGCCGAGGGCGATCGGGATGGGGGCTCGCCGACGCGCGGCAATCGCAATCAGGCAGACCTGTATGAAGGCGAAGGCGCAGGCGCCAAGACAGAGCAGGGCGGGGCCGAGCACATGCAGCAGGGTGATCTCGCCGGGACCGAAGACGACGAGCGTGATGCTGCCGAATCCGACCAGCAAGGCCATCGCCGCCCAGACGCCGCGATAATACAGCGTGAGATCGAACGGCGCCGCGCCGTCGCGCCACAGCGGCACGCCCAGCGCCTCGAGATGGTCGATCATCCGGGCGAGCTTGCCGGTGCGGATGCGCTTCACGCCGTCGCGGTAGCCGAGCGAGGCGGCGAGATCGGGGGACACGCTGCCGTCGGCGAGCCGCACCTCGCGCAGGCCGATCGCGCGCGCGGCCATCTCGGCGAAGGCGAGCAGCGCGCGCGTCACCTCGGCACGTTCGCCTTCGGACGCCGTTACCAGGGGGCCGACGGCCAGATGGCCGGCAGCCTGCTCCAGCAGGACGGCGCCAAGCGGTCCGGTGTCGCCGTCGATCAGGAAGATCGCGCGCGTATCGCTGGTCGAGGCGAGGGGCGGGAGGCTGGGGAAAAGTCGGGCGATGCCATCGGCATCGGCGGCGATGGCGCGCCGCACGGCGCCCACGGAGACCCGAGCCTGAGAAAACACGCTGACTTTACACTCCCTGAGGCGGCTTTCATGGCCGATGACCGGTCTGTATGCTGCGGTACTTCTCGTGGAGCGTCCAGATGTCCCCCGACGATCATGCCTACCCGCCGATCGCCCGCGCCAGGAGCGGAGAGGCGGGCACGACCACCGTGCCGTCGGTCTGCCCGCATGACTGCACGAGCACCTGCGCGCTCGACGTCGAGCGGCTGAGCAGTTCCAGGATCGGCCGCGTCCGCGGCTCGATGCGCAACGACTACACCGCCGGCGTGATCTGCGAGAAGGTCGCGCGCTACGCGGAACGCATCCACCATCCCGACCGGCTGATGAAGCCGCTGCGCCGGGTCGGCCCGAAGGGCTCGAAGCAGTTCGCCGAAATCTCGTGGACGGATGCGCTCGACATCGTGGCCGAGCAGTTCATCGCCAAGGCGCGCCAGCACGGCAGCGAGACGATCTGGCCCTATTACTATGCCGGCACGATGGGGCTGGTGCAGCGCGACGGCATCAACCGCTTGCGCAACGCGATGAAATACTCGCGCTATTTCTCCACCATCTGCGTGACCCTGTCGGACACGGGCTGGATCGCCGGCGTCGGCGCCAAGCGCGGCGCCGACGTTCGCGAGATCGACGAGTATGCCGAGCTGGTGGTGATCTGGGGCGGCAATCCCGTGAGCACCCAGGTCAACGTGATGACCCACGCGATGAAGGCCAAGAAGCGCGGCGCCAAGCTTGTCGTGGTCGATCCCTACCGCACCGGCACCGCCGACCAGGCCGACATCCATCTCGCGGTGCGTCCGGGCACCGACGGCGCGCTGGCGGTCGGCGTGATGCATGTCCTCTTCAAGGAGGGCTATGCCGACTGGGATTACCTGCGCAAATACACCGATGCGCCTGACGAACTGGCCGCGCACGTGGCGACGCGCACCCCGGAATGGGCCTCGAAGATCACCGGGCTCCCGGTCGAGGAGATCGTGTCCTTCGCGCGTCTGTACGGGCAGAGCAAGGCGTCGTTCATCCGCTGCCACCACGGCTTTAGCCGCAGCCGCAACGGTGCGGCCAACATGCATGCCGTGACCTGCCTGCCGGCGGTGACCGGTGCGTGGCAGTACAAGGGCGGCGGCGCCCTCTACGGCCACACCGGCATGTACCCGATCAACAAGACGCTGATCGAAGGGCTCGACATGGTCGATCTGTCGATCCGCGATCTCGACCAGTCGCGCCTGGGCCCGGTGCTCACCAACGATCCGCAGGCGCTGAAGAACGGCCCGCCGGTCACCGGCCTGCTGATCCAGAACACCAATCCGGCCATGGTGTGTCCGGAGCTCGAACTGGTCCACAAGGGCTTCAAGCGGGAAGACCTGTTCACCTGCGTGCACGAGCAGTTCATGACCGAGACGGCGGCCTTCGCCGACATCGTGCTGCCGGCCACCATGTTCCTGGAACACGACGACTTCTACACAGCCAGCGGCCACACTTTCTTCCAGGTGGCCAAAGCGGTGATTGACGCGCCGGGCGAGTGTCGCGAAAACCATTTCGTGATTTCCGAACTCGCAAAGCGCCTGGGTGCCACGCATCGCGGCTTCGACATGACGCCGTGGGAGATCATGGACGAGACGCTCAAGGTCTCGGGCATGTGGGCTGCGGAGACCAACTGGCAGAAGGGCGGCCAGGACTTCCACCTGGGCTTCGAGACGTCGCACTTCCTCGACGGCTTCGCCTGGCCCGACAAGAAGTTCCGTTTCAAGCCCGACTGGGCGGCCTACGGACCGCGCGGCAAGGAAATGCCGGTGCTGCCCGACCATTTCGACGTGATCGACAATGCCACCGACGACAAGCCGTTCCGGCTGGTGGCGGCGCCGGCGCGCACCTTCCTCAACTCGACCTTCACCGAGACGCCGAGTTCGCAGAAGCGCGAGGTCCGGCCGACGGCGCTGATGAATCCCGACGACTGCCTCGCCATGGGTATCGTCGAGGGCGAGCGTCTGGAGATCGGCAACGAGCGCGGCAAGACCGTGGTCAACGCCAAGCCGCGCGAGGGCCAGCAGAAGGGAGTCGTCGTCGTCGAGGGCATCTGGCCCAACCGCAACTTCGAGACCGGCATCGGCATCAATGCGCTGACCTCGGCCGATCCCGGCTGGCCCAATGGCGGTGCGGTGTTCCACGACACCGCCGTCTGGATCCGCAAGGCCCAGTGAGCGAGGGATTCCAACCAGCGCCCAATCCGAGCATCGCCCAGACGCAGGCCCCTCGGATCGAGGGCCGCGGCCATGTCCTCGTGATCGGCAACGAGAAGGGCGGCTCAGGCAAGTCGACGACGGCGCTGCACATCGCCGTATCGCTGATGAGGGATGGCGCGCGCGTCGCGACGCTCGACCTCGACGCCCGGCAGGGAACGCTCAGCCGCTATATCGAGAACCGCGCCGCCTATATGAAGAAGAAGGGCATCGAGCTGCCGATGCCGCTGCACACGCCGGTGATGATCTCGACGCTGAACGATCGGCGCGAGGCCGAGGCCGACGAGCGCGCGCGGCTGGCGGCGGCGCTGGAGCCCGCGGTCGGGGCGGCCGATTTCGTGATCGTCGACACGCCGGGCAGCGACACCCATCTCAGCCGGCTGGCCCATACCTGGGCCGACACGCTGCTGACGCCGTTGAACGACAGCTTCATCGACCTCGATCTGCTGGCGCGCGTCGATCCCGAGACGCTGAAGATCGTGCGGCCTTCGATCTATGCCGAAGCCGTCTGGAAGCAGCGCCAGATTCGCGCCGTCGAGGGGGGCCGGCCGGTCGACTGGATCGTGATGCGCAATCGTCTGTCGTCGCTGGCGGCACGCAACAAGCGCGACATGGGCAACGTGATCGAGGCGCTGGCCAGGCGGATCGGCTTCCGGGTCGCCGCGGGCCTCAGCGAGCGCGTGATCTACAAGGAGCTTTTCCTGAGTGGTCTCACGCTGCTCGACCTGAAGCGGGGCGGCGGCGGTGGACCATCCCTGACCCTGAGCCATGTCGCGGCACGCCAGGAAGTCCGCGATCTCGTGGCGTCGCTCAACCTGCCGGGGGTCGCTCCTGCAGAAGTGGACGCGCCCGTGACAGAAGAAGCCACAGAAGCCCCGCCACCTGCAGAATGAAGAGCAGGCCGAACGACCAGGCATAGCCGTCCGGCGCGTAGCCCGTGGCGGTGCGCGGCCACAGGTCGACGACTTTGCCGATCGCCCACTGGCCGCCGAAGATCACGGTGAAGACCACGAGATTGGAGCTTGTGCTGACCCGGCCGGCATATTGCGGCGGAAACGACCGCGCCAGCAGCGGCATGTACTGGATCGGATAGGCGCCGAGGAAGCCGAACAGCAGCCAGGCCGCGACGGGATAGAACGAGGGCAGGAAGGCGAGCCAGGCGCAGACCAGCGCGAACAGCGTGCTGATGAGATTGGCCGAGGCGAAATCGCTGATGCCGATGCGGCGGAAGGCGCCGGCCAGCACGCCACTCAGTGCAAAGCCCGCGGTCATCACCGCCGTGGTGTAGAGCTGGATGTCGGCGCGGGTCTCGGTGCTGGCGAAGCCGCCGACGTCGCGCAGCCACGGGCCGATCCACAGGGTGATGGCGGCAATGAACGCCATCTGCTGGAAGGTCAGCAGCGGCTGGATGCGCCAGAAGAATCCGTTGGTCAGCACGATGCCGGTGATGCGGAACTGGTCGCGCAGCTTGCCCGGCGCCGCGGGTGCGCCGCGTTCCGGCACGACGGTGAACAGGATCACGGAGACGACGAGGCAGACCCCGGCCAGCCAGAAGAACAGGCCCTGCCAGCTGATGACCGAGAGCGACCACTGGATCGGCAGGGTCGCGGCCATCGCGCCCAGGCCGCCGGCCATCATGTGGAAGCCGGTGATGAGCCCCCAGCGCTCCGGCGGATACCAGAGCGTGATCGCCTTGATGGCGGCCATCAGGCCGCCGGCGAAGCCCAGCCCGATCAGCACGCGCGCCACGATCAGCTCGCCGAGCGACAGGCTCAGCCCGAACAGGGCCGAGCCGATCGCCGCCATCGCCAGAAGCACCGCCTGCACGCGGCGCGGCCCGTAGCGGTCGAGCATGACGCCGAGGATCGGCTGGCAGCCGGCAAAGAACAGGAAGAAGGCCGAGGTGAGGAGGCCGAGGTCGCCCGCACTGATGCCGACATCCCGTTCGAGATACGGGAAGATCACCGCGTTCACGCCGCGGAAGATGTACGAGAGGAAATAGGCGAGCGCGAACGGAACGAAGACGCGCAGCAGCAGCGTGGCGAAGGTGGGGGCGTTTCCGGTCATGCTTCAATGTTGGCGCGAACGCGCGGCTGCACCATATTGAACGCATCGCAGAGGGTCAAAGGACATGGCCGAGGATCGAAATCGCAACGTCCCGTCTACCGCAGGTGCGAATGCGGTGGATGCGTTCGTGCGCGAAGTCGGCAGGCTGCCGGTCGATCGCGCGCCGGGCGGACGCGGGCGACTGCTGTTCGCGATGGACGCGACGGCGAGCCGCGAGCCGACCTGGGATCATGCCTGCGCCATCCAGGGCGAAATGTTCGTGGCGGCGGATGCGCTGGGCGGTCTCGACGTGCGGCTCGCCTTCTATCGCGGCTTCGAGGAATTCAAGGTCAGCAAGTGGACTTCGGACGGTCGCGAACTCGCACGTCTGATGAGTGCAGTGCGGTGTGCGGCCGGGCGCACGCAGATCGCGCGGCTGTTGCGCTACGCCGGCGAGCAGCGTCGCGAGAGCCGGCTCGATGCCGTGGTCTTCGTCGGCGATTGCTGTGAGGAAGACGTCGATGCGGTTGGCCAGGAGGCGGGCCAACTCGGGTTGCTCGGCCTGCCGGTGTTCGTGTTCCAGGAGGGCCAGGACCGTGCGGCGTCGCGGCTGTTTCCCCAGATCGCGAAGCTGACGCGCGGGGCCTACTGCAAGTTCGACCGGTCGAGCCCCGATCAGCTCAAGCGCCTGCTCGGCGCCGTCGCCGCCTATGCGGCCGGAGGACGCTCCGCACTGCTGAAGTACGGCAAGGACCAGGGCGGCGTCGCGGCCCTTCTCACCAACCAGATGAAATGACCGCAGACCTGCTGGCGGCCGTCGAAGGCTTTTTCGACAAGGAGATCCTGCCGCGCCATCGCGAGTGGGCGGCTCATGTCTCGGCTCGAAAGGGGACTCCCCCGTTCATGGCCGAACTGAAGGCGAAGGCGCGCGCCGCCGTCCTTTGGAACCTCGGCCTGCCGGACCGGATGAGCAATCGCGCCTTCGCGCCGATTGCGGAAATCATGGGGCGCCTGCCGTGGGCGCCCGAGGTGTTCAACGCCCAGGCGCCCGACGTTCCCAACATGATCATGCTGCAGCAGGCGGCGACCGCCGGTCAGAAGAAGCGCTGGCTGGAGCCATTGCTGGAGGGGCGCGTGCGCTCGGCCTTCGGCATGACGGAGCCCGACGTCGCTTCTTCCGACGCGACAAACATTGCCACGACCCTGCGGCGCGAGGGGGACGAGTGGGTCGTGAACGGCCGCAAGTGGTACATTACGGGCGGCGCCCATCCCGACTGTGCGTTCGTCATCGTGATGGGGGTGTCGCGGCCCGAGGCGCCGCGCACCGGCCGGCATTCGTGCGTGATCGTGCCGATGCCATCACCGGGACTGACGATCGTGCGCGAGCTGCGCTTCCTCGGTTGGGAAGACAGTATCGCGCCCATTGCCGAACTCGATTTCAAGGACGTGCGCGTGCCGGCGGAGAATCTGCTGGGCGAGGAGGGCGAGGGCTTTGCCGCCGCGCAGGTGCGGCTGGGACCGGCGCGGCTGCATCACTGCATGCGCGCGATCGGCACCTGCGAGGTGCTGGTCGAACTCATGATGGCGCGGGCCGCCGAGCGCAGGACGTTCGGCCGCGCCGTGATCGACTACGACTCGACACAGCAGGCGATCGCGCGCTCCCGAATCGAGATCGAGCAGGCCCGCCTGCTGGTCCTGCGTACGGCGGAGCGGCTGGACAGCGACGGCCACCAGGCCGTCTGGCGCGACGTCTCGATGGTGAAGGTCGCGGTGCCGGAGATGGCACAGCGCATTGCCGACCGCGCGATGCAGCTGTTCGGGGCGATGGGCGGCAGCGACGACGCGCCGATCCATCGGGCCTTTGCCGTCGCGCGCATGCTGCGCATTGCCGACGGGCCGGACGAAGTCCATCTGCGGCAGATCTTCCGGCAGGAACGGCCGGCGCGCTGGACCGTATCGGACTCGCCCTATATTACGCCGGGCGATGACTGAGAACGGCCGCAAGCGGATCTACGCGATCGTATTCGGCCTGATCCTCACGGGGGTCACACTCGTGGGCCTCGAAGGGCTGGCCTCGCTGGAAGCGCCGTCCTGGCCCGCGCGCGCGCTGCGGTCGACGCCGCCGGTCAACGTCCAGTCGACCGATTTCACCGGCCTCGCCGACAAGCCCTGGATCTTCGAGCCGTTCAATTCCTGGGGCATGCGCGACAAGGAGCGCAGCATCGCCAAGCCGGCGGGAGACGGCTTCCGCACTGTCTTCATCGGCGACAGCTATCTCGAGTTCCAGCTGACGCGTCTCACCCTGCCGGGCGAGGTCGAGCGGCGCTTCGTCGAGGCCAGTCAGCCGAACGCCGAGATGATCAACCTCGGCATCTCCGCCACCGGCCCGCGCAGCTACTACTACCGCTTGCGCGACGTGGCCTTCGCCCTGTCGCCCGATGCGCTCGCGGTGTTCTTCTTCTCGGGCAACGACTTCGTCTTCGACGGCCAGGGCTACGGCCAGGGACTCCTGCCGAGGCTGGTCGACGAGGCGCCGGGCGGCTCGATCCTGGGCAACGTCATGCCGAACGCCAACTGGGTGCTGGTCAACCGCCTGCGCCTGTCGGAGATGCTGACGACCAACAAGCCGGTGCCGCAGGAGTTCGACACGCTGGCGAAGATCGCCCGCCTGCCGCCGGCGGAGCGCAAGCCGGCACTCGCCCGTCACGTCAGGCGCCATTACTATCCCGACCTGAGCGAGCAGCAGATCATTGCCCACTTCGGCCGGGACAGCGACGCCTTCTGGCGAGCCTACGCCTCGGGGAAAGGGGACGACGAGTCGCTGCAGGGCTGGCTCCTGAACCTCATGACCAAGGCCGAGGTCGAGACGTCTCCCTATTTCGAGGCGACGACGAAGGAGCAGGCGGCGCGGCTGGTGAAGGAGGGCGACATCCAGGCGACCCTGTCCTGGCTTGTGGCCATGGACCGCGCCGCCCGCGAGCGCGGCGTGCCGCTGGTGCTGTTCATCGTGCCGCCGGGCAGCGTCGATCCCGACTATGTCGACTATTGGAAGCCTTGGCCGCGCTTCTATGCCTTCAACGTGATCGCGGACTACAGGCAGGACAGGCTGCTCGAAGCGTTGAGCAAAACCTCGATCCGCTACGTCGACCTGCGCAAGGACTTCGAGGGCGTGCGCGGTGCCTACCGCCGCAGCGACGCCCACTGGACGGACAAGGGCGTCGAGATCGCGGCCGACCGCGTCTTCCAGGAACTGCGCCGGCTCGAACGCCGCTAGGCGGCGCCCAGCAGCCGTGCCGTCCAGCTGCCCGGCAGGACCGACCCCAGCCAGACACCGGCCTTGGTGCCGATCGGGAAGGCGATCCGCGGCTTGTTGGCCGCGAGGCCACGGCGGATGATCTTCGACGCCCGCGCCGAACTCATGAGGAACGGCATCGGAAAGGGCGCGTCGGACGTGATGCGACTGACGACGAACCCGGGGCAGATGACGCTGACGCCGATCCCGTCCTTCTTCAGCACGTAGCGGATGCTTTCGCCCCAGACGCGGACCGCCGCCTTGCTGGCATTGTACGAGGCCGAATAGGGCAGGCCGATGAACCCCGCGAGCGAGGAGACGATGCCGATCTGGCCACGCTTGCGCGCGATCATCGGGCCGAGCAGCGGCTCGACGGTGTTCAGCACGCCGTTGATGTTGACGTCGAGCGTCTTGCGGATGATCGAGAAGTCATCGAGCGAGGAATTGTCCTTGTCGATCGAGATGCCGGCGTTGGCGAGCACGAGATCGACGGGATGCGCCTCGTCGAAGGCGGTCAACCAGGGCAGGAAACGCTCGCGATCGGTGACGTCGATCGTCGCCGCGACGACGGTGGCACCCTTTGCGCGGCAGCCGGCGGCGACCGTCTCGAGGCGCTCGGCATCCCGACCGGTCAGGGCCAGCGCCACGCCGGGGGCGGCATAGTCGAGGGCCAGCGCCTCGCCGATGCCGCTCGAGGCGCCCGTGATCACGATCGAGGAAAAGGACTTCATGTCGGAGCGCCTTCAAGATTGGGGTTTCGTGCGCCAGCCCAGGTGCCGGCCTTATCGTGCGCCATGCGCGCCGCGCCTCAATAGCCGATTGAATCGAAAAGCCGATCCACTTATGGATTAACAGTGCCCACGAAAAGGGCAGGGGGTAATTTGATCGCAAGTATGACGGGATACGCCCGGGCGCAAGGATCGGATGACCGGCGGCGCTGGGTGTGGGAAGCGCGCAGCGTCAACGGGCGGAACCTCGATATCAGGTGTCGCGTGCCGCCGGGCTTCGACCGGCTGGAAAACCCCGCCCGGGTCGCCGTCGGCGGGAAGATGAAACGTGGCAACGTCTCGCTCACCCTCACGGTCACGAGCGAGCGCAGCGCCAAGCCGCTCACCATCAATCGCACCTTGCTGGCGGAACTGGCAACGCTGGTCGACGAAGTGCGCAGGACGACCGGGGCGTCGGCTCCCTCCGCGGACGGGTTGCTGCGGGTGCGGGGCGTGATCGAGGAAGAGGATGCCGGCGCGGAGACCGAGGAGGCGCTGGTTCTTCTGGACAGGGAGGTGCAGGCGACCCTCGATGAGGCACTGAAGGCGCTCGTCGCGTCGCGCGCCGCCGAAGGCAAGGCGCTGGCCAGTGTCATCGAAGGTCATGTCGCGGAGATCGAGGGCCTGTGCGGCCGGGCGACGGAACGTGCCCTGGCGCAGATCGGCACCGTCCGGGCGCGCTTCGAGGCCCAGCTTGCCGAACTGCTGGGCCGCGTGCCCGCGCTTTCGGAGGAGCGCTTCGCCCAGGAAGTGGCGCTGCTGGTCGGCAAGGCCGACGTGCGCGAGGAACTCGACCGGTTGTCCGCGCATATCGCGCAGGCGCGGACCTTGCTCGCCGACGCGCGCGTCGACAACCCGGTGGGCCGGAAGTTCGATTTCCTGTGCCAGGAGTTCAATCGCGAGGCCAACACGCTGTGCTCAAAGTCCGCGGACATCGAACTGACGCGCATCGGCATCGATCTCAAGGGCGCCGTCGAGCGCATGCGGGAGCAGGTGCAGAATGTCGAATGAGGTGGATGCCGGCCAGATCCAGCGGCGTGGCCTGATGCTCGTCCTGTCGTCGCCTTCGGGCGCCGGCAAGACCACCCTGTCGCGGCAGCTCCTCGACAACGACAAGCAGATCCAACTCAGCGTCTCGGCGACCACACGCGCCCGCCGGACGGGCGAGCGGGACGGCGTCGACTACCACTTCGTCGATACGGCGACCTTCAGCGGCATGATCGAGCGCGGCGAGTTCCTCGAGCATGCGCGGGTGTTCGACCACTTCTACGGCACGCCGCGCGCGCCGGTGGAGTCCGCCTTGCTGGCCGGCCGCGACGTGCTGTTCGACATCGACTGGCAGGGCACGCAGCAGCTCAAGGAAAAGGCGGGCAGCGACCTGGTGACGGTCTTCATCCTGCCGCCGTCGACCCGGGACCTGGAGCGGCGGCTGATCACCCGGGCGCAGGACTCGATGGAGGTCGTGCAGAAGCGGATGGCCAAGGCCGCCGACGAGATGAGCCACTGGGCCGAGTACGACTACCAGATCATCAACCGCGACATCGCCACCAGCCTGATGGAACTCAAGTCCATCCTGACGGCCGAGCGGCTGAAGCGCGAGCGCCAGGTCGGTCTGTCGAACTTCGTCAAGGCGCTCCGCGAGGGGCGGTGATCGGCGCGCCGATGCCGGTCTGTCCCTGCGAGCGCAGGACGAGCTGGCTGGGCCGGTAGGGACGGCCCGCGCATTCGGCGATCAGCCGGTCGCTCGCGGTCTCGATCGTGTCCTCGAGGCGGCGCATGAAGGTCTCCTTGTCGAGGCCGGTCTCGATCGCCGGCAGGAACTCTACCGCGGCGCGGCCGGTCTTCTTGCGCCAGTCGCGGCGATTCCACACCAGGCCCACCGACGTGGCGACCGGCGTCACCGGCAGACCGAGGTCGCGGTAGAGGTAGTAGATGCCGGAGCGATAGCGCTCGCGTTCGCCCGGCGCCATCAGATTGCCCTCGGGATAGATCGCAATGTGCCGGCCGCTGTCGTACGCGCGCTTGGCGAACTGGGCGAGGTTCTCGCGCTCGCGGCCGCCACCGCACGTGTCGACGCGGATCATCTGCAGGCGATAGAGGATCGCGCCGATCAGCGGGTAGCGGAAGAGCTCCTGCATGGCCACGAAGGCAATGCCGCGGATGCGGGCCGCCAGCAGGATGCCGTCGCTCTCGCTGTGGTGCTTGTTGGCGAGCAGCGCGGGCCCGCTGGCGGGGAGATGCTCAAGGCCCCGGAACTCGATGTTCATGCCACCGATCCAGCGCATCCCCCAGACGACGGCCCGCGCCCAGTGGAAGAGGAGGCCGCGCAACAGGACCGGGGTGGGGACTGGCACCAGGAGGATGCCGACAATCGCCACGAGGAGGGTGCCCATGTAAAAATAGGCATTGAAGGCAAGTGATCGGATCATGAGGCGAATATTAGTGAGCGCTCACTCACTGTCAAGAGCGCCGGCTAATCTGACGAAGTCATCGACGGAGAGCTCCTCCGCCCGGGCCGTCGGCTTCAGGCCAAGCCGCTCGAGCGTAGCCACCGGATCGGCATAAACGCCCGCCAGAGAGCCTCGCAGCATCTTGCGGCGCTGGCCGAAGGCGGCTGCCGTGACCCGCTCCAGGGGTCTCAGATCGGCCAGGCGTGCCGCTTGGGGCCGGGGCGTCAACCGCGCCACCGCTGACGTGACCTTCGGGGGCGGCACGAAGGCCGTCGGCGCGACGTCGAACAGGCGGCGAACCTCGCAGACATGCTGGGCAAGCACCGAGAGGCGGCCATAATCCTTCGTCCGCGGCACTGCCACCAGGCGGTCGACGACCTCCTTCTGGAACATCAGCACCATGTCGGCGATGTCGTTCGCGACATGAAGCCAGCGCACCAGCAGGGCGGTCGACACGTTGTAGGGCAGATTGGCGACGATCCGGAGGGGAGCCGCTCCGAGATCGCGGGGCTCGATCTTCAGGGCATCGGCTTCGACCAGTTCGAGCCGCCCATCGGCCGCCGCCTGCAACTCGAGCAGGGGCCCGAACGCCCGGGCATCGACCTCGACCGCGACGACACGGCCGGCGCCTTCCAGCAGCAGCGCACGGGTCAGGCCGCCCGGCCCCGGGCCGATCTCGATCACGGTCCCGTCGCCCAGCGGCGCCGCGGCACGGGCGATGCGGCGCGTCAGGTTGAGGTCGAGCAGGAAATGCTGGCCGAAGCGCTTCCTTGCGTCGAGGCCGTGCGCCGCGATGGTCTCGCGCAGCGGGGGTAATGCGGCGACGCCGTCCATGGTCAATGTCGGCGCCGGCGTGCCATGTCGTCCGCCATGTCGATGGCCGCGAGAAGGCTCGTCGGATCGGCGCGGCCGCTCCCGGCGATGTCGAGTGCCGTGCCGTGATCGGGCGAGGTGCGCACGAACGGCAGTCCGAGCGTGACGTTGACCCCGCCGGCGAAGTCGATGGTCTTGATCGGGATCAGCGCCTGGTCGTGATACATGCACAGCGCCACGTCATAGGCCGGCCGCGCCGCGGCATGGAACAGCGTGTCGGCCGGCGCCGGTCCGCTCGCCTCGATCCCCTCGCGCCGCAGGGCCTCGATGGCGGGCACGATGATGCGGCGCTCTTCGTCACCCATGGCGCCCTGTTCGCCGGCATGCGGATTGAGGGCGGCCACGGCCAGCCGTGGACGCTCGATGCCGAACAGCGTGCGCAAACCCAGGGCTGTGATCCGGCCGGCACGCACGATCGCTTCGCCATCGAGGGCGCGCACCGCGTCGGCCAGCGACAGATGGATGGTCACCGGCACGACCCGCAGCTGGGGGCACGCCAGCATCATCGCAACGTCGACCCCACCGGCAAGTTCGGCCAGGAATTCCGTATGGCCGGGATGGCGGAAGCCCGCATCCTGCAGCGTCTTCTTCTGGATCGGGTTGGTGACGATCCCGGCGACGAGGCCCTCCTGGGCAAACCGCACGGCCCGTTCGATCGCCTCGATCGTGGAGGCCGCATTCGCGACGTCCGGCCGGCCGGGCGTCGAGGGCGCGTGGAGGCGAACGGCGAGCACGGGCAGGCCACTGGAGAAAGCCGAAGCGGCTTCCCCCGGACCGGAAATCTCGCGCAAGGGCACGTCGATCCCGAGCCGGTCCGCAAGTGCGGCAAGGCGGTCCGGATCGTCGAGGACGAAGAAAGGGCGGCTGCCGGAGCGCCGCGCTTTCCAAGCCTTCAGGCTGAGTTCGCCGCCAACGCCGGCCGGCTCGCCCATCGTCACGGCGAGCGGCGCCGTTGCGGTCATGGCCGATTCATCAGCCGCGGCGTCACGACTTGATGTCGATCGTGGCCTGCCGCCGGAGATCGCGCATGTACCGGCGTCCGGCCGCGTCGAGCTTCTGGATGAGGAGCTGCTGGGAGATCGCGTCGCGGGTCGGCAGGCCGTCACCGCCAGACTTGCTGCACAGCGCCACGACCTGCAGGCCTTCAGCGACGCGGAACGGGCCGGCCGTGCCGCCGATCGGGAGGCGGGGCAGCTGCTCGTACATCTGCGCGTTTCCCGCGAGATCGCCGACCCTGAGACCGTTCAGGTCGCCCGACGTGCTCCCCTTGATCTGTCGGGCCTGGACGTGAAGGTCGGAGCATTGGCGGACGCCCGACATCGCCTTCTGGGCCTCTACCGTTGCCCGATTGGTCTCGTCCGGTGATGCGTTGGTCGGCAGGGCGAGAGTCATCTGGACCAGGTTGAGCTTCACGTCGTCGGGCCGCGCCGCGGCGAAAGGCCGACGATCGACGACATAGAGGATGTGCCATCCGGATGCCGAGCGGACCGGGTCGGAGAAGCTCCGGGGCTGCACCTTCTCGATCGCCGCCTCGAGCGAGGGATCGAGCGCGCCCGGCAGAACCCAGCCAAGATCGCCGCCGGCCGCCGCGGAGGCGCCCTGCGAGAATTGCTGTGCGACGGCAGCAAACGGAGCGCCGCGCCGCAGCTGCTCCATGATGCGGTCCGCGCTTCGCTTCCCTTCCTCCACGGAATCGGCCCGGTCGACCGGCACGTAGATCTCGGCGACGCGGGTTTCGGTCTTGCCGACGTTCGAACGCATGCGATTCATCGCATCGTCGACCTCCGCGTCGGAGACGTCGACCTGGGAGCGGACCTTTCGGCGGATGATCTTGGCCCAGGCGATCTGCGCCTCGATCTGCTGCGTGGCGATGTCGGGGGTGATACCGACGCTCTGCAGGTATTGCCGGAACTGGCCGCGGCCCAAGCCGGCGGCGCGCTCGATCTCGGCATACCGGTTCTGGATCTCGGCTTCCGTGGGCTTGACGCCGAGCTTCTTCGAATCCAGCACCTGTAGGCGTTCGTCGATCATCTGCCGCAGCATCTGCGGCGCCATGCGCTGGCGCAGGTCGGGACTGTCCTGCAGGCCGGACGTCTTGATGGCGAACAACACCCGCTGCGACAGGTCGAAGTCGGTGATGGCGTCGTCGTTGACGCGGGCTACCACGCGCAAGCCCTGGCCAGGCGCGGCTTGTGCTGCCGCGCCTTGAGTCGTCGGCCTTTGGGCGGACGCCGCAGCGGGCAACAGCATGATCGTGAGGACGACGAGAGCGCGGGGGAGGAGCGCGAACATTTCACCGGCGGCGTTTGAGAGGGACGATCATTATATTTCCGCAGCAGGGTCGCTGCAATGCACGCCCGTAAAGACAGAAAGTGGCAACACACAGGCACGCTTGACGCTTGGCGGTGGGTACGTTAGCCGAACGGTCGCATAGTTGGGGGCAAAAAGTTCAGGCATGAGAGCGGCCCGCCGTTCGATCAGCGTTGCCGGCGCCTGGGAACGGGTTTGCTCCGGCGTTGGCTATCATCTCGACAATATGGGGCGTTGGCTGATCGTGCGGGCCCCCACGATCGGTGCTGCCTATGCCGCGATCCTGGCGCCGGGCACCCCGCGGCTCGAGCCGCGGCCCGGCTGGCGGTTCGCGGAGGAATATTACGACCAGAGGCGCTGGTTGGCCTGCCGCCGAGGCGCCCTGTGGGAGGCGGCCCGTGAAAAAGAGCTGGCGGTGCCGCTCACCGTGCGCTGGCACGGGGGCACCACGGTGGATGTCACCCTGGGCAACGACAACAGTCTCTGCCTCTATGTCTGCGGCTCCTTCGAGCCCAACGAGTTCGCCTTCGTCGATCGCATGCTGAAGCCCGGCATGGTGTTCATCGATGTCGGCGCCAATGACGGCTATTACACGCTGTTCGCCGCCCGTCGCGTCGGCCCCTCGGGCCGGGTGATTGCCGTGGAGCCGAGTTCGCGCGAACGCGCGCACCTCCAGCGCAATCTCGGCCGCAACGGTCTCGACAACGTCCAGGTGGTCGCCGCGGCGCTTGGCGCCGAGGCGGGGTTCGTCGACCTGCATCTCGCCCATGGCGTCCACGCCGGTCACAACACGCTGGGTGACTTCGCGCATGACGATGTCGTGCGCGCCAGCTCGGAGCGAGTCGCGCTCGACACGCTCGACGCTGTGGTGGCGAGGCAGGGATTGTCTCAGGTCGACATGGTCAAGATCGATGTCGAAGGCGGCGAGGCCGGTGTCGTGGCCGGCGCGCGCAATGTCCTGGCGACCGCGAGGCCGGTGCTCCTGATGGAGCTGAACGAGCGGGCGTTGCACGCGCAGGGCCAGAGCGCGGAGGGGATGCTCTGCTGCCTGCGCACCGAATACGACTACGATATCCTGAGCTTTTCGCCTGTGTTGGGCCGGCCCGTGCAAGCCGTCGAGGGGGTGGCGCTGTCGGCAAATATCGTTGCGGTCCCCCGGGAGCGGAACGCGCAAAAGGCGGCTTGGTGACCGGTTCGAGGCTGCGATCGGCGGCTGCGACGCTCGATGAGTGGCTTCAAGGGGCGGCATTGCCCCTCTGGGCAACCAGCGGCTTCAACGAACGATATGGTCGCTTCGAGGAGCGTCTGGACCTTTGGGGCCGGCCCCTCATGGACGTTCCGCTTCGGCTTATGGTTCAGGCCCGTCAGATCCACGTCTACGCGATGGCCGCGGAGCGGGGGTGGTACGCCGGAGCGCTGGAGCGCGTCGAACGCGCCTTCGAGGCGTTTCAACGCAACTACTATCGTCGCGACGGCGGAGACGGCTGGATCTTCTCGGTGACGCAGGAGGGCGCGGTGGTCGATGCAACGCGGGACCTCTACGGGCACGCCTTCGTGCTGCTGGCCATAGCGTCGTACACGCGGGTTACCGGCGGACGTTCGGCCTTGGCTCTCGCCGACGAGACGCTGGCTTTTCTCGACCGCGACATGAAGGCGCCCGCAGGTGGTTACGGCGAGACGTTGCCGCCAAGGCGGGGGCCACGCCGGCAGAATCCCCATATGCACCTCTTCGAGGCGCTGCTCGCGTTGTGGGAAGCCTCGGCGGACGGTCGTTACCGTGACAGGGCGGACGAACTCCTGAGTCTCTTCGAGGCTCGTTTCTTTCAACGCACTGCCGGCGTCGTCCTCGAGTATTTCGACGATGCCCTTCTTCCGGCAGCGGGAAGCCCCGGAAACATCGTGGAACCCGGCCATCTTTACGAATGGTGCTGGCTGTTGAGGGCCCATCAGCGGGCCACGCAAGGGAGGGGGAGCGCATCGATCATCGATGCACTCTACGAATATGCCGACCGACACGGTCAGGACGATGACGGGCTGATCGTCGACGAATTGTCGTTGGACGGTTCGGTCGCCACACCGTCACGCCGGTTGTGGCCCATGACCGAAGCGATCCGGTGCAACGTGTCGGAAGCGGCGGCGGGCCGGCCTGAAGCGGCCGGCAAGGCCGCGACGCTTGCCGCCCGGATGAGCGAGCGGTTCCTGACGTCCCAGGGAGGATGGAAGGACCGGTTGGATCGGGTGGGAACGCCGGTCGATCACTGGATGCCGGCAAGCTCCCTGTATCATGTGGTTGGCGCGATCGATGCGCTAACGAGTTTCAGGCTCGAGCAATGACGGGTGAATCAATGCTTCCTCCCTGGGTCATGGGTCGTTACGCACTCAACGCCATTTCCGATGACCCCCTGTTCAGGGACTCCGCGCCCGGGCGCGGGCTGGCGGCGCAGCCCCTCGGATTTGTCGACGTGGGGGCCCGCGGCGGGGTGCACGATCTCGTCTCGCCGATCGCCTCCATGACTGCTGTCCTGGGCTTCGAGCCCGACCCCGAAGCCTGCGCGGAATTGAACGACCGCTTGCCGGGCCATTCGTCCTGGGCGGCAACGCGATTCCTTCCCGTCGCCGTGGCCGACCGCGCCGGTCCTGCGACCCTGCACCTTTGCGAGGCGCCGACCAATCATTCGTTGCGCCCGGTCAATCGTGCGTTCGCCGAGCGTTACCGCATGGTGAAGTTCGCCCAGACCGGCCGCTTCGAGCTGCAGACGCAGACCCTCGACCACGTGTTGTTCTCGACACCTCCCGACGAGCGTCCTTGGGGCGAATTCGTCAAGCTCGATACGCAGGGCACCGAGTTCGAGATTCTCCAGGGCGCCGAGCGCATGCTCGAGGAGCGCACGGTGGCGGCGTTCGTCGAAGTCGAGTTCTGCCAGATCTACGAAGGCCAGAAGCTCTTCTCCGAGCTTGAAGCGTTTTTCCGCGAGCGCGGATTTTCCTTCTTCGGCTTCCACAGTACCCACGAGCGGGCGCGCAAGGCACTCGACAAGCGTCGCTTCGCGGGGCGGGAGCGGCTGCTGCATGCCGACGCGGTGTTCTTCAAGGATCCGTTGCCGGGCGGTCCGGCAGTCAGGCCGCTGTCCGAGAGGGAGACGCACGTCCTGTTCACGTGTGCGCTGTTGCTGGGCTACTTCGACTACGCCCTCGAACTGGCCGAGGCGAGCTTCGCCTCCACTCCCGGGGAGCGCGCCGCGATCCTCTCCCTGGTCGAGAAACTTGCCGTTAACGATCCCGCCCAGGCGCGTGCCGCAGCGATGCAACTGGCTGCGGCAGTCGAAGAGTCACCCGACAGGGCCAACGTCGAAGTCGGCTACTTCGTCGATGAGCGCAGGGCCATGTGCAATTTCGAGGACGTGGTGCGTTAAAGGCGCCTATCGCTTGATCAGGTAGGCGCCGGGATTGCTCGACCAGTTGAAGCGATGTAGCTCGATCTTCTGATCGGCAAAGAACTCGTCGACGGCCTTCGCCTCGCCTTCCCACGGCGGAATCCCGTATTCGTCGAACAACACGAGCCCGCCCGGGACGACCAGGGGCCACAGGTGCTCGAGGGCGACCAGCGTCGGCCGGTAGAGATCGACGTCGAAATGGACCAGGGACAGGCGAATGCCGGGATTCTCGGCGACGAAGGCGGGAATGGTCTTTTCGACATCGCCCTTCACCAGGACCACGCGCGCCTTGTAGGGAATGAAGCGGTCGGCGTCGTAGATCTGGATCGCGTCACGCAGCATTTCTTCATAGCCGCTCGGGTCGAAGCCGCCTGCCACCTTGTCCACCTGGGCCGAGACGGCGCCGTCCTTCTCCTCGATCTCCGTGAAACCCGCGAAGTTGTCGAAACCAAACACCCGGCGCTGGCGGTCGCCCATGCAGCGGATCTCGAGGAAGTTCGCCCACGACATCAGGGAAGTGCCGCGAAACACGCCGAGCTCGAGGATGTCGCCCGGAAGGTCGACGATCATGCGGAACAGTTCGTAGTGGGCGAGGAACCGCTTCAGGTGGACGCGACGCGCGTAGATCGGGAAATTCTTCCAGATCTCGTTCGGGGTGATCGAATACTTCTCGAAATGCTCCTCGAGGCGCGCCTCGGTCTGATCGTCCGCGGCAAAATTCACGCGGCCGTCGAATCTCTTGTCGTTCATGGCTTTGTCCTAGCTGCTGCGTCGCACGAAGCTGCGGGTCTCGAGGTCGAAGTAGTCCTTGTCCACCAAGGCATGTTCCGGCTGCACGAGCCTGAACTCGAACGACCGCCGTTCGATGCCTCCGTCTCGTCCGGCGACGGTCCGGTGGGGCGTCAGATCGCCGAACACCAGCGCATCGCCGAACGCCAGGTCGAAGCGCACGAGACCCTCGCTCGGCGGCTCGGCGATGGCGGCCCCATGATCTCCCGCTTGCTCATGCGGAAGCAGGGGAGTTTCCCCGCGCGCGAACTCGAGGGTCGAACCCGTGGTCGGATCCGGTTCCAGGGGAACGAAGCAGGTGACCAGCCTCTCGTGGCGCCTTGGCATGAGGGCAACGTAGGCCGCGTCCTGATGCCAGGGAACGAGATGCTCGTCCGCCCGGAGATGGCGGATGTGCACCGGATACAGCAACCACCGGTAAGGATGGAGGCGATCGACGATCGAGGAATCGACGTCCCGCCAAAGGTCGTACCAGGACTCGTCCAGCCTGAAATCGTCCGGCGCGGCGCCTATGGAGATGCGCTGGCGCTCCCGTTCGTCCTTTGCCGTCCACTGCCCGGCCTCCCGCGCGACGAACCGCTCGCGCATGCGTTCGATCGTGGGGCGCCGGAAGGCGTCCTTGAGGTGCTGCACGAAGCAGCGCGACTGGTTGGAAAGGTCCATGGGTCCTGCCTTGGGAGAGGAATGCGATCGGCAACCCGCTTGTCGTCGACGATCCTCAGCCAACTCCTCCTGAGGCGCCCTGGGGTGTGTCACCCGCCCGGTTCGCGCCGACCTGGAAAGGGTGCCTTTTCGCAATATACCCGGGGCGGTACGGGGCGCCTTCCGAGAGATAGGTCATCAGCAAGGCGCGCCGGAAGCGGTCCGTGGACGTGTTGTGGTGTGACCAATGGACGACGTGGCTGTGCAGGAAGACGACGCCGCCGGCCTTAACCACGGCATCGACCGGCGTATAGGGCTTCGTGACGATGCACTCCTGCCTGTTGTGATTCGGATCCTGGCCGAACGTGGACGGCTGATCGATGGGCCGAACGTCCAGCAGCGGCTCCTCCTGCGAACCGGGAAGGACGATCAGTCCGCCGTTCTCGCTGTCCACTTCGTCCAGCGCCAGCCAGGCCGATGCAAAGCGATCGGGAGGCGCCTGCACGTAGTGATTGTCCTGATGGGCCGAGAAGCCGCGTGTTCCGGGCTGGCAGAAGAAATACTGTGTCTGCAACCCCTGCGGGTTACCCTTCATCAACCGGCGCATGATCCGGAGCAGCCGCTCGTCGCCCATGATGTCGAGCAGCTCGGGAACCTGCTTGTGCGGATTCATGGCAGGCATGTAGTCGCCCGAAAGATAGCCGGGCAGGCGTTCGGCAAGGGTGCGGATCGCCGTGACGTCGGCGGGAGAGAACAGGCCCTCGACGATCGAGTAGCCGTTCCTGAAGAATTCCTCGGATACCTTTTCCGGATCAAATCCTGTCATGGCATTCTCAATCCTGGCGTCCCTGCGGCCAACCGACTGTCCGGCCAGGGGGTTCAACCGCAGATTTGCAGGCGGCGATTGGTCCGGCAAGGGGCTGGATGTCGTGATGGAGTCAAGGGCAGGGGATGGATGGAATGGAGCAGGGGGGCATCGCCGTCCTCGGCGCGACGGGCCTCATTGGGCGTCACGTCGTCATGGCACTTGTCGAACAGGGCTGCGCCGGCATCACCGCGACCTATCGCAGACGACCTGCATTTGAAGCGCCCGGGGTCGCCTGGCGTCAGCTCGATTTGCTTTCCCCTGACGCTGCGCGTGCGGCGATGCAGGGCGTGCGAAGGGCGGTCATCTGCGCCGGCCGCGTGTCAACCAGTGCCGAGTTGCGCCGCGACCCCGTGACGTCGGTTCTGGAAACGTTGCGGATCGGGGTCAACGCCCTGGAAGCGGCGGCGGCAGAGAAGCTGGAGCAGGTCGTGTTGATCGGCTCGACCACGGCCTACCCGGAGGGAAAGGACCGCAAGGAAGAGGCAGACGCATTCCAGGGTGATCCGCCGCCGGCCTGGTTCGGGGTCGGATGGGTGCATCGCTTTCTTGAAAAGCAACTCGAGTGGCACGCGAAACGCCTCGGCCTGATCAGCGCCGCGGTGGTCCTGCGTCCGACGCTCGTTTACGGGCCGCACGACGACTTCGATCCGCAATCCGCCCATTTCGTGCCGTCGATGATCAGGCGCGTCGTCGAACGCGAGAGTCCGATCGAGGTCTGGGGCGACGGCTCACAAACGCGAAACCTGATCCATGGCCGCGATGTCGCGAGCGCGGTGGTCTCCACCCTGCGTCGACCGGAAGCCTATGCCGCCTACAACGTCGCCTCGCCGGCGAGTGCGAGCGTCAAGTCCGTCCTGGCAGAACTCCTGGCGCTCGATCGGTACGAAGACGCCGTGGTTACGTACCGGCGGGATATTCCCGCCGGCGCTTCTCAGATGGATGTATCGTCGGCCGCCTTCGCGGAACGATATGGATGGTTGCCCAAAGTCTCGTTGCGCGACGGGCTTGCCGAGACGCTCGAATGGTATCGCCGCTCCCAGGCGCCGGCAGGCGAACGACTCAGCGGGTGAGGAAGCGGTCGCCTTCGGCCGCGACCCGGCCGCGCCAGTAGTCCAGCAGGTCGCGCAAGGTCGTCTGGTAGGGGATTTGCGGCTTCCATCCGGTGTGAGCCTCGAATTTGGCCGTGTTGGGAACCTGCAGATCGGCATCGATCGGTCGCAGGCGGTCGGGATCGACTTCCACCCGGATGTCTGCGCGCCGCGGCGAAAACGACAGCAGAGTGTTCAGGATGGCCTCGACCGTGCACGAGTGAGTACCGCCGATATTGTAGTAGGCGCCGGCCGTCGGGTTGACCGTGACCAGGAGGAAGTAGGCGTGAACGGCATCGCGCACGTCGGCGACGGTGCGCAGGGACTGAAGGTTGCCGACCTTCACGACCGGCGGGATGAGGTCGTGCTCGATCATGGCTATCTGCTTCGCGAAGGTCGACTCGGCGAAAACGTCACCCCGTCTCGGCCCCGTATGGGTGAACATGCGGGTCGTCATCACCGTCATGCCGTACGCCTCGGCGTAGAACCGCCCGACCAGGTCGGTGCCGACCTTGGAGATCGCATAGGGTGAGGCCGGATGGAACGAGCACTCCTCGTCGATCGGCAGCTTCTCCCTGGGCACGCGCCCGAACACTTCGGAGGAGGCGCAGACGTGGATGACGGCCTTCGGCGCGTGGGCCCGCAACGCATCCAGGACGCGAACCGTTCCCTGGATGTTGGTTTCCATCGTGTCGAGCGGCGCGTCGAAGCTGGTGCGCGGAAAGCTCTGCGCCGCCAGATGGAAGACGTAGTCGGGGCGGGCGGCGACGACGGCGTCCCGGATGGAGAGCGTATCGCGCAGGTCGCCGTAGAGCAGGGAGAGGCGGTCCTTGGCGTTTATGCGGGCCGCGAGATGCCCGAGATTGTCCATCGGGCTGCGCCAGCGGCAGAGGCCGTAGATGTCCCAATCCGTATTCTTGAGCAGGTAGTCGGCGAGATGGGAGCCGACCATTCCCGTGATGCCGGTGATGAAAACGCGAGGCGTGGCCATGGGAAATCCTGAAGTCCGAATTGGCAGGTGGAGAGTGGAAGCGGAAAATAGGGGAGTGCTGAGGAAGGCGCCAGCCTGACGCAGCAGCGCCCGCCTTGACCGTCAGACATCGATTGGTCAAGTTCCGCGCCGAATGAACAGGAGGGGCTTTTGCCTCCCAAGGTTTTCGATCTCTCCGGCAAGCGGATCTGGGTGGCAGGCCATCGTGGCATGGTCGGCGGCGCGGTATTGCGCCGGCTGTCGCGCGAGACGTGCGAACTCCTCACCGTTGACCGCCAGCATCTCGACCTGACGCGTCAGGCCGATGTTGAGCGGTGGGTGGAGCGGGAAAAGCCCGACGCGGTCGTGCTGTGTGCCGCGCGCGTCGGCGGCATCCATGCCAACAAGTCCTTTCCCGCCGAGTTTCTGATCACCAACCTTCTGATCGGCGCCAATGTGATTGGTGCCTGCCATCGGGCAGGCGTCCAGCGTCTCGTGAATCTTGGGTCGAGCTGCATGTATCCGCTGCAGGCGCCTCAGCCGGTCTCCGAGGCCAGCCTGATGACGGGTCTCCCCGAGCCGACCAACGAGGCCTATGCCGTCGCAAAGATCGCGGTCGCCAAGCTGGCGGCCAGCTTTGCGCAACAGTACCAGGCCGACTTCATTACCGCGGTGCCGACCAACCTCTACGGGCCCGGCGATAACTTCGACCCCCTGATGAGCCATGTCGCGCCGGCCCTGATGCGGCGCATGGTCGAGGCGCGCGACCAGGGGGCGGACGAGGTGGTGATTTGGGGCACGGGCAACCCGCGGCGCGAACTCATGTATGTCGACGACGCGGCCGACGCGATCGTGCACGTGATGGAGCGATACCGCGGCCTCGAGCCGGTGAATATCGGCACGGGGATCGACGTGTCGATCGCGGACTTGGCGCGTCTTACGGCGACGGTCGTCGGCTATTCCGGCCGCCTCGTCTTCGATGCCAGCAAACCGGACGGGGCGCCGCGGCGGCTTCTCGACAGCTCGAAGCTGGAAGCCCTGGGATGGCGGGCTCGAACGGAGCTTGCAGACGGTTTGGGCGGCATGTATCGGTGGTTTTGCGATCACAGGACTGATAAGACGGCCTAATGCTCGGACCAGCCGGGGCGTCTCGGAGATTGACGGCGGAGCCGATGGAAGTGCCAAGGAACAGCGGTACCGCTGAGCGTCTGTACCGCTCGATGTATCTCATCCGCAGGGTGGAAGAAGAAATCATCCGCCTCTATCCGTCTGACAAGATCAAGAGTCCCGTGCACTTGAGCATTGGGCAGGAGGCGGTCTCTGCCGCCGTCTGCGACCACCTCGAGCGCAGTGACTATGTGTTCGGAACCTATCGCGGCCACGCCCTCTATCTGGCGAAGGGCGGCGACCTGCCGCGAATGATGGCCGAACTCTACGGCAAGGCGCATGGCGCGGCACGAGGCAAGGCAGGCTCCATGCACCTGGTCGACGTCGATGTCGGCATGATGGGCACCTCCGCGATCGTGGCCACCGGCATCTCGAATGCGGTCGGTGCGGCGCTAGCGCTGAAGATGCGCAAATCGACGGCCATCGTCGTGTGCTTCTTCGGCGAAGGCGCGGTCGACGAAGGGTCGTTCCACGAGAGCATCAATTTCGCTTCGCTGAAGCGCCTGCCGATCCTCTTTGTCTGCGAGAACAATTTCTACGCGATCTATTCCCATGTGAAGGATCGCCTGGCCGGCCCGGGGCTGGTCGAGAGGGCCCGGTCCTATGGCGTCACGGCGGACCGTATCGAGGATGGCGACGTCCTCGAGTGTCATGACGCCGTCGGTTCGGCCATCGAGGCGGTGCGCCGGGGCGAAGGTCCCCGGTTCCTTGAATGCATGACGTACCGCTGGCGCGATCATGTCGGCCCGGGCGAGGATCGTCAGTACCGCTATCGGCCCGAGGCCGAGCTTGACCTCAAGATCAAGAACGACAACCTCGCCGCGCTTGGCCGCCTCTTGCCTCCCGATCTGAAGCAGCTGATTGAAACGGAGGAAGAGGCCAGGATCGCGGCGGCGATCGAGTGGGCCGAGAAGGGCGAATTTCCTGCGGCATCGGAAATCAGGGATCATGTCTTTGCGGACTGAATCGGAGCGGGAACTCACCTACGCGGAAGCGGTGTTCGAGGCGACGCGCTCGGAGATGCGGCGCGACCCCAACGTGTTCGTGATGGGGCAGGGCGTCGACGACCCACGCGGCATGTTCGGGACGACGCTGGGACTGCACGAGGAATTCGGCGCGGAGCGGAACTTCGACGTGCCGTTGGCCGAGGATGCCATGACCGGGATCGGGATCGGCGCCGCGCTTCTGGGCATGCGTCCCATCCAGGTTCACCAGCGCATGGATTTCGTCCTGCTGTGCATGAACCAGCTCGTGAACATGGCAGCCAAGATGAGCTACATGTTCTCGGGAGCGCACCGGGTGCCGCTGGTCGTGCGCGCCATCATCGGCCGGAGCTGGGGGCAGGGGGCGCAGCACAGCCAGGCCTTTCATTCCTATTTCATGCACGTGCCCGGCCTTCGAGTGGTTGCGCCGACCACGCCGCACGACGCCAAAGGCTGCCTGACGACCGCGATCCGGGACGACAATCCCGTTCTCATGATCGAGCATCGCATGCTGCACGGCGTGCGGGGGGTCGTGCCCGAGGAAAGCTACGAGGTCCCGTACGGCCGCGCGCGCGTGTTGACCAAGGGCGACGACGTGACGCTCGTCGGCATCAGCCACATGGCGCTCGAATGCGTACGGGCCAAGCATCTTTTGTCCGACGCCGGCATCGAGGCGGAGGTCATCGACCCCGTGTCGCTGTCGCCCCTGGATGTCGACACGATTGCCGCCTCGGTCGAGCGGACCGGAAGGCTCGTCGTCGTCGATACGGGGTGGCTGAGCTGCGGTGCTTCGGCGGAGATTCTCGCCCGCGTGTTCGAGCATCTGGACGGGCGGCGCGCCTTCGTCGGACGGCGCATGGGCTATCTGCCCACACCCTGCCCGACGACCAAGGTCCTCGAGAATCTGTATTATCCGACGGCGCGCTCGATTGCCGAAACCGCTTATGGCCTCGTCCGCGGAAAGGGCGCCGCCGAATGGCAGCCGCCGCACGCGGACAGTCTTGAAGTCTCCGAGTTTCGTGGTCCGTTTTGATGCTTAGAACGATTGGGGTTGGTTGATGCCTACGGAAGCGTCTCTGAGGGAAGCCGTATTCAAGTCCGTCAGGGAATACTGCGGGGCGGGAGGATTCGACTTCTCGTTCAATCCCGAGAAGCCGATCGTTCGCCTTCACGAGCCGACCTTCGCGGCGGACGAAATCAATGCGGCGCTGGAATGCATGCTGACCACGCGGGTCACCATGGGGGCCAAGGTCCGTGAGTTCGAGAAGGCCTTCGCGTCTCACTTCGGTTGGCGCCATGGCCTCATGAACAATTCCGGTTCTTCGGCCAACCTCCTCGCCGTCGCGGCCCTGGCCAATCCGGCGTGCAGGGACGGCTTCAAGCCCGGCGACGAAATCATCGTCCCCGCCCTGTCGTGGTCGACCACCGTCTGGCCGATCATCCAGTGCGGCCTGGTCCCCGTGATCGTCGATATCGACCCCGCCACGTTCAATATCGACCCGAACGAGATCGAGAAGGCGATCGGCCCCCGCACGCGGGGCGTGATGATCGTCCCGGTTTACGGCAATCCGTGCGCCATGGACGCGATCGTGGACGTGTGCAAGCGGCATGGCCTGGAACTGATCGAGGATTGCTGCGAGGCGCTTGGTGCCTACTATGATGGCAAGCCCGTCGGTAAATTTGGCCGCGTGGGGACCTTCAGCTTCTACTACTCCCACCATATGACCACGCTGGAAGGCGGGATCTGCGTCACCGACGACTTCGACCTTTCGGAACTCATGCGCATTCTGCGCGCTCACGGCTGGGTGAGGGAAGTCGAAGACCAGCAGAAGTGGTTCGATGAGCATCCGGAGATCGACCGCCGCTTCCTGTTCGTCAATGTGGGGTACAATCTCCGCCCCACCGAGCTGCAAGGCGCCATGGGGCTCGTGCAGTTGCCGAAACTCGCCTCCTACGTCGAACGCCGGCGCCAGAATGCCGCCTGGTTCCGCCGCGAACTGGCGCAGTACGGCGACTTCTTCGACTTCCAGGAAGAGACGCACAAGGGCCTTCATTCATGGTTCGGTTTCCCGATCCGCGTGAAGGCGGCGGCACCGTTCAAGGTCGTCGAGCTCACGAAATTCCTGAACGACGCCAACATCGAGACCCGGCCGATCATCGCCGGCAACATCGCCCGCCAGCCCGCCCTCAAGATGTACGATCATCGTACCGCAGGCGATCTCAAGCATTCGAGCGCCGTGATGGAAGGCGCGTTCTCGTTCGGCAACCACCAGGCCGTGGACGATGGTGCCCGGACCTATGTGGCCGGCCAGATCCGCACGTTCCTGCGCAGCCGCGGCCTCATCTGATCGCCCCGCGGCAATGATCGTCACCCGGACCCCGCTTCGCGTGTCGTTCTTCGGTGGAGGAACCGACTATCCGGCATGGTTCAAGGAGAATGGCGGGCGGGTCCTGGCGACCACGATCGACAAGTACTGCTACATCCATTGCCGCTATCTCCCGCCGTTCTTCGATTTCAAGAGCCGCATCGTCTGGTCGCAAATCGAGTGCGTGCGCGATCATGCCGACATCAAGCACCCGGCGATTCGAGGCGTGTTGCAGTGGCTGTCCATCAACGCCGGCGTCGAGATCCACCACCATGGCGATCTCCCGGCGCGGACCGGTCTCGGCTCGAGTTCGTCGTTTTCGGTCGGGCTGCTGCACGCTCTGCACGCGCTGCGGGGCGAGCCCGCCTCGCGTCGCCAGCTTGCGGAAGAGGCCATCCACGTCGAGCAACGGGTGCTGAACGAGAACGTAGGGGTACAGGACCAGATCCAGGCGGCGTTCGGCGGGTTCAACCGGGTCGATATCGCGCCCGATGGCACGTTCGACGTGGTGCCTCTGCCGTTGTCGGACGATCGGCGACAGGAGCTTCAGGACCGGCTCGTGCTTCTCTATACCGGGTTGTCGCGGCACGCCTCGGAGATCGCCGGCGAACAGATTGCCTCGATCGGGCAAAGGACGGCCGAACTTCGGACCATGCAAGGCATGGTTGCCGAGGGAGAGCGTCTGCTTGAGTCAACCGGGTCGCTTCGGGACTTCGGGCGCCTGCTGCATGAAGGCTGGCAACTCAAGCGCTCGCTCTCGAGCAAGGTGGCGCCTGCGTTCGTCGACGAGATCTATGAGAAGGCGCGGGGCGCCGGTGCTGACGGCGGCAAGCTGCTCGGGGCCGGCGGCGGAGGCTTCATGCTTCTGTTCGTCGAGCCGGATCGCAGGCAGGCCGTCCTGCAGGCCCTGGAGGGGTTCCTGACCGTGCCCTTCCGATTCGAGAATACCGGAACTCAGCTTCTGCGCTACGATCTTTCACGCGTGGGCGAGTTTCAGACCGTGAGCTGACTTCGGAGCAGGAAATCGCATGGATCCCAAGCGCGTGCTGGTGTGCGGTGCCACGGGATTCATCGGGCGAAACCTCGTTGAACGGCTGGCGGCGCGTGCGGACCTGGAAGTTCACGCGGTCAATTTCAGCCGGCCGCCCTTTGCCCGGGATGGCGTGACGTGGCATCGGGCCGACCTTCGGGACGCCGTTGCGGTCAACGAGCTGGTGCGTGGGATGGACATCGTCATCCAGGCCGCCGCCACGACCTCGGGCGCGGGTGATATCGTCGGAAAGCCCTATATCCACGTGACGGACAATGCCGTCATGAACTCGCTGCTCCTGCGGGCCTGCTTCGACGCCAGGGTGGGGCACTTCGTGTTCTTCAGCTGCTCGGTGATGTACCAACCACGGGTGGAGCCGTGGCGCGAGGAAGAGTGGAGCGCGGCCGACGAAATGCATCTCAACTACTTTGGGGTCGGTTGGACCAAGGTCTATGTCGAGAAGATGTGTGAGTTCTTCAGTCGTCTCGGCGCGACGAAGCATACTG
>JAESFK010000209.1_pt1 | contig 39692 bp, 26 predicted proteins | sample 9269391 | NCBI WGS metagenome assembly JAESFK01 (sample SAMN14506231, study PRJNA617097) | algae metagenome | isolation source: Drouetiella hepatica UHER 2000/2452 and co-occurring heterotrophs from... | place: Slovakia: Slovak Paradise National Park, Hrabusice, Kosice Region | collected 2000-01-01
CTTGAGACGCTTGATCGAACCCGAGATCGTCTTCCAGTTGGTGAGCATGCCGCCCAGCCAGCGATGGTTGACGAAGTGCTGACCCGAAGCGCGCGCGGCGTCGGCGATCGGACCCTGCGCCTGGCGCTTGGTGCCGACGAACAGGACCTTGCCACCCGAGGCCGCCGACGAGGCGACGAATTCGAGGGCGCGCGCAAAAAGCGGCACGGTCTGCGACAGGTCGAGAATGTGAATGCCGTTACGCGCACCGAAAATATACGGCTTCATGCGCGGGTTCCAGCGGTGGGTCTGGTGGCCGAAGTGGGCGCCAGCCTCGATAAGATTCTGCATCGTGACGACAGGTGCCGCCATAGTCTTTCTCCTTCCGGTTGGTCCTCTGGAAAGCAAGAACCGGGTTCCGCAAGCGGATGATCCCGGCACCGGTTTATGTGCGCCTTCCATGTGGAATGCGCGGGCCGTTAGCCGCCTTCATCGCCAAAAGCAAGCGCCTGCGGCGCATTTGGGATGAACGGTGCGCGCGCCCGATCATTCAATCCGGCGCCAATCTGACTCCATTCGTCGCAAAACACTTGAGAACAAAACAGGAACATGCAACCAAAAGCCAAGCGAAACCGTCATTCCGGTTGGAAAGGTTTCGTTAACGAAAACCCGGAAGGACAGATCATGGTTCAGGTCGCAGCCGCACTCCTCTTCGCCCTCGCCGCCGGACTCGGCATCACGGTGATCCTGGCGATGTTGAAATCGAACGAGTCGGCGATTCTTTCGGCGTTGCTCGGCGATGGTGCTTTTGCGGGCGATGCCGCACCGCAACCCGGACCTGCGACGGTCATCAAGCTGCGCCCGTCGGCACCGCGTCGCCACATCGCGCGCGCCATCGTTGCCCGCCCCCAGCGCAGCCAGCCGCAGTTCAGCTGCGCCGCCTGACCTTTGCATAGCTGGCGAGGCCGAACGGCAAGGTCGCTGCATAAAGAGCGCAGACGGCGAGCAGCGTCAGCCACGGTGCGGTGACCAGCGCAGCGCCGAGCAATCCGACCCCCGCCAGCGCGAACAGGCGCCAAGACCGGCGCAAACGGATCGACGCCCAGCTGTAGGTCGGGATCGCCGAGATCATCAGCATCGCGACACCCAGCGCCCACGGCATCACGAGATACCATTCGCGAAACAGCTCATTGCCTGTCGTCAGCCACAGATAGACGGGCACGAACGCCAGACCTGCCCCGGCGGGCGCGGGAATGCCGGTGTTGAAGCCAGCTGATTTATGCGGCTGGAAATCGGCGTCCATGCGCGAGTTGAAACGCGCGAGGCGCAGCGCGCAGCAGACGGCCAGCGCGAGCGCGGCGGTCCAGCCAAATTTCGGCGCATCCTGAAGCGACCACAGGAACAGGATCATCGCCGGCGCCACGCCAAAGGCGATGACGTCCGACAGCGAATCGAGCTCGGCGCCGAATTTGCTCTGCGCGCGGAGCAGGCGGGCAATGCGGCCGTCCATACCGTCGAGCACCCCGGCAAAAATCACCGCGGCGATGGCGAGTTCAAACTGCCCGCCGATCGCAAAGCGCACCCCGGTCAACCCGAAGCACAGCGCCAGCACGGTAATCGCATTGGGAGCAAAGGCACGCAGGCCGATGCCGCCGATCCGGCGGCCCGCGGCGTCGGCGGGAAGCTGATTGTCGTCGCTCACCCTATTGCCCGATGCCGTCGATCATCGCCGCCTGACCGATCCGTGCGACAACGGTCTCACCCGCTAGCGTCCGCTGACCGAGCAACACTTGCGGCGTCGTACCCGCGGGCAGATACACATCGACGCGGCTGCCGAACCGGATCAGCCCGACGCGCTGGCCGGTGGTCAGTTCGTTGCCCATCGTCACAAACGGCATGATCCGCCGCGCGACCAGACCCGCGATCTGGGTGAAGCCGATCCGCACCCCGTCAGCGCGCTCGACGACGAAGTGCTGGCGCTCATTCTCTTCGCTCGCCTTGTCGAGGTCGGCGTTGAGGAATTTGCCCGGGATATAGACGAGCTTTCGCAGCGTCCCGGCGACCGGGGTGCGGTTGATGTGGACGTCGAACACGCTCATGAAAATCGACACGCGCAGCATCGGCGCGTCGCCCAGCCCGTCGGCGCCCGCGATCTCCGGCGGCGGAGCCACTTCGGCGATCTGGGTCACCAGCCCGTCGGCGGGCGCGATGACGACATCGCTGCCGGTCGGGGTGATGCGGACAGGGTCGCGGAAAAAAGTGCCAACCCACAAGGTCACCCCGAACATCAGCCAGCCGACGATCTCCCAGCCGAGCAGCCAGAAGCACAGGGTGATGATCGCCGCGATCAAAAGGAACTTGCGCCCCTCGGGATGAATCGATGGCCATTGCCATTTGATGCCGCCACCGGGGCGGTTGGAAGAGATGATGTTGGACATGGCCGTTCTTCTAGGGTGCGCGCCTGACACTGACAATGGATAAGGGCGGGTCCGGGTTCCACCACGCCCATTGATCAATCGCGCCGCTTTGCCTAAGGCCCGCTGCAACTCCGACTCCCCAAGGATAAAGGCGTACAGCATGGGCAAGATCAAGGTAGCCAACCCGGTCGTCGAACTCGACGGCGACGAAATGACCCGGATCATCTGGCAATGGATCCGCGAGCGGCTGATCCTTCCCTATCTCGACATCGACCTGCATTATTACGATCTCAGCATCGAAATGCGCGACCAGACCGACGACAAGATCACCGTCGATGCGGCCAATGCGATCGCGAAATATGGCGTCGGCGTGAAGTGCGCGACGATCACCCCCGACGAACAGCGCGTCGAGGAATTCGGCCTGAAGAAAATGTGGAAGTCGCCGAACGGCACGATCCGCAACATCCTGGGCGGCGTTGTCTTCCGCGAACCGATCGTGATGAAGAATGTCCCGCGCCTCGTCCCCGGCTGGACCGACCCGATCGTCGTCGGCCGCCACGCGTTCGGCGACCAGTATAAGGCCACCGACTTCCGCGTCCCCGGCCCCGGCAAGCTGCGCCTGGTGTTCGAGGGCGAAGACGGCAAGGTCATCGACGAAGAAGTGTTCCTGTTCCCCTCGTCGGGCGTCGCGATGGCGATGTACAACCTCGACGATTCGATCCGCGACTTCGCGCGCGCCAGCTTGAACTATGGCCTCGCCCGCAAATGGCCGGTGTATCTGTCGACCAAAAACACGATTCTGAAAGCCTATGACGGTCGCTTCAAAGACATTTTCGAGGAAGTGTTCAACGCCGAATTCAAGGCCGATTTCGACGCTGCGGGCATCGTTTACGAACATCGCCTGATCGACGACATGGTCGCATCGGCGCTCAAATGGTCGGGCAAGTTTGTCTGGGCCTGCAAGAATTACGACGGCGACGTCCAGTCGGACACCGTCGCGCAGGGCTTCGGTTCGCTCGGCCTGATGACCAGCGTGCTGATGACCCCCGATGGCCAGACCGTCGAATCCGAAGCCGCGCACGGCACCGTCACCCGCCATTACCGCATGCACCAGCAGGGCAAGGCGACCTCGACCAACCCGATCGCATCGATCTTTGCCTGGACCGGCGGGCTCAAGCACCGCGGTAAGCTCGACGGAAATGCTGAGTTGATCAAGTTTGCCGAAACGCTTGAGCGGGTCTGTGTCGACACCGTCGAAAGCGGCAAGATGACAAAGGATCTGGCGCTGCTGATCGGCCCCGACCAGAACTGGCTGACCACCGAAGGCTTCTTTGAGGCGGTCGTCGAAAACCTTGAAGCCAAGATGGGTAGCTGAAAACAACCAAAAAGGTTGGGATAGCTCTCTAGCCAATCGGGGCCGGCCTGCATAAGGTCGGCCCTTATGGTATCGGAAACAGAAACCTCGGCTATCGGCAACGCGCTGGTGGTGCTCGGCGCGGCGGGCATCGTCATCCCGGCGTTCGCGCGCTTTCGACTGCCCCCCGTGATCGGGTTCATCCTGGTCGGGCTGCTGGTCGGGCCATCGGGGCTGGGATCGCTGGCCGGCGATTATCCGTGGCTGAAACATGTCACCATCGGTTCGACCGACGACATCGCGCTATTTGCCGAATTCGGCATCATCATGCTGCTGTTCTCGATCGGGCTCGAGCTCTCGTTCCGCCGTCTTTGGTCGCTCCGCAAACTGGTGTTCGGGGTTGGCGCGGCCGAATTGCTGCTCGGCGGCGCAATTCTCGGCGGCGGCCTGTGGTTGCTGGGCGACCTGTCGACCCCCGCGGCATTCGGCCTCGGCATTGCGCTCGCTTTGTCCTCGACCGCCTTGGTGCTGCCGATGGTCGGGACCAAGTCGGCGGTCGGGCGCGCCTCCTTTTCGATGCTGCTGTTCGAAGATCTGGCGATCGTTCCGATCATCTTCGTCCTTGGCGCGCTGGCGCCAAATGCTGCGGGCGACAACGCCGAATTGCTGATGACGACCTTGTGGCAAGGCGCGCTGGTCGTCGCGGTGCTGGCGGTGGCGGGCTGGTTCCTGTTGCCGCGCATCTTTGCCCAGGCGGCGCGCGCCAAGGATCCCGAACTGTTCCTCGCCGCCAGCCTGCTCGTTGTCATCGTCGCCGCACTCGCCACCGCGACGGTCGGGCTGTCGCCGATCGTCGGGGCGTTGCTCGCGGGGCTGATGATCGCCGAGACAGAATATCATGGCGAGGTCGAAGCGATCACCGCCCCGTTCAAGGGACTGGCGCTCGGGGTGTTCCTGATCAGCGTCGGCATGGGTCTCGATCTCAAGAGCATAGCCGCGCAATGGCCGTTGCTGATCGCCGCGGTCGTCGGGGTGATCACGGTCAAGGCAGTCGTGACCGCGCTGCTGCTGCGTTTTTCGGGCGCGCGTCGCGGTACTGCCGCCGAAGTAGGCTTGCTGATGTCGAGTCCGTCGGAGACGACCTTGATCGTGTTGACCGCCGCGCTGACGGCGGGGATCATCGACCCCGAAACGGCGAGTTTCTGGCAGCTGGTTACCGCGATCGGGCTGACTATCACGCCGTTACTGGCGCGCGTCGGGCATGACATGGCGCGGCGGATCGAAATGCGCAGCGACGACACGCCCGAGGATGAGCCCGCCGTGGCGCGGACGGTGATCGTTGGTTTCGGCCGCGTCGGGCGCACCGTTGCTGAGCTGCTGCGCGAGCATGGCCGCGCCTATATTGCGGTCGATGCCAATATCGACAGCGTGGCGGTGGCACGGCGCGACGGCTTTAAGGTGCGCTTTGCCGATGTTGCGCGGCAGGGCAGCCTCGACAAGCTGGGGATCGAAAGCGCCGACGCCATCGTGCTGACAATGGACGATCCGGTCCAGCAGCTGCGCATGACCAAACAGTTGCGCCAGAAATTTCCCGATCTGCCAATCATCAGCCGCGCGCGCGATGCCGACCATGCCGCGGCGCTATATCAGGCGGGCGCAAGCGACGCGGTGCCCGAAACGCTCGAAAGCTCGCTGCAACTCGCCGAGGCGGTGCTGATCGACCTGGGCGTTGCGATGGGGCCGGTGATCGCATCGATCCACGACGTGCGCGCCAAGATGCGGCGCGACATTATGACCAAGGGCGAACTGGAGCGCGAACCGCGCATCCGCAAAGTCCGCGCCCCGGCGCCCGGCGGCGAAACGGCTTAGAGCGAACTGCGGGACATCTGAATAAAGCCGACTCCCCGAGCGAAGACGAGGGACTCGTTCGAGCGGAGCGAGAACCGTTGCGCTCCTGCCTCGACTTCGCTCGGCGTGCTCCCTCGTCTTCGCTCGGGAAAGCGGTTTCAAACCAAGCGCTCGATGCTCTAGCGTCCGCCCGCTGTCGTAGCCGTCGGCGCGGTTGCAGCGCCAAGTGCGGAAGCGTCGGCCAGCGTCATCCCCTTGGGCAGGATCGCCAGCGACCATTGGCGCTGCGGCGTCAGATATTGCTGCGCCAGCCGCTGGACGTCAGCCGCGGTGACCGCGGCAATATCGTCCTGCATCGACAGCGCCGCAGCGGTAACGCGCGGATCGCGCGTCGCGCCCTCCAGCAGGAACATCCAATAGACATTGCCGGTCGAAGCGCGCGCCACCTGTTCGCGGATCGGGACTGCGTTGCGCGTCAATTCGTCGGCGCTGACCGGCGTGGCGACCAGGTCGGCGGCAATGTCGCGTGCGATGCCATAGAAGCGGTCGAGATCCTTGGGCGCGAGCAGGCTGCCGACGAGCAGATAACCGCCGGTGTCGAACCCGGTCGGCCAATGACTATCGACCACGGGGCCGTAGCTGGCGCCCTGTTCGGCGCGGAGGCGATCGAATAGGCGGTCGTTGAACACGGCCGCGAGCACCTCAAGCCCGCGCGCGTCGCGCGGGTTGGTCAGGCCGCCGCTGGTCGGCCACGCGGTCATCGCTGCGGCCTGTCCCTGTTCGCCGCGATGATAGGCGATGTCGGGAACCTTGGCGGGTTTGGCGAAATCGACGCGCTGACCGCTGGCGGGCGCCAGCACCTTGCGCGGCGCTAGTGCGCCAAGCGTGTTCGCCAGAATCTGACGATAATCGACCGCTTCGAGGTCGCCGAAAATCTGCACCTCGATCGGCCCGCTGGCGAGCCGCGGTTCCCAGAAGGCGCGGAAGGCGGCGGGGGTCAGCGCCTCGATCTGCGCCTTGTCGGGCGCCGCCCAGCGCGCGTCATTGTTGGTCAGCCAGCCGCGCAGGTTGCGGTCGAGCACGGCATTGGGGGTGGCGTCGTTGAGGTCGTAGCCGGTGAGATAACCGACGCGCAGGCGCTCGATCGGCGCCGCGTCCCAGCGCGGCTGCGCCAGCTTGCCCGCGATCAGCCGCATCTGGTCGGCGAAGTCCGCAGGCTTGCTTTCCGCCGACAGTTCGAACGCATCATCGTCGATCGCAAAATTCAGCTGGATCTGCCGCCCGTTGGTCAGCTGGTCGATCTCATTCTGCCCCCACGGCCCGATCCCGCTCGCAACCAGCGCATAGTCGCCGGTCCACAGCAGGTTCGGCGCATCGGCGGCGACGCTGCGGTTGCCGGTGCCAAAGCGCACATTGACGCGCACCTTGCCCGGTTCAACCTTGTTGTTCGACACCAGCGCGGTAACGCCATTGGCAAATTCGATCCGCTCGGCGCGCAGGCCGAGCAGGCTGTCGGTCGAGGTGATCGTTCCCGGCGTTCCAAAGGCGGGGAGCTGTTTGAAATCAGCCTGTACGGTCGCCAACCGGTCGTCGCGCGCTGTCACCGGCGCCTTCAACGCTGCGAGGACGGCCGCGTTGCCGCCTGCCCCGGTCGGGGTCGTCAGCACGACGCGCGTCACCGGCGCGGCAAAGATCGCCTTGCTGATGTCGAGCATGGCCTTCGGCGTCGCCGCGGCGCGGATCGCCTTGAACATATCGACCTGCCCCTGCGGACTCGTCACCACCTCGTGAATATCGACCGCGCGCACCATGTCGTCAGCCAGTCGCGCGCCGGGCTCGTTGCGTGCGTTTTCGAGTTCCTTAAGCAAGAACGCCTCGATCTCGTTCGCTTCGCGGTCGATGTCGGCCTGTGAGGGCGGAGTGCTGACAGCGTCGGCGATCACGCCGCGCACATCGGCGAGCGCAGCCTTCCAATCGCTGAGCGGGACGATCGACGCCATGGTCACGTCGGCGCTGCGGCTGACATATTGCTGCTCGACCGTGGCGACCAGATAGCTGCCGCCACTGCGCGCGCGGTTTTCCAGCCGTCGGTTGACGAGTGCCTGCGCGATGAATTCCAGATAGAGCCGCCGGGTGTTTTCAACCGTGTCGATCCGCTTCTGCCACGGTCGCACCATCGCCAGCGTCAGCGCAAGCGGCTGGTTCGCCTCGACTATCTCGCGCGCCGCCGGTGCCTTGGGATCGGGCTTGCCGAAATTTGGTTCAGCGGGATTCGGCCCATCGGCGCGCCAGTCGCCATAATATTTCGCGACCAGCCGCGCCAGTTCGGCAGGCTCGGCGTCACCGACAATCACCACCACGGCGCGCTCGGGACGATACCAGCGCTTGTGAAACGCAGCGACGGTCGGCGCGCTCGCCTTGCCGAGCGACGCGGTCGTGCCGATCGGCGAGCGGTCGCCGAGCAGCTGGCCCGCAAACAGATGCGCGTTGGTCGCATCGCCGATCCGCTTTTGCGGGCCATCCGATTCGCGCAATTCGGACATCACGACGCCACGCTCCGCCGCGACCGCCAGCTCCGAAATCCGCGGTTCGCGGATCATGCCCGACAGCAATTTCATGCTTTCGTCGAGATTGACAGGCATCACGCTCGGCAGGTCGAGTTGATAGACGGTCTGGGTCGGGGTGGTCTGCGCGTTCGAATCGCTGCCAAAAGTCACGCCGAACCGCTGCCAGATCCGCTTGGCTTCGCCGTCAGGGATATGTTCCGAGCCGCGAAAGGTCAGATGCTCAAGCAGATGCGCATAGCCGCGCTCCTGCTCGGTTTCGAACATCGATCCGACGTCCATGCGGACGCGGATCGACACCTGCCCCGGCGGCACCCCATTGTTGCGCACCGCGTAGCGCACACCATTGGGCAGCGTGCCGAACTGCCATGCGGTATCGCGCGGAATGTCGCTGCCAGCATAGAGCCAGTCGCCGCTCTGCGCCTGACTGGCGGTGGTCGGTGCGCTTCCGCTTTGCGCGCTAACGGCGAAAGGAAACAGCAACAGCGCCGCGCCGGCGCTGGCGCACAGGAGCGATCGGGAAAAACGAAGCGACATACGCGCAGGAGAATTGGCCATTGGGCCATCTTATCGCGTTCGAACCTTGCTGGCCACTGAACTGTCGCAGCGCTTGTCCTGCAAACCGCATCGGCTTAGCGATGGGGGATGACCACGACGAGCACTCCGCCAGCACCCGCGCCGATCGCCGCGCTCATCCAGATGACCAGCGGTATCGATCCGGCCGCGAACCTGGCGACGATTGATCGCGCGATGGCCGACGCGGCGGCGGGGGGCGCCGCGATGGCGCTCCTTCCCGAAATGTCGCTGCTGCTCGATCGCGATCGTGCGCGATCGGCGGCCCATATCGTTCGCGAAAGCGACAGTGGCTGGCCCGCTGCGTTGCAAGCGCTGGCGCAAAAGCATGGCCTGTGGCTCCATTCGGGATCGATGCCGTTGCTGTCGGACGACGGCGAACGGCGCGTCAACCGCAGCCATGTGATCGCCGACAACGGCAGCATCCAAGCGCGCTATGACAAGATCCACATGTTCGACGTCACCCTGCCGACGGGCGAGAACTGGACCGAATCGGCGGCCTATGCCGGAGGCGACGCGCTGGCGGTCGTCGATACCCCGCTTGGCCGGTTGGGGCTGAGCATCTGTTATGATTTGCGGTTTCCCGAACTTTACCGCGCGCTGGTGGATCAGGGCGTGACGCTGATCGCGATCCCCGCCGCGTTCACGGTACCGACGGGCGAGGCACACTGGCATGTGTTAATGCGCGCGCGCGCGATCGAAACCGGCTGTCATGTGTTGGCGGCGGCGCAATGCGGGGACCATGAAGACGGCCGCGCGACCTATGGCCACAGCCTGATCGTCGATCCATGGGGCGGCGTGCTGGCCGATGCCGGACCGGCAAGCGACGACACGGGCTATCGGGTGGTATTGGCGCCAATCGACGGCGCTGCGGCGGATCGCGCGCGGCAAGCAATCCCGTTAGACCACTCGCGGGCGATGCGGAACATCCCGCTCTAAGCCGCGCACGATAGCGCTTTGGGCGACAGTCAGCGCCAGCCACGACGACAGTCTAAACCAACCGACGAACATTATTCCGGACGCGCAAAAGGCCCCGAGCGGAGCTCGGAGCCTTTTGGTAACTCTAGCGATCAGCCTAGATTACGGGCTGGTCGGCGCGTCGTCGTTGTTGTCCGACGCGATGATGATGCCGCCGATGATGGCAGCCAGCGCGACAATCGCGATGATCCAGCTCGAGCTGCCTTCGAGCTCGCTCTGGCCATCAACGGCCGAAGCTGCACGGGCTGCGGGAGCGGCCGACGCGGCAACCGGGGCTGCAATCATCGAGGTCGCTGCGAGAGAGATCGCAGCCTTTTTGAGCAGGTTCATTATATTCTCCGTCCACTGGATTAGTCTTGTCGAATCACACCGGATAAAAGACCCCGGTCTGCTTCTGCATGGCCCTCTTAGGCACAGCGTTCAGCAAATGCAACGACGATTTACCCTAGCCCGCCAAATCTTACCGAATTGCTAAATAGAGAGAAAGTTGTTGCAAAAAGGCCACTAGCCGCGGCGAACACGCTCAAAGGATTCGCTGGTCACGGGGTAGCCCAGATGCCCCGGAATGCACAGAAATGCCTGCCCGTCGCGATCCTCGATCCACGGCGTGATCAATTCGACCGGAAACTGACGAGAATGCTCAGAAAAGCTCGTAAAATCGACAGCTTGGGCAAGGCGTTCAAGGTTACGGCGGGTAGGAAAAATGACCGACACCTCGCCGCGGTCGGCCATCGACAGCGTATTATTGGCTGTTGCCCAGAAAATATGGCTGTGCTCGGCCTCCTCGACCGTCAGCTCATGGCTGTGCGGCGGTGCGGCGACGGCATAAAATCGCGTGTCGAAGGTCCGCGCCTCTTTGAAATTCGGACACCATCGTGTGAAAGGTACGAACGAATCCAATGCGACTCGATCGCCGCGCGCGGCCAGCATGTCCGAGAGCAGCGTTCCTGCCAGCAATTCCCGGCGAACATCGGCCACCTCATCGTCCGCTAGCTCAGGCCATCCGACCGCGAGCCCGGTTTCCTCGAGCGTTTCGCGCAGCGCCGCCACCCGCGCCGCGCCGTCGGCTTCGTCGAGATGGGGCGCATGCTGACGCGCAACCAGATAATCGTCGGGATCGACCCGCCCGCCAGGAAACACGACCGCGCCCGCCGCAAAAGCCATCGTCGTTGAGCGCTTGACCATCAGGATTTCGTCCGCCCCGCCGTCTTCCGAAGGGCGCATGATGACCAGTGTGGCCGCAGGAATGGCGCCATCGGGCAAATTTTCCGAAGCCGACGTCGGGGAAACAATGCTGCTCATTATCCATGCGATAACCGGGCCGTGGACCCTTGTCATCCCGGCATTGCGAGACGGCAAAGGGAAGTGCAAGAAGGACGTCGGCAGGACGGGGAGCAGAACATTGGGAATCGTCGAGATTTTGGGGGTCGCTGGGAGCTTGAGCCTCCTCGCCGGATGGCGGCTTTACCTGACCATATTGGCGACCGGCACCGCGATGCATTTTGGCTGGCTGCCCCTCCCCGAACATCTGGCCGCGTTGCAGGTGCTGGCCAACCCCTGGGTGCTCGGCGTCGCGGCGGTCGGCACATTCGCCGAATTCCTTGCCGACAAGATCGCCTGGGTCGATTCGATCTGGGACATGATCCACAGCGTGATCCGCCCGCTCGGCGGGGCGCTGCTCGCGCTGGCGCTGGTCGATGCGTCCGATCCGACCTGGCAGGTGATCGCCTTCCTGCTCGGCGGCGGCGGCGCGCTGCTCAGCCATGGTGCCAAGGCGACGACGCGCGCGGTGGTCAACGCCAGCCCCGAGCCGTTCAGCAACGCGGTGGTGTCGACCGGCGAAGATGTCGCGACCGGCGGCCTGCTCGCGCTGGCGATCGCATTCCCGCCGCTCGCGATTGTTATCGCGATTGTCATGGCGATCGCCGCGGTGGTCGTGATCATCGCGTTGCGCCGCCTGCTCCGCAACATCAAGGCAACGCTCAAGCGGGCACTGGGCGACGAGCCGCCTGCCGCCGACGCACTCCCGCCCGCTTAGGATCAGGCGGGTAGCAGCGCCTTGAGCGGGGTTTCGGTGTCGGCGAGTTGTTCGGCGGTCGCCGCCAGTCCCGCGGTGACGATCATCCGGCCCTGGACATAATCCTTGGTCGCGTTGACGCAGTCGATCGCGATCACCTTGCCCGCTTTCAGATAGACCACCGAAAAGCTGCGCGTCGCGGGGTCGCCCCGCATCACGGCGCGGTCGTGGCCGGTCGACAGCCCAGCAGTCTGGAGCTTGAGGTCATATTGGTTCGACCAGAACCAGGGAATCGCATGGTAGGGGGCTTCGTCCCCGACGATGCCCTTGGCGACGACATTCGCCTGATCATTGGCATTCTGCACCGACTCGAGCCGGATTACGACGCCTTCGGCAAAGTCATTCTCATGCGCGGCGCAGTCGCCGATCGCATAGATGTCTGGCAGGCTCGTCTTGCAGAGGCGGTCGACGAGCACGCCGTTGCCGCCCTCGGCCCCCGCCGCGATCAGCGGCTCGACCGAGGGGACGATGCCGATGCCGACGATGACCAGATCGGCGGCGATGATCTCACCATCGGCGAGGCGGACGCCGGTCACATGGGCGTCGCCCTCAATGGCCTCGACCGCAACGCCGAGCCGCAGATCGACGCCATGCTCGCGATGTTCGCGTTCGTAGAAGCGCGACAACTCGGTCCCCGCAACGCGCGCGAGGACGCGGTCCTGCGCTTCCAATAGCACGACCTTCTTGTCCGCCTTGCGCAGCACCGCTGCCGCCTCGAGCCCGATATAGCCGCCGCCGATCACGACGATCTGATTGGCCGTCTCCGACGCCGCCTTCATCGCATCGGCATCGGCGCGCGTCCGCACGCCCTGCACGCCGGGCAGATCCCCGCCGGGGATCGGCAGCATCCGGGGCGAACCGCCGGTCGCCCAGACGAGCTTGCCATAGCCGATCGTCTCGCCGCTATCGGTGGCGACGTTGTGCGCGGTCGGATCGACCGATACGACGCGCGTGCCGAGCAGCATCGTCACCTCACGCTCGTCCCAATATTTGGCGGGGCGCAGCTGGATACGTTCGAATTCTTTCTCGCCGGCGAAATATTCCTTCGACAGCGGCGGGCGCTCATAGGGTAGCTCGGGCTCGTCGCCGATAATCGCGATGCTGCCGGTGAATTTCTGGGTGCGCAGCATGATCGCGACCTGCGCGCCGCCATGGCCGGCGCCCACAATCACCACGTCGAAGTGCATTGCTTCCTCTCCCGCTACCCGTGCGCGTCCCTTGCATGAGACGCAGGGCGAGACAAGCCGCGGCGACCTGCCCGTCGGGAAAGAAAAACTTGACGGGCGACCGTCGCCGAACCGCTCGCCGGGCCAGTTAATCCCGGCGCGCCAAGCGGGCGCGAATGGCGGCGGTGTAGGTGCGTCCCACCCGAAGCTCGGTGCCATCGTTCAGCACCGCGACCAGCGAATGAAATTGCCCGCTCTTCACGCGTTCGACCGCATCGATCCGCACCATCGTGCTGCGATGGATCCGCAAAAATTGCTGCGGCGGCAGCAGTCGTTCGAGCGTCGCCAGATTTTCGTTGTACAAATAGCTTTGGCCGTCGGCGTGCAGGCGGACATAGTCGCGCTCGGCGCTGACATGACCGATGTTCTCGGGCTTGATACGGATATATTCGCCGCTCGCGCGCACCCAAAGCTCGGCCATGTGCGGCCGCGCGCTGTCGCCACTTGCCCGTAAATTGGCAACGACTTCTTCGAGCTCGCGGATCCGGTCGGCGCTGCCCGAATGCTCAACGACCGCGCGTGCGCGCTCCATCGCTTTCTGGAACCGCCCGATTTCGATCGGCTTGGTAATATAATCCACTGCGTTGGCATCAAAGGCCCGCAACGCCTGATCATTGAACGCGGTCACGAATATGACGGCGGGCGCGGGATCGGGCAGGTGTCGGAGCAGGTCGAACCCGCTGCCCCCCGGCATCCGGATGTCGAGCAGGATGATGTGGCAGATCGACGTGGTCAGCCATTCGACCGCCTGCGTGACATTGCCCGCCTGTCCCACCTCGCCGACCCACGGCAGCTGCTGCGCCAGCCGCACCGCGCGGCGACGCGCCAGCGGCTCATCGTCGACGACCAGTATCACTAGACCCGACATCAGACCGCCCAAGGCAGCCGGATTTCGGCGCGAAACAGCGCCGGCGTCAGCTTGGTTTCGAACGAGCTTTGCGCACCGAAACGCGCTGCGAGCCGTTCGGACACATTGCGCAGTCCGATCCGGCTGCCCGGGCGCGCGGGCATCTCGTCAATCGAGCAAAGATCATTCTCGACCCGGATGCCCAATTGCGTGCCTTCGCGCCACGCCGTGATCCGGATCCCGACTTCGCCGGTGCAGGGTTCGACTCCATGTTTGACGGCGTTTTCGACGAGCGGTTGGAGCAACAGGTTCGGAACGAGCGCATGCAACGCGGCCTCGTCGACGTCGATCGTAAACCGCATCCGGTCGGGAAAGCGTTCGCGCTCGATCTCGAGATAATCCTCCTGCAATTCGAGCTCGGCCGCCAGCGTCACATCCTTCATTGGATCGAGTTCGAGCGTCTGGCGGAGGAACGTCGACAGCGAAAACATCATCCGCTGCGCCCGCGCGGTCGCCCCCTCCTCGACCAGTCCCATCGCCGAATTCAGTGTATTAAACAGGAAATGCGGATTGATCTGATAGCGTAGCGCGCGCATCTGCGCCGACAGCGCTTCCTCGCGGGCCAGTGCCAGACTGCGCTCGCGATCGCGGACGTCGAAGCTGTAGAGGAGCGCGACATACAGGCACGACCAGCCGAAAAACATACCGGTACTGGAGATCATTGTGTGCCCGAAAACAATCGTGTCGAATGACCAGTTCACGGGCCGCACAAACCAGATATAAACCAGAATATCGATACCGCTGAGGATGGCTGCCGCCAGGATCGAAAATGTGAACGTGACGACCACTTTGACATAAATCGACGCTTGGCGCAGCCTGAACAGCAGCGCTGTAACGATCAGCGTCAGCCCGACGCCAAAGCTGTTCGTAATCAGTTTTCCCAGCGCTGATTTGATGGGATCGACGCCTGCCAAGCCCCACAAAAAACTGTCGGTGACGAACACACAGAACCAGAACAGTGCCGCCAGCTTGACCGTCGTCGCGGTAATCGCCCGGCGTTCCTGCACAGCCGCCAGTGGCGCGTGCGGACGCGCGGCATCCTGCGGCGCGATAGCGAAATCCGCCTTTTGTCCGTCAACGCTGGTCATCGCCGACAAGCCATTGGTAGAAAACCCCACCCGTTCATTGTCCCCGGAAAGCCAATCGCCGGTTTCCCCCTCATCCTTCGTTGGCAGTGCGATAGCATCGCGGCGCCATGAAACATATTGACCCGTCATTCTATCCTGCGCCGCATGCGGCGATGGATAGCCTCGCCACCGACGACCGGACGATCGTGCTGGTCACCATATCGCGGTATCGCGACGAGGACGTTATTTCGAGGATAAAGTCCGCCCTCCCCGGTTCTGAAATCATCAACCTGTCGCAGCTTTACGTCGATCGCAACCTGGCGGACGCGGCCAGCTGTCCCAAATCGCCGCTTGCGCCGCTGACCGATCGGCAGCAGGAAATCATGGACTATCTGCTCTGCGGTCTGTCGAACAAGGAAATTGGCCGCAAGCTCGGGCTGTCGCATTTCACGGTGCGCAATCATGTTTCGAACATCTTGCGCATTCTGGGCTATCCCTGTCGTCGGACCATGCGGCGCTCGCTGACGCCCGACCGAACCACACCGATATACCCCATCACCCTGGCCGCGTAATCGCAGTCCGATCGACGCACCAAAGCGACCTTCGCCGCGTCCGCTGCGCGCGTCATATGGCTTTGCGCGTCGACCATGATCGACCGAGCCCGGCGCCCGACCGAGCGCAAGATGATGAAATTTCAGCCCCTGCATCGACGCAATCCTGTGGAAATTTATCGACGTCCACAACTTAGCGGAGGGAAACCCCGAACCCAATCAGTCGCGTGAACCGGTACATGACAGCCCCTAGCGCGGCGATGTCCCGCACCGCGGATCGTCGTCCGCGACAAATTCCAGCCGTTCGACCAGCGCAAATCCAAGGCGTCCCTTGTCACCGGCCGGAAAACTGATTTCCAGTCGGCTGTTGCTTGCCTTGCCCAGCTCGACCAGCCAGCTGCCGTCTTCGCGAACCCCCAGCGGCGCATAAGGCGGCCCGACACCGCGGCTGGGATAAAAAGTAACAGCGCTCTTGTGCAAGAGTCCCGCCGGATGCTCGCTCGGGTCGTCGGGGTCGGTGCGCCGCATCGGCTCGGCCGGCCCCGATATTCTTACGGTGACCACGCCGCGCGTCAAAAAGGATGCACCGAGGCCATGCGACTTCCACGGCCGGCGCAACGATTCCCCTGCGGCGATAGCGAAACCGATGTTGCCGAGGCAATGATAGCCTGGTCCCTTGATCGGCGTGGGAGGATACCAGCCCGCGTAAAAGGGATCGTTGAGCGAGCGCACAAGTCCCGCATCCTCATACTCGCCTGGCCCCGGGTAATCCGACTTATCTTTTGCCAGATCGGATGGACGGATACACGATGAATTTTCGTCCACATTCATCAAAAAACGCGCGAGGATCGTCTTGTCGGATGGGGTTCCATCAAAGGATGGTGACGTGATTATGAGCATCTGGCGCCAGCTGTCCGGCTTGCGCCGTTGACCGGCCATTGTCGGAACTGCATAAAAAATGGCGTCGTCGCGAGTGCCGATGCGCGGATAGATTAATTCGCGTCGTTCCTCGGGCGCTATCACGCCCGAATATCGATATGCCGGCACTGCATTGGCAGGCCAGAGAACCTCTAATTTGCCAGAAGCGGCCGCTCCCGCAATCGCATTGTCCGACAACGACATCGGCGCGGCGGCAACCACATAGTCTTCATTGATGACCCGAAAAACGCGATCAACGATATCGATCGCTTCATCCGTTCGAACCGCAATCGAAATATTGTGCTCGCAAATGGTCAGCGGACCATAAGCGCCATATTGGGGCGGCGGAAGCGGCGGCAGGGTTGCGGTTGCGGGCTCCGCGAACAGAAACGCAAGCAACGCGAGACATCGCGCGGACCGTTGCCCGATCATGGCGCCCCCACTTCCAACGCAATGCCGCGTTGTCGCAGCCACGCCGTCACCGCGCGCCGCGACTGTAATGTTTCGGCATTCAACAGGCGGTCGGGGGTCATGAACAGGTAACGCTGGAACGTCTGACCCTGCGCATTGCGCGCGGCGGCTGGAGCGCCCGCTTCGAGGAGCGCGAGCACATAGCGCGGTTCGTTGATCTGGGCCGCGACATGCAGCGGCGTGTTCCCGGTCGCATCGGCCAGCGCAACGCTTGCTCCCACAGCCAACAGCGTCGCAAACTGCCGGTCGCTCTCGGCGAGCATGGCCGACATCAGCAAAGTGCGACCGCTCTTGCGATTGGGCATGTCAGGACTTAGTCCGCGCGCCAGAAATATCTCAAGATAGGCTGGATTGCGCGCCATCGCGGCATAATGGACCGCGGTATCGCCGTCGCGGTCAGGCAACAGCGGATCCCCCCCGGCATCCAACATCGCGCGCACGCCATTCGGCGCCGCTCCCAAAAAGATGTGCTGCGACATCGCCGGACGGATCGGGGAGTCCGGGATGCTCTCGGGCATCTGATCCGCCACGCCCGGTTCGCACGCCTTGGATGGATCGCCAAACAGAGCGGCGCCGAACAGCATGAGCGCCAATATCATGCCTCGCTGTTCGAACATTGCCATCGCGCAAGCATCCCTTGCGAACATCAGAAAACAAAGCGCGTCGATGCACCGGTACGCCGCCCGCCCTGCCACCGCACGGCGCGCCGCCCTATCCCATCCGGAGACGTCCGGTTGGATTGAGATCACTCAGCTGGCACAGCGTATGGACAGGAAAGCGAGCTGAATGGCGACCCGTTTAAAGGGCGAAGTGCCGACCTGCCGATCGATGCTTACGGGCATCGGGCTTCTCGCGCTTGGTATCGGTGGCGTCATGGCGACCGAGCCTGCCGCGGACGATCGATCGCCGCAGTTTCGTGAATGTGTCCTGGGCAGCGGCGGCGTTACCGCGGCGATGCAGGACTGCATGGCGGGCGAATATCGGCGGCTCGATCGCGCGCTGAACATGGCGTATCGCGACGCGCTGCGCCGGTTGCCGAGCGACGCTGCGCGATCGCAGCTGCGCGCATTGCAACGGGCCTGGCTGAAAAGCCGCTGGGACATTTGCAACGTCGAGGTGACCCAGTCGGGGATGGCGGGCGGATCTGGCGGCCAGCTTGTCGAGGCCAGCTGCCGATTGCGCGTGGTGTCGGAGCGCACGCAGTGGCTGCGCACGTACCCGCAGGCCACTCCTTACGGAAGATAATGAACCCAATGGACACGACCGAGATCGCCAAACTTCTGCTCTTTTCGGGCGCCGCGTCGATGCTCTTTTCGACCTTCCTCGGCTTCCTGATGCTGGCGCCGATGCAGCCATGGGGGCGCCAACTGCTCAAGGGAATGAATTTCAAACAGATCGGCGCCGCGCATCTCGACTGGCTGATGCTGGGACTGATGCAGGGGTTGGCCGGGGGACTTGTCATGGCCTTTGCGGTTGCACCTCAGCCGTCGGCGGTATGGGCCATGGTCATCGGTGGCTGGCTCAACCCGCTGGCCTATGTCTTTCGCGCTTTCGGCATAAACGCATTTGCGTTTGAGGGCGGCGCAGCCCAGCGGCTGGCCGCGGCGCTGGGGTTGGGTTCGAGCGTGGCGATAACCTATGCCTGGGTGTCGATCCTTGCCGCCTGCTGGAACGGCTGGTGATATTCCGGAACCGGCCTGCGACGATGCACCGGTGCCTCGCGCTCGTTGCCGTGAGGCCGCCGACATGCTGTTCAACACCATGCAGATGAAAATTCCTCGCTTCCAATCATACGGCGGCCTGACGCCGCTTACCCTCCTGATCGCCCGCGTCGCGACCGCCGGTTTGTTCATGGCCCACGCCGTGGTTCGGATTGCCTACGGCACGATCCCGCAGTTCGGCCAGTTTATGGAAGCGAAAGGATTCCCCGCCGGCGAAGCTTTGGTGTGGGCGATCACCCTGACCGAATTGGTCGCCGGCGTCCTGTTGATCATCGGCCGCTTCGTCCGCCCCGCTGCGGCGGCGCTACTCGCCATCGCGGTCGGCGGCATCGTCCTGATTCATCGGCACTTCGGATGGTTTGTCGGCGAACATGGCTTCGGCGGCAGCGAATACAGCGTGGCGCTGATCATCCTGTTGCTGCTGATCATGGCGGACGATCAGGATCGCCAGCGACGCTAGGCAATCAGCGGCGGCAGCCGCCGCCCGCCTCCATGACGTGCTAGCCCATCACGATAGTTGCAGCTGGCCACCGATAGCGTCAATTTGAGCCATCGATTTTTCGTGTCATCCCCGTGGAGGTTGTCCCCCGACACCCTTGTCCAGCGGGATGACGCCGGAGCTTCAAGTTCGCCAAGGGGTCGCTTGGTGGTGAAGGGGCTCGCAGCGATGCGAGCCCCTTCCTCTTTCGCCGAAAAAGGCGAACCGGTACGTCATGATACTGGCATCCGTCGCCGCGTTGCGCGACCAAGCCACCAATGCCGCCACAATCGTCCGCGGCAGCGGAGTTTCAGCGCGCCATGCAGATGCCACCCGCCGAGCGAATATTGGTTGCCGACGATCACCCGGTTTTTCGCGACGGCATGTGCCGTCTGGTCGGTGGCGCGTTTCCGCGGGCCGAAATTGTCGAAGCGGGCAATGTCGATGAGGTCATGCTACTCGCCGACGACGGACCCCCGCCCGCACTCTTCATCCTTGACCTGATGTTCCCGGGCATGGACGCCTTGACCACAATTCCCTCGCTTCGCAGCCAGTTTGCGACATCGTCCATAATTATCATTTCCATGTCGGATGACGCCGAAACGATCCAGCGCGTCATGCGACAGGGCGCCGACGGTTTCATTGCCAAGGCCATGCCGTCCGACGCGATGCTGTCGGCGATCAACGCGGTGCACGGCGGTGATACGCTGGTCCTGGTTCCCGAGAGAACAGCGATTGTTCCCTTTCCACCGGCGCAACTACGACGTCAGCAGCTCACGCCGCGTCAGCGCGACGTTTTATCGCAATTGGCCATGGGCAGGACCAACAAGGAGATCGGTCGCCAGCTGGACATATCGCCGTTCACCGTTCGCATTCACGTGTCGGCACTGCTGCGAATATTGGGGGCGCACACCCGGTCGGAAGCGGCAACGAAAGCCGATGCCATGGGCCTTCAATAGCCGCGGCTAGCCGTGTCGATCGACAAGCTGGCGGCTGCGTAACGCCGCAATCGCCGACCGGAGTTCGGCGGGTCGCACCGGTTTTTTGAGCACCAATATGCTTGTGTCGGCGATGGTTTCCTCAATCGCCAATGCGTCGTGCCCCGTCATCACAATCGTCATCGGCGGCGGGTTTTGCTGCTGATACAGCGCGATGCAATCGGCGCCGGTCATCCCGCAGCCAATGTCGAAATCGGTAACGATCAAATCGCACGCCTGCGCGTGCGGCGGAACGGTGGACCAGGCGGCGACATCGGCGCCCCACGTGCGCAGCAAGTCCGCGGTCGCATCAAGCACATCGATGTCATCTTCGACGAGCAAGATGCGCAGGCCGTGCAGTGGGATAGCATAGCTGGTGTCGAGGTCGACCGCGCGCCCTAACGAGGCCGGCGCAGCGACCAATCCGTGAATCGCAACGCCGGTACCTCGGCCCAAACTGGAGCGAATTTCTGAGTCCAGCCCCATCAGCGCGCCCAGCCGCTTCACAATCGAGAGGCCCAGCCCGACGCCCTGCATATCGGCGCTGCCCAATTTGCGGATTTGATAGAATTCGTCGAACAGCCGCGGCAGATGCTCCGCCGCGATGCCCGGGCCGCGATCAATCACCCAAATCGAAATATGGTCACCGTGCGTGCGGCACCCGACCAGCACCCGACCGTGCGGCGCATATTTGATCGCGTTCGAGACCAGATTCTGCAGCATCGTTAGCAACAGCGCCTTGTCGGCCAGAACGATCCGCTTGGTCGCAACGAAGCGCAAATCGACGCCCGCCCACCCGGCGCCCACCTGATTCTGCTGTTCGAGCATGCGGAACAACTGGGCGATAGGCACCGGCTCGATCGTCGGCGTCACCGCGCCGCTGTCGAGCGTCGAGATATCGAGCAGCGAGCGGAACAGTTCGGCGACGCCCTGCAGCGACCGATCGATGCGATCGACAATGCGGCGCTGTTCGGGCGCCAGCCCGGTCTGCGTGAGGCTGTTGAGGAACAGTCCGATCGCGTGCACCGGCTGCCGCAGGTCGTGGCTGGCTTGGGCGAGGAAACGCGATTTGGCAGTGTTTGCTTCCTCGGCGTCGAGGCGTGCCTGTTCGGTGCTGCGCAGCAAGTTGCGGATGTAGAGCGGGACGATCAGGGCGGTGAGCGAAAGCGTCACCACAAGAGAGGGATTGCTCTGCCAATAAGGTGTCAGCGCCGCGATCGTGGCCAGTGTGACCTGCGCCATCGTCGCGGCGACAATCATGTAGCGAGACCCGAAGCGTAGGCCGTTGCCGACCGTTACCCACATGATCATCGCATAAACCGGCAGCATCACCTGACACCCGACGATGATCGCGAACGCCAGGCCAGCATAGTCATTGGCCATCGAAAACAGCCGTCGCGCCGGATAATGCCCCGGATAGCGCCGGATAAGGTATAGCAATGCGACAGCTATCGGCGTGTAGCAGGCGAAATAGCCGAGCACGGCGATCGCCCAGGGCTCGATGCGATTATCGGGCGTAATGATGATGCTGGCAACGGTGGCGTAAGTTGAAATCAGCACCAGCAGCGCAAGGCGGATCCACGCCTGTTTGCGTTCCGAAGCTTCTTCTGCCGGTGTGCTGGCCAGACGTTGAAACAGGCGCGCCGCCCCATCACCCATGTCGGCGGCGAATTGCCCGTACCGCATACAACCACCCGTCTCTGAATTTGCCCGCCAAGCGATACCCGGCAGCGACGTGGGGGTATGGCTATCGAGAAGTCAGGGACGCAAGCGTTCCGATGCACCATGACATTTTGCCGCGCCAGTGATCCGAGGCCGCCAAATGGTCCACGCGATGCGCCAACCTTGAGGAAGAAGCCGCCGCAAAGCGGCGACGCGGCGCGGCATATCTTCGCGACGCCGTGTCACCATTTTGCAAGCGGCCCAGAGCGGGGCGTCCCGGTCGGATCAGAACGCCTGTTTGACGTTGATCACCACCCCCTGATCGACGCCCGCTCCGCTGTTGTCGCGCCGCGAATATTCGATGTCGAACGCCGTCCGGTCACCGATCATCATCTCGACCCCGAAGCCCATCAAGAACCGGCTGCGTGCATAGCCCGTGAGCGGCACGCCGTTGAATGGCCCCGAGAGCTGGTCGAAGTAGGCGACCAGTGCCTCGCTGTCGCGTTCGATGTCGCGCTGATATTCGAGCCGCAGGCGCGGGAGGAAAAAGCCGTTTTCGACCGCAATCCGATAATCAATTTTGGTCCCGGCCCCGATCGACGTGAACGCCACATCCTGATCAAGATAGGTCAGGTCGAACACCGAGCCGCTGTTTTCGGTATAGCCGTTCAGCGTACCGCGCTGCGCATCGATCCGCGCATAGGGGGTGACGCGCCAGTCGCCGCTTTCGATATCGGCGCCCGCCGACACCGACCCGAACCATTGACGCCCGCTGCGCGACGAATTGACCATCGCGCCCGACAAGGTGACGTAGCGGCGCAGATCGAAATCGAGCCACTGGTAGCCCGCCAGCCAGTCGACATAGAGACCGCCGCCGAGCAGATGGCTGCCATAGATCGCCAGCGTTTTTGCCTCGCCTTCACTCTGCGACCCGCTGCGACCAACGTCGGTGGTCTCGCGGCCGAGACCGACGCCGATCCCCGCGGCAAAGGACGGGTTGAAGCGATAGTCAGCGCCGAAGGTTACACCCTCCGATTCAAAGCGTTCGGACGGTCGTCCGGTCTTTTGATCGCGGTCGCCCCAGCGGATCGTACCACCAGCCCAGATGGCGAGCGGTGACGCGGTGCTGCCACCCGATCCGTCGGCGTTGGCCGCCACGTTCGTGCCGTCACCAGCCTCCGCCGATCCGATCGCACCGCCGCCGAGGAGGCCGCCGCCCATCGCGCCGCCGGTGAGCGGACCACCGTGCGGATTGGTACCAAAGCCGCCCGGCTGCCGGTTCGTCCCGCCACCAGCATTGCCGCCGGCATTGGCGCAGATCGGATTGGTCCAAGCGGTGATCGTATCGATGCAATGATCCGACGCGCTGATCCGCAGCGAATTGCTGAACCCGCCGCTGCCACCGCCGCGGCGCAGTCCTTCGAGGCGGCGATTGAAATTGCCGACCTGAATATCGACGAATCGGCGGGCCGAATTGACCTGCGCCTGGACCAGCCCGCGCACTTCGGGGTCATTCGCAGGGTTGGGCCGCGCGACGATCCGAAGCGTATAGGTGATCGTCGCGGTCGACGGAGTTCCGCCAGTGCTGTCGCGGACGGTGATCGCAAAGGTCGCGTCGCCCGATCCGGTCGGCGTCCCCGCAATCACGCCGGTGGTCGCATTGATCGTCAGGCCCGCAGGCAAAGCGCCAGAGCTGACGGCAAAGCTGTAGGGCGCAAGCCCCCCCGCTGCCGTGAGTTGCTGGCTATAAGCGACCCCTTGCGTCCCCCCCGGCAGCGTCGCCGGGGTGACGGTGATCGCCGAATTACCAACGGTCAGCGTCAGGCTGGCGGTCCCGACCTGACCATTGGCATCGGTGACATTGACGGTGAAGGCAAAGGCGCCCGCCGCGGTCGGTGTTCCCGATACGACGCCGCCCGCCGACAGCGCAAGCCCGGCGGGCAACGCGCCGGTACCCAAGGCGAAGCTATATGGCCCCACCCCGCCTGCTGCGGTCAGCGTGGCGGAATAGGCGGCACCTGCGGTCGCGAGGGGCAGAGCGGTCGGGGTCACGGTGACCAGCGGCGCCACGACGGTCAGGCTGTAATTGCCCTGCACCGTGAACGGCGCACCCGCCCCGGTCGATCCGGTGTCGGTGGCGGTTACCGCGAAGCTGAAATTCCCCGACGCCGTCGGCGGCCCGGAAAGCAGTCCGGTCGACGGGTTGAGGGTGACGCCCGCCGGCAGATTGCCGGTCAGGCTATATGTGTAGGGGCCGACCCCACCGCTCGCGATGATCGCCTGGCTGTACGCCGCGGCATAATTGGCGGTGAAGCTGCCCGTGGCAGGCGTCAGCGCGAGCGCCGGGGCGTTGACGACCAAGGTGAAGGTCTCGCTCGTGTTGAACGGCCCGCTGCCGGTGGACGCATCGGTACCCGACACCGCGAGCGCAAAGCTGCCCGCACTGGTCGGGGTACCCGACACCGTCACGCTGTTCGCACTGCTGCCGCTGATGGCCAGCCCGGTTGGCAGGTTCGCTACCTGATAGCCGGCAAAGGGCTGCGCGCCGCCGCTGAAAGTGAAGGTCTGGCTGTACGCCGTCCCCGCTGTCGCCGTCAGTGGCCCGCCCGCCGCGATGGTGATCGCCGGGTTGCTAACAGTGATCGTCACTGTCGCCGGGGCCGACGTCCCGCCTGCGTTGGTCGCGGTGTAGGTAAAGCTGTCGTTGCCCGCAAAACCTGCATTTGGGGCATAAGTGACGCTGGTGCCGCTCGCGACCGCCGTGCCGTTTGTCGGCGGCGTGGCAATCGCGACGCTCGCGGCAGCGCCTCCGGTGATGTCGAGCGCAATCGCGTTTGCCGCGCTGCCATAAGCCACCGTTGCCGACACGGAATTCGCGACTGGCGCAGGCTGCTCGATCTGAACCGTATAATTCTGCGTCGCCGCATAAGGACCGCTGCCCGTGCTGCTGTCCGTCGCAGTGACCGCAAAGTTGAATGTACCAAATGCGGTCGGCGTACCCGACAGCACCCCGCCCGCCGACAACGTCAGCCCGCCGGGCAATGCCCCGCCGCTTGCGGCATAGCTATAGGGTGCAGTGCCGCCAGTCGCGGGGTTCAGCGTCGCATTATAGGCAAAGCCCACCTGCCCGCCCGCCAGCGACGTCGGCGGCAGCGTCACCACCGCCGCGCCGATCGTCAGCGAATAGGCGCGGCTACCGGTCTGCGCATTCGCGTCGGTCGCGGTCAGCGTGAAATTATAGGTGCCACCGGCGGTCGGCGTCCCCGTGATGCTCCCCCCGCCTGACAAGGCGAGTCCCGGCGGCAGCGCGCCAGCCGTGCGGGCATAGCCATAGGCCGCAACCCCGCCCGACGCGGTCGCCGTCTGGCTGTAGCTCGTCCCGACGGTCCCGTTCGGCAGCGTTTCGGGCGCGATCGTGATCGTCGGCGCCGGCACGTTGATCGTGTAATTCTGGGCTATGGTGAACGGCGCGCCTGCGCCGGTCGAGCCGGTGTCTGTCGCGGTGATCGTCACCGGATAGCTGCCCGTCGCCGTCGCTGTACCGCTGATCTGGTTGCCGGTGAACGACAGCCCGGCAGGCAAGGCGCCGCTGATACCATAGGTAAACGGTCCGACCCCGCCGCTCGCCGTAAAGGCTTGCGTGAAGGGTGCATTATACATCGCGGTCAACGTGCCCGCCCCCGGCGTCATGGATAGCGTCGGCCCGGCGACGGTGAGCGTGAAGGTCTGACTGGCACCGAACGGTCCGGTGCCGGTCGAGGTATCGGTCGCCGACACGGTCAGCGTATTGCTGCCCGCGCTGGTCGGTGTGCCGATGATCTCGATGGTGCTCGCACCGCTGTTCCCTGTCTGCATCCCGGCGGGCAGGCCGGTCACCTGATAATTGGTGAACGGCTGGGTTCCGCCATTGAAGGTGAAGGTTTCATTGAAAAACGCACCGACCGTCGCGGTCAGCGGACCATCCGCAGTGACCGTTATGGCCGGATTGGCCACGCTGATCGTGACCAGCGCCGGGGCGGAATTAGCGCCGTTGTTGCTGGCAATATAGGTGAAGCTATCGGGTCCGGCATAGCCGCTGTCTGGGACATACTCGATTGTGAGGCCGTGGACGATCGCGCGTCCGTGCGTCGGCGGGGTGACGACCGCTGCGGCAGTGGCATTGCCCGTTATGCTGAGCGGAACCGGCGTCAAACCCGCGTTATAGGCGACGTTCACCGTAACGGGGTTCGCGACCGGCGGCGTGTTGACGATGTTGATTGTATAGTTTTGTCCCGAAATCCGCGGGCCGTTATTATTGCTGTCGGACGCGGTGACCGCAAAGGTGAACAGACGGGCCGCCGTCGGGGTGCCGGTGATCGCGCCGCCCGGCGCGAAGGACAGGCCGGTGGGCAATTGGCCCGCGGTGACGGCATAGCTGTAGGGCGCAACACCGCCGGTGGCGAGGTTGATCTGCGCCGAATAGGCCGTATCGGTCCCGCCATCGGGCAAGGTTGTCGCAGGCAGAATAAGCGCCGGGACCTCGACGTCGATCGAATAAGCGCGCGCGCCCGAATAACGCGCAGCCGTCGCATCGGTGGCGATGATGGTAAAGCCCGTCGGCCCGCTCCTGGTCGGCGTGCCCGACAACGTGCCGTCGGGAGCCAGCGTGATCCCGTCGGGCAGCGAGCCCGCGCCCACCGCGACTGCAAAGCTATACGGACCGACCGAGCCATCGGCGGTGATGGTCTGGCTATAGGGGACGCCGAAGTCGGCGTTCGGCAGCGATACCGGCGCCAATTCGATGACCGGCGCAGCAATGTCCACAGTGTAGCTCTGGCTGACCGAATAGGGTCCGGGCGCACCGCTGCTGTCGCGCGCCATGATGGTGAACGTCCAACGGTTCGCAGCGACCGGCGTTCCCGACAGCGTCCCGTCGGGGTTCAAGGTCAATCCGTCCGGCAGCACCCCGGCAGTCTGAGTGTAGGTGTAGGGCGCGGTGCCGCCACTGGTCGTCAGGATCGCGCTATAGAAAGCGCCGACAGTGCCGTCGGGCAGGTCGAGCGGCAGGATCGTCAGCGGCACATCGTCGTTGATGATCGTACCGGTTCCGGTTCCCGTCCCGATCGTCGCGTTGACGGGATTCGACAGCACGACAGTGAAGTTTTCATTCGGCTCGGGTGTCTGGTCGCCGTTGATCGTGACCGAAAAGACCTTGCTGGTTTCACCCGCCGTGAAGGTGAACGTAAAGGCGGTCGCAGCATAATCGCTGCCCGCCGTCGCCGAGCCATTGGCCGTCGCGACGCTGATCATCACATTCTGGCCGCTGGGCGCGTCGAGCGTCACCGGGAAGTTGATCGTTCCACCACCCGCGCCCTCGACAACCGACATGCTGCCGATCGATACCGCCGGCAAGCCGTCGTCGTTGGTGATCGTGCCGGTGCCCTGGAAACCGCCCTCCCGCGCGCCGACGACATTGGTGACGCGGACAAAGAAGCCTTCGTCGATCTCGTTGAGCAGGTCGCCGTTCACCGCGACGGTGAACGTCGTCGAGCTGGCCCCCTCGGCAATCGTCACGCCGGTCTGGCTGTTGGCGACGAAATCCTGACCGGCCATGGCAAAGCCGTTGAGGGTCGCGATATCGAAGGTGACCCCGCCCGTCGTCGCAGGCGCCGACAGGCTGATCGTGAAGACGGCATTTGTCGTCCCGCTGTTGCCCTCGGCTACAGAAACGCTGTCGACAAAGAGGCTGGGGAAATCGTCGTTGACGATCGTGCCGGTCGCGCTCGCCGGGGCGCCGACGGTGTAGCCCGCCCCAGACACAAGCGTGATGACGACGCTTTCATCGGGCTCGACACCGCCGTTGGGGCTGGGATCGATGACAATCGTCTGGCTGGTCGCCCCGGCCGGAATGATGACCGGCGAGCTGACCACGGCATAGTCGGTGCCATCGCTGCTCGCCGAGCCGCCCAAGGTGAAATTCACCGGCAGCGGGGCAAAGGCTGCGGCGCTGAGGGTGACGGTGTAGGTCAGGTTGGCGGCGCCATCCTCGACAACCGACGCCGGCGACACCGCGATCGATGCCGTCGGCAGATCGTCGTTGGTGATCGTTCCGGTGGCCGAGGCGGGCGCGCCGACGGTGTAACCGCTGCCCGACGCGACCGTCAGGATGACAGTCTCGTTCGCCTCGATCGCCGCGTCGGCGGCCGGATCGATGGTGATCGTCGCGCTAGCGGCATTGGCCGGAATGACGACGCTGGTGACAGCGCCGCTATAGTCGGTTCCGCTGGTCGCGGAGCCCGACGTAGCGATATTCACGGTAACCGCGCTGGTGCTCACCACGTTGCGGGTCACGGTGTAGGTCAGGTTCGCGCCGCCATCTTCGGCAACGCTGGCAGGCGACACTGCGATCGAGACCGCGGGCAGACTGACGATATCAAACGTCAAAGGGAAAGTCCGGGGGATTTGCCCCGGCGTGCTGGAATCGTGCACCCGCAAGGTCACCGTGGAACTGCCGATCGTCGTCGGCGTTCCGGTCAGAACGCCGGTCGTCGATAGGGACAAACCAGCAGGAAGCGGCTCAACCGGGAGCCCATAGATGTAGGGTGCGACGCCGCCCGTGGTCGACAGCGAGACATTGACCGGCGCGCCCTGATTGAACGTGAACGACAGCGGCGTGGTTTCGAGGAAGTTGAATCCGACCGACCCGGTATAGACGCGAGTTCCGGTGACGCCGAGAGTATCCTGTGCCTGCACGGTTACGGTATAGTTGCCGCGCCGCGTCGGCGTGCCGGAAATCGCACCCGCCGTCGACAAGGTCAGCCCGGTTGGAAAAGCGCCCGATTGCACGGTGAAGCTATAGGGTCCGGTGCCGCCGGTGGCGGTCAGGGTTTGGGCAAACGCGGTGCCGGAGATCATCGGACTCAACGTGGCGGGCGCGATGGCAATGGAAGGCGCCGCGACTATAATCGTCAATGTTTCGACTTCGAAGACAGCGGCCGGGCCGGTGCTGCTTTCAGTCACACGCACTGACACCGTCGCGCTACCTGCGCTTGTGGGCGTTCCTGTTATCAAACCGTTCGACGACAAGCTCAAACCGAAGGGCATGGGCGTGCCGGGCGGTTCCGTGGCATATATGTACGGAGAGACGCCGCCATTCGTCGCCAGTTGCGCAGAAACCGCGGCCCCCGTGACCAAATTGACGGTGGGCGTCGCCAGCGACAGCGAAGGGTTTTGAACCGAGCCATTATAGCTTTTGCTGGTGAAAGCCCCAGCCGAATCTTCCGCGCGCACGCTGAACGAGAAAATGCCGCGATGGGTGGGTGTTCCTGTGAGAACGCCCGTTGGAGACAGGTTCAAACCGATCGGCAACGTGCCGCCATCGACTGCGAATATATAAGGACCAGTTCCGCCGGTTGCCGTCAAAGTCTGATTTACCGACGCTCCTGCGACCAAAGTGGGCAAAGAAACAGGCGACACGACAATCGACGATGTCGGCGGAGAAATCGTGATGTTGAAGGTTAGCCTGCGGGCTTGCTCATCCTCGAGATAGAATGAGTCGCTCGTCGCCGAATTGCCATTATGGACATAGGTGACCGTTTGCGTTCCGGGGCCGGATTGCGGGCTCAGCGTGATCGATCCGTTGGCCGTTACACTCGGAAAAGGTCCACCCATTCCGAAGTTGAACGCACCGTCGCAATTCGAAACATCGATCGTGAACGACCCGCCATTGGCGACCGTCGGGGTTTGCGTCGGGCATAACGGCGACACCACCTGCGCGCTGACAGGAACGGATAGCGCCGCGCCGAACACGACCAGCACCGCAATCGCCATCCACCGCGCCATCGCCAAGCGCAAAACCGACAACTTCATGATATCCCGTTCCCCGCGCAGCCCGCCAAATGGCAAAGGCGCCCGCGGCGAACCGTAGGAGCGGGATTGCTGCTCCACTAGAAAGAGAAACGTGCTAGTTCATATAAGATAAGGCGCCCAAATGCGTAGAATCTATCGCTTTCGACGCTTGGGAAAACCGGACCTGACCCCGCCCCGACGGCCGCTGCCTTCCCCCGCCACGGCCGGTGCTTTCCTCGAGAGAATTTTCGCGATGAGCATCACTCAGACCGACGCCGACATCGCCATCGCCGCCGCCCGCAAGGCGGCCGACGCAATCGGAGGGCCAGAATATATGACCGCAAAAAACGAGGCCGGGACAACCAAAGTCGCCCCGGCCCCTGCTGCAAGAACCGCTTCTGATTGGGTCGCGTATCAGAAGGCGATGCGGGCAGTCACGCGTGCGCCATGGGTGTTGCGATCCGATGCCAGGGTGCCGCTATAGGCGGCACCAAGACGAACCGCACCCGTGGTAAATTCGAAACCGGCTTCGACTTCGGCAGAATTTTTCGGCAGCGCCGTACCCAGCAGACCGAACCCGGTCGTTCCGGAGACGAAGCGCGAAGCAATCACTGCGCTGCGATCATCGAAGGCACGGTTCCAAGCCGCCGAAGCGTAAGGCTGGAAGCCGGGTTTGCCGAGGTTGAACTGCACCCGGCCACCCAGGCTGAGGAAGGTCGCTTTCTGATTGGCCTTGCCGAGCGCCAGCGCCGCGGTGCCGCCCGTTTCGGTAAAGGCATCGCTGCCGGTATCGACATGCGCCAAGCGGGCGAACGGCGTGACCGCGGCATTGCCGGTCATGATCGCATAGCCGAGCTCACCAAAGATTTGCAGCGTATCGGCATCGCGATTCGAGGTCAGCGTCTGCGCCAGCGGCGCCACAGTGATGGCACGCGACGTGTCGATGTCGTGCCAGGCGTAGCTGATCCCAACGGAACCGCGCAGACCGGTTTCGGCCCCATAGGTCGCGTGCGCCGCAAGATATTTGCTGTCGACTTCAGCGCGGTCGCTGCGGCCGTCCAAGTGGAAGTCGGAACTGCCGATACCCGCCGACAGGGCCGCGGCGAAGCCGTTGCCGCCGATGCCGACGCCAGCGACCAGACCCTTGTGATCGGTGTTCATCGCCGCGCTGCCGCGGTTGGCGTCAAAGTCGCCCCAGCCGCCAAAGGCCGCGCCCCAGACAAAGGCGCCGCCGTCCTGCGGTGCCTGCATCCCCATCAACGCATTGCGCAGATGGCGGCTGTCGTCGGTCAGACCGCTGATCGAGCTGGCGAGGATTTCGCCCGACAGATCGGTAAAGCTGGCCTGCGCCGTGGCGGCGTTTTGCACCAGCACCGCTTCGAACAGCGGATTGTTGACGCCGAGCGCCTGGACCGCGCCCGCGACACCGACCTGATTGACGCCAATCGCGACATCGGCAAAATCAATGTCGTTGCGGTACAGCGACAGCGTGACCGCATTGGCGCTGTAGCGGAGCAACGGATTGAGGAAGGCGAGGTCGGTGGTCACCGATCCGAAGGTGCCGGTGACGCCGGTCGCACCGGTCAGGATCACATAATCGGTGCGCGGGTTGTAATTGCCATTCTCGGCCAGAACCGCGATGCGAGCGGTGTTGGCGATCGTCACCGCGCCGGTGGCATCAATGCGGTCGGCAGCGCCAGCCGCATTAACTTCGACTTCGTAGATGGCGCCCGCCGTGAAGGCGAGATCGCCGTTCACGGTCAGCTGCCCGATCGAGTTGCCGGGTGCGATCACCCCGCCGCCGCCGACGGTCGTCGAACCGACGCTGCCATTGCCGCCCAGCGTGCCGCCTTCATTGACGGTCACCGGCGAAGCGATCGAACCGTTGACAGCGAGCGTGCCGCCATTGACCGACGTTGGGCCGGTATAGCTGCTGTCGCCGGTCAGGTTGAGCGTACCGTCACCTTCCTTGACCAGGCTGCCGTCGCCCGTGATGTCGCCGCCGAACGCGCTGTCGCCTTCCTGATTGACGGTCAGCTCGCTGTCGCCGATGACAACCGTCGATCCCTCGTCGCCTTCAAGGCCTGCGATCGTCTGGTCGTTGCCCGTGATATCGAGCGTACCGCCTTCGCCGAGATCGAATTCGGTTTCGGGGTCGATTGTGCCACCGATGCGGACCGCACCGCCGAAGATGTTGGTCACGCCCTGGAAGGCATAGTCGCCCATGAAGGTCAGCGTGCCGTCGCCCCGCTTGTCGAGAATGCCACTGCCCGAGAAGCCGCCGAGGAAATCATAATTGTCCGAGCGGTTGAACACAAAGCGGCCATCGTTGACGATGTTGCCCGCAAAACTGCCCTCGGTACCACCGGCGCCAAGCTCGAAGAAGCCATCGCCCTCGGTCCGCACGTCACCCTGAAGCAATCCGGTGAGTTTCAGGCCACCATTCGAGATGATCGTTCCGCCGCTATGCGCGATGTTGGCGGTATCGACGGTGAACACCGCGTCGCCGATCAATTGCAGACGGCCCGTTCCTTCAATCGTCAGGTCATCGAGGTCGGACACAACTTCGTCGGTGCCGAAGTTCAGAACGAGCAGGCCGTTGGTCCGCACCACCGACGTTTCGATCGGCGAGGTACCGCCGGCTTCGCCCAGATCGACCTCATTGACTTGCAGCGCGCTGCCTTCGGCGATCGTAACACTGTCAAAGGCGCCGACGATCCCCGACGTCGACCAATAGCCCGCCGCCACATCAAGGGTTTCAAAACCACTAGCGGCGGTGAGCTGCTGGGCCTCGGTGAGTTCGAGAACGTCGCCGTCGAGCGTCAGGGTGTCGAAACCATTGCCCGCATCAATCGTGCCGTTGACGACGCTGCCGGTTTGCAGTGTGACTCTGTCATCGAATTCGCGCAGCAGCACCGCGATACCGTTGGCGCCCGAAATCGTCCCCGAATTGATCAGCGTCGTCTGCCCGGCAGAGAAGATGCCGCCACCGGTCGTCGCAGCGATGGTCCCGGCGTTGTTGACCGTAAGCGTGCCGGTGAGGTTGTTCGTGACCCCGACCTGGACGCCGGTGATCGATCCGCCGGCCGCATTCACGACGGTCGATGCGGCCGCGTTGATCAGGGCGCCGGTATTGCCGGAAATCGCGCCGCTGTTCTCAAGACTGGCCGTTGCGAGATTGCCCGCCAAGCCAATCCCGATCCCTTGCGTCGACGTGATCGTCCCGCTGTTGACGATCGAGCCCGTCGAACCCGGTACGACGTTGTTTCCCTGGATTAGCACGCCGCCGATCCCGCCAGCGACATCGCCAGCGTTGGTCACACTACCGCCGCCGCCAAGCGCGACTATGCCATAGCGCAGGCCTCCAATCGATCCGTCGGCCGTATTGGTAACCACCGCTTCATATGTGTTCGGCGCCTGACCGGTGTAGATATTCATCTGGATGCCGTCGGCGCTGAGGCCGACAAGGCCCGCGATCGTGCCGCTATTTGTGATGGTGCCGCCGCCAAAGAGCCGAATGCCGTCATTGCTGTCGCCGGTGATCGTGCCGCTGTTGACAATGTCCGTACCAAAGGTCTGCGAGACGTTCTGGTTCGCGTCGGGAACAAACCCCGCGAACGTGCTGATCCCTGCGCCTGCGCCTGAAATCGTGCCGCTGTTGGTGATGCTCGAATTTGGTTGCGCGAACGAAATGCCGGCATCGATGCGCGCGGGTGACGCGTCGCTGGTGCCGTTACCGCGGATCGTACCGCTGTTGTCGACGACGAGCCGCTGCGCGCCGTCACCGACCACGCCGCTCTGCCCACCCGTTATGGAGCCGACATTGATCAGGTCGAGCTTGCCGCCTGCATTGGCGATGACACCGGCGGTTACCCCCGTTATCACGCCGTCCTCGCGGTTGGTCACGGTGACGTCAGCCAGCGAGCCATGCAAAACCCCGACCGATTGCTGGCTGGCAATCGTGCCGCTGTTGTCCAGCGTCGCGGTCGACATATCGCTGCCAAAGCCGAGGCCATAGCCGTTACCGTTTTGACCAAGCGACTGCTGCGGGCCGGTACCGGTGATCGTGCCGGTGTTGACGACGCTGGCGGTCAGGCCGCTGCGGTCTTCGCCGGGGTCGGTGTTGATCGCGGTCCCCTGAATGAAAACGCCGCCGACCACGCCTGTGATCTCGCCAGCGTTGTCGAGGTCGCCGCCACCCGAAAGGATGATGCCGAAACGCGTGCCGCTGATTTCGCCGCCATCAGCATTCGTGACCGATGCGCCATAATCCTCGTTGGCTTGCGCGGTGTAGGCAAACATCGAAATACCGTCGGTGAAATCGCCCGCGAGACCGCGGATTTCGCCACTGTTGGTGACGCTGCCGCCGCCGATCAGGCGAACGCCGTCATCATTTTCGCCGATGATCGTGCCGCTGTTGACCACTTGGGTATCGATGGCCAGCCCCTCGGCCTGCCCGGTCGCAGCGTTGAAATAGCTCGCCGTGGTGATGCCCAGACGATTGCCCGAAATGGTCCCGCTGTTCGTGACCGAACTGCCGCTGTCGGTGATCGTCACCCCGGCGTCGGGCGCAGCGTTGATGCCCTGGTTCGTGCCATTGCCGCGGATCGTCCCGGCGTTGGTCAGCGTGAGCGACCCGAGGACGGTTTCAATCCCCGAGGCCGCGCCCGTGATCGTGCCACCCTCGGCATTGGCGATGACGATGGTGCCGGCGCTGATCGTATTGACGTAGATGCCATCGCTGGTCCCGCCAATGATTTCGCCGCTGTTGGTGACGTTGAATTCGGTCAGACGGCCAAAGCCCGTGATGCCTTCGCCCACGTTGCCCGCGATATAGCCGCTGTTGGTGACCGTTCCGGTGCGGTCCGCCTCGGCGAGCCCGTTCTGGATGAGAACCCCGAATTGCAAGGCGGAAATGTCGCCGGCATTTTCAAGCGTTCCTCCGGAGGATAGAACAACGCCTGCACGCTGGCCGTCGATTTCACCGCCGAGCAAATTGATGACGGTCGCCGAGAATGTCGCGAGATCCTGTCCGGCAGACGCAAAGATCGAAACGCCGTCGGTGCCATTCTGCGTGGGCGTGACGCCATGGATGAAGCCGCTATTGGTGACCGTTCCGCCGCCGGCGAGGCGGACCGCGTCGTTGTTCACGCCGATGATCGTGCCGCTGTTCGTCACCACCGTGTTGATCGCGCGGTCGACCATAACCCCGGGGCTGACCTGGAAGGGATTGGTGGCAATTCCGAACGTATTGCCCTGGATCGTGCCGCTGTTATCGATCACCGCATTGGCGGTGGTGATATTGATGCCCAACTGATTGTTGCTGCGGATCAGGCCAGCGTTTTGGACGTTCAGCGTACCGGCATTCGACGCGATGCCTGCGGCGTTGCCCAGGATCCGGCCGTCAACGGCATTGTTGACGATCAGTTCGCCGCTGTTCAGACCGATAATCGCGGTTTGGTTGCCGGAAATCAGGCCGCTGTTGTTGATGATCGCCGTTTCGAGCGATTGATTGGCGAGCAGGCCCAGAAAGCCGCCGATCGTGCCGCTGTTATTGACCGTTGCCGTCCGGTCGGGCTGGTTCGCATTGGCGGTCAGGATGACGCCAAAGGGCGAGACATTCGGCGTCGCCGGATTGAACGTCCCGGTGCTGCGGATCGTGCCCGCATTGTCAATGGTGCCGCCGCCCGACAACAACACGCCGAACAGCTGCCCTTCGATCAGGCCCGATCCCGTGTTGGTGACCGACCCGATGCCGGTGACGCCCTGGGCAACCGCCTCGGGGAATTCGCCGATGACCACACCCGTCGCCTGAACGCCAGCGCCGCCGACAGCCTGAATGGTTCCGCTATTGACGACATCGCCGCCACCGATCAGCGCGACGCCGCTCCCGGCTTCGCCACGAATCAGGCCGGAGTTGGTGACCGTCGTATTGGCGGCCAGCGCCTCGGGGGACAAGTTGTTGCCCTCTTCGTCTTCGCTGAAGAAATAGGAGGTCGTCACGCCATTGGCGGCGCCGGTGATCTGACCGCTGTTGGTGACGGTCGAGCCCGGCTGGGAGATGACAACGCCGCCACTGGGCCGGTTATCGATGCTGCCGAAGGTCGTGCCATTGCCGCGAATGGTCCCGGCATTGTCGATAACGACCGGGCCGTTGTCCGCATAAATACCAATGTCGCTACCGGTAACCGTTTCGCCCGCAGCGACATCAATCTCGAGCGTCTCGGGGGTATCGTTATGGATACCGAACACCTGCTGCGCATTTGCCGGTGATGCCAGATTGGCGATCGACAGGCCGACGATGGCGCTGGTGGCCAACAAACGAGATTTCGACAGACGCGACATAAATGCACTCCCCAAGGCGTTGCAGGTACAGCGAGACATCCGCTGAAGGGCACCAAAGCCCCGCAGCGTTCTCGCTTGTTCCAAAATTTGCGACCCCCCGCCGAATGGCCAATCGACACCTTCGGCTTTGTGCCCGCTGCCTAGGTGGTGGCCCCCGCAAGCGTCTACCCAATGTTATTTAGGGTCAATTTGCGACGAACCGTTATCACGACGCTTGCGCGCGGCGGTGCCACCCCGTTACGACAAGCGGATCGCCGGGGGGCGGATGGACGGCGAACGGCGGGTGAAGGGGTAGTGCCCCGCCAGCCGGGCGCCGGTATGTGCGAAGTCCCTCATCGGATGACGAGGGCCGCTGATGAGATTATTGCTAGCGTTGCTGACTCTCACGCTGATGGCGGTGTTCGAGCCGCAGGTCGCGGTTGCGGCCGAGCTTCCTGTTCTGGAGCTGCATGCCGGCGAAGATGCGGCGGCGGTGGCGCCCTTTGTCCGGTTCACAACCCAGTCGGGCGACACAGAAACGCCCGAGTTGGGACCACTCCTGCGTCAGCCACTGGAGCGGATTCTAGGGTCGACCATCCATTTTGGTCCGCCGGGGACGAAGACCGTGGCCCTGCTGAAATTGCGTAATAACGGTGCCGCGCAGGGAAGCTGGATCCTCACAACGGGCCGCGGCTCGCTCAAGCATTTTCGGCTGTTCGAAGCCGAGAATGATCGGCTCAAGCTGCTCGTCGATGGCACCAACCCGCGCGATGCCCAGCAGAATCTGGGAACCTATCAGGCATTCAGCGCCGAGCTGGTGCTCGATCCTGCGCAGGAAAAGCTGATCCTGATCGAGTTTCTGTCCGAAAATTCGACCTACATGCCGCTCAAGATCGAAACCTACGGCTCCTTCTTCAAGGACCGGCGCGCGAATATCTCGATGGTATCGGCCGTCGTGGTCGGCGCGCTGACGCTGCTGCTGCTCAACTTCCTTTTCTTTTCGATCACCGGCTTCAAAGAGTTTCTGTGGCTGGCGGTCGCCGAGCTGTTCTTTGCGCTGAACACGATTCACTCGGAAGGTTATATCACCATCTTTTTCCTCTACGATAAACCGCTCACCGGCGTCGCGGTCGAGGATTTTATCAAATGCGGCTTTGCCGCCGCGATGGCGCAGTTTGGTCGGAGTTTCGTCAACACATCATCGCTGTTTCCGCGCCGCGACGTTGCGCTGCGCGTGCTGATTGCGTCGGCGCTCATCATCATGACGCTGCAACCGGGGCTGTCCTTTTACCCGCCCGAGTTTCGCTTTTTCCTGCACTTGTTGAGCTGGATCGTCGCGGTGGCGGTGGCGTTGTTCCTGCCCTTTGTTGGCTATGCGGCGATGAAGCAGCTTGGCTTTCAGTTGTGGCCGCTTTTCGTCGGCTGGGCCAGTCTGGCGCTGTTCATCGTCTATTCCGCGATCGCCTCGATGGGCGTCTTCACCTGGCTGCCGGTCAACTGGCATCTGGCCGGACCGATCGGCTTGTTCGAATCGGTGATGGTCACGCTTGCGCTCGGCCTGAACCTCAAGAAGATCCAGCATGACAAGCTCGCGGCCGACGCCAATTATGCGCGCTCACTCGCCGAGGAGCTGGCGACGAGCGAACGTGCCAAGCGTTTGGCCGAAGAGAAGGCCTTCGCGCTGGAAACGGTCAACAGCCAGAATGCCCTGCTCCACGCATCAGGCCATGACAGCCGACAGGTGATCCTGGCGCTAAACAGCGCGGTCGCGGTGTTGAAGCGCGACGATCGACCGGATGCCGATGGAGCCCTCGTCGACATGCTGCAAAGCTCCGCCGATTATCTGAGCGAGATCATCTCCACGACGATTTCGGGCGCAAATATCGCGGCGAGTGCATCCGATTTCGTGGCGCTCAGCAGTTTTCGCGCACAAGCGCTCCTCGAACCGCTGTCGATGATGTTCAAGACGCTGTTTGCAAACAAGCATCTGACGCTCGACGTCGCGGTCGAGGGTGCGGTCACGCTTATCTCCGACAAACCGCTGCTGATGCGCGCGCTTGCCAATCTGCTCAGCAACAGCTGCAACTATACCGACGTTGGCGGCGCCACGATCAGCGTCACGATGGAAGGCGCGCGCGCGGTCATCATGATTTGCGACAGCGGCAAAGGCATGCCGCCCGAGGTTGCCGCTGCCCTGAACACAGGCAGCGAGACGCGGATCCGTGCTGACGACGAAGGCTCGGGAACCGGTTCGGGGTTCGGATCGGCGAAGCGCATCATCGAATCGTTGCGCGGCTCGCTCGAAATCATTTCCTCAAACCCGTCCGGCACCGAAATCCGTATTGTCCTTCCTGTCGCGGCAGAGACGATTGTTCCCATATCGTCTGAAGACCTAGCGGTGGCGCTGCACGGGTGGCAGATCCTCGATTTCGATCAGCGCGAGGCCTTCAAAGACGGGCTCCGCGCGACAGGCCCAGCAAAGGATCGGGTTATCGCGCTCACCTATGACGATACAACGGTGACGCGCGGCCGTCTCAGCAGCCTGGCCGCGATGGTGGTGATCAAGCCCGCGTGCCGCGAGCTGCTACAGCACCCCCTGCTTTCAGTGCCTTCACAGCAAATTTAGCTCGTTCGCCCGTTCGACGATCTTGCGATTGTGCGGGACGTCGAGTTTGCGGCGGAGTTCAGCGATGTGAAAAGAGACGGTAGGCGGCGCGATCGCCAGCCGATAGGCGATTTCCTTGTTGGTCTCGCCCTGCGCCAGATAATGCAGGATCGCCATCTGCCGGGACGACAACGCGACGGGTGGTTGATCAAATTTGCCCAAGGCCTCGCTGATATGCGGCGAGACATAAATTTCCCCCGCCAGCGCCGCATCGCACGCCGCAACAATATGCTCGAGCGGATCGCCCTTGCTGACCACCGCGCGCGCGCCAAGCTTCAGCGCCGAGTGAATTTCCGCAAGATTGGTTTCGCCGGTCAGGACGATCACCGTCATGTCCCGGGAACCGACGATCTCGGCCAGCACATTGACCCCGCGCACGTCGGGGAGGTTGAGGTCGAGGATGACGAGATCGACCGGTTGCGACTGAACAAAGGCATTCACGGTCGCGCCGCGATCCAGCGTGCCGACAACGGCGTAGCGGTCCAAAGACGCGAACAGGTACCGCAGCCCGCTCTGGGTGATACGGTGATCGTCAACGATCAGAATATTATGCTTCGTCGTCATCTTGGCTCACCCCGCCCCCAGCCCATCTTGTCCCCACATTTCCCCTCGCGCCGCAACCCGAATTAATATGGGGCGATTTTATGCCCTGCGGCGACGCCGGAACGCCGTGTTACCGCCCCGAATATCGCCATCACCTAGTCCCGGAAGGGGAGGAGGCCACCAAGGTCTAAACCGTGTAGGCTGCCCCGTCGCTTTCAGCGTCCTGCGCTGCGTGTCGACGCCGCCATACAAATTCCTTCCAATCCGTAACCGGCGCGGAGAATGTTCGGAGCTCAATTTGGGTAAGGGGGGTCATTCAATTTTGGCGTCGGCAACGATCCCACTCGATCGCCCCACTTGCGAAGAGATCGAATGAAATCCACTCGGACGCCGAAAGACAGTGCCAAGTCAAAAATGGCAGATTTCTGCCATTTTTCAAGGGTGCTTGGATGTCATGAGAAGAACAAATGGTGCCCAGAAGAGGAAACTAAGAATACTCCTATGACTTTGATAAGAAAATTCAAACTATTAGGAAAATATAAGATGACCCCAGCGGTGACATCCA
>JAESFK010000210.1_pt1 | contig 39449 bp, 26 predicted proteins | sample 9269391 | NCBI WGS metagenome assembly JAESFK01 (sample SAMN14506231, study PRJNA617097) | algae metagenome | isolation source: Drouetiella hepatica UHER 2000/2452 and co-occurring heterotrophs from... | place: Slovakia: Slovak Paradise National Park, Hrabusice, Kosice Region | collected 2000-01-01
TAACGCCCTCCGGCGTGGCGGCGCGGTCGAGCAGGCCCGTCACGTCGGCGACGAAGCCGCCCGCAGCCGGCTTCAGCAGAGGCTTCACGAGCGACCAGCCGCCCACGCGATAGAGGCGATGGGCAACCGCAAGGACCACGGCATCGGCGCGCTTCAGCTCGTCGAGCGGCGTCAGCCCGAGATCATATTCCTCGCGCAGCAGGCCGCTGTCGGCCATCGGGTCATGAAGCTGGACCGCAATACCGAAATCCTCAAGTTCGCGCACGATGTCGACCACACGCGTATTTCGGATGTCGGGGACGTTCTCCTTGAACGTGACGCCCAGCACCGTGACGACCGGACGGCCGTTGCCGGCATGCCGCATGACGCTGCGCACCACCCGGTTGGCCACGTGCACGCCCATGCTGTCGTTGACCCGGCGGCCAGAGTGGATGACGTGGGGGTGATAGCCGACTTCCTCGGCCTTGTGGGCGATGTAGAAGGGATCGACCCCGATACAGTGGCCGCCCACCAGACCTGGCTTGAAGGGGAGGAAGTTCCACTTTGTGCCGGCAGCGTCCAGCACGTCGCGCGTGTCGATCCCGAGCCGATCGGAGATCAGTGCCACCTCGTTGATCAGCGCGATATTGACGTCGCGCTGGGTGTTCTCGAGGACCTTGGCAAACTCGGCGACCTTGATCGATTCGGCGCGGTGGGTGCCGGCCGTCACGACGGCCCGATAGGTCGCATCGACGATGTCCAGCGTCTCGGGTGTGTCGGCCGACACGATCTTCAGGATATTGTCGAAGCGGCGCTCCTTGTCGCCGGGATTGATGCGCTCCGGCGAGTAGCCGACGTTGAAATCGGACTTCCATTTGAGTCCGGAGGCCTTTTCCAACACCGGAATGCAGATGTCTTCGGTGACACCCGGATAGACGGTCGACTCGTAGACCACAATGTCGCCGCGCTTGAGCGTCCGGCCGATGGTCTCGGAGGCGCCTTTCAAGGGGGCGAGGTCGGGCTGCTTGCTGGCGTCGATCGGTGTCGGCACGGTCACGATGTGGAAATCGGCGGCGGCAAGATCCTGAGGATCCGAGGAGTAGCGCAGACCGGGCGCCTGGAGCAGGTCCGGCTCGACCTCGCCCGTACGGTCATGGCCGCGAGAGAGTTCGGCGATGCGGCGGCTGTTTATGTCGAAGCCCAGTACCTGGTAGCCGGCACGGCCGAAACCGACGGCCACGGGCAGGCCGACATAGCCCAGCCCGATGACGGAAATATGCCGTTTCATTCGATCCATTTCTGACAGCTCATGCTGGCGCTGGCATCCCCTTTTAGCGGTCTTTCCCTGCCGGCGGCTCGTCTTGGGAAAGTCGCCCGAGTTGGCCGATCATGCCCATGACATAGAGGCCGAGATTGGCGATGATCCAGGCGATACCGAGCATGTCACCATAGCCCAGGCTCGTTCCGGCGATGTCGAGCGGCACGGGTGGCTTCACATAGAACGCGACATTGAGTGCGAGGAAGAGGCAGCGCACTTCGGTCAGACCAAAGCCGGCGCTGGCGAGATGGAAGGTCCGGGAGACCTCGGCCCGCAGCAGGGACTGGGCGGTCATCATGAGGTAGGTCGCAAGCCCGATGGCAGCGATATCCAAGCGGACGAACCCCGAAAGGCCGAGGCCGACCGCGAACAGGAACTGGCTCAGCACGTCGATCGACTGGTCGAGGAAGAAACCGTAGCGGGGCCGTTCGATGCCACGCCGACGGGCAACGGCCCCGTCCAGGGAATCGCCGAACCAGTTCACGATCAAGGCGGCGTTCACCACCCAGAGCCACGCCGGATTGCTTGCCGACAGCAGGTAGGCGGCGAAGGCTGCGATGGCGGAGACAAAGCCGAGAGCGGTCAGCACGTCGGGCGACATCCAGCGTGGCAACCGGGGGGCGATCCATGCAATAAGCCACTGCTCCGGTATCGCCAGCCAGCCTTGGTTCGATCGTGCGAGGGGATTGTTGCGGTCGGCCGGCATGCGACGCAGAGACTAGCCTATCTCATGCCGCCTCGTATTGTGGCAGGGCTTGTTTTTGTCTTCTTTCATACCGCAGGGTGCCTGGGCCCGCCGACTTGCCTACGAACTGGTCTATGCTTGGCCGGGAAGCCGGCATGCGACGACGTTCAACATCGGATTGGCTCCGGTGGATACCGCGATCCTTTCTGATCCGGCACTGGCCGGCAACGCCTTCCAGATACAGCTTTATTCCGAGCTTTTTTCCCTGGCGGGACTCGACGCCGAAGTGTGGCGGCGGAGTTCGGTGATCGAGGTCGCGGCAGGGTGCGGCGGCGGGTTGCTCTACCTGTCACGACGGCATCTCCCGCGCACCGCCGTCGGCGTAGACCTATCCGGCATCGCCGCCTGGCGAGGCCGGCGGCTCGGCATCGATCTCCGGCAAGGCGAGGCGACCCTTCTGCCGTTCGAGGATCGGCATTTCGATTGCCTGGTTTGCGTTGATGCCCTGAACTACTTCGTCGAAGCCGATTTCATGAGTGAGGCAATCCGGGTCCTGAAGCCCTCTGGACGAATTCTCCTGGCTGACTCATCGCCAACCTTTATCGAGGCGGAAGGGCGTTTTCAGCGCCTGGCTCGGCTAGGCGGCTTGGCGGTCGACTCGATCCGGGATGTCTCGGAAGGGGCCAGACGATCGCTCCGCGAGCGAAGCGCCCAGGTTACCCGTGCGGTCGCCTGGGTGCCGCCGTTCTTGCGCCGCCGCGTGGGCGAGATGGTGGCGGTCGAAGGCAGCGAGCGCTACCGACGATGGCAGGCCGGCGAGCAATGCTTGGCGATGGCTGTACTCCGCCAGCACGCTGTGGACGGCTGAACCACCCCAAGCCTCCCCCCCGGAAGAGGACGCGCGCGTAACGCGAGACGACGTGCATGCAGGAAATCCGCGCAGCCGGTCGTCGTGGCTAAGGACCTACGTGGAAGCGCGTGTTCTTCATGCCCCGTCGCCGGATCGACTCCGGCACGAGCAGGCTCAGTCGCGACAGCCAGAAGGGGACGAAGGGAAAGCCGATCATGGCCCTGTTGCGCTGCAGGCCGGTGAGAATCCGCGACGCTGCGTCGTCGGCCGAGATCTCGCCGGGGCGAGGCCCCAGATGGCGGTCGGCCATCGCGGTGGCGACGAAGCCGGGGCAGGCGACGACGACCCTGATTCCCTCCGCCGCGACGGCGTCCCGAAGTGCGAGGCCGTAGGACAGGAGACCCGCCTTGGACGCCGAGTAGGCGGGAGCGTCGGGCAACGGCACCAGCGAGGCAAGGGAGGCGACGAGGACGATGCTGCCGCGCCTGTTCCTCTGCATGCCGGGCAGCACCAGATGGACGACATCGAGCGTCGCCAAGAGATTGGTTTCCAGCACCCGGCGCGCGACACTGCCGCGCTCCACTGTCTCGTCCGCCGATCGCCCGTCCAGAATACCGGCATTTGCGATAAGGAGGTCGATGGCTGTCTCCCGCCCGACGTCCATCACGAAGGCCGAGAGCGCAATGGTGTCCGACGCGTCGAGGCTGGCGGTCCTGCAGGTCGCGCCTTTTGCCCGACAGGCGATCGCCACCGCTTCGAGGCGCTCGATATTGCGGCCCAGCAAGGCGAGCGTGCGTCCTGGTGCGGCGAGGGAGCGGGCGAGGGCCGCGCCGATGCCGCTGGACGCGCCGGTGATGACGATCGTCTTGAAATCCATTGCGCGGTCAGCGACCGGCAATGGTGCTGACGAACGAAGAGCCGCCTCGAACCTTGGTCAATTCCTCGGCCACGGCGTCGATCACGGCGTCGATTTGCTCAGGCGTATGTTCCGACGTGACGAAGAACCGGAGCCGCGCCTGGTTCTCGGCAACGCCGGGGAACACCGCGGGCACGACGTTGAATCCCCGTTCCAGCAAGCGCTCGGACAGCATCACCGTCTGCGGTGAGTTTCCGACGATGACCGGGACGACCGACGCGCCGATGCTCAGGCCCGTGTCGAGGCCGCGCGCCTTGGCCTTCTCAAGCAGGGCCAGCCCATTGCGACGGAGCGCCGCCGCCCGCCACGGCTCGCGCATCATCACGCCGATTGCTGCCGTTGCCGCCGCTGCCACCGGCGGCGAAAGGCCGACGCTGAAGACGAAACCCGGCGACGTGTACTTGAGCAGTTCGACGAGGGCGCGGCTTCCCGCGATATAGCCACCCGCTGCCGCCAGCGTCTTGCTGAGCGTGCCCATCCAGATATCGACCTCCGCCGGATCGATGCCCTGTTCCTCGGCGACACCACGACCGGTATTGCCGAGCGCGCCGGTCGCGTGCGCCTCGTCGACCATGAGCCAGGCATTGTAGCGACGCTTGAGCTTGATCAGGCCGGAAAGGTTCGGGACGTCGCCGTCCATGCCATAGAGGCCTTCGACCACGATCAGGGCCCGGCGATAGCGCGCCCGGTTGAGCCGCAACGCGCGTTCGAAGGCGTCGAGGTCATTATGAGGACAGAGGATACGCTTGGCACCCGACAGCTTGGCGCCCTCGACGATGCTGTTGTGGATGACGGCATCCGCCACGATGAGGTCTTCCGGCCCAAGCAACTCTCCGATCACCGACACGTTCGTCCCATGGCCGCTGACGAAGGCGATGGCGTCTTCGGTGCCGCTCAGGCGCGCAAGCGCCGCCTCGAGATCGCGATGGATCTGCCTTTCACCGGCCGATAGTCGGCTGGCCGACACCGATGTGCCGAACCGGTCGATTGCGTCCTTTGCCGCCGCTGCGACGTCCGGATGCCCGTTCAGGCCGAGGTAGTCGTATGACGAGAAATTGGCGACCGTGCGCCCGTCGATCGAAGTCGTGTTGCCGGCTCGTCCATCGTGCAGACGATAGAAAGGGTTGCCGATACTGGTGATATCGCCCACCGCCTTCCAGATCTTCAGGATCTCGTATTCGGGAAGCGTCGTGAAATCGAAGTCCCGTCGTCCGCCCGTCGCGGACCCGGAGCCCGGCCGAGCCTGCGGAGCGGCGGAGGGACCGAGTGCCTGCCGTACCCGATCGACCGTCTCCTGAGCGGCGTTCGATCGCGGCTGGCTCATAACGGTCCGTCGATCTGCCTGACGCGCTGCATCACGGCGTCGATGGCGGCGCGCTGCTCCGAGGCATCCGCTTTTGCCGCCTGTTCGGCAAAGTGACTCGAAGACAGGGTCGCCAGCGTGCTGGGTACTGCCTCGGGCGTCGCCTCGCCGGTCACGAGCGGCGTGATGCGGCGCGCCACGTCGGCTGGCGTGATGCCGCTCGCCAACGACATCATCGGCAACTCGATCTGGAGCGAAGCCTCCACGGTCGTGCGCAACTCGAGCATCATCAGCGAATCCATGCCGATTTCGGCCAGCGGCCGATGGCGGTCCACTTCCTTGGGAGGCAGGCGGAGAACGCGTGCGATTTCCTCCACCACGATGTCGAGCAGGGCCTCGGTCGCTTCTTCCGGCGGCATGGCGCGCAACCGCTCGAGAGTGATGGCTGCCTGGCCGGCCTGGCGCGACACGGCGCCGGTATCGACGGCGTTGAAAGTCGGGGCCCGCACCGCCGCGAGTTCCCGCTTGGCCATGGCCCAGTCGACCCTGGCGATCGCACAGACGTCGCCAAGCTGGTTTCCCTGAGCATCGAAAGCCCAGTCCAGTCCGTCCAGCGCCATGCGGGAGGGCATGAGTGTCGAGCCAAAACGCCGCTTCAGACCCGCGTTGGCCTCGATATGCCGCGCGAGATAGCCGGCATCCTCGATCGCTCCCCAGGCAACGGCGAGAGCAGGCAGCCCCTTCGCGCGCAGGCGCCGGGCGACGCCTTCGACATAGGCGTTGGCCGCAACGTAGTTGAACTGCCCCGGATTGCCGAACAACGTCGTGGCGGACGAGAAAAGCAGCAGGTAGTCGAGCGCCAGACTCTCGGCTATCTGCTCTAGGTGCAAGGCGCCGCTGGCCTTGGGCCGCAGGACCGTTTCGATCGACTCGCGGTCGGTTCCCTGGATCAACCTGTCATCGAGGACCATGGCGGCATGGACGATTCCCTTGATCGGGCGATGTCGAGCGAGCTGGGAGACGAGGCGATCGAGAGCGTCAGCATCCGTTACGTCAACGGCCGCTATTTCTATGGTCACGCCTTTCTCGCGCAACGCATCGACTTTGATGGCAACGGAGTCGGATAGATGGCCGGAGCGGCTGACCAGCGCGATGTGACGGGCATTCCGGTTGGTCAGCCATTCGGCCGCCGCGAAGCCGAAGCCGCTTGTGCCGCCGATAACGACGTGCCAGCCGTCGGCACCGACGGGAAAGGTGTTGGCAGGCGCCTCCGAGACGCTGGCCTGGCGGGCCGGCGTCACGACGATCTTCCCGATATGGCCGGCGCGCTGCATCAACCGGAACGCCTCGGCTATATGCGCGCCATCGAAGACGCGATGCGGAAGCGGCGAGAATTCGCCCTCGACAAACAGGCCCATGACATCGGCAAACAATTGCCCCGTCAGCGTCTTGTGGGCGCCGATGAGCTGATCGACGTCGACGCCGAAGTAGCTCAGATTCCGGCGCAACGGCCGCAACCCGAGATGGGTGTTGGCGTAGAAATCGCGCTTGCCCAGTTCGACGAACCGACCGAATGGCTTGAGGCAATCCATCGAACGGACCATCGCCTCGCCGGCCAGTGAGTTGAGGACGACGTCGACGCCCTTACCATCCGTGAAACTCATCACATCCTCGGCGAAGGCGAGTGTGCGAGAGTTGCAGACGAAGTCGGCGCCCAGGGTGCGCAGCAGGGCGCGCTTTTCCCCGCTGCCGGCCGTCGCAATTACGGTCGCGCCGCGATGCCTGGCGATCTGCATGGCGGCGAGGCCGACCGCGCCGGCACCACCATGGATCAGGACGGTTTCGCCGGCCTCGAGGCGGGCAAGGTGCACGAGGGCGTAGTAAGCGGTGAGGAATGCGACGGGCAGGGTCGTTGCACCCTCGAACGACAGCTGGCTCGGTAGCTTGCTCACCGCGAAAGTCTTCGCCACGAGATGGCTGGCGAAGGCGCCAGATGCGAAGGCGAGGACGCGGTCGCCGACCACCAGGCCTTCGACGTCGGGCCCCGTGCGGACCACCGTGCCCGCGCACTCCATTCCAAGACCGGGCCCCGCAAAGCCGTCTTCGAGGGCCTCTTCCGGCAGAAGCCGCAAGTTCCACATGACGTCGCGGAAGTTGAGGCCGGTGGTTGCGACCTCGATTTCGACCTCACCGGCCTCCGGCGCCCGGCGCGGTTCCGGAATCCAGCCGAGCGCGCCCCGGCCGGAGCCCTGACGCGTCACGAGGCGCAGGGCCATATCGCTGGCGACGGGCTGGGGCGGGCGAGGAGCGGCGATGCCCCGCTCAATTCGGAAGACGATGCGGCTGTCGCCCACAAAGAACATTTCGCGTTCCTCGTCAGGAGCGAGCATTTCTTCGGCGGCCCGTTTGACCGCGCTGAGGCGCGGTTGGCCCGCCAAGCCGATGCAGCGAATGTGCAGACCCGGATATTCGTTGCGCGCCACCCGCGTCGCGGCGATTAACGCGCACCAGAGCGGCCGCTCAAGGGGTGCCAATTCATCCGCCTGGCCGAAATCGACGACGATCCAGAGGCGGGCTGGCGTGTCTGCCAGCCGGCGGCATTGGTCGGCGATCGCATCGAGATGATCGGTGAGAGCCTCTACCGGGTCGACCGAGCTGTCGTCCGTCGAGATCGACAGCACGTGATCTGTCGTCGCGACCTGATCGAGCCGCGCGGCGTCGGCGCCGCGAATGCCGACGAAGGCCCGGAGATCGCCTGCCGCCGCGCCCTGCCAGGAGAAGACGGCGGGTTCGGTCCCCGGCGCGATATTGCGATCGATACTGTCACCGGCCAGACCATGGACGACCACGCCGACACGAGCGTCGCCGAAGGCGGGAGATACCGAAATTCCGCCGAAGCCCGCCGTTTCGAGCTCGTCGATCCATTCCTGGTCCGTCAGCAATGCGCCGACCGGGAACTCGGCATTCGCCGAGCGCGCCCACCAGCGCCGCCGGCTGCCGCGAACGATGTCCCAGAACGCGCTGGGGGCCAGTTCCCCCGCGATCAGCGGCGCATCGGGACGCAGCAACCTTGTAATGATAGCGATTCCGTCGTCGCTGCCGGCGGCGACCTCGCTCAGCGCATCGATGGCGAAGGCGAGATCCAGCGAAGCGGGACGCAGGGTGTCCAGCTGTGACCAGGTGAGGCATCGCACGAGCGGCGCTCCGTCGCCGATGGCCGCCCGCGCCTGTTCGAGACGGTCGTCGTCCAGGTCGGTCAGGATGATCTCGACGTTGGCGAAGCGCAGGCCGAGATCGACGGCCGTGGCAAAATGATCGGCGCCTACCATCAACAGCCGCAACAGGCGGCCGCTCTCGTGACGCGACAGCGAGGCCTGGACGTCGCGCACGACGGCATCGCGCAGCCAGCCGATCTGATTGGAGGCCACACCCAGATTGCGCCAGTGCGGCGAACCAAGCTCGCTTACGGCAGTCGGGTCTCCGTTGCTCAGGCGACCGATGATGCTCTCGATATGCGAGACGCTGGCTGCTTCCGCGCCCATCATCGGGTGGCGAAGCAGTAACGTGCTGACGATGGAGTCGATCTCGGGAAGGTCGCACGTGGGAGCCAACACGCGAGTGCCATCGACATCCACGGCGAGTTTCTTCGCCTCGAGGTGCCAAAGCAGCGCAGTTCGGAGGAACGAGGCCCATGATGCGCCATCGTCAGCGCCGGACGGCTCCTGATGGTTCTGCGACTCGCCGGGCGGGCGGCTCCTGAAAGCAGACCAGATTGCGCGCAGCGTTCCGGCCTCCAGCAGGAGCAGCGCTTCGGAGAAGGCGGCCGCGCTGCCTGCGGGCCGTTCCACGGCAACATGCCGCGCAGCGAGGGTCGACGGCTCGCCGGCGCATTCGAGATGCCAGGCGGCGGTTCGGTAGGTGAGCGACTTGGGATCCGTGGCCAACTCGGCCGGCGCCTCGATCAGTCGGACACTCTGGGCCGTTGCCACGATTGTTCCGTTCTCGTCCCACAAATCGATATCGACAACCATCGAGCTCAATGATTGCCTGAGGGTGCGTGCGGTAACGCGTGTGGCGATTGTACCGGGCTGGAACACGCGAACGCAGCCGAAGCGGACAGGCAGCATGCGCTTCATGGGCATGTCCGCGACGCCTGCTTCTTCCGAAGCGAAGAGCGCATGGAACGCGGCATCCAAGGCCGTGATGTCGACGATGCGCGTCCCGTGGACCAGCGCGTCTGGCCGGTCGAGGGTGCCGATCGCGAACTTCGGCTCGGGAAAGACGACCTGTCGAATGCGCTGGAAAGCCGGACCGTAGCCGAACCCGAGGTCGCTCGCCCATGCGTAGACGCTGCTCTTGGGCACGATGACCGCATGGGCCGGCGTCGCCGGTAGAACGGTCGTCTTGCCGGCAATCGGCGAGCGGCCGATGATGCCTCGCGCGTTGAGAGTCCAGTCGGCGCCGGCGCCTCCGCCGCGCTGCCGCGACAGCAATTCGACCAGTCCCGTCTCGTGTGCCAGCCGGACCGATATCTCGAAAGAAATCTTGCCCTCGAAAATGAGCGGTCGAAGGATATCCAGGTCTCGTAGTTCCAAGGGTCCTTCCGGGAAGGTTTCGCGGGCAGCAGACAGCAATGCCTCTACGTAACCGGTCGCCGGAAGGACCGGTACATCGCCGACCTTGTGGTCGGCAATCCAGGGGAAGAGCTCCGGATCGACCGTCGAAAACCATTCGACGCTGTCCTTGCGGGGGCGGGCGCCGAGCAGCGGGTGGCCATGCGGCAGCAACGTCGTGTTGGCTTCGTCGGTCGTCGGGACCTTGAACTGGGCATGCTGCCAGGGATAGAGCGGCAGGACGATGGCAGAAGTCGGAGCCGGTCCGAAGAAACGCTGCATCTCGATCTTGCCGCCGGCCAGCGCAACCTTCGACGCGGCCCTCTCGATCGGATCGAAGGCGGACTGGCCATCGCTCTCGCTCAGCGTTTCGATGACGACGCCTCTCGCTCCGGCTTCCCGGAGCACGTCGCGCACATAGCTGGCCAGAATGGGCCTTGGTCCAATTTCAAGAAATACGCGAATGTCGTCTTTCAACAGGGCGTTCAACGCCGGCTCGAACTGGACAGGCTCGCGGACGTTGCGCCACCAGTGGTCCGCGCCAAGCGTCTCCGGAGCCACTGTGGTGCCGGTGACGGACGACACGAACTTCTTGTGGGGAGGCAGCGGCCGTAGTCCCCGCAGTTCGTTCAACAGCGGACCGCGAACGGGATCGATCAACGCGCAGTGGAATGGATAGTCCAGGTCGAGCCGCCGCGCACTGATCCGCATGTCGGCCGCGGCCTGAAGCAGGAGGTCGATGTGCGCAAACGTTCCAGAGACCGTAACACTGCGCCAGCTGTTAATGGCCGCAATCTCGACGCTGTGCGCGCCGACGGTCTTGAGGAAGCGTCGCGCCTCGCGGTCGCTCAGCATCAACGCCGCCATGCCTCCGCTGCTCCGCACACTTTCCTGATGGCGGCTGCGGGCCACCACGACATCGATGGCCTGGTCGAGGCTGAGGGCGCCGGCACACCAGGCGGCGGCAATCTCGCCGACGCTGTGACCCAGGGTGGCGTTCGCGACGATGCCTCGCTCTTCGAGCGCGCGTACGGTGGCGACCTGCAGCGCGAGGAGGAGGGGCTGCGAGTAGGTGGCCCGCCGTAGGCGGGGCGCCAGATCATCGGCGAACAGAGTGTCGACGATCGACCATTTCTGAGCCTTTGCGAAATGACCATCGATGTCCCCAAGCGCATCGCGGAAGACCGGACTGCTCTCCCACGCGTCGCGGCCCATGCCTGCCCATTGGGATCCGTTGCCGGAGAAGAGAAAGGCGAGGGGCTGGTCGTTGCCCAGCGCTTGGCCGGTCAGCACCGCGGCGGACGCTTCGCCCTTCACGAAGGAGGCGAGATGATGCCGGACCTCGTCCGTCGTCTCGCCCCTTGCAACGAGTCGGTGCGGTAGCGCATCGCGCAGATAGGCGGCGGCCGAGATAAAAGCGGTGGCTTCGCGTGTCGTGGCAGGCCACGCTTCGACATAGCGACTTGCCAACTCCGTCAAGGCGTCGCCGCTGTGCGCCGTCAACAGTAGCGGCGGGGGCGCGGCTGCGTTGCTAACCTGAACGAGATGCGCGACGGATTTCTCGCTGCGCAAGATAACGTGGGCGTTGGTGCCGCCGAATCCGAACGAGTTGACACCGACCAGTTGCGGGCCCCGCCGATCGGCCAGGCGGCGGTTCTGGGTGATGACCTCGAGGTTGAGTTCGTCGAACGGAATGTCCGGATTCGGCGCGCGCTGATGCAGGGTCGCGGGAACGAGCCCCCGATCGAGCGCCATGACCGACTTCAGCAGACCGGCCAGCCCCGACACCGGCTCGAGGTGGCCCACATTCGATTTCACCGAACCGATGGGAAGGGGCTGCGTGCGCTTCTGCGCGAGGCCCTTGCCAAGCGCATCGGCCTCGATGGGATCGCCGACCCGCGTGCCGGTGCCGTGCGCCTCGACGAACCCCAGGTCGGCGGGGTCGACCCGGAAGTCTCCGTAGACCTGCTCCAGAAGGCGCCGTTGTGAATCGGCGGAGGGCAGTGACATCCCGGTCGTGCGGCCATCCTGGTTTACGCCGGAGCCGACGATCACCGCATGGATACGGCTGCGGGATTTCAGTGCCGAGGACATCGAGCGCAGCACCACGGCGATCGCGCCTTCGGAACGGACGTACCCGTCCGCCGATGCGTCGAACGGACGGCAAAGCCCGGTCGGTGACAACATGGAAGCACGGGAAAAACCGATGTAGGAGAACGGCGACAAAAGCAGGTTTACCCCGCCAACGATCGCCGTCTCGATGGCGCCGCTCCGGATCGCTTCCGCCGCGAGATCCAGCGCGACGAGAGAGGACGAGCAGGCCGTGTCGACCGCCAGGCTCGGCCCTCTCAGGTCAAACGTGTAGGATATGCGATTGGCCATGATGCTGAGCGAGTTGCCCGTCATCATATGCATTCCGGCAGCGGAGGGATCGGCGAAAAAGCGCGCTGCGTGGTCGACCGACGATGCGCCGACATAGACGCCAACGGGACTGCCGGCGAGAAGCGATGGACGGATGCCGGCATTCGCGAGCGCGTCGTGGGCCACTTCGAGGAGATGACGGTGTTGAGGATCGACCTGCTCGGCTTCTCGCGGACTCATGCCGAATGCAGTGGCATCGAAGCCCCACACATCGTCGATTACGCCGGCGGCGAAAGAATAGCTGCGGCCGATCTGGTCGGGAGAGGGGTGATAGAATGCTTGTGTTGGGAAGCGATCGGGCGTGATCTGGGTGACGCTGCACCGGTTGTGATGCAGAAGCTTCCAAAAGCCGTCACTGTCCCGTGCGCCGGGGAGGCGGCAGGCATAACCAACAATCGCTACTTCGTCCCGACGCGTCATTGGAAGGCCCGTTCGTCGACGCAACAAAACGTCGTCTTCGACCCTGCGCACAACATCAAATTCCTTCTCCCGCTCATTGCCCCCGCGTCGGGTGTAAGTAACATCAAACTACTGACCGCAACAAAACGCGAAATTGTGTTGTTCCTACGTCGAGTTTGTCGACAGACAGGCCCTCTCCGTTTCAGAGAGGCATCAGGAACCGTATATTAAACAAGGCCGTGAGTTTGTGCGATGCAATATAAACCCCAGAGAGTGAGAAAATTGTGAGAAAGGCGTCAATTTCAGGGGCCTCGTCGGCCGGCGATCGTGGTTGAACGGCGCGTCTCCCTAAAGCGCATCGATTCTTGCAATTCAATTGCGGCAAATGTGCAATTCGAGCTGGTCTTCGCTGACCACGTACCGGCCGGCCAATGGTTACGACTGCGATACGCGACGTCCCTTCATTGCTCGGCCGCCCGGCTGGCTATTCGTTTCGCCGCGCACGGGGCAGAGAGGCAAGCAGCATTGCCAGCGGCGTTGTTCGGGGCTGGAGATTGGGTGGGATTGATCCCCGGGGGATGCCGTCGAGTCAGCATAGTACTGCCGGCTGGTTATGCCGTTGCCGATTTCCACCTGACATCCTGCGAAGTCTTGTCACTCCGGGAGGTGATTTCCCGCGCATGGGAGAGAGGCGCGGGCAAGGCCCTGCTGGCGGTGGGGTTGGGCGCAGTGGGCCGACGTGACGATGCGATCGGCGTCCTCGAAGACGTTGTCGGCGCCACGCCTCTCGAACGCTACCACGAATGGCGTGCGTCCAATTGGCGGGAATTGGACCGGACGGGGCTGGAGGCCTGCCGGGAAAGCTGGCTTCGGGGACCTCAAATTCGCGTCATCGCTCAGGCTGTCGATGTGAAAGCTGCCGAAGCGCTCGATGCAACGCTCGCCTCACTCGAGCGGCAGACCTATCCGAACTGGTCGCTCGCTCTTGTTGGCGTGGAGACGACCGCTCGGGGAGGGCGACCGGCCTTCCACATCGAAGGGGATGCGAGGGCCGCGGGCCTCTGGGAGGGTCTCGAACCGGCCGACATCGTGTTTCCGGTCGTGGCCGGCGATGTTGTTGCGGACTATGCGATGGCGGCGCTCGTCGAGTTCGCGGCGGGGCACCCGGACTGCTCGATGTTCTATGCCGACGAGGACTCGATCGATGCCGAACTTCGGCATGTCGCGCCTGAACTCAAGCCTGACTGGAGTCCGATCTTCCACCAAGCCCGGCCTTACGTGGGACGCGCCGTCTATTTTCGCCGCCGGGCGCTCGAAGCGCATGCCGATCTCCCTTCGGTGGCGTTGCTGCGGCCGTCCACCTGGGACACGCTCTTTGCGGCGGAAACGGGTCCCGTCGGTCATATACGCCGCATTCTGCTCACGAAGCCCTGGAAGCCGGCGGTGACGTGCGCTCCCGTCACCGTGGCCAAGCCCGCCACGGAACGGGCCACAGCCACCCTGATCGTTCCAACGCGCGACCGCGCCGACCTCCTGGCGGCGTGCCTCGCCGGCCTCGAGAAGACCAGGCCCCACGACTTCGATCTGGTGATTGTTGACAACGGGAGCACAGAGCCGGCCACTCGCGATCTTCTCGATCGCACGAGAGTGCATCCATGGGCGCAGGTCCTCGATGCCGCAGGAACGTTCAATTTTTCTGCTCTTTGCAATCGAGCTGCCGAACTCTCCCAAGGCAGGGTCCTCGTCTTTCTCAACAATGATACGGTGGCGATACAGCCGGATTGGCTGGCGAATCTCGTGAGCTTGGCGGTGCGGCCCGACGTCGGCGCGGTGGGAGCCAAGCTCGTCTATCCGTCCGGACGCCTTCAGCATGCCGGGCTCGTGCTTGGCCTCGGCGGCTATGCCGCCCATATCGACACTGGCGAAGGGCCGGCGCATCGGGGGTATCTCGACCGCTTCACCGTCCCGCACGAAGTTTCTGCCGTCACGGGAGCCTGCCTGGCTGTCGAGAAGGAGAAATTCGACGCGATCGGCGGCTTCGACGCGAAGCGATTTCCGATCGAACTCGGCGACGTCGATCTTTGTCTGCGGTTGAGGCAGCGCGGATGGAAGACGGTCTTCACGCCCCACGCGGTATTGACGCATCACGAGTCCGCCACGCGAGGCAGATCGAATGTAGCGAAGCGCTATGCAAAGGAGAGACAGCACTTCCTCGAGAACTGGAAGGATGCCGTCCTCGACGATCCCTGCTTCCATCCGGCGCTGTCCCTCACGGCGCGGCGCACACGCCTCGATCACTAGCGTGATGCGCGTCCGCACGCCCTCGCGATACAAGCCGTATCCAAGGCGGGTCGGACGGATTCGACTCGCGACCAACATGGCGATCGAGGCGGTTTTCGCGGGACTTGCCACCTTGTTCGTCGAAGGCATTGTGCTCGGCAGCGTGCTGTGGCCTGCCCTGCTTCATGCTCTGGCGCCGCGGCTGGCCGTCCTCGAACGCGGTTTCGACCGGGATTTCTACCTCCGCCAGTTCGATGACGAGGCGCAACGGCAGCGCGTTGCGAGGGCTCCGTTGCTCCACTATGCGCTACTGGGCTGGCGGACGCGCCGCGCGCCGGCGCCCGGCTTCGATCCCGCCTTCTACCGGCGTCGAAACCCTCAGCAGCCGCCGGGAACGGATCCCCTGTTCCATTATCTGGAGAAGCCCACCTCACAGAAATCTCCGCGCAACGAAGTCGAGGCTCGGGCCGATCGTCCGCCGTGGCGGGAAGGCGCCGAGGCGGTGCTGGTGTTCCACCATGGGCGCGGCGGCGGCAGCAGCCATTTCCTCGATCTCTATGAGCGGGACATCGAGGACACCGGTCGCAATGTCCTCCGTGCCAGGACGATTCTGAAGGCACCGACTCTCGCGGTCATCGGCGATCGAACGTTCGACCTCGCATCCGGTCGCGACCTGCTGATCGATTTTGCCCGTCAGCGACGCGTGACCAGACTCGTGGTAAATCACCTCATCGATCGTCCACTTGAGATGATGCTCTGGGTGCGTGATCTCGGCGGGCGACTGGGCGTGCCTTATGACGTTGTCCTGCATGACTATTTCATGCTTTGTCCGCGGATCGATCTGGTCACCGGAGAAGGCGCGTTCTGCGACGTGGCGCCACCCGAGACTTGCGTCCGGTGTGTCGTGAACCAGGGTGCCGAGGTGCAGGAATTCGACCCGCTCTCCTGGCGACGCGACCATCTGGCCTTTCTTGAAGGCGCGGAGCGCATCGTGGTGCCGAGTGACGATGTCGCCGCGCGGATGTCGCGCTACCTGCCCAGACCGATCGCCGTGTGGGAGCCGGAGAGCGACGCGGGATATCCGCCCGAGCATACGCCGCGTGTTTGCGAAACCGAGCCGCTGCGCATCGTCACGTTGGGCTCCTTGAACGTCAGCAAGGGCCTGCGTGTCGTGCAGGCCCTTGCTGACGCGGCGGGGCAGGCCGGTGCGCCCCTGCTGCTGTCCGTCCTGGGGCCGGCGTCGGAGCCGCTACCGCGAAGTGTCACGGTCAGTGGCACCTTTCTGTCGGAGGACCTGGGAAGGCTGCTCGCCGAAGCGGCCCCACATGCGGTCTTCCTGCCAGCCATCTGGCCGGAAACCTGGTCGTTCGTGCTGACGGCGGCGCTGAAGCAGGGGCTGCCCGTGATCGCATTCGACATCGGTGCGCCGGCGGCACGATTGCGGCGGCTCGGTCGCGGGCACGTGCTGCCAACAGCGCTGGCGGCGGATACGGACAGGCTTCTGGCGGCGCTCCTCGAATTGCGCGCCCGGTGGGTTGTCGGGTGAGCGACCGGCGATCGCCAAGGACGACGAGTGACCTCCTGCTCTCGGCGGTGCGCGGCAGCAGTGGCAGGACGGCGGCCATCGCTCGAATTCTGCCGGGTTGGACGCGCGGCATCTGCCGTCAGCACGGCCTCACGGCGGGAACCGTCGATCTCGCTCACTATGCGCGTTCGGCAGGACGTTCGTTTTCATCGTGGGATGCCGCGGCGTTCCACTACCTGGCGGTCGGATCGGGGCGCGGATGGTCTCCCCGCGCAGGATTCTCGCCGGCCGACTATCGACGCCACAATCCGGATGTCGCCCTGGCGGGCTACGAGCCGTTTGCCCATTGGCTGAGGTTCGGCCGCGAAGAGGGGCGGAGTGCCGCTGCACCGGCGGATCCTCCGCCTCCCGATATCCGGCACCTGTTGGCACACCGGCGGCCCGACACGGCGCACGCCACGGTCGACGTCGTCGTACCGGTCTATGGTGGCCGGGCACTGGCGCTTCAGGCGATCGATAGTGTGCTCGGGGCAGCAACGAGGGAGGCCTTCGAACTGGTGGTCGTGGACGACGCCTCGCCAGATCCGCTGCTGCGGAGTGAGTTGCAGGCGTTGGCCGAAGCCGGCTTGATCACCTTGATGGAGAACGAGCGCAATGTCGGCTTCGTGGGGGCCGTCAATCGCGGCTTGGCGCTGCATCCCCTTCGCGACGTCGTCCTGTTGAATTCGGATGCCCGGGTGTTCGGTGACTGGCTCGATCGGCTGCTGGCGGCGCTGCGGACACCGCGGACGGCGACGGCAACGCCCCTGTCCAATGCAGCGACGATCCTGAGCTATCCGGCCACGCTCTGCGAGAATCGCCTGCCGGCGGACGTCGACATCGCGCGATGGGACCGCCTGTGTGCGGCGATCGATATGCCCGTCGTGGAAATCCCGACCGGCGTCGGCTTCTGCATGGCGGTGAGCCGAGCCTGTCTCGATCGAATTGGCGACTTCGACCAGGAGCAGTTCGGCCGCGGTTATGGCGAGGAGAATGACTTCTGCTGCAGGGCGACGGCAGCGGGGTGGCGTCACGTGGCGGCGACCGGCCTCTTCGTCTGGCATCGTGGCGGAGCGTCATTCGGCAAGGAGCGTGAGAAGCTCATTGATGCGGCGCAGGCAACCATTGAGACGCTCCACCCCGGCTACGCTGCCACGGTGGGGCGCTTCATCCAGGACGATCCGCTGGAGCCCGCGAGGAGGGCGCTCGACGTCGCAAGAATTCGCGCCGATCCGCGTCCCAAGAGACTGAGCTTCGGAAGATTGAGCCCGGCGGAAGCCGAAACCCCAGAAGAACGCGACGTGCTTGAGCTTTTGCTCGTGCCGGATATTCCGCCGTATGCCGGGCAGTACCGGCTGGTCCCCAAAGGCCTTGGCGCTGTTCCCAATCTGCCGCGCTGCGGCTCGACGACGACGACCGACAGCCTGGCAGCCCTGCTGAACGATCTCGGTATCCTGGAATGCGCGGGGGGAAACGAAGGAGAGGCCACAACCTTGTTGGGCGGGAGACTTTACGGAGCCATGGAAAGAAACGGTGTCCGCATGGAGCGGACAGGTCGCCTTTGATTGTGTTGCGGGCAAGCAACAGTGAATCATCGATTATGCGATGACAAAAGTGTTCAATGAGCCAAGCAGGTGCTTGTGTTATATTGACCAGACTAGCCTGCTATTTTTTTACGTAAGCGCTGGGGAGAATTATGAAGAAAGCTGGTTTGGCTCTGCTGGGTCTGGGTCTGCTGCTGCCGAACGTTGCTGGCGCCCAGGCGATCAACGCCCAAGAGGGCTTCTACATCGGTGCGGGCGGCGGTGCCGCCTGGTTCATCGGCTCGAACCCCAACACTCAGACCTGGACGGGTTGGGCTGTGGGCGGCAAGGCCGGCTACGACTTCGTCGGCCCCCGTGTCGAACTGGAAGCAAGCTATGGTCAGATCCCGACCTCGGCGAACATCCCGGGTTCGGCGATCAACGGCAAGGTCGGCCAGCTCACTGTGATGGCGAACCTGCTGTACGACTTCATGCCGACCTCGGTCATCACGCCCTATATCGGCGCCGGCGCGGGCGTTGCCTTCGTCGACAGCAACAGCTCGCTGGGCAGCACGCAGTTCGCCTATCAGGGCATGCTTGGCGTCGCCTACAATGTGAGCGAGCAGCTCCGGTTCATGGTCGAAGGCCGCTACGTCGGCACGACGAACCCCAGCGTCAACACGCCGTTCGGCAATGTGACCTTCCAGAACAACAATATCCTCGCGCTCGCTGGCGTGCAGTACAAGTTCGCCGCGGCTCCGGCCGCTCCGCCGCCGCCGCCGCCGGTCGTTGCGCCGCCGTCGTTCATGGTGTTTTTCGACTGGGATCGCGCGAACCTGTCGGCCCAGGCCCTGAACACGATCAAGCAGGCTGCCGGCGCCTACAAGACCAAGGGCAATGCCCGCATCACGGCGACCGGTCACACGGACACGTCGGGCGCGCCGGCCTACAACATGGCGCTGTCGCTGCGTCGTGCGAACGCCGTCAAGGATGCCCTGGTGCGTGAAGGCGTGCCGGCGACCGCGATCGCGGTGGTGGGCCGTGGCGAGCAGGGCCTGCTGGTGCAGACCGGCCCGAACGTCCGCGAGCCGCAGAACCGCCGCGTCGAGATCGTCATCCAGTAAGCTGGACGACCCCAGACATGGAAAAGGCGGCCCTAACGGGCCGCCTTTTTCTTTGTTCAGAGCTTGCTCAGCGCGGTGTCGACGATGACGAAATGCTGCTCCCAGGTCGGCCGCGACCAAGAAGCGAGCCTTCCAACCTGGGAAGCGCGCTTCGCAGATTGGGCATGGGCATAGTCAAGCACGGCGTCACGCCAGGCCAAGCCGTCGGTCGGATCGAGATAGTCCGGGATGTCGCCGCCGACCTCCCGAAAGACGGCGATGTCGCTGCAAAGGACGGGGGCGCCCTGCGTGAGGGCTTCGGCGAGAGGCAGACCGTAGCCTTCTGCGAAGGAAGGGAGCAGCAAGGCCCGGGCGCCTTTCAGCAGGCCGGCGATCACGGCGTCGGATAGCTGGCCGCGTTCCTTCACGAAACCGTGGGGCGTGCTGCGCTCCAGCAGATCGATCACGTCCCGGCTCTTCCAGCCGCGCTCGCCGATGATGAGAAGGTGAGGCGTCGAAGCTCCCAATTCACCCTGCAGCTCGAGCCACAGTTCCAGGATCAACTTGTGATTCTTGCGGGGTTCGATCGTGCCCAGCATGACGAAGTAGGGCTGCTGCGGAAGGACGGGTGGCGGCTCGCTCCGGGCCTGCGGTGCGACGCCAGGCGGCGCGACGACCAGCGCACCGGCCGTCGAGCTTTCGCCAAAGCGGCTCTTGAACGCCTCTGCCGTGGACTCGGAGTTCACGATGATCACGTCGGCCAGACGTGCCGCGTTCTCCATGCGTCGGTGATAGAGGTCGGCATCTTCCTCGGTGAAATAGTGCGGGAACAGGGTTGGAAGAATGTCGTGGATGAAGACGACGAGCTTCAGGTCGCCGGCCTTCAGCTTCTCGATGAGCGAGGGCCGTTCGAGATGAAGCTGGGATGGAATGATGTAGTGGAAGCGTCCCGGGTGCCCCGCGACGAGTTGCCCGAGATCGCCGCCCGGCCTCAGCATGAGGACGGCGTGGATCCAGAAGGCGTGCAGGGCGACTCGCCAATGCGCGGTTGTCGAGGCAACGCCGCCTTCCCAGTAGCGCGAGATCGTGCGGATGAAAGCCCTGGCCGACCGGTCGTCCACGATCCGGAGCCGGCCCAGCGCATCGAGCACCGTGAAGTGCAAGCCATCCGGTTCGCGTGCCATGAAGTGCTCGGCATAGGCGAGTTCGACCCGGGGAATCCCCTTGGGCGTTCGCGACCACGCGGCATAGACCAGCCTCGAAATGTCGAGGATGAGCCGCGCAGGCGGCGAGGATTGGGGCGGATCAGGGCTCACGGGGACGCTCCAAGGCCCAGATTTAGTTGGATATTCCGGCGTTATCCAGCGTGGCGTCGCTGGCACACGCGGGCTCGTTCGGAGTGGGCGTGTGTCCGCTGACCGAAATCAGGCACTCGAGGGCCTTCCTGTGGATAGCCGGAACGCGGCATGATCGGAATCTATATCGAGAGACCAGTAGAAATCGGGGGTACGACCATGCAGCGGCTCAAGTTCGGCGCCTTCCTCGCGCCTCATCATCCGATCGGCGAGAATCCGATGTTGCAGTTTCGTCGGGACCTCGACCTCGTCGAGCAGCTCGACGGGCTGGGATATGACGAATTCTGGTGTGGCGAGCACCACTCGAGCGGCTGGGAGATGATCGCCTCTCCCGAGATGTTCCTGGCGGCGGCGGGCGAGCGCAGCAAGCGCATCAAGCTGGGAACCGGCGTGATCTCGCTGCCCTACCATCATCCCTACAACGTCGCCCAGCGCATGGTGCAGCTCGACCACATGACCGGCGGCCGTGCCATCTTCGGCTCCGGGCCCGGCGCGCTGGCGTCCGACGCCCATACGCTCGGTATCGATCCGATGCTCCAGCGCGACCGCCAGGATCATGCGATCGGCGTCATTCGCCGCCTGTTCAGAGGCGAGAGGGTCACCGACAAGACCGACTGGTACACGATGCAGGATGCGGCTCTGCAGCTGCTGCCCCTGCAGGAGGACATGCCGTTCGTCGTCGCTTCGCAGGTCAGCCCCTCGGGCATGACCCTGGCGGGCAAGCACGGCATCGGCATCATCTCGATCGGCTCGATGTCGAACGAGGGGCTGCTGGCGCTGCCGACGCAGTGGAAATTCGCCGAGGACGCCGCGAAGAAGCATGGCCAGACGGTCGATCGCAGGAACTGGCGCGTGCTGCTCAGCTGGCACGTCGCGGAGACGCGTGAGAAGGCCCGCGAGGAAGCGCGCGTGGGCCTGCACCGCTGGCACAACGAATACATCGTCGGCACCCTGCAGCGTCCCGGTGCGACGGCCTTCGCCGATCCGGACGAGGCCGTGGACAAGACGGCCTTCACGCCGGGCTCGGCTGCGACGATCGGCACGCCCGACGATCTCGTGAAGGTCATCAAGGATGTCTACGCCAAGAGCGGCGGCTTCGGAACGGTCGTGGGCTTCGTCCACGACTGGGCCAACCCGGAGAACACGCGCCGCAGCTGGGACATGGTCGCGCGCTATGTCATTCCGGAAATCAACGGTTACGTGACCAAGCTGCGCGAATCGCAGAAGTTCCTGATCGAGAATCGCGGCGTCTTCGAGCGGGCGCAGCAGGCGATCATGGCGAAGATCATGCAGACGGAGGGCGGCGCGGAAGCCCTCAAGGCCACCAAGGCGCCGCGCTTTGCGGCCGCTTCGGCAGCAGTGCCGGACTTCGACAAAGAGAACGCCCGCTGAACGGACATTGGGGCGGCGCGCGGAGCGCCGCCTCAGTTCTGATGCTGCCGCCAGACGACGATCGAACTCATCGTATAGTTGAATGTGGCGCCGACGATGACACCGGCGATTCCGGCGACCCACCAGTCCTCGTTCGAGAGGAAGAGCCACGATGCCACGCCGACATTGGCCACCGCGCCTACGCCGCAGACGGCATAGAATTTCAGCAGGCCGGCCAGGGCCGCGGCACCCCTCAGTTTCATGTCGCTATAGGTGAGCTGGTTGTTCACCACGAAGTTCGACGTCATCGCGGCAATGGTCGCCAGCGACTGTGCCGTGTCGAATTCCAGTCCGGCCAGCAATCCCGCGCGCAGGGCGAGGAGGTGGATCGCGATGCCGGTCGAGCCAACGATCATGAAGAACAGGAATCGGACCGAGACCGTGCCGCCGGTCATCCGATGCAGAAGGAGCCCCAAGAAGTCGAGGATGGCACGCGCGTCGAACTTGGACAGGCCTTCCTGGCGCGAGCGGAAGCGATAGGCAATCTCGGCGACCCGAACCTGGCCCCGGCTGCTGGCCAGGATGTCGACCAGGATCTTGAAGCCCGACGGGACGAGGCGCGGCGCCACGGTCTCGAAGACCTCGCGTTTCAAGGCGAAGAAGCCGCTCATCGGATCGCAGACTTGGCGGCCGATGAGGACGGCGGCGAGCCGAGCCGCAACGCGGCTTGCAAGGGCGCGCCGGGCGGAGAACCCATCCTCACTGCTGCCGTCGCCGACGAAGCGACTCCCGATCGCGATCTCTGCCTCGTCGTTCCGCAGCTTCGCCACCATGGCGGGAAGAACCGTCTCGTCGTGCTGCAGGTCGGCATCCATTACAGCGACGTAGGGCGCGGCGGAACTGAGGGCACCCTCGATGCAGGCACCTGCGAGGCCGCGGCGGCCGACGCGGCGGATACAGCGGACCCGGACATCGTCCATGGCCAGTTGCTTGGCGACCTTCCAGGTCCCGTCGGGGCTGTCGTCGTCGACGAAGACAACCTCCCACGCGATGTCTCCCATCGCCTTGTCGAGCAGGCTTACGAGGCGCGGCAGGTTCTGCGATTCGTTGAAGGTCGGAACGACGACCGACACTGTCGGGGAGAATGATTGCATTCGGCGTCAGTATATTGCGCCGGCAGGGCCGGTCCTAACGCGATTTGTGGAGCAGATCGCGTAGCGGGGCTACGTATTCATCGCGGTGGGGCGGCGCGATCCATCGCCAGGACATAACCCAGGAAGCCGTCTCGAAACCTTCCGATCTGCGATTCCCCGACCAGCCCCGGCCGGGCAAGGACTTGCGCCAGTTCCGTGCGTACGGCTTCCATGTCCTTCAGCTCGACAAGGTGAGCCCCCCACATGAGGACCGGGCACCCCAAGCCATCCACTCGACGTTGCAATTCGCTCTTGAGGCCATCGGACATGGTCAGCGCCTTCAAGTCGTCGGCGAAGATCGTCTGCGGTCTCGCATGACCTTTCAGGTAGCGTCCGTAGGCATTGTCGTAGAGTTCCTCGGCGTAGCCTGGCTTGTACCAGCTCCGAGAATCGACGACGAGCACGGGGACAACCTGGTCGCGGCACTCCGGCAGACTGCGGATCCATTCGGCGCTGGGACGAAACGACTCGCTCCACAGCATCGATTCGGTACTGGGCCGGAGGCGGTCGGTAACGATGGTTGCCATCATGAGCACGGCGGCGGGCAATACAATGTTTGCGCCGAGCCTAACCGCGCGCGCGCGATCCCTTTGAAGGGCATCGTACAATCCGGCGCATAGCCCCCATAGGAAGGGCGCGCAGATGAGCAGGTACCGCGGCGAGAAGTTGGGGGCAATCAGCAACGAGCTGCTGATGGCGCCGATCAACATCAGCAGCGGCACCCCAGTCGTCAGCGAAGTCACGGGATCGTAAGGAAACCTTCCTAACGAGACTTCACGCCAACCTGCGCCGCGCACCAACAGGACGACCACGCAAAGCGCGAGCGTAATGCGACCGACCTTCCCGAACGCAAGCACGAAGGTGGTCTTCATTCCGAATACGTACCAGTCGAGGCTGTTCTGCAGCCAGTAGTTGCCCATCTCGGTTCTGGAGAAATTGGCAACGAACAGCTTGACATAGGCTGCGGCGATCACGAGCACCGCGAGGGCCCCTACCGCCATCAACAGGCGATGATGCGACCTCACCAGGAACAGCACGAACAGCGCCGAGAGCGCCATGAATATCAGGTAGAAGTGCGTAAAGCAGGCGATGAAGCAGAGGGTCAACAGGCCGACTATTCTTCTGGATTGGTGCCGCGCGTCATCGCGGTCCCGATCACCGGCAAGCAAGGCGAGGCACACGACCAGGATCGCGGTACCAATCAGGAGCGCCAGGGCGTAATTGCGGGCATTTTGAGACTGCACGAACCAGTAGAACGAACCGGTCGCCATTGCCGCGCCGAACAAGCGAGCCGGCAGGCTGAAGCTGCGGCGCGTACCAAACAGAAAGAGCAGAACCGCGGCGCAGGCTGCGAAGGCAGAGAAGCTGCGCAACGCAATATCGGACGTCCCGACGACCTTGGAATAGAGTGCGAGGAGGAGGAAGTAGAGAGGCGAATTGAGATCCGACGCGATACGGATGAATAGATCTCCGGGGCGTCCTTCCGGCTCGATGATGCCAGCAGTGAAGAGTTCGTCGGTCCAGAAGCTCTTGTAGTCCAGGCCGACAAATGCCCCGATCAGACCGACGGCGCAGGCAAGAGAAAAGCAGGCTATGGCAAACCTAGAGTCGATCGAACGGGTCATAGTCCCCCACGGTGAGCGCATCCGTCGACGGTGCGGTCGCATTGCTAGGCCATACCACCGTCCGTGAACCTGCTTCAAATGCTACCATTCCGAGCCGGCCGGACTGACGGGGTCGGCAGGGCAGACCGGTCTTGTATGTGGGAGCCGGACTCCCGGACTCAGATGTTGAGCCTGTTGAAGATGAAGTCGGGCAGGGCGCGCACGACGAACATGATGAGCTGCCACTTGCGCGGCAGGTAGGCGACGGGCGTGCCACGTTCAAGGGCGTCGACCGTGCCCTGCGCCACGGATTCGACCGAGGCGAGGCGCCGGCCCTGGGCTTTGTATTGAGCCGTCATCGGCGTGTCGGTCGGGCCGGGCTTGATCAGCACGATTTTTACGCCCGAGCCGGCGAAGCGGTGCTGCAGGCCCTGGGCATAGCGGTCCATCAGCGCCTTGGAGGCGCCGTAGACGTAGTTCGCACGTCGGCCGCGATCGCCGGCGACCGACCCGATCATCCCGATCGTGCCGCATCCGACGCCGCTCATGGCGCCGGCAAAGGCTTCCGCAAACAGGACCGGCGAGACGCCGTTGACCTCGATCGAATACCGCGCCTGCTCAAGATCGTCCTGGCAGGGCTGTTGGGGCGACAACACACCGTGGGCGATCAGCGCCATGTCGACCGGGGCCTGCGCGGTCCAGCGCGCTACCGCCGTGGCGATCGCCGAGGTTGAAAGGAAGTCCAGCGTCTCGACGGAGATCTCAGCCTGGCCACCGCGGGCGCGCAGGTCGGCGGCAATTCGCCCGGCCAGCTCAACGTTTCGCGCAATCAGGATCAGCTCGACGGGGCCGCGTTGCACCCACAGCCGGCAACAATGCTCGGCGATGGCCGATGTCGCGCCGATCACGACGATGCGCTTCTTCTGGTCCAACTCACTGCCCCATCAAACGTCGGGACATGCCGGAGCTCATCCCTGGATCGCGGAACTTCGCAAGCTCCGGGGCCCGCGGATAGCCCGCTTCGAACAGTTCGCGCGGCATGCGGGCGTCCTTGGCGAGGTAGAGGCGTCCGCCGGCGCTGCGCACGACCGCATCGAGCTCGGCGAACAGCCGCTCGGTGCGCGGACCACGGTTGGGAAAGTCGAGCGACAGCGTGATCCCCGGGGTCGGGAAGCTCAGCAGGCCGGAGGAGACGCGGTCGCCGAAGGTCTTGATGACCGCGAGGAAGGAGCCTTGGCCCGAACGGGCGATGATGTCGAGAATGTCGCGCAGGGCGGCGGGGCCGGCCTCTCGCGGCACGACGAGCTGATACTGGAAGAAGCCGCGCGGGCCATAGAGCCGGTTCCAGTCCTCAATGTCGTCGAGCGGGAACAGGAAGGTGTCGAACGGCCGCCGCCGGGTTCGGCTTTGGCGGCTGTTCAGGCGGTAGTAGACGCTGTTGAACACTGGCAGCGTCAGCCGGTTGAACGGCGAAAGCGGGGGCGTGACGGGCACGGCGAGACGGCGTGGCAGGGGCGGCTTGCCGGACTGGTCGACTGCGGGGTTGGCACGCAGGAAGATCCCGCGCGGGCGGCTGCCGACGGTGCAGTCGATCCACGACACGGTGTGTTCCCACAGCGACTCGGAATCATCGGCGAGGGTCAGGAACTCGTCGAGGCTGCGATAGGACAGGATCTCGGTGTCGAGCCACGGCCCCGCCACCGGCTGTAGCTGCAGCTCGGCTGTGGCGATGAGGCCGGTGAGGCCGATGCCGCCCACTGTCGCGGCGAACAGGTCGGGCCGCGCGCCGGGACCGCAATCGACGACCTGGCCGTCGGTGCGGACCAGCGTGAGGGTGCGGACGTGATGGCCGAACGAGCCGACCCGGTGATGGTTCTTGCCGTGCACGTCGTTGGCGATTGCGCCGCCCACGCTCACGATCTGGGTGCCGGGGATCACCGGCAGTCCCCAGCCGCGCGGCACCAGGGAGCGCTGGATGTCGCGAAGCTGCACGCCGGCCTCGCAGACCAGCCGGCCGGTCTCGGGGTCGAAGGAATGGAAACGGTCCAGCCGGGCCGTGCTGAGCACCGTGCCGCCGGGATTCAGGCAGGCATCGCCGTAGCTGCGGCCCATGCCAAGCGGAATCGCCGGTCCCCTGCCACTCAGCTCGTCGGCCAGCGTGGCGATGTCGGAGAGTTCGGCGACTTGATGAGGCTGCGCGCTCAGGCGTCCCCAGGAGGAAACAGGTCTCATCCGTCCTGTGCCCGAGAAGCGAATTGTTGAAGGCAAATGGTACTTCGTCCGGCAGCCAAAGGCCACGCCAATAACGCCCCTCCGGTAGGCCTCGACCGGCGGCGGGGATTGCCAGCCTCCACGGGAGCCCGCATAGATGGCGCTCATGAAGGGTGTCTTGGGGCAATGAGTTCACTTTCGTCGGGGACGGCGATGGTGGGGCTGATCCAGCTGGTTCGGCCCAAGCAATGGGTGAAGAACGTCTTCGTCTTCGCCCCCCTGGTCTTTGCCCGCGAGTTCACCAATCCCGCGTCGATAAAGCTCTCGCTGCTGGCTTTCGTTTTGTTCTGTGCCGCGTCTTCGGCCTGCTACATCGTGAACGATCTGCACGATATCGAGCGAGACCGGCGGCATCCGACCAAGCGCCTGTCGCGGCCGCTTGCTGCCGGTCGTGTCCGGCGCAGCGGGGCGCTCATTCTGCTATGCGTGATCCTGGCGGGGCTCGCGGTGGCGGCGATCTTCCAGCCCTGGGTCATGATGGTGATCGCGGGCTATCTGGTGCTCAACATCGCCTACACCTTCGTGCTGAAGCAGCAGCCCGTCGTCGACATCTTCAGCATCGCCATCGGCTTCGTGCTGCGCATCTGCGCCGGCGCCGTCGTGCTCGACCTGCCGTTGTCGAGCTGGATGTTGATCACCACGCTCTGTCTCGCCCTCTACCTCGCAGCCGTGAAGCGGCGGCAAGAGCTGCTGGGCAGCGGCTCGGACGGGCGCGAGGTGCTGGACAAGTATTCGCCGGCGCTGATCGAGCGCTACGCCGAGATGTCGGCGACGGGCGCGCTTGTCTTCTACAGCCTGTTCGTGATGTCGGCGAACCAGAAGCTGACCGCGACCATCCCCTTGGTGATCTTCGGCCTGTTTCGCTACTGGTACGTGGTGGAGCGGCTGGGCGCCGGCGAGTCGCCGACCGACGCGCTGCTGTCGGACGTGCCGCTGCTTGCAACCGTGGTGGCCTGGGTCGCGGTCTGCGCAGTCGTGCTCTACGCGTAGGGCGCCGCTTACTTGCGGGCGAACGTATAGAAGCGGTGGCCGAGGTAACTGGTCACTGCCGGAGCCAGTACGCCTATCAGGTGGGCGATGTCGTCGGCATGCCAGGTGAAGAGGATGGCGGGGAACACGATCCGGGCGAGACCGACGCTGATCGCCCAGACGAAGCCCAGGGCCACGACATTGACCAGCACGAAGCGGCGGACCTCGGAGGTGACCGAGCGGCCGGAGGCGTCGAAGACGAAGCGGCGCGCCAGCAGGTAGGCGGTCGTCATGCCGAGAAGGTAGGCCACGACCACCGCCGCTTCGAAGGGCATCAGGGAGTTGAGAGCGTACCTGCTGAACAGGTTGACGAGGGCGGCGATACCGCCCGTGACCAGGAATTTCAGGAACCGGAGGTTCATCGGCCCTCGGCGCGCCACACGCCGGGATCGGCGATCGCCTGCGCCATCAGCCTGCCATAGCGCACGCTTTCGGAGATGCCGCGATCTTCGGGGTAGTAGAAGCAGGTGTCGGCGATCTGCAGGCCCTGGATCTCCGTCTGGACCTTGGGGATCTTTGCGAGGAAGCCCGGTTCGCAGACGGGTTGGGCGTGGTTGAGCCGGCCGACCTGGCTCGCGAGGACGTCGCCGGGCTGAAGCGCGGGGTTGAGCTTCCGCAGGTAGCCGAAGGCCTCGGCGACGAATTCCTCCGAGCTGCGGCCGAATCTGGGATGCGTCTGCGGCATGTAGTAGGGCACGTAGACGATCGTGTCGGGAAGCTGCCGCAGGTTCGAGAATTCGACGATGCCGGGAATGTCGATCGCGTCGTCGTTGACGTTCAGCCAGAAATGTCTGGTGACAGGCTTGGCGAGCTTCAGCAGCACGCAGACGACGCCGATGTTGCGGATCGCGTCGTATTTCGCCTTGGCCTCGGCAGACAGGCCCGGCACCAGCTTCGACACGAAGGGCGTCGGTACGGTCGAAATGACTGCGTCGAAAGCTTGAGGCGTGCCATCGACGACGAGGCCGGTGACGCGTCCGTTCTCGCTTGTGACTTCGCTGACGCGGGCACCGAGCTCAAGCGTGCCGCCGCGTTTCGTGATCGACTCAACCAGCGCATCGACGAGCGTCTGCGAGCCGCCGCCGATGTAGCCCAGCTCCTCCTGGAAGATCGATGATCGTGACGTGCCAACGCGCTTGATGCGGGTCCATATCCAGGCGGCCGAGATGCTGTCGGCAAGTTCGAAGAACTTCAGATCGAGGAGGCGCTTCCACAGGAGGTCGAACGCGCGCTCGCCGTCCCACTTCCTTAGCCAGTCCTTGGCATTCACATTCTCCAGGGACGACCAGTCCGTGCGCCGGGTCGACAGGAACATGTGGAGCCCGTAACGGAGCTTCGAGATCACGCCGAGCCTGGGGAAGGCGAGGAGGGCGAGCGGATCGCCCCAGCGATGGTGCTTGCCGTCGATGAAGTAGCCCATCGACGTCGCCCGCCAGACCATGCGGTCGGCGATGCCGAGTTCCTCCATCAGGTCGAACGTCGGCTGGTCGGCCTTGCAGACGAAATGGTAGAACCGCTCGATCGACAGGCCGTCGAAGTCGAAATGGGCGGCCATGCCGCCGGCCACCCGGTCGGCCTCGAAGACCGTGACCTCGTGCCCGGCCTGCAGGGCGTGATGGGCGGCCGCCAGTCCCATGGCGCCCGCTCCGATGACCGCGACACGAGCCACGCTCAGAACTCCAGGACGATGCTCGAATAGACCGGATCGCGGAAGGTTTCGCGCAGGCCTTCGCGGATCGGTGTCGACGTCACGCCGAAGAGGCGTGGCCAGTCGATCACCTCGAATGTCTCGGGCACGACGAGTGCGGCGAGCTGGCTCACCGTGAACGGCGGGTTTTTATCCACTAGGGCGTAGAGCTGCAGCAGGGTGCGGAAGACCCCGTAGGGAATGCGGACGATCGCCGCCCTGGCGCCGCTGGCCTCCTTCAATGCCCGGATCAGATCGATATAGGCGATCTGCTCCCGGCCGGAGATGTTGAACGCCTGTCCGGGCCGCGGCTCGGCGATGCAGGCGGCGATGATGTTGCAGAAGTCGCCGACGTACAAAGGCTGGCGGAGATACCGCCCGTGGCCGGGAATCGGAAACACCGGCGTGCGGGCCATGAAGCGGGCCAGCCAGCCCAGATGCTTGCGGTCGAACCAGCCGTACATCAGCGTCGGTCGCAGCACGCAGGTCGGGATGCCGCTGTCGAGGACCAGTTTCTCCTGTGCCTTCTTGGACTCGGTGTAGAAATCGTGCGCCAGCGAGTTCACCACCGACGAGCTGATGTGGACGATCTGCTCGACGTCGTGCCGGCGCGCGGCCTCGAGGACCCGCTCGGTCGCAACCACGTTGTTGGCCGTGAACGGCGCCTCGGTGAGAGCCGCGATCTGCGCGTGGCAGAGGACGAGGGTGCCGGCGCCGGCCAGCGCGTCCTGCCAGCCGTCATCCGTGGCGAGGTCGGCCTCGATCAGCCGGACGTCCGGATGCAGCCGCGCGAAAATCCTGTTGTTCGCAGGATGCTTGTCGATTCCGATCAGGGGGCCCATGCCTCGGGCCTTGAGCCGGGGGATGAGATTCTGCCCCGCCAGCCCGGCCGCGCCGGTGATCACGATCGGGCGGAGGCTCATCCGGAAATTCTGTCCGCGTGCAGTGGCTGGGGGACCTGGATTCGAACCAAGACTAACCGGGTCAGAGCCAGTTGTTCTACCGTTAAACTATCCCCCAAGGACCCTGCGGACCTCGCTGGGCGCACGATTTAGCGATGACGGACCGGATTGGCAAGCGGGGCCTCGCCGCGGGCGAAATCCTCAGATACCATCCGGCCAAGGAAAGAGTTGAGAATGACCGGGGAATCCACGCCCAAGGGAGGCTGGCACAGCGGTCGATTTGCGCACACCTTCGCTGCCATCGATCTCGGCACAAACAATTGCCGGCTCCTGGTGGCGAAGGCATCGGTCGAGGGTTTTGAGGTGATCGATGCCTATTCTCGCCCCGTCAGGCTGGGCGAGGGGGTTGCGCTGAGCGGCTCGCTGTGTGGTGAGGCCATCGAACGCACGCTGCATGCGCTTGGCGTCTGCGCGGCCAAGATCGAGCGTAATCGCGTGACCCGCGCCCGTCACATCGCCACCGAGGCCTGTCGCCGTGCCTGCAATGGCGGCGATTTCCTCGGCATGGTGAAGGCGCGTACTGGCCTCAGCTTCGACCTGATCCAGCCTGCCGAGGAGGCGAGGCTCGCCTTGGCGAGCTGCGAGAACCTGCTCGACCCCGAGATTCCCTTTGCCCTGCTGATCGACATCGGCGGCGGCTCGACCGAGGTGAGCTGGATCAGGGTCCGGCCGCGCCCCGGCCGTCCGGGCTGTGCGACCACCGAACTGATCGGCATGACGTCGGTGCCCTGGGGCGTCGTGACGCTCACTGAATCCTGCACGCCCGGACAGCCGCGCGAGCGGGCGCTGAGCCGGGCCTGCTACGACGACATGGTCGAGCGGATTCGCGCCGACCTGCGGCCCTTCTGCGCCAGCCACCGGATTACGCCGGCGATCGCGCGCGGCGAGGTCCAGATGATCGGCGCCTCGGGCACCGTGACGACGATCAGCGCACACCATCAGGGCCTGAAGCGCTATAACCGGACTCTGGTCGACGGTTCGCGGATCGGCCGAGAGGAAATTTTGCGTATTTGTGACGAGCTTTCCACGCTGTCGGTCGACCAGCTCACCCATCTGCCCTGCATCGGCGACGACCGCGCCGACCTCGCCCTGGCGGGCGGGGCGATCCTCGAGGCGGTCTGCCGGCAGTGGGCGGCGCCGGTCGTGCGCGTGGCCGACCGCGGCCTGCGCGAGGGCGTGCTGATGGAGCTGATGCGCCAGGCAGACCGCGAAGCCGACCAGCTCTGCCGCCGGAGCCATTGAGCATGGCCCGCGACAAGAAGGGCAGCGTCCCGACGGGGCGGCGCGCCACCGTCCGCGTGAAGACGGCGCGCGGACGCACCGTCTCCTCCCAGCGCTGGCTGCAGCGCCAGCTCAACGATCCCTATGTCGAGGAGGCCAAGAAGCGCGGCTATCGCTCGCGTGCGGCCTTCAAGCTGCTGCAGATCGACGACCAGTTCCATTTCCTGAAGCCGGGCGGCCGCGTCATCGACCTGGGAGCGGCACCCGGCGGATGGACGCAGGTTTCGGTCGAACGGGTGAGTTCGGGCAAGATCAAGGGCGTGGTGATCGGCATCGACCTTACGCCGGTCGAGCCCATCGCCGGGGCGACCGTCCTCGCCAAGGATTTCTACGACGACGACGCGCCCGCGCTGCTCACAGAGCTGCTGGGCGGGCCGGCCGACGTCGTCCTGAGCGACATGGCGGCGGCGGCGACCGGCGAGACCCAGGTCGACCATATGCGGATCATGGGCCTGGCGGAGGCCGCGCACGACTTCGCCCGCGAGATCCTGAAGCCCGGCGGCGCCTTCGTCGCCAAGGTGCTGCGGGGCGGGACCGAGCGGACGCTTCTCGACCGGCTGAAGAAGGATTTCGAGAAAGTCCGCCATTTCAAGCCGGAGGCCAGCCGGGCCGATTCGGCGGAAATGTACGTCGTCGGCACCGGCTTCCGCGGCTAGAGTCCGCTGAAGCTGAACGGCGAGCAATATCTTCTGCACTTCGCGCAGCCGAACTTCTCTTTCCATTGCGCCGCCGCCTGCGCAATCCTGCGCCAGTCCGGGGTCGAGATCGGGAAACGCGATTTCCTGGGGGCGTTTAGAAATACTTGTGCATAACGGCCCCGCGTCTGCGCGCTTGGCTTGTGCGCGGCGGTGTGTATAAAGGCTCGCCAACCCGGCGGCCCTCTCCGAGGGCCGCCGTTTTTGTTTCTCCTCAATGGAGGTTGGTATGCAGATTCAGGAAGCGCTCACCTTCGATGACGTCCTCCTGAAGCCTGCTGCGTCGTCGGTCCTGCCCGGGCAGACCGACACCCGCACACGCCTCACGCGGACCATCGAGCTCAACATCCCGCTGATGTCGGCGGCGATGGACACCGTCACCGAGTCGGGCATGGCGATCGCCATGGCCCAGGCGGGCGGCATCGGCGTCATCCACAAGAACCTCGAGCCGGAGGCGCAGGCCAACGAGGTTCGCCGGGTCAAGAAGTTCGAGAGCGGCATGGTGGTGAACCCCGTCACCATCCATCCTGACCAGACGCTGGCCGATGCGCGGGCGCTGATGGAAGCCAACCAGATCTCGGGCATTCCCGTGGTCGAGCGCGGCAGCGGCAGGCTGGCCGGCATCCTGACCAACCGCGACGTGCGCTTCGCCACCGATGCCGGGACGCCGGTCAGCACGCTCATGACCAAGGAACGCCTGGTCACCGTGACCGAGGGCGCGACCAAGGAAGAGGCCAAGCGGCTGCTGCACCAGTTCCGGATCGAGAAGCTGCTGGTGGTCGACGCCGCCTACCGCTGCATCGGCCTGATCACCGTCAAGGACATCGAGAAGGCCAATAAGTTCCCCGGCGCCAGCAAGGACGAGAAGGGCCGCCTGCGCACCGCGGCCGCGACCGGTGTCGGCGAGGACGGGCTGCGCCGCGCCCAGCTGCTCATCGATGCCGATGTCGACGTGATCGTGGTCGACACCGCGCACGGCCATTCGCGCGGCGTGCTCGAGGCCGTGACGCGGGTGAAGAAGCTCAGCAACTACACCCAGGTGATGGCCGGCAACGTCGCCACCCGCGAGGGCGCGCAGGCCCTGATTGACGCCGGCGCCGACGCCGTGAAGATCGGCATCGGCCCGGGCTCGATCTGCACCACCCGCATGGTGGCCGGGGTCGGTGTGCCGCAGCTCACAGCCATCATGGAAGCGGCCGAAGCCTGCCGCGCCGCGGGCGTTCCCGCGATCGGCGACGGTGGCATCAAGTACTCCGGCGACCTCGCCAAGGCGATCGCCGCCGGCGCGGACTGCGCCATGATCGGCTCGCTGCTGGCCGGCACTGACGAGGCGCCGGGCGAGGTGATCCTCTACCAGGGCCGCTCCTACAAGTCGTACCGCGGCATGGGCTCGATCGGCGCCATGGCCCGCGGCTCGGCCGACCGCTACTTCCAGCAGGAGGTGCAGAGCACCCTCAAGCTGGTGCCGGAAGGCATCGAGGGCCGCGTGCCCTACAAGGGCGGCGTAGGCAGCATCCTGCACCAGCTGGTCGGCGGCCTGCGGGCGGCCATGGGCTATACCGGCAACGGCACGATCCGCGAGATGCAGAGCAATTGCCAGTTCCTGCGCATCACCGGCTCGGGCCTGCGCGAGAGCCACGTGCACGACGTCGAGATCATGCGCGAGGCGCCGAACTACCGCGGCGGCATGTAGCCGTCATTCAGCGCCGCCGCGATCCGCTCCGCCGCGATCCGGTGGCCGGGCGGGCCGGGGTGCGAGGTCCGGAACATCGCCGCATAGCCGTCGCGCGTCACGGCCTCGTCGATCGCCTCGAACAGGTCGAGCGCGCCGAGACCAGCCGCGCGCGCGCAGTCGAGCACGCTGCGCGAGAGGCGGCGCTGCTCGCGCGCATAGTCGGCATTCTTCCAGACATAGGGGTCATATTCCGCCACCACCAGCGTCGGCACGCCGAGGCCGGCCAGCCGCTTCAGCAGCGGGCAGGCCATGGCCTCGCCGGCGCCGCGCGGCAGCACGCGGACATGGTCGATCGACCATTCGTACTGCCAGCCCTTGTGGCGCAGGATCGTGTCGACCAGCACCGACCAGCCGAACAGGCGCTGCCAGAGGTCGAGGCTCGCCGTGGGGGCGGGCGAGGGCGGGACGGGGACGTTGCGCAGGGTGAGCGTCTCGCCCGCTGGTTCGAAATAGGGCTTCTCCGCGCCCCACACGCGCTTCATCTCGCTGCGCCGCAGATCGTCGGCGATGAACACCAGCACCAGAGCGGCCGGCTTGACCTCGGGCACCTGCTGCTCGGCGCGCAGGACGATCTGGTCGAGCCCGTAGCCGCTGACGCCCGCATTGACGGTGCGGCGGCCGATCAGCGGCTGCAGCAGCGCCGCCCACGTCTCCCCGTCGCTCACCTCGTCGCCATGGGCATAGGAATCGCCCACCACCAGCACTGGCGGCTCGGCCAGCACCGTGCCCGCCAGCGCCGGGGTGAGGCGGTGACCGTGCAGGTCGTATGTGACCCCTTTCGCGGCATATCCCGGGCGCAGGACGAAACCCAGCTCGCTGTCGCGCTTCAGCCGCCCGGCGCCGGCTTTCAAGGTGGCCTGGCGCTCGGCGAGGATGATGTTGGACCAGTCGAGCAGCGCCGTCGGGCCGCGCCACAGGCGGCAGCCCACTTCGAGCAGGAAGAGCGTCACCAGCACCGAGCCGAGGACCAGCGCGGCCCGGCCGAGCATCTCAGTGGCCCTTGTCGCCGAGCGCGCCCGCGACCAGCCGCGCGATCAGCGCATTGCCGGCGGCGTTCATGTGCCACAGCACGTAGAGATCGCGCGGCCGCGGCGTCTTCGCCAGGGCCTCGTAGGCGTCGAGCGTGGCGAGGCCGTTGCGGCGGGCGCAGTCCAGTAGCCCCGCCGTAAGGCGGCGCTGCTCGGCCGCGAACTTCGGATCGTCCCATACGACGGGATCGTAGGCGGCGACCAGCAGCACCGGCGCGCCGCTGCTCTTCTGCAGCCCGGCCAGGCGCGCGGTGAGCCGGCAGGCGACGAGCTCGCCGGTGCCGGCCGGGTGGACGCGGACATGGTCGCCGAACCAGTCGTGAAGCAGGTCGAGCCGCCGCATCAGGAAGTCGAAGGCGTAGGAGTAGCCGATCGTCCGCTGCCAAAATGTGAGGGTCGTCTCGGCCGGCGCGCGCGGCGGCACCGGCACGTTGCGCAGCGCCAGCCCGTCGCTCTCGGGATCGAAGTAGGGCTTGTCGGCGCTCCACATGCGCCGCATCTCGGTGCGGCGGATGTCGTCGGCGATGAAGGCCACGACGATGGCGCCCGGCTTATAGAGCGGCGCCAGCGCCTCGGCGCGCAGCACGATCTGGTCGAAGCCGTAGCCGCTCACGCCGCCGTTCAGCACCCGCCGGCCGGTGATCCGCTGCAGGTCGGCGGGCCAGCTCTCGCCGTCGCTGACCTCCTCGCCGAATGTGAAGGAATCGCCCACCGCGAGGATCGGCGGCTTGTCGCTCGCCGGCTTGTCGTTCACGGGGGCGGGTCCCGTGATGCGCAGCCCGTCGCCGTCGATCGTGACGCCGGGGGCTGCGTAACCGGGGCGTGGCCGGTAGCCCAGCCGCGCGTCGTGCACCGAGCGGCCATTGTCCGTCTCGGCCAGCACCTTGCGCGCATCGAGCACGTAGTTCGGCCAGGCGAACAGCCAGGTCCAGGTCGAGGCGCGGACGCCGATCTCGATCAGGCCGAGGCCGATCGCGACCGAGGCGACGACCAGGACGGTGCGGCGGAGAAGCTCGGAGCGCGGACGTTGCGCGTCGGGCGTATTCATCGTAGCGGCATGCTTTGACAAGGAGACAGACGTGACACCGGGCGCGCGGGTGGCGGCCACCATAGAACTCCTCGACGAAATCGTCAGCCATAGCGAACGGCCGGCCGATCTCGTCGCCAATGCCTATTTCCGGGCTCGCCGCTTCATCGGCGGCGGCGACCGGCGTTCCGTGTCCGATCGCGTCTGGAGCATCCTGCGCCGCTACGGGCAGCTAGCCTGGTGGCTGGAGCGCACGCGCCATCCCGACCGCGGCGCCCGCGCCATCGTGGCGGCCGACCTGATGCTGGTCGAAGGGCTCGACATGGCCGGGCTCGAAGCCATGTTCGACGGCGGCACCTACCGCCCTTCGCGGCTCGACGAGGCCGAGGTTCGCGCGCTGCGCCAGATGGAAGGCCATTCGCTGCCCCATCCCGAGCAGCCCGACTGGGTGCGCCTCAACATCCAGGAATGGGTCGCGCCGCACTTCCGGGAAGCCTATGGCGAGGCCTGGGGCCGCGAGATCGCCGCCCTCGACACGCCGCCGCCGGTCGACCTGCGGGTCAACCGGCTGAAGGCGACCGTGGAGGAGGCGCGCGAGGCGCTGGCCCGCGACGGCATCGAGACCGAGCCGATGCGCTACGCCACCGATGGCTTGCGCCTGCGCCGGCGGCTCTCGGTGGTGAAGGGCGACGCCTTCCAGAACGGCCTGGTCGAGATCCAGGACGAGGGCTCGCAGCTCGTGGCCGCGATGGTCGATGCCCAGCCCGGCATGCAGATCGCCGACTATTGCGCCGGCGCCGGCGGCAAGACCCTGGCGATGGCCGCCCGCATGAACAACAAGGGCCGCGTCGTCGCGATGGACGTGTACGAGTCTCGCCTCGACCGCTCGGCCCAGCGGCTGCGCCGCGCCGGCGCCCACAATGTCGAGCGCCGCGCGATCGATGCCGACAATCGCAAATGGCTGAAGCGCCAGGCCGGCGCCTTCGACCGTGTGCTGGTCGACGCGCCCTGCACCGGCACGGGCACCTGGCGGCGCAATCCCGACGGCCGCTGGACCCTGCAGCCCAAGGATCTCGAGGAGCTGGTGCCGAAGCAGGCCGCCATCCTCGATGCCGCCGCCAGGCTGGTGAAGCCGGGCGGGGGGCTGATCTACGCCACCTGCTCGGTGCTGCCGGCCGAGAACGAGCACCAGATCGCGTCCTTCCTGGAGCGCCACCCCGAGTTCGAGGTGGTGCCGGTGGGCGCGCTGTGGCGCGACGTGCTGGCCAGCGAGCCGCCGCCCGAGGTCGAGAACGGCCCGTACCTGCGGCTGTCGCCCCTTAAGCACGGCACCGACGGCTTCTTCGCGGCCGCCCTGGTGCGCAAGGCGAAGGAGAAGGCCACGCCTGAGGAGCCTGCCCCGCCGGACGCGCCGGAGGAACCGGGCGAGGCCGCGGCATGATCCGCATCCGCCGGGCCAGCCGCCATGACGCCACGGCGATCGGGCGGGTGCATGTCGAGACCTGGCAGGCGGCCTATGCCGGCCTGCTGCCCAACGCGATGCTGGTCGCCATGTCGGATGTGCGCCAGTCGGCCTGGTGGTCGCAGCTCCTGCAGGACCCGGCCGAGGCGCGCGGCGTGTTCGTGGCCGACGACAAGGACATGGGCGTCGTGGGCTTCGGCAGCTGCGGCCCGGTGCACGATCCGCCGGAGGGGCTGGACGGGCGCGAGATCCGGGTGGGCGAGGTCTACACGCTGTACGTCGAGCCCGATTTCCAGAATCTCGGCCTCGGCCGCAAGCTGCTGGGCGCGCTGTTCCGCCAGCTCAAGGCTGATCGCTGCGACACCGCGGTCCTGTGGATGCTGGCCGAGAACCCGACGCGGTTCTTCTACGAGGGGCTGGGCGGCGAGCGGGTGGGCGAGCGGGTCGACACGATGGGGGGCACCGACGTCGACGAGATCGCCTACGCCTGGCGCGACCTCGGCGCCCCGCTGATCCGGCGGAGGCTGGCGGCGGAGGGGTGAGCTGAATTCCCCGTCGTCTCTCCGCTCGGGCCTTCGGCCCTCGGTCGAGACGACGGCTTACCTTAGCCATCCACATCACAACGGTTGCTGCCCCGGCCCGGCACGCTTATATCGCCCCATGACCGACCGTTTGCTGATCGTCGATTTCGGTTCGCAGGTTACCCAGCTGATCGCCCGCCGCGTGCGCGAAGCCGGGGTTTACTGTGAAATCCTGCCCTTCCAGTCCGTCGATGACGCCCGGATCAAGGCGTTCGATCCGAGAGGCATCATCCTCTCCGGCGGCCCGGCCTCGGTGACCGAGGGCCAGTCGCCCACCGCCCATCCCGCCATCTTCAAAGCCGACGTGCCGGTGCTGGGAATCTGCTACGGCGAGCAGACCATGGCCAAGGAGCTGGGCGGCTCGGTCGAGGGCGGCCATCACCGCGAGTTTGGCCGCGCCGAGGTCGAGATCAAGGCCTCGACCCGCCTGTTCGAGGGCGTCTGGGAGCCGGGCGACCGCAAGCAGGTCTGGATGAGCCACGGCGACCGGGTCACGAAGCTGCCGGCCGGCTTCTCGGTCGTCGCCACCAGCGAGAACGCGCCCTTCGCCGCCATCGCCGACGAGAGCCGCGGCTACTACGGCGTGCAGTTCCACCCCGAGGTGATGCACACGCCCGACGGCGCCAAGCTACTGCGCAACTTCGCGCTGAACATCGCGGGCGCCAAGGGCGACTGGACCATGGCCGCGTTCCGCGAGCGCGCCATCGAGCAGGTCCGCGCCCAGGTCGGCAAGGGCCGGGTGATCTGCGGCCTGTCGGGAGGCGTGGATTCTTCGGTCGTGGCCGTGCTGCTGCACGAGGCGATCGGCGACCAGCTGCAATGCGTGTTCGTCGACCACGGCCTGCTGCGCAAGGACGAGGGCGAGCAGGTCGTCCGCCTGTTCCGCGACCACTACAACATCCCGCTGATCCACGCCGACGCCTCGGAGACCTTCCTGAAGGCGCTGGCCGGCGTCACCGACCCGGAGAAGAAGCGCAAGACGATCGGCGCGCTGTTCATCGACGTCTTCGAGGCCGAGGCCAAGAAGATCGGCGGCGCCCAGTTCCTGGCCCAGGGCACGCTCTATCCCGACGTGATCGAATCGGTGTCCTTCACCGGCGGACCGTCGGTGACGATCAAGAGCCATCACAATGTCGGCGGGCTCCCGGCGCGCATGAACATGAAGCTGGTCGAGCCGCTGCGCGAGCTGTTCAAGGACGAGGTGAGGGCGCTCG
>JAESFK010000212.1_pt1 | contig 39290 bp, 34 predicted proteins | sample 9269391 | NCBI WGS metagenome assembly JAESFK01 (sample SAMN14506231, study PRJNA617097) | algae metagenome | isolation source: Drouetiella hepatica UHER 2000/2452 and co-occurring heterotrophs from... | place: Slovakia: Slovak Paradise National Park, Hrabusice, Kosice Region | collected 2000-01-01
CACCGCTTTTAACGGCTTCGATTGCTTTTTGGCGCAGGTCGTAACTGTAAGGAGCAGGCATAGTTGCATCTGAACGCTTCTCTGACTCCTATAATAACGTCCTAACCCGCTCTCGTAGTACCATATCTGGATGCAGCATAAATTGGCCAAGGAAATTGGAAAACCTCGTCCCAAAGCTGCTTTTATTTCCCAACAACTCTAGTAAAGGAGCAACCGTCTACACCGATGAGCATAGCATCTACAATTCGCTGAAGGCATGGGGCTATGAGCATGAAACCGTTTGTCATGGCTCTGGAGAATAGGCTCGTGACGACGACCAAGACGGATTTTGTGAGGTACATATCAACACTATGGAAGGATTTTGGTCACTGTTGCGTTCCTGGCTGCGTCCTCATCGGGGCATCTCGCAGGAGAAATTGCCGCTCTACCTGGGCTTTTTTGAGTTTGTCCACAATGCTAGAAAACGGGGAAAAGCGTTGCTGGGAGTGCTGTTAGAAACTTTACTGCCGATCTCCCCGAAACAGCTATAGAGCCATTACGGTTTCTCTTGGTATCAAAGATATTATCCTCACAGTTCTAGAGCGATCGCGAAGAAACGATGAAGTTCTTTTAAGCGAAGATCTGAGAGAAGTTTATGTAGCTAAAATTAATAGAACTCATAAATTATATACGTATTTACACGTAGATAATTTATGAGGCTTTGGCTCACATTCCTGATGCTCTCAGCTCAGGGTATTTATTGCGAGTGTCATCATGATTGGGGATAAGCCAAAAATTCAGCATCCGTTGCAGCCTTTAGCGGCACCCGATCGGCTACAGGTAAATCGGGTGCAAAAGAATCAGCTGAAAATCGGTGTACAAAAAGCACAGGAAGCTATTTATCAACTTTTACTAGAAGTTGTCAGAACTTATTCACCTGAAGATATCCTAACGGAGTTCAGAGGGCTATTTATTCACCACACAGATACAACTAGCTTGGGTGCGCTTCCCTACTTATTTGAGATTGCTTTTTCTAATCAAGAATCAGAGTTTAGAAACACATTAAAGCGATCGTGCTATATTCTCATCAACAATTGGGAGATTAAGCGCAACTATAAATCTATCCGTGAATTAATTCATTTATTCTCAGACACAATCTTATATAAACCTACTATTTCTCCAACCTTAAAACGGCTCAGAGAATGGCTGCGTAACTTCGTCAACAGCCCGGATTTTCAAGAGCTAAAACTATTTGCGGCACGCTATGAAGATTATGAAAAACGGCATTGGGCAGAACGCTATGCATCCTATTTATTAGTTACTCAATATACCAACTTAGATAACCCCATTGAGCAACGGCAAGCTGCTCACCATCTCTCTAGAAAACTGAAGGAAAAATTTAAGTTTGATCTGGCAATGTACACAGCCTTGTCGCAGTGTGGCTCAGGAGTTTCTAGAGGAGGGCGATCGCTCAAAAATCCAACGGGCTTGGGCGATGAAGCTCTGCGCCTGATTAAGCGAGTCATTGCCAGACGAGGATTTTTTAGTTATCCCAATCTTGCCAATATTTTTCTAGATCAAAGCAGTAACCTACCGTATTTTGCGTTTAAACAAAGTCTATTGGAATACCTGCTGTTTTCTGTAGAAAATCAGGAGATTACCGGATTGCTCAGGAAGCATCTCTCCGAGACGCTGCGAAATCTCTACACTGACCATAACGAGAATATTGCAGACAGGGCGCTGCTGCTGAGAACTGCTAATCGCTTGATCGATTCTCTCACCCTTGAAACCTCTGAGTCTCCTTCCCCACTGTTTGGAAAACTACTCTCGTTAGGTAGTCCGATCGCTCTCGTAATGATTCTGCTAAAGCTGATCCTAATTTGTCCTTACGCTCGAACGCACCTGGAAATACGGATTGCTGATTTAATTCGCTACTACGAAAAATATTCTGAGGAAGACTGTCAGTGGGTCATTCACTTTTTTGAGGTCTTCAATGTCACCCTGACTATCTTCACAGAGAACGTTGAATATAACTTGGTAATGATGAATGCTGCTACCCCTGAATCTTCCAGAGCAGGTGCGGAAACTTATCGAATCTTTTCGCAAGCTCGCCAGAAAACTTAATTTTTTGTTTAGTCCTTAAGAGGTAAAGATTTTTAGTGGCGTGGGCAAAGCCCACGCCACTAAAAATCTTTACCTCAATACCTTTGCCATTTTTTGATTCACATCCTGACCTTTGAAGTGCAGGATGCGAATCTTACAAACTGCCGAGCTAAAGGAACTTATTGAACTGGAGAGACTTCGGGCAAACAGACCTTCGTGCCACCCAACCCACAATAGCCATTTGGATTTTTCGCCAAATACTGCTGATGGTACGCCTCAGCATAGTAGAACTCAGGAGCATCCAGAATTTCAGTCGTAATCTTGCCATAGCCTGCTGCAGAGAGAGCCTGCTGATAGGCTTCGCGGGAGGCTTCAGCGATCGCTTTCTGCGCCTCTGAATAGGCATAGATCCCCGATCGATACTGGGTTCCCGCATCGTTGCCCTGCCGCATTCCTTGGGTAGGATCGTGGCTTTCCCAGAATACCTTTAGCAGAGCTTCGTAGCTGACGACCTTGGGATCGAATACCACCAGCACAACTTCATTATGACCCGTCATCCCGCTACAAACTTCCTGATAGGTCGGGTTAGGGGTAATTCCTGCCGCGTAGCCTACCGCAGTGGTGAAGACTCCGGGCTGCTGCCAAAATTTCCGCTCTGCGCCCCAAAAGCAGCCCAGACCGACAACAACCTGCTCCATACCTGCGGGAAAAGGAGGTTTGAGCGGATTGCCGTTGACAAAATGTTTAGCGGGAACAGCGATCGCCTCTGTTCTACCCGGTAGCGCTTTGTCCGGCGTGGGCATCGAAGACTTCTTGCCAAGACCAAATATCGCCATGTTGTGACCCTACTTTCAGCTTATTTTCTTCATGATAACGTAGGGTCACAACGGAGTATGAGAGCAGGCTGAGCTTAACTTAAGAAAGTCGCTTGTCAAGTTTAAGGCAATAGTATTTTCCCAATGATTTTTAGGGGGTGCGGACTTTGCCCACACCCCCTAAAATCACTATCTTTTGAAAACTAATGGATTTAGGCGTAAGTGTCTAAGATTTTAGCTAAGCCTGGAACGGCTTCTTCTACATCACTTTTGACTGATTTACGGAACTTGCCATAGGAAGAGCGGATGATGCCATTCTTTGACTTTTCAATCTTGGTATCTGTGATGCTGAGCAGCATATCGGCTGTGCGGGAGCGATTTTGCGTTAAGTGTTGCACAGGATCGCCTGACTGAATGCCTTCATCCCACATAGGGTCAAGCGCAGTTAAGGCTTCTGGCAAAAGCCTTTGAATCGCACCTGAAACGTAGCTAGGTTCAATGCCTTTGACAACGCCATAGGCCGCCTTTAGCGCCAGTCCAGAAATTCCGCCTTTCGCAGCAACCTGCTCGTCGATCAATTTGGCACAGTCTTTTGCCAAGCTGACTTGGGTTGCTTCATCACGAGCTTTATCACGGAGTGCCATACTAATTCTTCTCAAGATTGACTTGTGGTAATTCCTGATTATTAGCAAGCTTCGCTGATATTCAAGTCTTTGACTCTATTTTTCGACATTACTTAACAAGAGTATAAATTTTTCTTTATGGTCTACAGTTTCTGAGTTTGTCTGAGTACACTACACCCCACTTCTCAATCTGTACAAATTCAGACAGGATTTTAATGAGGTTTAGCTAGATAATAAGACCTCCGGTTTGGTGCCAGCGAGATACAGTCGCTACCCAGTTCCAGAGTTATGGATTCAAAATTACAGTTTATCCCCTCAAAGGCTGCGTCCGCAGGAAGGAATACTTCGTATGAAAGCACAAGATTTGAAAGGAAAAACGATTGCCTTCGCGGGTTCAGGCGGCTTAGACAGCTGCACGATTACCCGGTGGCTTGCCGATCAGGGTGTTCAGGTGGTGTGCTTTACCGCCGACTTGGGGCAGCCTGACGAAGATGATACTGAGGCAATACGTCAGCGAATGCTGCAAGCTGGAGCGATCGATTTTGTGCTGCTGCCCTGCAAAGAGGCGATCGCGGCGATCGGGTTACAGGTGATTCAAGCCCAAGCCTGCTATGAGGGGCGCTATTGGAATACGACAGGTATTGCCCGATGCGTGCTGACCAAGGCGATGGTTCAGGAGATGCAGAAGCGCGGACTCACCGTTTTTAGCCACGGAGCCACAGGGCGCGGCAATGATCAGGTGCGGTTTCAGCTCATCACCAATATGCTGGCACCTGAGTTTGAGGTGTATGCTCCTTGGCGCGATGAGTCGTTTCTGGCTCGGTTTCCAGGTCGCAGCGAAATGATTGACTTTTGCCAGGAGAAAGGGCTTTCGATCACTGCTTCTAAGGACAAGCCCTATTCTACGGACGCAAACCTGCTGGGGCTAACCCACGAATCGGGGATGCTGGAAGCCCTGACGACCCCGGCGCACTTCGTCAAGCCAATTATGGGCTGCTATCCCCAAGATGCGCCTGATGTAGCCGAAGAATTTACCGTCACCTTTGAGCAGGGTTGCCCGGTGAAGGTCAATGGCAAGCCTGTGAGTTTGCTGGAGGCGCTTGTTGAGGCGAATGCGATCGGCGGTAAACTCGGCATTGGCATTGGAACGCACCTCGTAGAAAACCGTTTTGTCGGCATTAAATCGCGCGGAGTCTATGAGAGTCCGGGGGTAGAGATACTGGGTACTTGCTATGCCTTGCTGCTGCAATTAATTCTCGATCGCCGTGCCCGTGAGTTCTACGACCAGCTTTCGCTGCTAATTGCCAAACAAATCTATCAAGGCTATTGGTACGATCTAGCGACCCAGATGGCGCTGCAAGCCATTGAAAAAACGGCGCGGCTAGCGAGTGGGACGATCAGTGTTTCCCTCTACAAGGGTACAATTTCTTTTGTCTCGGCTGATCACGCTCCTCACTCGCTCTACTCTGAGGAAAATGCCTCTATGGAAGGTGTGGGCGACTATAGCCATGCCGATTCTGAGGGCTTGCTACGGGTATTTGGAGTTAGTGCGCGGGTTTTGGCCACTAGCGGTCAAGTTACAATGGATACCTAGGGCAACGCAAAGGTATGGCAACCGCCAAGGCGGTTAGGGCGGGGACATTTTTGGTGGGGGCGCAAAGCGTCCCCACCAATAGTTCAATAAAAAAGGGGCGCAGTGCGCCCCTTTTTTATTGCTCCTCAAGGTTTTAGAGCTGATCTAGCTGAGTTTTCAAAGCCTCTAGTTCGGCATCTACCGCTGCGTCCTTGGGCGCATTTGCTGGCGCAGCAGTCTGCTGGGCAGGCAGCTGAGCTTGCTGGGTAGAACCAGTCAAGAGCTGAGCCTTCATGGCTTCTAGTTCATCATCTACATTGCTGCCAGATTCTAGCTGCGCAAACTGGCTCTCTAGATCGGCTCCAGCCAGTTCTGCTGCTGCCTCAGAGCGGGCTTCCATTTGCAGAACCTTATCTTCCATGCGCTCGAATGCCGACATGGCGCTGCCAGTCCCCAGGTTGCCCACGGTTTTTTGAAGCTGCTCAGTTGCTTTTGCGGCTTGCGCTCTAGCTTTGAGCATATCTTTCTTCGTTTTCGCTTCAGAAATCTTGCCTTCTAAAGCGATGAGGTTGCGCTTGAGAGTGTCTACGGTGCCGCTCTGCTGATCGAGCTGAGCCTTGAGTGCCCCGGCAGTTTCAGATTGCACCTTTTTGCGATTTAGCGCCTCGCGGGCTAGGGTTTCGTCGCTTTTTTGCAGCGCCAGACGTGCCCGCTGCTCCCAGTTGTTGGCTTCAGACTGTGCCTGGTTGTGCTGCTGCTGCATCCGCTTTTGGCTGGCGATCGCTGTGGCTACAGCCATACGCAACTGCACCAGGTCTTCCTGCATGTCAATGATTGCCTGTTCAAGAATCTTTTCAGGATCTTCAGCAGCGCTAACGGCAGAATTGAGGTTTGCCCGAACCACTCGGCTTACGCGATCAAATAGTCCCATGACTCTGTTTTTCCTTTCGGCGTGTACAAGATAAGTAGCCAGAAACTCGGAGGAATTAACTTTAAGCCTGCTCAGACGAGCTGCAACAGGGATCTCTTGTCAACTTCTTAGCACATCTCTAGCGCCAACTCCAGAAACTAGGAATTAAGTTTACGGCAATGGCTTCAGCTCTGCCTTTATTGTAGTTGGGCTTGACAGGTCTGCGTAATAGGCAGATGAGTCTTCGATCGCCCTAGGTCTTCTAAATACTCACGACCTGAAGACTAGCGATCGGTCTCAATCTGCAAAACCCAATCTCGGATCAGCTGATTCACCTGATCGGGCACTTCGTCATGGGGACAATGTCCGGCTTGCAGGTAATGCTCCGTCAACTGAGGGTAAAACTGCCGAAACACAGCGCCACGCGATCGCGCATTCATCCAGGGATCGCCATCTCCCCACAGCATCAGCAGAGGACAGGTCATCTGTTGCAGCAGCACATCATTTTTTTCGCCGCCTTGAGGAGATTTGAAGACAGACGCAAAAACCGTGGACGCGCCCGGATCGCAGGAGGGGCGATAGATATCCTCCACCAGCTCATCTGTGACAGCACTCTGATCTAGGTAGACGCGTTCCAACGTCTGGCGAATCATAGATTTTTGCCGCACATACTGAAACAGCAGCCAGCTAGGTAAGGGGAAAAGAATCAGCGATCGCACTGCTTCAAACATTGCCTTGCGTAGGGGATTTGGCTCTGGCTCTGGCGCTGAGGGGGTAAACGACCCGGCACAGTTGAGCAAAATTAGACCTGCGGCCGATGAACCCTGCGCCGCTAAGCAAAGCGAGGCGTAGCCGCCTAGAGAGTTTCCGGCAAGTACCGCAGGTCGTCCAATCACTTGAGCAATAAAATCTTGGAGCTGGTCGCGCCACAGATCGCCGCTGTACTGAACATCTGCTTTAGCCGATCGCCCAAAGCCCAACAAATCGATCGCCCACACCTCAAAGTCTTGACTCAATCCGGCAATATTTTTCTTCCAGTGATCGGTCGATGCGCCAAAGCCATGCACCAACAGCAAAGGCGGTCGGTCGGTCTGCCGTCCTGCTTTAACGTAATAGATAGAGTGACCTTGCCACTGCCAGTAGTCTGCTGTCGTCGGGGCGATCGCCGTTTGCATAGCCAATATATCTCTAGCGTGAGGTTACAGCGTGAGGGTATTTGTGAAGTAATGTTGAGTATCCTAGCGCAAAGCGATGAGCGACATGGCTTAATCGGGGATGAGTTTTGGTGAGAGAAGGGCGCAGAGCGCCCTTCTCTCACCAAAACTAAAATCAGCAGCGCCCGGTTAGCCGTTTCTCAATTTCTTATGCTCTCTCAATCTTCTAGGAATTTGCAGCGCCCAACTCGACCCAGCCGATCGAGCCTTTGGTTTGAGCGGATCATGGCGATCGTTGTCCTGCTCAATCTGCTGCTGGTGTTGTTTGACCTCAGCTACATTCCCTGGCGAGATTTCTACTTGCGGCAGCTGCCTCAATTTACAGTTTGGTATGGAGAAAATCTGAAAGGCATTGAACCCCACCGCTCAACTGAAACCTATCTGAGAACGGTGCAAAGACTAGAAAATCAGGTGGCTGCTACGGGGCTACAATCTTCCGAGAGCGAGGTGCTGCTAACGAGCCTGCGATCGCTCAGCGCCGAAATGGTGGACGAAAATCCGTTTGAGGGATCTGGAAAGTCGGGCACGCTGGAGCGAATTAAGCGCCGGATGCGCGATCAAGTCAATATCGATTCTTCTAAACAAGCCTTTGCCGTCTTTTGGAGTCCAGAATATCTGAGGCAGACAGGCTGGAACGAGGCGATCGCCTTCTTTGACAGCCGCATTTCCCCCTTGATAGCCACCAACTACTATCGCGGCATTGACGAGACGGGGGAGCCGATCGATCGCTTTTGGCTGATTGACATTGGATTTATCGCTCTGTTCGCCTTAGAGCTTTTGGCAAGAACCTTCTACCTCAGCCGTCGTAGAAGAATTAGAGGGAGAACAACCTGGCTTGATGCACTGGTGTGGCGCTGGTATGACCTGCTGCTGCTGCTGCCGTTTTGGCGGTGGCTGCGCATCATTCCTGTGATCACTCGATTTCATCAAGCAAGGCTGATCAACTTAAATTCGCTCAATACCAGCGTGAGTCATGGGTTCGTCTCTGCCTTTGCCACAGAGATTACCGAAGCCGTGGTGCTGCAAGTCATGGATCAGGTGCAAGAGCTGCTGCGGCAGGGTGCGATCGCGCGTTGGCTGATCAATCCGCAGGGCGGCAGGAAATACATTGATCTCAACGGCATTAATGAAGGGGAGGCGATCGCCAAGCATTTGACCACCTTGATGGTCGATCAGGTGTTGCCGCAAGTCAAACCTGACCTGGATGCAATGATGCAGCATATCCTGACCCGCATTCTCAACACCTCGCCCCTCTACGCCGGACTGCAACACTTTCCTGGAGCCAGTCAAATCTCTAGCCGCATCACCCAACAGATCGTCACTGATGCCACCCAAAATACTCAGCAGGCGCTCAAGTCTGCCTTGGAGGACGAGGTGGGCGCAAAGCTGTTTGCTCGGCTGATAACTCACTTGGGCACAGCATTCCAAACCGAGATCCAGAAGAACAGGGCGATCGATGAAATTCAGACTTTGGCGATCGCCCTGCTAGAAGAAGTCAAAATCAATTACGTCAAGCAAAGCGAACAGCTTGAGTAGGCTCGGCGATTTCGGTTCTAGAACGCTCTTGATGCAATTGACGCTCTAAGTTAAGCCGTTCAAAATCAGCTCCCCTGAACCTGCGATCACTTCACCGATCGCTCCAGCCGCCAAATTCTGGGACTCAAAGAAAGCGATCGTTGGGTCAATTTGATCCGGCGGCACAATCAGGACAAAGCCTACGCCCATATTGAACGTGTTGAACATCTCCAAGGGGCTGACGTTCCCCTGCTCTGCCAGCCATGTAAAAATCGGCGGCGTTGTCCAGCAGCGCACGTCTATCTGGATAGATTGATCCATACCGAGACATCGGGGCAGATTTTCGGGTAAGCCGCCACCCGTGATGTGCGCCATACCGTGAATCTCTAACCCTGCCTGACGAGCCGCCAAAACGGGCTTGACGTAAATTTGCGTTGGGGTAAGCAAGGTTTCCCCTAGAGACCTGCCGCCGAGCTGAGGAGGACAATCGCTTAACTCGCTGCCCGACATTTCCACAATTTTGCGCACCAAGCTGTAGCCGTTGCTGTGGATGCCCTGACTGGCAAGGGCGATCGCCACATCGCCGACCTGCACCCGCGTGCCGTCTATAATCTGGCTTTTCTCAACGATGCCGACACAGAAGCCCGCCAGATCATACTCTCCCGGCTGATAAAATCCTGGCATTTCTGCCGTTTCGCCGCCCAGCAAAGAACAGCCCGACAGCCGACAGCCCTCAGCAATGCCCGTGACCACCTGCGCCAGCTGGTCGGCATTCAGCTTGCCCGTCGCCAAGTAATCTAGGAAAAACAGCGGCTCAGCTCCAGAGGTGAGTACGTCGTTGACGCACATGGCGACCAGATCGATGCCGACTGTGTCATGGCGATCGCACTGCTGAGCCAGCATTAGCTTTGTGCCTACGCCATCGGTTCCTGACACCAACACAGGCTCGTGGTAGCCGCTAGGCAACTGAAATAAACCGCTAAAGCCTCCCAATTTGCCCAAAACTTCGGGGCGATGGGTGCTTTCGACCGCATCTCGAATTTTTCGGACGAAGGCGCGCCCTGCTTCCACATCTACGCCAGCTTGCTTGTAATCCATAGGTCTATCTCTATCTATCGGACGTATTATGAATGAAAATAGTGAATTAAAACGATGATCAAGCGTTTTGACGTGTATTTGGTCAATCTTGATCCGACTGTGGGTAACGAAATCCAGAAAACCCGTCCCTGTTTGGTCATTTCGCCCGACGAAATGAATCGCTTCATCTCCACCGTGATTGTCGCACCCATGACCACCGCAGGACGAGATTACCCCACTCGCGTCACCTGTCGCTTTCAGGGAAAAGAGGGGCAGGTTGTGTTAGACCAAATCCGCACCGTAGACAAAACTCGCCTCGTCAAGCGTTTAGGGCATATTAGCTCAGCTACTCAAAAGAAAGTGCTGGCGATTCTAGCAGAGTTGTTTGCAGAGTAGCGCGATCGCCTCAACCTCCAAACTGCCAATACCTGCGCTTCCAGAGCCATTTAAGCCCGTTTAAACTTTCAAGGCGGTATTAGTTCTCAATAGCGTCAGTAAATCGCAAAGTCTTCCTATTTTTCCTAAAAGCTGGATTTCCAAGGCTCGGAGCACCTTGGAAATCCAGCTTTTAGGGTTTTGTGGCGCGCGCCTCAAAACCCTAATTTACGATCTACTGAACGTGATTAACCAGGGTTATCTAGGGACGGTACTTCTTTCACAAGCCAGCCCTGAGCTTCTAGGCTGGCAATTTCTTGTGCCCGCTCATCGGCAAACTGATTGACGGCTTGTAGCTCGATCGGGAACCGCTGTAGCAGTTCGGCAGCAGACACATGGTAGGAAAATGTTATCTTTCCTAGCGGCAGCAGAGACTTAATGGCGGCTATTCCATTGTGAGTCAGGCTGACCTGATACAAAGGCGGTAGCTGTGAAAAATCTTTGCGTGCCAGCGTTTTGCCATGAGAATCTAGCAAAAATGCAGACAAATTGGTGAGCTGTGCCGTTTTGTCCTGCTGACTTTCGATCGTCACAATCAAATTTGGCTCCTGAGCATGGGTAATGGCGGCATCATAAGATAGTGTTAAATGAATATCATTGCCGCCCTCTTGCTGCGAGACTAAGTTGCCGTCAGCATCATGCTCTCGGCTGTATCCTTCGCCTTGCCATACCCCCTGCCAAACATAGCGCTGAGGCGCGATCGGATTTGCCAACACATCTGCTAGATCGATCGCGGTGACGTAGGGCGATCGCGTCCCATCTAACGAGTCAGGCAGAATCAACTCATCAGACTCTTCAGAGCGGGGGCGATCGATCGATTTTTGAGTTGCGATCGTCTGAGTTGCGATCGTCTGAGTTGCAACATAAGCCGTCACACCTTCTGAAACCTGAACCGCTTTCCAGCCTGCCGGAGCAGCAATTTTGGTAGTGGAAATCTTATTAGCAGACTGGTTAGCAGCAGGCTGATTAGCAGCAGATCGAATATTCTGAGACAAGACTGGAATCTCGTTAAAAACTTGTTCTAAATGAGATGAATGCTGAGAGGATGACGAGTTAGACTGCTTCGTCAAATATGAGTCTTTTATTTTAGCCATGTTGTACTGGTCGATCGTGATTAGAGAGGCGATCGCGCTCATAATTCCAACACAAAGTAGCCAACTCTCTAGAGAAAGCGGTTTAAAGTATTTGACAGGCAGCATAGCTAAAAAATCCTGAGCAATGATGAATTAAAGTTGAAACAGGCTTTGATGTAGAGTTTCGATTTGAGAAATTGGTAAGGGAATCTAGAACCAGCCAAAATAAGCCGGAAATCGATGAAAGCGATCGAATATTTGCAGCAGATTTTGTGGCGAATGTCGTGAGCAAAGTGGGCTAGAGCTTTGATGACTTCATTCGCTATATCTGTTAGCTAGCTTCAGCAGATCGCAAAGCTTACACTCGATTTCCCAACCCTTAAAAGGGGGGGCAGAACTCAAAGTCCCTCTTTGTTAAGGAGGATCAAACACTCTCAAGAATTTTCACTTTTTGAGTCTATTGTGATTAAGAAACAGGCTTAAACCTGACCAGATTAATGAGGTCTTAAACATAAGGTAATAGATGCCAAAGAAGTTTCAAATACCACGAGCGGGTACTCTTGTTTAGGCAGTACTTGTTTAGGCAGCACTGGAAAGCTAAAACGCTCCCTGTCTATTTAGACAGGTCAAGCAAATTGGGCGAACCCACTCATCGATCGCCCTAAAGCTTCGCCTGTCTTTAAGATTAGACTTCTCAGTTTTGTGTCTGGAGATACGATCGCGCTGATGCTCAAATTCTATGGTGCAGGGGTTAGAGCCTTACATCGTATGCACTTTACGTCGTATGCACTTTACGCCGCAATCATACGTCGCAGTCACTTTACGTCATAGCTGCTTTGAGTTATGGTGTCTGCGGCGATCGCAACATTTTCTTTCTGCACCATCCAAACGAAAGGTTAGCCCATGAATATGCATTATTCCGTCGCGGTTGTAGGAGGAGGTCAAGCGGGTCTATCCATGAGCTATTGCTTGAAAGAGCGAGGTCTAGACCACATTATTTTTGAAAAAAACAAGATTGGATATGCCTGGAGTTCCAAGCGTTGGGACACTTTTTGTCTCGTCACGCCGAACTGGCAATGTCGGCTACCGGGGTATCACTACTCTGGCGCCGATCCCAATGGCTTTATGCAGAGAGATGAAATTGTTCAATACATCGAAGCCTACGCCGCATCCTTTGACCCGCCCTTGAAAGAAGGCGTTGAAGTTCTGAAAGTTCGCAAAAACGAGGCTGAGGGAGTTTTTGAAATTGCGACTTCGATTGGCGACTTCACCGCCGATCAGGTTGTGATTGCAGTCGGGGGCTACCATACTCCGAAGCTTCCAACCTTAGCGGCACGATTTCCTGAAGCGATCGTGCAACTTCACTCTTCCGAATATAAAAATCCGCAGTCGCTTCCCGACAAAGCCGTTCTCGTGGTGGGCACAGGACAGTCAGGCTGCCAAATTGCTGAAGATCTACACCTTGCCGGAAAGCAGGTTCATCTCTGCGTCGGTGGTGCACCGCGATCGCCCCGTCGATATCGCGGCAAAGATGTGGTGGACTGGCTCGATCAAATGGGCTACTATGACCTGTCGATCGATGACCATCCTCAAAAGGAGAAGGCACGCAGCAACACCAATCACTACGTTACCGGACGAGGCGGCGGACGCGAGATCGACCTGCGGCAGTTTGCTCTGGAAGGAATGCAGCTTTACGGCAAGCTGAAGCAGGTCAGCGGCAGCCAGCTGGAGTTTTCACCAAACCTGAAGCAAAACCTAGATCAGGCGGATGCAGTTGCCGAAAACATTAAGAAGAGCATTGACGGCTTCATTGAAAAGAACCAAATTCAGGCACCTACGGAATCTCCTTATCAGCCCGTTTGGCAGCCTGAAACAGAGCCGCTGACGCTGGATTATGAGCAAGCAAATATTGGAGCCATCATCTGGAGCACAGGCTACCAATCCGACTTTAGCTGGGTCGAGGTGCCCGTGTTTGACGGCAGAGGCTACCCCGGTCACGATCGCGGGGTTACTGGCGTACGCGGACTTTACTTTCTAGGTCTTCCCTGGCTCTATACTTGGGGTTCAGGGCGATTCTCAGGCGTGGCGAGAGATGCGACTTACCTAGCCGACACGATCGCCGCCAAAAGAAAAGTTGCCTACACCAACTCCTGGAACGTCGTCAATGAGTTTTTGCTGGGGTCATAGTTATTAACCCGGTAATTAAAGATTTTTGTTGTGAGGCGAGCGAAGCTCGCCTCACAACAAAAATCTTCCAATAATGCACTCTCAATTATTGCCAAGTTAATGAGGTGTAGCGTTGGGGGGAGTCGGTGGGCACCAAAACAAATTTTTGCTAGACACCCCCAGCGAGTCCAGAATTCCCCGCATTACTTCGGTGCAGTACAGCCAATGCCCCAGATCTTCATACATGCGATCGGGGTTGAACTCGAAATCATAGTGCAGCACGTGAGCCAGATCGGAAAACTCATCAGAAGATTGGGGAGAGAGCAGCAGCAAGCGAAACGGTTTTCCCTGACAGTGTTTTTCTAGCTTGTAGGCGAGATCTATGACGCCTCCCCGATCGGCAATGCCCGTGCGAACGAACAGAGCCTGGTCACAGTTTTGTAGGGTGTACCAGAATCGCTCAGCCCGTGCCGAATAGCGAACGCGCATCCGCTCATGAACGGCAGACATATCTTCCTGCGGGTGATCAGTGTCCTCGACCTCATGGGCAAAAGATAACCCTGTCCATCTGCTGTGATAGACTCTGCCTGCGTCCGGACTGTAGTGCAAGAAGGCGGGATTCCACATGTCATAAAAACGGCTTTCGATCATGTCGGCAACGTCGGCAATTTGCGTGGTGCGCGTCAGATCAAATGGAAAAGCAGGGCCGTCATACTCCATCTTGTACAGCATCATCCGCACCGCACAGCGATCGCCCAGGGGAATGATAGCCACACGGCTAATGTCCGATAGGCTGCATTTGTATTGAAACAGCATTGCGGACTTCGGTGAGACTTTCACCCGACTCTCCAATCCATGACGACCAATCATCAGCGTCCGAAAGGGGGCATCTGGATACAGCGGGTCGGTGTATACTCCGGCTGGCAAGGCTTTTAAGGCGCTCCGCACCTCTCGCCACATGGGATGGACATTGAACTCCTGGTCTGATTCGTTAACCATCCAGAGATGATGTTCGTCTGCTCTTAAGATCCCTAGATTTCCGTCATAGAACAGCAAATCTGAGTTGTGGGGTGAAAAGAGATCGAACGCAGAGGTATATTTCAGATCGCTACCGGGAGGAATCGTGAGAGTCGTTTCGATCGTGCCATCTTCCTGCACGGCAAAGAAGGGAAGCGTCTCTGGCTGAGCCTGTCTTGCGCCCTGCTTTGCGCCCTGCTCTGCAATGTAGAGTCCCGGACTCAACCGAGCCTGACGTAGCGCTTCTTGAAGTTCCTGCCAGTAGGGAGCAATGCTGTAGCTGTAGGGCGATGCATTCGTAATCCGTAGCTGCTTCTCCTTGATCCAGGCAGAAATCTGAAAACCTGCCGAATCTTGGTAAATAGCAGTTTCAGGCTGCTGCCAGCGCTGTTTTTCTGCGGCTAATTCTGTTTTGTCGATCTGGAAAAGGCTCAAGTCGATCGCCTGATACATGAGGCGATGCCCTCGGCTATTGGGGTGAGCCGGATCAAACGATAGTCCTTCTCGCCATTGCCCCTGTCCATCATCTAGCGCCGTCAACCAATCCAGGACAGGAACCCCCCAAGTTAGCATCCGGCTATGGGTATCTCGTAACAGCCAATTGTGTTCTGGAGCGTAGTCGCCATGGGGATAGACGCTGCCCAACACTGGACTAGCTCCTAGCTGCCGTGTCATCTTTACTAACTGCTGTAAGCCACTTTCAAACCGTCGCTGCACGGCTCGTCGCTCGTGAGGAGGACAGTAGGCAAAGCCTTCGTTGCCCAGCGATAGGGCAATAATGATGATATCAGGCTGTTCGGGTAGAACGACAGACGGAAACCGCTTGATGGTTCTGCTCACCGTTGCTCCGACCTCAGAGACATTCACGAGTTGGTGCCCATACTTTTCCTGGAGGCTTTGACCCAAACGTTCTACCCAACCTCGTAGCAGCCAAGCTTTGTGACCGACTGCAACAGAACTCCCAATCACAACAATTTTTAGACCTTCAGGTTGTAATTCTGCAAATCTGTCTCCTGCGAACCTGTCGTAGTTTAAGGGCAACCCGCTTACCGCCGCCTCGTCCGCCGCCGCCTCGATATATCCAAACGGGTAAGGCTGCCCATAACCAAAGGAGCCATCATCTACAACAACAGTCTTGGATTGAAGGTCAGAGTCGATCGGCACCCAGCGGTTTGCCCCCAGCGATTCCCACTGCGCTTCGCCATCGACAGACAGACGCACATACCTGTATTCCAATCTCTGACCATCAGGAGATGTCAGAGATTGCTGAAAATCGATCGCTGACTCCATCCACCAAAGCGGGTAAAGATCCGCACTGGTGTAGAGTCGAATAGATTTCGCTAAGTCCCACTGACCTAGTTCAGACGTAGAGCCAACCAGAGCAATGGATTCACCCATCTGCGTTTCCGCCCTAATCTGGAATCGATACATAGGTTTTTCCCTAGCTTAGAAGGACGGGCGCTATTAATTTCAAAAATTCATCCCCAGACTAAGCTGTGCCGAAAAACGATAGAGCTGTTGCCAGTTTGCTCTGGAAATTCATGGTGGGGCGCTTCGCGCCCCACCATGAATTTTCCGTTAACCGCGTTGGCGGTTGCCATACCGGATGAGCTTGACCGTATCACGTAAAGCTCTGGAGATCTGTCTTGGAGATAACCTTGCAATCGGCAGGTTGTGCGATCGTTCCAAAATCGCCCTATTATATCGATGTAGTTTGCATGGAGAGAGCCTGATGGGTTATCGCATGGATCGCCGCGCCTATGCCGACACGTTTGGAGTTACGGTGGGCGATCGCCTCCGCCTCGCCGACACGAACCTGATCATTGAAGTGGAGCAGGACCATACCACTTACGGCGACGAGGTGAAGTTTGGCGGCGGTAAGGTGATTCGGGACGGCATGGGGCAATCGCCGATTACCAACGCCGAGGGCGCAGTCGATGCCGTGATCACCAATGCGCTGATTCTAGACTGGTGGGGCATTGTCAAAGCTGATGTGGGCATCAAGGACGGCAGAATCGCCGCCATTGGCAAAGCGGGCAATCCCTACATTCAGGACAATGTGAATATTATTATCGGACCTGGCACCGAGGCGATCGCCGGAGAAGGGATGATCTTGACGGCGGGCGGCGTGGATACCCATATTCACTTTATCTGTCCGCAGCAAATTGAAGTGGCGATCGCCTCTGGCGTAACGACCCTGATTGGCGGCGGCACAGGTCCTGCGGCTGGTACCTATGCCACCACCTGTACCCCAGGCCCCTGGAACATTTACCGAATGCTGCAAGCTGCCGATGCTTTCCCGATTAACATTGGTTTTTCTGGCAAAGGCAACTCAGCACAGCCGGAAGCGCTGGTGGAACAGGTGGAAGCAGGCGTGATTGGCTTAAAACTCCACGAAGACTGGGGCACTACCCCTGCCAATATTGACACCTGCCTCAGCGTTGCCGATGAATATGATGTGCAGGTTGCCATCCACACCGACACCCTCAACGAAGCCGGATTTGTAGAAAATACGATCGCCGCCTTCAAAAATCGGGTGATTCACACCTACCACACGGAAGGAGCGGGAGGCGGACATGCACCAGATATCATTAAAGTCTGTGGGGAAGTTAACGTCTTGCCTTCTTCCACAAATCCCACCCGCCCTTACACCGTCAACACGCTAGAAGAACACTTGGATATGCTGATGGTTTGCCACCATCTCGATCGCAATATTCCTGAAGATGTTGCCTTTGCCGAATCGCGCATCCGACGAGAAACGATCGCCGCCGAGGACATCCTGCACGATCTGGGAGCCTTCAGCATGATCTCCTCCGATTCGCAAGCCATGGGGCGGATCGGCGAAGTGATCATCCGCACTTGGCAGACCGGACACAAAATGAAAGAGCAGCGGGGGGCGTTGCCTCAAGATAGCGATCGCAACGACAACACCCGCGCCAAGCGATACGTTGCCAAGTACACGATCAACCCTGCGATTACCCACGGCATTGCTAACCATGTTGGCTCGGTGGAGGTGGGCAAACTCGCTGACCTGTGCCTCTGGCGACCTGCCATGTTTGGGGTCAAACCCGAAACGGTGATTAAGGGCGGTCTCATTGCCTGGGCGCAGATGGGAGACGCCAACGCCAGTATCCCCACGCCCCAGCCTGTGCATATGCGACCCATGTTTGGCAGCTATGGTGGGGCAATCCATGCCACCTCACTCACCTTCCTGTCTCAGGCGGCGATCGCCAAAGGCGTTCCTGACCTGCTGAAGCTGAACAAGCGATCGGTGCCCGTTGGCAATATTCGGCAGCTCACGAAGCGCGACATGAAGTTGAACGATGCCATGCCCCAGATGGAAGTTGATCCTGAAACCTATGAAGTTCGTGCGGATGGCGAACTGCTCACCTGTGAACCTGCAACCAGTTTGCCCATGGCACAGCGTTACTTCTTGTTCTAGCCAATTGCTGACCGAGCAATGCTGACCATCATGAAAGTCTGCTATGATTGCAAATGCGATCGGGTGACTAGCGCAATGGTAGCGCATCGGACTCTTAATCCGTTGGTTCTGGGTTCGAGTCCCAGGTCACCCATTCTTTTGAAGTAGGTCTACAGTAAAATCGCCATCGTTGCTTCTGCAATTTGAGCATTCGAGGCAGGCAATAGCTTTGTATTCATCTTAAAGTCCGCCAAACCATTCGTAGCCCAAATCTTCCCAGTAGCCTTTCTTCGGGTAAAGCTGCTTAGTCAACGTAATTTCAGTCACCCATTTGCTCTGCTTGTAGCCGAGTTTAATCGGAGAAGCCAGTCGCAGCGGCGCACCGTTTTCGGGGGATAAAGGCTGACCATTCTTCTGATAGACCATTAGAGTTTGTGGATGCATCGAAGAGACTAAATCCCAGCTCTCATAATAGCCATCTGCCGACTTGAAGTAGACATACTTTGCGCCTTCCTTGGGTCTTGCCAATGCAATTAGATCGCGTAGCGGCACGCCACCCCACTGAACGATCGCTGCCCAGCCCTCGACACAAACATGCCGAATTACCATAGAGGTAGAAGGCATCTTTTGCAGTTCGGCAAGGCTGAGGGTAAAAGAATGATTGACATCGCCGTTGACCGTCAGTAGGTAAGCTTGAGGGTCAATCTTTGGCGTACCTTGAAAAGAGTTGATCAGCAGCGCCTCTGGCTCGATCGCACTTACTGGAAAGTTGGGAATCAGCTTCTGGGGATTGAGCAGCAGTTCCTCAACGCTCTGATTGATAGGCTCAAACGTCTTAAACACAACATCGTCATACAGGGTGGAGGCACAGCCACCCAGCACTAATCCTAGACCTGAAAGACCAGATAGCTGAAGCAGACGACGACGAGACAAAAAGCGATCGGAAACTGAAGGGAGTTCCACAAAATACCTCAATTAAAATACTTCAATCTTATTAAGATTAACAACCGCTCAGCAACTTACCAAAACATTGAATTAACCAGCCGCAAGCCACCGACTCTGAGCGCCATGAAAGAATGGACGATAGAAAACAACATCACCGTAGGAACGCTGATAAAGTGAATGACTCGTAGAGCTTGCCAGCTACCGAACAGATCTACAATCCAGTGAAACTGAGCGGGCTTGTACATACCCAGCCCCGTGAAGATCGCCAGCAGCAAAATGGGAATCACTGCGGTGTATAGCACCCGATGCCAAGCATATGCCTTGCGTTTGGGGTTACTCCCTTTTTGCAGCACCTTCAGATCTGCTTCGCTAGCAAACCGTCGTTTCCAACGTCGAGACACCAAAATATATAAACCGTACCATAGCAAGTTCAGGGCAAAGAACCACATAGCCGCAAAATGCCAATGTCTACCGCCTGCCAGCCAACCGCCTAGCGTCACCAAAGGCGGAAAACGCCAGCCGCCCCGTCCGCCAAACACGGGATTGGCGTTGTAGATTTGCAGACCGCTGGTAATCATCAGCAGCAAGCTAACGATGTTGACCCAGTGAAACACTTTGGAGAGGATAGTCTGATGGGGAACCGGAGGCGATTTCGATCGCTTTGCAGGAGCAGGTGAGGAAGTCATATCAGGATGGGGATGAGTGTGGGAGTTCAGAGGGGGAGAGGGGGAAAAAGAGGCGCTAGCCAAAGCTGAATTTTGATATCCCAGCCGAGGAGAATAGCGATCGCTGTTCCGGCAAGCAGAAATCCGCCAATGCGCTGTAACAGGTTGCTATGGGGGCGTAAGCTCAGCAACCGCCGACTCACATAGCGTCCACCATAGGCGATCGCCAACAGGGGCAATCCTGTCCCTATTCCAAAGAGCAGCAGAAGCACAAATGCCGATCCAACCTGATGTTGCACTGCTGCTAAAACTAGGATACTGCCTAGCACAGGTCCTGCACAGGGTGTCCATAGCAAGCCGAGCTGTGTGCCTAGCCAAAACTCGCCGATTAGCCCTACAGGCTCCTTTGTTCGCTGGGTTATGGGTAGCTTGGGCAGCAGGCTGAAGAGCCGATAGCTTCCCTGCGGGAAAATGGCTAGTAGACCTAGAGTGAGCAACAGCACGATCGCCACATTTCGCAACAGCGTGACGAGTCCGGTCAACCAGCTCGCAGTGATACCCAATAGACTGCCCACAAAGGCGAATCCGCAAATTAGCCCTGCCACCAGCACCACAGGAGCCAGCTTGTGAGATTGAAGCGATCGCCCTACTAAGAGGGGCACGATCGGCAGAACGCAAGGGGATAGCACAGTCAACACACCGCCCAAAAACGCCAGCCCACCAGACAGAGGCGAGAGAGCTAGGGAAGATACAGCAAGAATCATTGCCCAGCTGCCAGTAGCTGTTGGATCAGAGCTTCGGTTTCTGCGTAGGCTCCTTCTCCAATATGGTCATAGCGGAGCTGTCCCTGACGATCGCCCAAAAATAGATGCGGCCAGTATTGATTTTGGTATGCTTTCCAGGTCTTGAAATCGTTATCTACAGCGATCGGGTAAGTGATTTTAGCTTGCTCTAAGGCGTTCTGGATGTTGCCAATATCTCGCTCAAAGGGAAATTCTGGCGTTTGAACGCCCACGATTCTAAGTCCTTGGGAAGCATACTTTTGATGCCATTCCACTAAGTAGGGCAAGGTTCGCTGACAGTTGATACAGGAAAATGTCCAGAACTGTACCATGACCACGTTGCCCTTGAGTCCGGCGATCGTCAGCGGCTCAGAATTTAGCCATTGCTGAATGCCTTGAAACTCAGGCAGAATTCCTCTAGCGGGGGGCAGATTGGCGGCAGACAGTTGAGCCACCTCAGCCGGGGACAGATTGACCGAACTGGTTCGTCCAGATTTAGCTTGTGCCGCATCTGGCTCACGATTAAAGTAGTGAATTCCGGCTGCTGCTGCTGCACCCAATGCCCCAACACCCAAGTATCTCAGAACTTTACGTCGATTGGGAGGATCGGAATTTGCCCAGTCGTCTTTCATAATATTCACCTGAATAAATAGATCGTTAGTAATGAGAAGTAATGAGAAATTAGCCTCTGTTCCCTCCGGGAGCCTAAGTTTTACCTAAGCTCCCACCGTCTGTTTTAAGCAGTATGCGCCTTTGGCTCAAACTTGATTACTTCGCTGGGGTTTGCTGCATTGCGTCGCCTTTATTCATGGCATCGCCTTTATTCATGGCGTCGCCCTTGTTCATGGCATCGCCTTGGTTCATTGCGTCGCCTTTGTTCATAGCGTCGGCCGGACTCTGCATTGCATCAGGAGAAGCGGGTGCAGGCTGAGACGTGGTAGCATCTGTTGAGCAAGCAGACAAACTGACGACAAGCGCCAAACCAGCTACCAAGCCAAGCATTTTCTGATTCATTATTTTTTCTCCAAAATAGTGGGTTAAGCGGCACAATAAGCTGAGTAATCTTGCCGTCAGCACGACATTGCCCAAAAATCTGCTAGTCGTAACCTCAGCGAATCTTAAAGGCATGAGCAGTGCGCGACTCCGACAATTCACAGTATTGGCGGATAACCTGAGAGGCAGCTTAATGACGCATAAGAAAACTCAATCTTGTGCTGTTAATCTCAACTTATTGAATCCTTAACTCATTCGATTCCAGAGTTCTTCTAAGATACTGGCATCTTCACCTGAGCGAGGTTTTATGAGACAGTATCCTGACGAAGCTGAGCAATACATTGCCAAATTCACAGCTTCTTTATTGAGGCGGCGCAGTTTTTTGAAGTGGTGCGCTGCCTTTAGTACAGGCGCTCTCATCACCCAAGTTGCCTCTTGCACTCAGTCTACGACTTCTACTTCATCGCCCAGCTCTAGCATGTCTCCTGGTTCTAACATGGCTTCTGGAGCTAGCCCCACTACAGGCGAGCTGCCCGTGACGATCGCCATGGAGGAACTAATCGCTAAGGCAAAACAAGAAGGACAGCTCCGCGCCTACGGAATGCCGCCCGATTGGGCAAACTGGAAAGGCTGCTTTGACAGTCTAAAGACGAAGTATGGTATCACCAGCATCTATGAACCAGAGGGCGGTTTATCTTCTGCTGAGGAAGTGCAGAAGTTTTTGGCAGAAGTGAACAAGCCTGTGGGCGACATCGCCGATGTGGGAATTCTGTTCGGCCCTGAAGCCAAGGCAAAGGGAGCAACGGCGGCTTACAAGGTGTCTCGCTGGGCAGATATTCCAGACAATCTCAAAGATCCGGATGGACACTGGGCTTCTAACTACGGCGGCGTTTTGGCGTTTGCCGTGAATCCTAAAAAAGCGGGATCGGTGCCAAAATCCTGGGCAGAACTGCTGTCAGGCAATTTTTCTAACATGGTGGCGATCAACGGCGATCCGCGCCAGTCGAACAGTGCGTTACTGGCAGTAATCACGGCAGCTTATGCCAACGGCGGCAGCATTGATGATATCGAGAAAGGTGTAGATGCCTTTGCCAAGCTGAAAAAGCAGGGCAACTTTACCCCAGCGAAAGCCGACACGGCTGGTTTGCAGTCGGGTGAGGTCGGCATTGCCATCAAACCTGATTTCTTGGGGCTGACCGATCGCGACAAGTTTGCAGGCAATCCCAAAATTGAGGTGGTGATTCCCGAAGACGGTGCCGTCGCCACTAGCTATGCGCAAATCATCAACCGAGTGGCGCCCCATCCCTACACGGCTCGTCTCTTCCAGGAGTACATCTTCTCAGATGAGGGTCAGCTAGAGATGCTGAAGGGCTATGTGCGTCCTACATTGATTGACAAACTGACGATTCCGGCGGACATCAAAGCCAAGCTGCCCGATGCGGCGCAGTACAAAAAAGTAGTTCCGGCGATCGTTGATACCCAAAAGCTGGAAGCCGCTAAGAAAATCGTCACCGAGCAATGGGGGCCGAAGGTTCTGGGGCAGTAGAGGGGATGAGGGGAGAGGGTGGATGGGTGGATGGGTAGATGGGTGAATGAGGAGAAAGGGTGGATGAGGGGATGAATAACTTTCCCTCTCCCTGATCTATCTTTTCTCCCAATCTACTCCCCCACCCATCCACTCCTCTACCCATCCACTCCCCCACCCATCCACCCTATCCCCCAACTCTCTTCTAGGCATTAACGCATCCTGTTGCTCTATAGGTATCCTTATGAGTCTGGCAATCAAACCAACCCGATCGTTTTGGGTACGCTATCCCTGGGTTTCTACGGCGCTAGGACTGGCTCCCATGGCGATCGGGTTGATTGCATTCTTGGTGCTGCCGATTCTGCTGATGGTGGTTAGCTCTTTTCAGACCGATCAGGGCTGGTCGCTGAACAATTACTGGGGCACCATGCGCGGCGAGTATCTGCGGGCATTTTCCACAACGCTACAGATTTCTCTGGTGACGGCGGTCTTAGGCGGGGTGCTGGGCACTTTGACAGCGATCGCCCTTGCTTGGGGAACTTCTAGCCCTAACAATGGTTTGCTGACTCTGGCGAGTGTGGCGGCGAACTGGGGCGGGGTGCCTTTGGCATTTGCCATGATCGCCACGGTGGGAAATTCAGGCTGGGTGACAGAACTGTTACGGGCGAGCGGCTTTGACCTGTATAAGCAGGGTTTCACCATTTACGGCAACCTGGGGTTAATTCTTACCTACACCTATTTCCAGTGGCCGCTGATGTTGCTGCTGATGTTGCCCTCGGTACAGCGGTTTCGGCAGCAGTGGCGCGAAGCTGCCGAGAGCTTGGGAGCAACCAACGGTCAGTTCTGGCGCTGGGTGGCGATTCCAATTTTGATGCCTTCCATAATTGGCGGTATGGCGCTGCTGTTTGCCAATGCCTTTGGTGCCCAGGCGACTGCCTTCGCGTTAGCAGGAGGAGCGCTGAATCTCATCACGATCAAGATTACCTTTCTAGTGAAGGGGCAAACGGACTTTAACCCCGGTCTGGCAAATGCCCTTGCCGTTGAGATGACTGTGGTGCTGGCGATCGCCGTCATCATTTACCAGATCACCAATCAACGTGCCCGTCGCTGGATGAGGTGATGTTCTAGACGGGGTTGATTTTTTATTGATCTTCTAAAGAGAGTGCCGCGCTCCTTTCATAAAATCAACAGCCCACTTGAGACACCGCCGCTAGATGAAATAGCATAGGTCAAACCCATGACGATCGCGCCTCTGACTTCCCCACCTGCTCACGCTCCTGCTCAGACTGCCGATCGCCCCAAGAAGGGCACTTGGAGGCTGGTGCTAATCGCGGCGCTGTTGATCTATATTTTTATTCCAATCGTGGGTCTGTTGCGGTTTAGCACTCGTGCCGCTAACGGCATCAGCTTTCAGTTTTATCGAGATGCCTTTGCTGACCCTTCGTTCTACAGCTTCTTGGGTAACTCGCTGTTTGCCGGACTGTGGACGATCGCCATTACCCTCACCCTTACCACCTTTACGCTGTACTGGGCATACCTGAAGGCGCGTTGGCTGCTGCCGCTGATGGAAATGCTGTCGCTACTACCGTTTGTGGTACCTGCTGTAACGCTGGGTATTGGCTTAATTCAGGTATTTACTACGCCGCCTTTGGCGCTGACGGGTACGCCACAGCTCTTGATTGGAGCCTATGCGATCGTCACTTTACCTTTTGCCTACCGCGCCGTTGAGAATAGCCTTCAGGGAGCCAATGTCTTAACCCTGACAGAAGCCGCCGAGAGCTTAGGAGCAAGCTGGTGGAGAATCTTTATTGAGATCATTTTGCCCTGTGTCTGGTCGGGGGTGATTAGCGGTGGGCTGCTGGTATTTTCCTTTGTGTTTGGCGAGTTCACTCTGGCGCTATTTCTCGTCGGCTCTTCCTACCAAACCTTTCCTCTTTACATTCAACAGCTTTACTCCTATCAGCCTCAATATTCGGTAGTAATGTCGTTACTTTCTTTCGTTGCGACTTGGCTGGCGGCATGGCTGCTCGTGGTTTTTACTCGCGGAAAAAATTAGTGCTTGCTGTATTTATCTCTCTTTGTTCTTTAGCTTTCACCCTTTACCGCTATGTCCTATCTAGAGCTGGTTCATCTCTTCAAATCCTACGGATCTGTCATGGCGGTACAGGATGTTAATCTTCAGATTCCTGCTGGAGAATTTATTTCGCTGCTAGGACCTTCCGGGTGCGGCAAAACAACGATTCTCCGAATGATTGCTGGATTTGAAAAAACAACGGGCGGCTCCATTCTTCTGGAAGGACAGGACATCACCCACATCCCAGCAAACCGTCGAGATATGGGCATGGTGTTTCAGTCCTACAGCCTATTTCCCCACATGACGGCAGGGCAAAATATCGCCTTTGGGTTGCGGGTGAAGCGGTTGTCTCATGGGCAACAGCGGATTCGTGTCCATGAAATGCTGGAGCTGGTGGGACTTTCGGGGATGGGCGATCGCTATCCCCATCAGATGTCGGGTGGACAGCAGCAGCGGGTTGCCTTGGCGCGCGCCTTAGCCATTTCGCCTCGGCTGCTGCTGCTGGATGAGCCGCTCTCTGCTCTGGATGCCAAGGTACGCTTACAGTTGAGAAATGAAATTCGCCGGATTCAGCAGCAGTTGGATATCACCACGCTGTTTGTGACGCACGATCAGGAAGAGGCACTGTCCATTTCCGATCGCGTCGTTGTCATGTCCCAAGGACGTATCGATCAGGCGGGCACTCCTGAAGAAATCTATCTCACCCCAAGCACTGCCTTTACTGCCTCCTTTATTGGTGCGATGAATCAGATTCCGGGAGTTTGGGAAGGGGAACAGGTGCGAGTTTCAGCCCACCCTAATACGCAAATCCCCGATGAGTTTTTGCGAACTCAAACGATGGAGATATCTAACGGCACAAATGTTTTGGTGCTGGTGCGTCCTGAAAGCATCACGGTTCTTAGGCCAGAGGATTCAATACCCGCAGATTACAACCTGCTAAGCGGGTTGGTGACGAGCCGGATTTTCCTAGGTTCGGTAGTGCGGCTGTCGGTGCTGGTGGGGGAGTTTTATCTCAACGTCGATGTGCCTACGGCTCAGGCAGAGCAATTTACCTCAGGTCAGGTGGTGCAGTTAGGATTTCCTGCCGACCAGTGTCGCGTATTGGCGATCGCCCCTGCCGCTCCGCAATCTGCGCTACCCCACAAACAGGTGCGATCGGTAGTCTAGAGTTTCTAAGGTGATAGGTATAGCCATAATCATCGGGCTTAGGACGTTTTTGAGGGCGCGCTCCGCGCGCCCTCAAAAACGTCCCCGTTCTAACTGCTGTGAATACAGCCATAGCATTACGTAATTGAGTTAGGATGAGTTATTTTTTGAGAGCCGCGCTCCGCGCGGCTCTCAAAAAATAACTCGTTGGATCTAAGCGCGTAGCGCAAAATATAGCAACCGCCTTGGCAGTTGCTATATTTTGCGAACTCTAACGATCGCTCTCCAGTCTTCAATGTTTCAGATAAAATGAACCACGGCTAGACCGATTTCAGCGCCTAGTTCCTGGATGCAGTGTCTCTAAAAATATGTCTCAAAGTACCACTGAGCGATCGCCCCGCCTTTCTCAATCCAGCCCGTCCGAGCAAAACTCGGCTATTCCACAGGCAGACGTAATGGTTAGCCTAAAGCAGGTGACAAAGGTTTACACGAACGGCTGTCAAGCTCTGGCAGATGTAGACTTGAATATTCGCAAAGGAGAATTTTTGTTTATCACTGGGCCTTCTGGCTCTGGTAAATCGACTTTGCTAAAGCTGCTGTATGGCGAAGAACAGCCGACTCAAGGGACGATCGCGGTGAATGGCGATCTTGTATCCAGTTTACGCGGCAATCAGCTCTCGATGCTGCGTAGACAAATCGGCATTGTGTTTCAAGACTATAAGCTAATTCCCCGGCGTACCGTAGCCGAGAACGTGGCGTTTGTGCTGTGGGCGCAGGGTTTTACCCGCAAAGAAGTGCATCGTCGTCTGCTCCCGGCATTGAAAATGGTGGGATTGCAGCACAAAGCAGACTGTTTCCCCGATCAGCTTTCGGGTGGCGAACAGCAGCGCGTCAGCATTGCTCGTGCCGTAGTTAACACGCCACCGTTGCTATTGGCAGATGAACCGACCGGAAATCTTGACCCCGATAACTCCTGGCAGGTGATTAAAATCCTCAGAAAGCTAAACGCGATCGGCATTACGGTTGTGGTGACGACCCATGATGAACAGTTGGTCAGACTGTCCAACCATCCGGTGGTGCAAGTGCGAAACGGGCGGCTCTATCGCGTTCAGGCTTAGGCAATCTGCAATCTATTTGCGCTGTGCCAGCCGATCGCGAATGTCAGCTAGGCGATCGCGGCTGCCTATGGGCGATCGCGGCTGCGGCAGTTCGGTGTCGGGCCAGAGAGGCAGGTCGGCACAGGGGCACTCTAGAGGCTGCACCCCAACCGACAGAATAGGAACAGGCATTTCGCACCGGGCGCAAGGGTTGATTTCCCAAGTGGGCTGCAATAGCTCACTCAAAGTCTGGTTCGTGCCCTCCAGGTAGCATTTCTCCAGATTGGATTGCAGTATTTGCGCCCAGCATTGTTCAAACTCAGGGCTGTAGCGATCGCCCTGAAGTACTGACTTAGGCAAAAGCTCCTCAGCAGTGCCAATCTTCACTTTTCTACCCAATTGAAACCAGTGGGCAAGGTAGCGTTTGACTTGTTCAAAAGATGCCATAAGCGCAAGAGGGCGTAAATTGAGGACAAATATTGCTTAGCCCTATCTATAACTTACCCGTTTTGCCCAGTTGAAATCTATAGCTAAAGTTAAGTAATTGCCTGGGGTTTCGAAATTTAGATTGAATCCAAAATCTAAAACTTTAGCTCTGGTAGCGGTGTACCCAACTGGCTCAAGTTCAGCGCATATCCTCCTGTCACCAGATAAACCGGATTGGCAATCGCCCCAATTTGCCGGATCAGCTTGCCCAAGCGATCGCGGAACAGCCGACCGATTGGGTATGCAGGAACGATTCCCCAACCCGTTTCTTCAGCCACGAAGATGACCTGAGCCTGAACTTGAGACAGGCTAAGCAAAAGCTCTTGAACCGTCTGCTGCCAATCCGATTCGCTTTGGTCTAGCAAGTTTGCCAGCCAGGTGCCCAAAGAATCCACTAACAAACATTCTGAAGGAGTTGCCGCTTGAAGCGTTGTGGTGAGGGCGATCGGCACGGTTAAAGTCTGCCAGGTTGCCGGACGACGCTGTTGATGCAAGAGAATTCGACTTTGCCATTCCAAATCTTGCGGATCGGTTTGCGCCGTTGCTACGTAAACCACCGACTTGCCCGATTGAACGGCTAGAGCTTCTGCCCACTCGCTTTTTCCAGAACGGGCGGCTCCCGTGACTAGAATAACTTGGGCGATCGGAGAGGGGAGAATCATAGCCTTCAGCTTTTTGCATGACTTATTAGCTTAAAACATAATCTGGCAGTGGTATTGGGGTAATGATTTTATGTTGTGGGGAGAAGCCCCACAACATAAAATCATTACCTTTTGAGGACTACCTGTAATCTTACAGAAGAGAAGTCGTTAGAATAGGACGTAGAGAGTGCCTTTGCCAACCGTTTTGAAGTCTTGAGCCTTGAAGTTTTGATGCCTGTTGAGGGATAGGGGCGAACGATGAAACCTGAACTAAAACGAATTGAGGCAACGCTAGGTCGACTCAACCTCAGTGAGGGTTTTCACCCAATTGCCCATGAGCCTCAGCTTTTTCATCCGCAGTCTATTCATTCGCAAACTGGCGATAGTCAGCTTGCCTATGTTCAATCTCATGAAATATTAGACTATCCATCTCGACCCGCTTCAGCACAGCCCGTTTCAAGTCAAATTCCAGTTCAGGCTTTTCCAGTACAGGGCAACCCCAAAACGCTCTCTTTGCCGCGCTCGAAGCCACCCACCCTCAGCAGTCATCGCCATGCCGCCAATCCTAGTCTGGCAGCGAACTTGCTCAAAGAAATTGAGGCAAAAGTCACGGGCTGGCAGCAGGATTTAGAGCAAATTATTCAGCAAATTCGATCGCTCTACGAAGAAGGCCCGATCGTCGAGGGTTGGCTAGAGTCTTATTCTCCTGGCACGCCGCAAATTGTGCAGCCGGATAGAGGAGCGACCCTGCGTCATGCTGAGGTTGATCAGCTCATGGACTACATCGAAGAAATTTGCAGTGCGAAACCTGCGCCCCAGGAGGAAGCGATTGGCACCCGCTATCGGCTCTGTGGCTTAGATGCAGAGGGTCAGCTTTGGTCACGCTCTTGTCCGGCACAGCAGGTTCCTTACGTAAGTTTGGCGATCGCCCGCTACCAAAAACTGCGCATTTTGCTCGACAAAAAGCAGGTCTTAGAGAACCGCCTCCAGCAGTTGGTTCAAACCCTGACTTTACTCCACAGCCAGCTAGAAGAGTAGCCGCACCTTCCTTTAGCTCTAAAATTAGCCTTTGGCTTTAAATTCAGCCCTGCTCCTTAGGACTGATGTACTAACTTGCGCGATCGCGGTATCATTGATTGCGAAATGACTGTGTGATAATTGCGGAATTCGCTAGACGTCTTGAACCGTGTCAACCAGATTTCAGATGAGTTGACGATAGAATTGTTAAGAACCATTTTTTGTAGCTCGTAGCAGCCCCCTATTGCCCCGCCATGCCCAAGCGCACCGAGCCAAAGCGTAATACCTCTTCTAAAAAAGCTGAGGTCTTAAATCTAAGCCCCGATTTAGAGCAGACCTTGAACCCAGAGGTCGCTAGTGCTGAAACTCTTAACGGCAATGGTAGGGCTGCCCAATCGCGCGCTAAGCCTCAATCAAAGTCTTCTCCCAACACGATTCGTATCCGGGGAGCGCGTCAGCACAACCTGAAAAATATTGACCTAGAGCTACCCCGCGATCGCCTTATTGTATTTACGGGAGTCTCCGGTTCAGGCAAATCCTCTCTAGCATTTGACACGATTTTTGCCGAAGGACAGCGGCGCTATGTCGAATCCCTCAGCGCCTATGCGCGGCAGTTTTTGGGGCAGGTGGACAAACCGGACGTTGACGCGATCGAGGGGTTAAGCCCAGCTATCTCTATCGATCAAAAATCGACATCCCACAACCCGCGATCGACGGTGGGTACGGTGACAGAAATCTATGACTACCTGCGGCTGCTCTACGGACGTGCTGGAGAACCGCACTGCCCCCATTGCGATCGCTCGATTGTGCCTCAGGCGCTCGATCAGATGGTCGATCAAATTATGGCGTTGGGCGATCGCACTAAGTTTCAGATTTTGGCTCCAGTCGTGCGAGGCAAGAAGGGCACCCACAAGAAAATGTTGTCTAGTCTCGCCTCTGAGGGGTTTGTGCGGGTGCGGGTAGATGGCGAAGTGCGGGAACTATCTGACTCAATCGAGCTGGAGAAAAATCAGAGCCACAATATTGAAATTGTGGTCGATCGCCTGATCCGCAAAGATGGTATCCAGGAGCGGCTGGTGGATTCGCTCTCGACCTGCCTCAAGCGATCGGAAGGTATCGCCGTCATTGAGGTGACTCCGACCGAAGCAAGCGATAACGTCGTCCAGTTTCCTTCCCCCAATCCAGACGTGCAGCTTGCAGTCCTGTCTACGATCGCTGCCGAACCTGCCGGACGCTACGGTCAGCCGCCTAACCCTGCTCCAGATTCGCCCAGCGATCAGCCTAAAACTTACGACCTGGTATTCTCAGAAAACTTTGCCTGTCCAGAACATGGAGCCGTGATGGAAGAGCTTTCTCCCCGGCTATTTTCCTTCAACTCGCCCTATGGTGCCTGTCCGGATTGCCATGGATTGGGCAGCCTACGGCGGTTCTCGGCAGAGCTGGTGGTGCCCGATCCAAGTTTGCCTGTGTATGCGGCGATCGCCCCTTGGTCAGACAAGGACAATACCTACTATTTCTCGCTGCTTTATAGCGTCGGGCAGGCGTTTGGCTTTGAAATTCAGACTCCCTGGGACAAGCTGACTCCCGATCAGCAGCAGGTGGTTTTGCATGGCTCTGATGAGAAAATCTATATTGAGTCGGACTCTCGCTACCGAGATAACAAGGGCTACCATCGCGCTTATGAGGGAGCGTTGCCCATGCTAGAGCGGCAGTACAAGGAAACCACGTCAGACCTGTACAAGCAAAAGCTGGAGCAGTATTTGATCGATCAGCCTTGCGAAGTTTGCGGAGGCGATCGCCTCAAGCCAGAGTCCCTAGCGGTGCGCATGGGGCAATATCGAATCAAGGATTTTACCAGCGCCTCAATCCGGGACTGCTTGGAGCGGGTAAATAATTTGCAGCTTTCCTCTCGCCAAGCCCAAATTGGTGAACTGGTGCTGAAGGAAATTCGGGCGCGGCTTCAGTTTTTACTGGACGTGGGGCTGGATTACCTGACGCTCGATCGCACCGCTATGACTCTCTCTGGTGGCGAGGCTCAGCGCATTCGGCTGGCGACCCAAATTGGCGCAGGTCTGACGGGCGTGTTGTACGTCTTAGATGAACCCAGCATTGGACTACACCAGCGAGACAACGATCGCCTGTTAAACACGCTGAACAAGCTGCGGGATTTGGGCAATACGCTGATTGTGGTGGAACATGACGAGGATACGATCCGAGCCGCTGACTACCTGGTGGACATCGGGCCTGGAGCCGGAGTTCACGGCGGCGAAATTGTCTCTCAAGGCAGCCTAGAAGATTTGCTGAAGTGCGAGCGGTCTTTAACGGGTGCCTACCTCTCAGGACGGCGCGTGATTGATACTCCGGCTCAGCGACGGGAGGGAAATGGGCGATCGCTGCATATGCATGATGCCCATCGCAACAATCTTCACCACCTGGATGTTGAAATTCCTCTGGGTAAGCTGGTTTCTGTCACGGGGGTTTCTGGTTCTGGCAAGTCTACGCTGGTGAACGAGCTGCTGTTTCCGGCACTTCAGCACCATTTTGGGCACAAGATTCCCTATCCCAAAGACATGGGCGACCTGAGCGGACTCAATGCACTGGACAAGGTGATTGTGATTGACCAATCGCCGATCGGTCGGACACCGCGATCGAATCCCGCCACCTATACCGGAGTGTTTGACATTATCCGTGACCTGTTTTCTGAAACGATCGAAGCCAAAGCCAGGGGCTATAAGCCAGGACAGTTCTCGTTTAACGTCAAGGGCGGGCGCTGTGAAGCTTGCGGTGGTCAGGGCGTGAACGTGATTGAAATGAACTTCCTGCCGGATGTCTATGTTCAGTGCGAGGTCTGCAAAGGCGCGCGCTACAACCGGGAAACCTTGCAGGTGAAGTACAAGAGCAAATCCATTTCTGACGTTCTGAACATGACGGCAGAGGAAGCGCTGGACTTCTTTCAGAATATCCCCAAAGCCTCGGCAAGGCTGCAAACCATGGTGGATGTGGGTTTGGGCTACGTGCGGCTAGGACAAACGGCTCCAACCCTTTCGGGCGGAGAGGCTCAGCGCCTGAAGCTAGCAACGGAACTCTCACGCCGCGCCACAGGCAAAACGCTGTATCTGATTGACGAGCCAACCACTGGACTCTCGTTCTACGATGTTCACAAGCTGCTGGACGTACTGCAACGTCTGGCAAACATGGGTAACTCGATTCTAGTGATCGAACACAATCTGGACGTGATTCGCTGTGCGGACTGGGTAATTGATCTAGGTCCTGACGGCGGCGATCGCGGTGGCGAACTGGTGGCAGTTGGCACACCCGAACAGGTTGCCAAAAACGAGCGATCGCACACAGGGCGCTACCTAAAGAAAGTGTTGGCACAGCATCCACCTGCGGCAGTTTCTTAGAAGCTTGCGATTGCCCATCCCATTGTCAGAGAGCATGATTCGCCGCAGGCAAGCGAACAGGGTTAGTGTAGCGTTCACGGTACCAGTTGACGAAGCGCGGTAGCCCAACTTCAACTGGGGTGCTGGGTTGAAAACCAACATCTCGCACCAAATCATCGATATCTGCATAAGTCTCAAGCACGTCTCCCGGCTGTAGCGGCAGCAAGTTTTTCTTGGCGCTCATGCCCAGGCAATCTTCAAGCACTTCAATAAAGCGTAGAAGCTCAACGGGTTGATTATTGCCAATATTGTAAAGGCGGTATGGCGGTCGGATTGCTTCAGGATGAGCCGATGCTGCAATTATGGGAGGGCGATCGAGAACACGAATGACCCCTTCCACAATGTCATCAATGTAGGTAAAGTCGCGGCGCATTTTGCCGTAGTTATAAACCTCGATCGGGCGACCTTCGAGAATAGCCTGAGTAAATTTAAAAGCCGCCATGTCGGGTCTTCCCCATTCGCCGTAAACCGTGAAGAAACGCAGTCAGGTTGTGGGAATACCATAAAGATGGCTGTAGGTATGCGCCATTAGCTCGTTTGCTTTTTTGGTGGCGGCGTAAAGGCTAATCGGGTGATCAACATTGTCCTGCGTCGAGAAAGGCATCGTGCGGTTAGCCCCATAGACAGAGCTAGAGGAGGCGTAGACTAAATGCTGAATCTGATTTTGCCGACAGCCCTCTAGGACATTGACAAACCCAACCAGGTTGCTGTCTGCATAAGCATGAGGGTTTTTGAGCGAGTAGCGGACTCCGGCTTGGGCAGCCAGATGAATAACCCGATCGCAGGAATATTGGTTGAATAGATCGGCCATGTCTGTGCGATCGGCAATATCTAGCTTATGAAACCGAAAGTTTGAATGCGTGAGCTTTGCTAGCCGCCCGCACTTGAGATTGACATCATAGTAATCACTCAGGTTATCAATTCCAATCACCGTTTCGCCGCGCTCTAGCAGTTTTTGGCACACATGAAAGCCAATAAAACCAGCAGCTCCGGTTACAAGAATGGGGGACATAAAAGACTCCTGCTCAGAAACTAAATAGACCGCAAGGGAAGGTGGAAGTTGAGCGATTGTAGGATAGGAAAATGCTCGATCGCAGGATAGTGCAGAACAGTGAGCGTGTTGAAACAGAGAGAAATTCGAGGATAGTGAGTCTGAGGAAAAGCCAGGGTTTTGGCAATGAATTGTTGCAGAACAGATGTTTCAGCCATGACCAATCCCGTCACCAAAGGAGCAGGATGGGATTCTGAGGCTGAATGATTTGCAAGTGCCTGTTGCCAACCCAAGAGGCTATCGTCTGAGGCGATATGTAACTGAACGGCTTGAGGATGGTTTTGAAGCACTTTTTGAAGATTTACTTGAGCTGCATCTGAGCTGATGCTGAAATCAATTGCGATGTCTCTCATCGCATCTACGAGTGTGGGACTAATGTCGCCAGACGGAAGCAAGATCAAACGAATGCCTTGCTTACCTTCTTTTAACTTAGGCAGCGATTCTCCTAACGAATGCGTTAAGTTCATTGCCGTTAGCGTTGCTGGACGATCAGGATGGGTAAAGATCAGCTCGCTAATACCGCAGTTTGACTGCTGTAGACAATGATGCTGCGCTGCCGGAAGCCCGATCGCCTGACTGATGAGCGCATGATTGGTGCCACCATGACTGACGATCAGGAGGGTCTGTCCGGCATGGCGTGGCAGGACATCCTGCCAAAATTGCTGGGCGCGATCGTACAAGTCCAGCACGGGATAGCGCGGTCGCGTGGCCAGAGCCGTTGCCCCATGAGCGGCGTGATAGCCCGAAGGCTCAACCATTTGAAACTCATGCGGGCGCAGTTTCCAACAGCGATAGTCAGCAGCATATTCTTCGCGAACTGTCTTGAAAGGCATACCTTCCCATGCGGGCAGATCAATTTCACGCAGCAGGGAGCAAGTATGAATCGATGGAATTTCACGTTCCATACCTTGCAGAATGGAATCAACTGTCTGCTGAACCCGCTTGAGGGGGCTGACATAGAGTGCGTCGATCGCCACATCCCGCAGCGCTTTGCCAACTTGACGAGCCGCTATCATTCCAGATTCTGTGAGTTCCGCAGTATCAGAACTGCCTTGATAACGCCCTTGCTCATTGAAGGTACTGCGCCCATGTCGAACTAAAATTACGCGAGTGGGTAACATGAAACCTAGTCTCCAGTGAGTTTAAGTAGAAATCGTCTGGGCTAAACCCTGTAGCGCATCCTGCAATGCATCCTGCAATACGACAGGTGGCTCGATCGCCTCCATCAGCTTTAGCCGTTCAACGGTCGTCAGCAGCCGATCGCCTGCCTTGGCATTGATCGCCACCTGCTCTGGCGACTTAGCTCCCGGAATGGCCACAGGCTGAATGGGATGAGAAATGGCAAACCGCAGCGCTGCTGTCACCATTTCTTCACCAGGGTGCAGGTAGGTTTTCAGGCGATCGACTTTGGCGAAATCAGCCTCCAGCCTGCTGTTGCTGGCCTCGTCTGCATACCATTCAGAGCGAACGGTGTCGGTGAAAACGGTATCTGAAGAATATTTGCCCGACAACAGCCCTTTCTTGAGAGGGCCGCGCACCAGCACGGCAATGCCATGCTCCTGGCAGTAGGGAAGAAAGTCTGCTTCTGCTTTGCGATTGAGGAGGGAATAGTCAGTTTCCACAACGCGGCAGGTGTTGTTCACGTTGAATCGCTTGAGCACTTTGAGTTTATCCGTCGAAATGCCATAGGCACGGATATAGCCCTGAGATTGCAGCAGCTCAAATCCTTCTAGATAAACGCTCGGATCTTCGATTTTGCCTTCGTGGCAGAGCAGCACATCCAGGTAATCCGTTCGCAACCGATAGAGCGAGGCGTGAACGCAAAGTCGAATCATGTCTGTCGTCGTCATGGGCACCATTTGTCCGGTGCGTCTGCCCCAGCGACCAATTTTGGTGACGAGATGAACGCGATCGCGAATACCGACCAGCGCCTTACCCAACCGCTCTTCCGATAGACCCGTCGGAATTCCATAGGACTCTGCTGTATCAAATAAGTTAATGCCCTCTTCAAAAGCTCTGCGAACGGTGGCCAATGCGATCGCCTCATCAATTTTGCCCCACTGGTTGCCAATATTCCAGGTTCCCATTCCGATCGCAGAGACGTTGAAGCCAGTGGTGCCCAGTTGTCGATACAGCATGATTTACTCCTTATTTTTTGGGGGGCATTGCTTAATCCGGCTATGAAATTTATTTTGAGAGGTGCGCGCCCCTCAAAATAAATTTCATAGCTAAAATCAGCAACGCCTTTTGGGGTTCGATACAGGTCTTGAGGTTTGAGACAAGTCTTACAGCACTTTAGTCTGCCAAGCCGCGCTTGTGGCGCTCAGAGACATAGTGGTTTAATCGTTTTTCCAGTACAACCAGCCGCTTCTCTAGCCATTTGCGGCTAGCTGTGCTCAGAAAATTAAACTGATTGACGATCGGCTGAATGACTTCCTCCCGTCGCCGTCGCCCTAGCTTCTGGAGTCGCTTGACAAAGTATGTGTTCTCGACCAGATCCCATTTTTTCTGAAAGTGCAGCAGGCTCTGCCGCTCCCAAGCATCGCTCCAGCGCACCATAAAGTAGGGCAGATCCGACCATTTAAGGCTAGGTGCAGGGGGATGGGTGAGAAAAGTCACGACTGAAGCGGGTTCCAAATAGATCGTGCCCCCTGCGCGAGCAATCAGCATACAAAAGTCAAGGTACTCTTTGGTACAAGAAAACCCTTCATCGAGTAAGCCAATCTGCTCAAAAATGTCCTGGCGAACCAGCATCGAGTGAAACTCTACAAATCCAGTTGGCTGGCGCTTGAGCTGATCTTGCACCTCTGCAACAGAGCGATTCTGAAAGTAGGTTTTTTCTGATACCTGCCATTTACCCTTGATGTCTGCCGTTTGGGGAACGCTCGGCACCCCTTGGATGAATTTAGCCAAATCCTCCGTCGGCATATACTCGCCTCCAGCACAGTGAACGATCGTATGCACAGGGCGATATTGACACACCAGTGAACCGACTACCGTGGCTGCCGTCTCTTCAGCACAATTGACCAAAGCCGTCAGCCAGCCTGGGGCAAAAATTACGTCATTGTCTACAAACACGATATATTTGCTTGGCGTTTGCTGATTAGCCTGATTCAAGCCCAGATTTCTCGCCTGATTGGGGGAAAGAAAGCGATCGCTCCGCAACAGTTGAAAGCCTTTTTCCTTTGCTGCCGTTTTGAGATAATCTTGCAGATCAACAGGCGAGTTATTGTCTACATAGATGAGACTGAATGGATGATGCGTGTTCTGGTAAAGACTCTCAAGCGATTCTTGGGCAAACTGAAAACGTTCACGCGGAACGACAATGATCGTTACATCTGGACTGTACATAACGCCCTTTCCTATGATGTGAATTGTGCAGCTAAGGTTTTTGAGCTAGAGGATTTTTTTGACTGAGTTGATCCCCGATCGCGTTCTGAATTTGGTAAAGCGCCGAGTATCGCTTTCCTAATCGCAGCAGTTCCAAATGAGTACCGCTTTCTAGAATCTTCCCGGCTTCAACGTAACAGATCAGATCGGCATCGGTGGCAGCTCTCAGATCATGAGTAATCAAAAACGTGGTACTTCCTTGGGCAAGCCGTCTGAGCGCCTCGGTGACAGCCTGCTCATTTTCGTTATCCAATCCGACGGTAGGTTCGTCAAGAATAATAATCGGCGCTTTCCGAATGGCAGCCCTAGCGATCGCAATCCGCTGGCGCTGACCTCCAGAAAGGGTAGCTCCCCGCTCACCTAGCAGCGTGTCGTAGCCCTGCGGCAAGGCAGTAATGAAATCATGGGCATTGGCCAGCTGAGCGGCAGCTTCAATCTGGGCATTGCTGGCTCCCAGGCTGCCATAGGCGATATTGTCTCGCACGCTCACCCCAAACAAAATACTGTCTTGCAGGACGACGCTGATTTGCTGGCGCAGGGAAGCAACTTTGTAATCTCGCAGATCGCGCCCGTCAATCTGGATTTGTCCAGCCGTTGGGTCATAGAGGCGCAGGAGCAGACTCACCAATGTCGATTTCCCGCCTCCCGATGCGCCAACCAGCGCCACTCGCTGACCTGGCTTCACCTCAAAGCTGAGATCTTGCAAAATGAGTTTTTCCGGTTCGTAGGCAAAAGAAATATTCTTGAACTTGACTCCACCCCGGAAGGGAGGTGCTGCGATCGCCCCTTTGCGATCGCGAATATCTGGGACGACATCCAACAAATCAATAATTCGTTCGCCGGAAGCCGTTGCCTTCGAGATCATCGCCATCTGTTTGGCCAACTGACGAGTCGGGCGATAGGCTGTTTTGAGGTAATTAATAAACACCAGTAGATCCCCGGCGGTAGCGCTGCCCTGCATCACCAGATGCACGCCTCGCCACAGCACTAGCGCCGTTGCCACAGAGACCAAAAGCTCTACAGTGCGCTGGAGTCCGGCGGAGAGTTGCTGGGTTCGCGCCACTTCTTCCAGACTTTTCTCATTCTCTTTAGAAAACATATCCTCAAGCATGGACTCTAAAGAGAGCGCCTGTACAACTTTGATGGCACCCATCGCTTCGGCAGCAGTAGCGGCCATGGCTCCCTCTCGTTTGCGCTGCTGACGAGCGATGCTGTGAATCCGCTTCGTGATTTTGACGGTTGAGATGATAAATATGGGAAAGATCGCCACTGCAATTAGCGCTAGCTCCCAATCCATAAAGAACATCACACCCACCATACCCACAAGGGTGACTAAGTTGACAAACAGCGGTACCGCTGCGGTAACGGTCACATCTCGGAGGCGATCGATATCGCTAGTAATGCGAGTAATTAAATCACCGCCCTTAGCCCGATAGTGAAACGAAAGCGAAAGCTGTTGCAGGTGGGCATAGAGCGTTGCCCGGATTTCAGTGACAATCCGGCTGGCCGCCAGCGACATTCCTACCATGCTGATGTAGGCTGCACCTGCTTGAATGCTAGCAACGCCTATGATCGCCAGCGCTGAGCCGATTAGCAACATATTAGGCTCAACATTTGACAGCCAAGGAATGCTGCTCGGCGTAGCGCTAGCGCCAGGGACAATAATATTGTCGAAAATTAGCTTTAGAGGCCAGGGTTCCAACAATCTGGCCAAGACTTCTACAAACAGCCCAATCACAGAGAAGGTCAGTAGCGCACCTTGCTTACGGATCTGCGGCGAAAACCGTTCTACAATTCGCCGTAGGCCAGGTAGTGCTGCCTTTATGTCTTTGGGGCGTTGTCGCTTGGCTGGTGTTGATTCGCTGTTCACCGCTATCTCCAAAGGATTACAAGAGGTTTTTCTCTAACCCTAAGTTTTACAAGTTTAATTAAGCTGGCAATGAACCCTTTATGAGATTAGTCTCATAAAGGGGCAAGTTGGTAAGCTCAGTAGACCGCAAAGTCCTCCTATTTTTTCTAAAAGCTGGATTTCAAAGGCGCGGAGCGCCTTTGAAATCCAGCTTTTAGGGTTTTGTGGGGGGGGGGGGCGGGCCCCAAAAAACAAAAATGCGTGA
>JAESFK010000213.1_pt1 | contig 39224 bp, 36 predicted proteins | sample 9269391 | NCBI WGS metagenome assembly JAESFK01 (sample SAMN14506231, study PRJNA617097) | algae metagenome | isolation source: Drouetiella hepatica UHER 2000/2452 and co-occurring heterotrophs from... | place: Slovakia: Slovak Paradise National Park, Hrabusice, Kosice Region | collected 2000-01-01
CGATTCCTCTATTTCCCTCCTCCCCATTCAGATGGGGAGGTGCCTGCGAAGCGGGCGGAGGGGTCATGACCCCTCCGTCGCCGTATGACGGCGCCACCTCCCCCGCTGACGGGGGAGGCGAAGACAGACGCTACAGGGTCGCCTGGACCTGCTCGACGTCGAAGCATTCGACGATGTCGCCGACCTTCATGTCTTCGTAGTTCTCGAAGGCCATGCCGCATTCGAAGCCGTGCTGCACTTCCTTCACTTCGTCCTTGAAGCGACGCAGGCTCTTCAGCGTGCCCTCGTGGATCACGATATTGTCGCGCAACAGGCGAACCTTGTTGCCACGCGTGACCTTGCCATCGGTGACCATGCAGCCGGCGACGTTGCCGGACTTGGTGACCTTGAAGACTTCGCGGATCTGCGCGTTGCCGACCAGGGTCTCCTTGTAGGTCGGGTCGAGGAGGCCGACCATCAGCGCCTGCATGTCCTCGGTCACCTTGTAGATGATCGAGTAGTAGCGGATGTCGACCTTGTCGCGCTTGGCGATCTCGCGCGCCTGCGGGTTCGCACGCACGTTGAAGCCGATGATCAGCGCGCCCGACGCCTTGGCCAGCGTCATGTCGGCTTCGCTGATGCCGCCGACGCCGCTGTAGACGACACGGGTGATGACCTTCTCCGTGCCGAGGCGACCCAGCGCACCGGCCAGCGCTTCCGCCGAGCCCTGCACGTCCGCCTTGATCAGCACCGGCAGTTCCTTGGCCGTGCCCTCGCGAATGCCCTTGATCATCTCCTCGAGGGTGCCGCGGCCGCCCGCGACGCGAGCGAGCTCGTTCTGGCGATCACGACGGACGCGGAAATCGGAGATCTCGCGCGCGCGCGCTTCGCTTTCCACGACGTGGAATTCGTCACCCGCCAGCGGCGTGCCGGCGAGGCCGAGGACCTCGACCGGGAAGGCCGGGCCCGCGCTCTCGACCTGCTGTGCGTGGTCGTCGACGAGACGACGCACGCGACCCCAGACCGCGCCGGCGACGATGACGTCGCCGACCTTGAGGGTACCGCGCTGGACCAGCACCGTGGCGACCGAACCGCGGCCCGGATCGAGCTTGGCTTCGATCACGACACCGTCGGCGGCACGCCCGGGATTGGCCTTGAGTTCGAGCACCTCGGCCTGCAGCAGGATGGCTTCCTCGAGCTTGTCGAGGTTCATCCGCTTGGTCGCCGAAACCTCGATCGACTGGACATCGCCGCCCAGCGCCTCGACCTGGATCTCCTCGCGCAGCAGCTCGTTCTGCACGCGGCTCGCGTCGGCACCCGGCTTGTCCATCTTGTTGATGGCCACGATCAGCGGCACGCCCGCCGCCTTGGCATGGGCGATCGCTTCCTTGGTCTGCGGCATGACGCCGTCGTCGCCGGCCACCACCAGCACGACGATGTCCGTCACCTTGGCGCCGCGGGCACGCATGGCGGTGAACGCCTCATGGCCCGGCGTGTCGAGGAAGGTGATCTTCTGCTGCGACGGCAGGGTCACCTGGTAGGCGCCGATGTGCTGGGTGATGCCGCCGGCTTCGTGCGCCGCCACGTCGGTCGCGCGCAGCGCGTCGAGCAGCGACGTCTTGCCGTGATCGACATGGCCCATGATCGTGACCACGGGCGGACGCGACACCATCAGTTCGTCGGCATCGGGAACGTCGGCAAGGCCGGTCTCGACGTCGCTTTCGGTAACGCGCTTGTAGCGGTGACCCATTTCCGTCACGACCAGCTCGGCCGTGTCGGCGTCGATCGCCTGGTTGATGGTGGCCATCACGCCCATGCGCATCAGCGTCTTGATGACGTCCGCACCGCGCTCGGACATACGCGCCGCGAGCTCCTGGACGGTGATCGACTCAGGGATCGTGACTTCGCGATAGACCTTCTGCTGCGGCTCGCTGCCGAACTGCTGGCGACGCTCGCGCTCCAGGCGACGGCGCTGCTGCGCCACCGACCGGCTGCGGAAGTCGTTCTCGCCGGCAACCGCACGGCCGACGTCGACCTTGTCGTTGCGGCGCTTGGGCGCCTCGCGACGCGCACCTGTCGGCTGCGCGGGACGCTTGACGACCACCGGAAGCCGCGGCGGCGGGCGGTTTGCAGGAGACGCGGACGGCCGGCGAATCGGCGTGGTCGGGGCGGCGGGCGAGGGAGCCGCGGGCGGCGGTGCCGGACGGGCACCGATTTCCTGGGTCTGGCGGGCGATCGGAGTTTCCGGCGCAGCCGTCGAGGCCTGGTCGAGACGCTTCTGGACGAGCGCGTCGGCCTTGCGCTTGACCTCTTCCTCGGCCTTCTTGCGGGCCTCTTCCTCGGCGAGGCGCTTGCGATGCTCCTCGTCGGCCTTCTGGCGCGCCTCGTCCTCGATCGCGCGACGGCTCGCCTCCTCGGCGGCGCGCTTGCGGGCAACCTCGGCGTCGCGGTTGGCATCGACCAGGGCGCGGGCGCGCGCTTCCTTCTCTTCCTCGGTCAGGGTGCGCAGCACGATGCCGCGACCGCCGGTCGTACCGGAGCGCACAGGCCCCGGGTTACGGCCAGGGCCCGATCCGTGCGAACTGCTGCTGCCGCCGCTTCGCAGGTTCAGGGTGCGGCCGGGAGGAGCCGGGGGAGCAGCAGCGGGCTTCGGCGGCTCGGGGGCCGGCGCGGGCGCCGCCGCAACGGGCGCAGCCGGCGCGGCAGGCGCCGTCCCGGCGCGCTTCACCGGCTTCTTGACCTCGACCGTCACCGCGCGCGTACGCCCGTGCGAAAACTTCTGGCGCACCTGCGTCGCGTCTGCCTTCGACGCAGCGCTCGTGCGCGTGGTCGAGAGGGTCAGCGGCTTGGTCGTCTTGTTCTGTTCGTTCTGTTCCGTCATGTCGGCTGTTGTCCTTGGTCCGCTCCGGCCCGTCAACCGGCGCCGTTCAGCCGGAAGCCACGCCAGCGCGCCGCTCCGACAGAAATTCGTTCAATGAAGGCCCCGCCCGCATCATCGCGCGCGATCGCCACGTAAACCGCCTGTTCGCGGCCGAAAATTCCGCCCAGCGCGGCCGCATCGCCCAGCCGCTCGAGCGGCAGGCCGGTCGCGCGCAGCTTCTGCAATCCATCGCCATCGGCCTCATCGGCCACGACGAGCAACCCCACTTGATGACGGCCGATCATCTGCTCGACCTTCACATAGCCCGCAACGGCGCGCCCCGCCCGCCGCGCCCGGCCGAGATCGGCCAAGGTCCGTTCGAGCAGAAGGTGCTCGACCCGGTCCACCAACTCGGCCGACGCCTTGACCGGCGCCCGCGCCGCCCTGGAGAACAGCTTCTTCTCCATGGCTTTTTCGAGCGCGGCCCGCTCGGCCCGCACCCACATGCCCCGCCCCGGAAGCCGGCGCGCCAGATCCGGCACGACCTCACCCTCCGGCCCGACGACGAACCGGATCATCTGCTCCGGCGCGCCTTCAACGCCGGTCGCGATGCAGGTGCGCATCGGGCCGGCGGGGGGTGCCGAGAGATGGGGTTCCGTCATGTCGAAGGCAAGGTCCGAGGATTGGATCAAGGGGCGTCTTCTCCGTCAGGCCTTGGCCGCTTCGTCGGCCGGTGCGGCCTCGTCGGCGAACCAGTGCTCGCGCGCCTTCATGATGATGGCGTTGGCGGCGTCGTTATCCATGGTGCTCTCGCCCACGATCTCGCGCAGCTCGTCGGACGCCAGGTCGGCCAGGTCGTCGAGCGTCTTCACGCCCGCCTCGCCCAGCGCCACCACCATCGGCAGGGTCAGGCCCTCGGCGTTGGCCACGTCCTCGGCGACGCCCAGCGACGCCAGGCGCTCGGCCAGTTCGGCGTCACGCTTCTCGAGATATTCGCGGCCGCGCCGCTGCAGCTCGGTGGCGATTTCCTCGTCGAAGCCCTCGACCGTGGCCAGATCCTCGACCGCGGCGTCCGAGACGTCCTCGACCGAGGCGTAACCTTCGGCGACCAGCAGATGGGCGATCACGTCATCGACGTCGAGCGTGGCCTTGAAGAGTTCGGTGCGCTCGCGCGTGTCCTTCTGGCGGCGCTCGCTCTCCTCGGTCTCGGTCATGATGTCGATTTCCCAGCCGGTGAGCTGTGACGCGAGCTTCACGTTCTGGCCGCGGCGGCCGATCGCCAGGCTGAGCTGGTCGTCGGGGACCACCACCTCGGTCTTGTTCTTCTCCTCGTCCATCAGCACCTTGCTGACCTCGGCGGGCGCCAGCGCGTTGACGATGAAGTTGGCCGTGTCGTTCGACCACGGGATGATGTCGACCTTCTCGCCCTGCAGCTCCTGCACGACGGCCTGGACGCGGCTGCCGCGCATGCCGACGCAGGCGCCGATCGGATCGATCGAGCTGTCGTGGCTCAGCACCGCGATCTTGGCGCGGCTGCCGGGATCGCGGGCCACCGCCTTGATCTCGATGATGTTGTCGTAGATCTCGGGCACTTCCTGCGTGAACAGCTTGGCCATGAACTGCGGATGGCTGCGCGACAGGAAGATCTGCGGGCCGCGCGGCTCCTCGCGGACGTCGAAGATGTAGGCGCGCACGCGGTCGTTCACGCGCAGGCTCTCGCGCGGAATCGTCTCGTCGCGGCGGATCACGCCCTCGGCGCGCTGCAGGTCGACGGTGATGTTGCCGTAGTCGACGCGCTTGACCACGCCCGACACGATCTCGCCGATGCGGTCCTTGAATTCCTCGTACTGGCGCTTGCGCTCGCTCTCACGCATGCGCTGCGTGATGACCTGCTTGGCGGTCTGGGCGGCGACGCGGCCGAAGTCGATCGGCGGCAGCTCGTCGGTCAGGAAGTCGCCGACCTGGGCCTCGGGATTGCGGCGCTGGGCGTCGGCCACCGACACCTGGGTGTTCTCGTTCTCGATCACGTCCGAGACCTGCATGTAGCGCAGCAGCTTGATCTCACCGGTCTTGCGATCGATCTCGGCGCGGATGTCGTGCTCCAGCCCGTACTTGGCGCGGCCGGACTTCTGGATGGCCTGTTCCATCGCCTCGAGCACTTCCTCGCGCTCGATGCCCTTTTCGCGGGCGACCATGTCGGCCACCTGCAGCATTTCGAGGCGCGGGATATCGGCTGTCGTCGCCATGTCTCTTCCCTCTTCCTTAAGCTTTAGCCAGTCCGTTCAGTGGGTCTGCCCGGCCGCGCCTTCGGCGGCCAGACGATGTTCTTCGATCAGGCGGTCGGTCAGTTCGAGCTTGGCACGCGTCACGGCTTCGAGCGGCACCGCGGCCTCCTTGCCGTCGTCGAGGCGCAGCCGCACGAGATTGTCGTCCAGCCCGAGCAGCGTTCCCTTGAAGCGGCGCCGTCCATCGACCGGAAGCGCGGTCTCCAGCCGGGCGATGTGACCCGCCCAGCGCACGTAATCCTTGGGCCGGGTCAGCGGCCGGTCGATGCCGGGCGAGCTCACTTCCAGCGTGTAGGCCTCGGTGATCGGGTCCTCGACGTCCAGAACGGCGGAGACGGCGCGCGACACGGTGGCGCAATCCTCGACGTCCAGGGTCCGTCCATCGGCGGGCTCGATCATGATCTGCAGGGTCCCGCCCTTGCTCAAGGCGACACGAACCAGCTCGAAGCCCATGCCGACGATCGTCGGGGCAACGATGTCTTCGATTCGACGCAGCATATCGGTCACGCGGGCGGCACTTCTCGACGTTTTGGGCGGTTGGGAGGGAGCCAAATGAAAAGAGCGGGTTTTCGGCCCACTCTTTTTCTTTGGTTCATCCCGTGAACCCGATGAGGATGGCGCGGATATAGGCTCCTGCCCGCCCACTGGCAAGGGATTCCAGCATGCCCTATGGGGGGACCTGAGCGACCCTCTATATATAGTGTGCCTTAGTCCTCCCCATTCAAATGGGGAGGTGGCGGCGTCACACGCCGACGGAGGGGTCAGAGCGGGGTCGCTAACGCCGTCTCAGCCGCAGGAAGACCGGCTTGTGGCCGGCCAGCATCTTCTGCTCGTAGCGTGTGGGGGGCCAGTCGGCGGGGCGGCTGCGCCAGTCGGCCGGGCTCTCGGCCAGCCACTCGAATTCGGGGTGGCGACAGGCATGCTCGACCATCCAGGGCAGGTAGCTCGGATCGTCGGTGGCGAGGCGCAGCTCGGCGCCTTGCTTCATCAACCGGGCCAGCACGTCGAGGTTGGAACGCTGCACGAAGCGGCGCTTGTGGTGGCGGGTCTTGGGCCAGGGATCGGGAAACAGCACGAAGGCGCGCGACAGGCACCGCGGCGGCAGGGCCTGCATCACGAAGCGGGCGTCGTCGGTGAACAGCCGGACGTTCGACACGCCGGTCCGCTCGATATGCGCCAGGCACTTGGCGACGCCGTTGATGTAGGGCTCGCAGCCGATCAGGCCGACGTTCGGATGCTGTTCGGCCTGCCAGACGAGATGCTCGCCGGCGCCGAAGCCCACCTCCAGCCACACGCCGTCAACCGGCAGCGTGCCGCCGAAAGCCTGCGCGAGATCGATCTTCGCGGCGCTTTCGGCGACCTCGTTGTCGGGTGTGACGATGGGTTCGGCGGGCAGGGCGACTTCGAGGCGAGGCAGCAGCGTGTCGAGCAGCGACTGCTGCCCGGCCCGCAGTTTCTTGCCCCGTCGACGGCCATGCAACGTGCGTCGGCGGGCTTCTTCCATGATGCTTCCGGGGCGATCCCTACATGATCACGTCGATGAGGTACGGACCCTTGTGCGCCATGGCGTAGGTGAGCTGCTTGGTGAGCTCTTCCAGGTTGGTCGCCTTGCCGCTGGCCACGCCCATGCCCTTCGCCAGATCGGTGAACTGCAGGGTCGGCCGGTCGAGGGTCAGCATGTCGATGGCGCGCGGACCGGGGTTGGCGGCGCCGACATCGGCCAGCTGGCTGTACAGGATGTTGTAGGAGCGGTTCGAGAAGATCATGACGCAGACGTCGAGATTCTCGCGCGCCATCGTCCACAGCGACTGGATCGTGTACATCGCCGAGCCGTCGCCGATCATGCAGATGACCTTGCGGTCCGGGCAGGCCACGGCCGCACCGACGGCGACGGGACCGCCGAAGCCGATCGAGCCGCCCATGTTGTTCAGCCAGTCGTGCGGCGGGGCGCCGGCGCTGAACGGGAAGAAGCCGCGGCCGGTCGTGACCGATTCGTCGACCACGATGGCGCCTTCCGGCATCGTCGCGCCCAGCGCCTGGCCGAGACCGTCGAGCGTGAACTTGCCGGTCGGACGCTCCGGCCGGCTCGGCTGGGCGACACCCTCGGCCTTCACGTTCATCGCATCGAGTTCCATCGCCAGCGCCTCGAGCGAGCCGATCGGATCGCCCTCGACCGGGCAGAGCGTGGAAATCTCGCAATCGTCCGGCGACAGGACCGACGGCTTGCCGGGATAGGCGAAGAAGGCGAACGGCGCCTTGGCGCCGCACAGCACCATCTGCTTGGTGCCTTTGAGCTGGGCCAGCGCGTTCTCGACCACGAAGTGCAGGCGCAGGACCGGAATGCGGCCGGCGCCGCGCTCGATGCGCGCCGTGCCGCCGGCGCCCTGGACCTTGCAGCCGGTCTTGGCGGCGATCTTGCCGGCCAGTTCGAGGCCGCGGGCGCGCAACGCGCGGCCGCCGATGAATAGCATGGCACCCGGCATCTTGAGCGCCTTGGCCGCGGCCACGACCGTCTCCTGGGAGGGCTTGGCCGGCGCCGGGGCGGCGGGCGTCTCGACTGGACCATCGGCTTCGCCCCAGGCCGTGTCGGCCGGCAGGATCAGGGTCGCGATCTGGCCCGGCGCGACGTTGGCGGCCTGGATGGCCAGCGCGCCATCGCCGGCCACCGTCTTGGAGGTCGGCGAGGTCTTCACCCAGTGCGAGAAGGGACGCGCGATGCCTTCGATGTCGGCGGTCAGCGGCGTATCGTACTTGATGTGATAGAGCGCGTGCTCGCCCACGATGTTGACCACACCCGAGCCCGCCTTCTTGGCGTTGTGCAGGTTGGCCGCCGCGTTGGCGAGGCCGGGACCGAGATGCAGCAGGGTCGAGGCCGGCTTGTCGGTCATGCGGTAATAGCCGTCGGCCGCGCCAGAGCAGACGCCCTCGAACAGGCCGAGCACGCAGCGCATGCCCTCGACGCGGTCGAGCGCGCCGACGAAGTGCATTTCCGAGGTGCCGGGGTTGGCGAAACAGACCTCGACGCCGCCCTTGACCAAGGTGCGGACCAGACTTTCAGCTCCGTTCATCGATTCCCCCAAACGCGGATGATTCAAAATCGGCGGCACCCTAGGCCACTCGCGTCGTTAACCCAAGGCTCCGCAATAGCCGCATAATTCCTTGTTGCAGACGTTCTCTCTTTATTCTCAACAGCTTGTTTGCTACATTTGAAGCATTATTTGAATTCTTAAGTACGAAAGACTTTTTCATGAGCCATTCGGATCCTTCCGACAGCTCGGCCGACCCGCTTTTCGTCGTCGGCGCCGAACTCGTCGAATTCGACCGCAGCGATCTGCCGATCTACGCCCTGCCGGCCTCGCGCTGGGCTGACGGCGGTGCCGAAACGATTTCCTACGGTGCGCCGCTCGACCGGCTGTTCGGAGAGCCCGGCGAAATCTTCGTCGACAGTTTCCCGGGGGCCGCTGCCGATTCGCTTCCCTTGATGGGCGAGGACGCATTGGTGGTCCTCAGCGACCTGTCCGACGGCGTGATGCTGCCCGCGAGCGACCAGGCCGCCACGATGCACGAAAGCGCGGCCGTCTATGATTTCGCCGCCGACACCCATATCGTCCTGCACGTCCAGGACGGCATCACCTGGGACCAGCCGGATGCCGGGTGGTCGTTCGACCACCACTAGGCCGAGCGAAGCTCGGCCTGCGCGCGTCAGGACATTGCAAAGCAATGTCCGGGAGCGCCCACTCTACGCCGCGTCACCCAGCTCGAGCTGGACGAGGTTCATCCAGTAGGCCGCGCCGGTCGTCAGGATCTGGTCGTTGAAGTCGTAGAGCGGCGAATGCACGTTCTGGCAGCCGCCCTCACCCGCGCCGCCATTGCCGATCATGATGTAGGCGCCCGGCTTCTTCTCCAGCATGAAGGCGAAATCCTCGGCGCCGGCCAGCGGCGACGTGTTCGCCTCGACATGCTCGCGACCGACCGTCAGGGCCGCGGCCTCGACGGCGACCGCGGTCTGCTCGGCGGCGTTGACCAGCGCGGGATAGCGGCGGTGGTACTTGGAGATCGCCTCGCAGCCGCCGGCCTGGGCGATACCCGCCGCGACTTCGGCCAGGCGCCGCTCCAACAGGTTGCGCACGTCGGCCGAGAAGCTGCGGGCGGTGCCGCGGATCAGCACTTCCGACGGGATGACGTTGGGCGACCCCGGCGTGCCGGCCGCGATGTGACCCACGCTCAGCACCGCGGCCTGGCTCGGCGGCACGTTGCGGCCGACGATGCCCTGGATCGCCACGATGAACTGCGCCGCCACGAAGGTCGGATCGGTGCCGCGATCGGGCATGGCGCCGTGGCCACCGGTGCCCTTGAAGACAACTTCCCAACTGTCGGACGAAGCCAGCATCGCACCGGTGCGGATGGCGAAGTGGCCGACCGGGAAGCCCGGCATGTTGTGCATGCCGTAGACCACGTCGCAGGGGAACTTCTCGAACAGGCCTTCCTCGATCATCACGCGCGCGCCGCCGAGACCTTCCTCGGCGGGCTGGAAGATGAAGTGCACCGTGCCGGCGAAGTCTGGCGCCGCCGCCAGCTGCTTGGCCGCGCCCAGCAGCATCGTCGTGTGGCCGTCATGACCGCAGGCATGCATCTTGTTCGGAATCGACGAGGCGTAGTCGAAGTCGTTCTTCTCCTGCAGGTGCAGCGCGTCCATGTCGGCGCGCAGGCCGATCGTCTTCTGGCCCGGACGGTTGCCCTTCAGGGTGCCGACGACGCCGGTCGTGGCGAGGCCACGATGCACCTTGAGGCCCCACGAGGTGAGCTTGTCGGCCACGATCTGCGCGGTCCGCTCCTCCTCGAAGGCGGTCTCGGGATGACGGTGGATGTCGCGACGGATGGCGGTGAGATCGGCCAAGTCTGCGGCGAGAAGATCGGGTGTGTAACGGGTCATGAGCGGAGACTAGCGTCGGCCGTCGCAAAAGGAAACGCGACGCCGGTTGCCCGACGAGCTGCGTCCTGCAAAGTTCGCGGCTCCTTCATCCTGGGTGAACGGTCATGACAGAGCTCGCCGGAGCAAGACCCCGCCTCTATCAGACGCCGTCCTCCTACTATTCGATGATCGCGCGCCTCGCGCTCGCCGAGGGCGGCATCGCCTGTGAGCGCGTCTTCGTCGACATTCACTACCGGCTGGGCCAGCAGCAGCCGGACTATGTCCGGATCAATCCGGGCATGACCGTGCCGACCCTGGTGCTGGCCGATCGCGTCCTCGTGGAGAGTCGCGACATCGCCCAGTATGCGCTTGGCTTGGCGACCGACGCCGAGACGAAGGACTGGGTCGACCTCCACTATGGCTATCCGATCGAGGAATTGACCTTCGGCGGCATTCTGGCGCGCAATCCCCTGGCCCGGATCATGATCCCGAAGCGGCTCGAAGCGGCGCGCCGCCAGCTCCTCGCGCAGGCCGCCCAGAATCCCGATCTCGCTTCCGTCTACGAAGCGCGCGCGGCGGTCTTCGCAGGCCGCATCAAGGCCTTCGAGCCGGACGCCGTCGTGAAGCTTTCGCAGCGACGTCGCGCTGAGGCGATCGGTTTCATGGACCGGCTCGAGCAGACGCTGCGCGACGGCCGCGCGGTGCTGGTACCGCCCGCCTACGGCGTCGCCGATGTGGTCTGGACCGTATTCCTCGGACGCATGGAGTTCGCCGGGCTCGGCGCGGAAATCCCCAGGCGTCCGGCGCTGGCGCGCTATTGGACCGCGATGCAGGCACGTCCCAGCTTTGCCGCGGCCGATATCTGGACGAAGTTCCACGTCGGCCGCCTGATCGGCGGGATCCTGGGCATCGGCCGGGGCTGACGGCGCAGATCGTCCCAGCGAGCAGGCCGGGGTGGCGTCCCTGCCCGCAACGCGCTAAAGCCGCGCCGCCATGATCCTTTTCCCCGCGATCGACCTCAAGGACGGCAAGTGCGTGCGCCTTCTCCGCGGCGACATGCAGCGTGCCACCGTGTTCAACGACAGCCCGGCCGCCCAGGCCAAGGCCTTTGCCAATGCAGGCTGCGAGTGGCTGCATCTGGTCGACCTCAACGGCGCGGTCGAGGGCCATCCGGTCAACCGCGCGGCGGTCGAGAGCATCCTGAAGGACGTCGAGGTGCCGACCCAGCTGGGCGGCGGCATCCGCACCGTCGAGAGCATCTCGCAGTGGTTCGACGCCGGGGTGCAGCGGATCATCCTCGGCACCATCGCGGTCAAGGAGCCGGGCCTGGTGAAGGCCGCCTGCAAGCAGTGGCCGGGCCGCATCGCGGTCGGCATCGATGCCCGCGAGGGCGTGGTCGCGGTCGATGGATGGACCCGGCAGAGCACGGTGCGCGCCCTCGATCTCGCCCTGCGCTTCGAGGATGCCGGCGTCGCGGCCATTATCTACACCGACATCGACCGGGACGGCGCCATGGGCGGCGTCAATGTCGACGCCACGGTCACCCTCGCCCAGCATCTCACGACACCGGTCATCGCCTCGGGCGGCGTCAGTTCGCTCGACGATCTGCGCGAGCTGCGGCCGACCGAGGAGTTCGGCATCATCGGCGCCATCGTCGGCCGCGCACTTTATGACGGTCGCGTGACGGTGCCCGACGCGATCAGCGTGCTGAAGGGCGAGTAGCGCCGCGATGCTCAAGGTCCGCATCATCCCCTGCCTCGACGTCAAGGACGGCAGGGTCGTGAAGGGCGTGCAGTTCGTCGGCCTGCGCGATGCCGGCGACCCGGTCGAGCAGGCGCGCATCTACGATGCCGCCGGTGCCGACGAACTCACCTTCCTCGACATCACGGCCAGCCACGAGAACCGTGACACCATCCTGGACGTCGTCGGCCGCACGGCGGAACAGTGCTTCATGCCGCTGACGGTGGGCGGCGGCGTGCGCCAGGTCGAGGACATCCGTCGCCTGCTGCTGGCCGGCGCCGACAAGGTCTCGATCAACTCGGCCGCCGTGGCGCGGCCCGAGTTCGTGCGCGAAGCGGCCGAGAAATACGGCGACCAGTGCATCGTGGTGGCGATCGACGCGCGCAGCAGCGGTCCCGGCAAATGGGAAGTCTTCACCCATGGCGGCCGCAAGGGCACCGGCCTCGACGCAGTCGACTGGGCGCGCCGCATGGCGGAGTCGGGCGCGGGCGAAATCCTGCTCACCTCGATGGACCGCGACGGCACGAAGTCGGGCTTCGACCTCGACCTGACGCGCGCGGTTTCGGATGCGGTGCCGGTGCCGGTCGTGGCCTCGGGCGGCGTCGGCACGCTCGATCATCTGGTCGACGGCGTGACGAAGGGCGGCGCCTCGGCGGTGCTCGCGGCCTCGATCTTCCACTTCGGCGAGTTCACCATCGCGCAGGCGAAGGAACATCTCGCGCAGGCGGGCGTTCCGGTACGACAAATCTCGCGCACCGCATAGTTTTCGCGTATGTTCCGGCCGCCTGTTCAAGAGGCGAGTTGAAGTTTTCGATCGCCCGTCCGCAGGGGCGACGGAGTTCCCCGGATGGCCAAGAAGAAAAAAGCCAAGAAGGCACTGAGCACGAGCATCGTTACGGCCGACGAGCACGTGCTCGATCGCCTGTATCTCGTGATCGACAGCCGCAAGGGCGCGGATCCGGAAACCTCCTACACCGCCCGCCTGTTCAGCCGCGGCCGGCAGCAGATCGCCAAGAAGCTGGGCGAGGAAGCGGTCGAGGCGTTGATCGAAGGCATCCAGGGCGACAAGCCCAAGCTGATCGCCGAAAGCGCCGACATGCTCTACCACCTGCTCACCCTGTGGGCCGCCGTCGGCGTGAAGCCCAAGTCGGTGTGGAACGAGCTCGCGCGCCGTGAGGGACTCTCCGGCATCGCCGAGAAGGCGTCACGCAAGCGTTAGACGGCCCGTCGTCTCGACCGGAGCGCCCCTCGAGTACCTCGGGGTAAACTCCACGCGAAGTGGAGAGACCTTTTATCGACTAAAGGCCGGCAAAGGGTGGAGAGAAGGTCTCTCCACTCCGCCTCGCTGCTCGGCTCCGGTCGAGACGACGGGTCTCTTTAATGCGGCGGCATCGGGATGAAGATCGGCGGCGTGCGGGTCGACTTGCTGCGCGCCTTGATGTCCTCGTCGTTGGCGCCGTGCGGCTTCAGATAGACATAGTAGGGCGTGCGGCGTTCGACGACGTCGTTGCCCGGCTGGGCCTTCTCGCTGACCAGCAGGTCCGACTGGATGCGGACATGCATGTAGCCGGGGATCAGCTCGGCCCAGTTCTGGACATCGGGCGTGAAGAGGACGTCGAACGTGTAGCCGTCCACGACCTTCACGACGCCCCAGCTCACGCCCTCGGCCGGCCGTGACGGCACCTGCTGCCAGACCATGCCGGCCTGCACGTAGACCGCGACGGCGTTGAGCATCACGTAGAGGGGGCCTGCGGGACTGGTGTTCTGCAGGAAGAGGGTCATGCGATACGACTTGCCGTCGGGCTCGTAGGAGATCCCCTTCAGCTCGACATAGAGCGAGCGCGTCGCGGTGTTCTCGAGCAGCAGCCGGGCCTGCCGGGCCTCCCGCAACGCGCGCGCCTGGTACAGGCCGACGCCGGCATCGATAGCGAAGCCGGTCAGCAGCAGCATGACCAGCCCGACCAGCACCGGCGAGCGCCAGAGATCGAAGCGGCGGCCGAGTTTTACCGCGACACTGGCCGGCGCGTCGGACTTGCGCGGCGCTGCCTCGCGCAGCTCGTTCAGAAGGCCGCCCTGCGCCTGCGGAGTCTCGACCGGCGTCGCGGCGCCCAGGCGCCGGCGCAGCACGCGGATTTCAGACTGCGCCGCGCCGAGCTGGCGACGCAGATCGGCGATCAGCGCATCCTTGTCCTGCTCGGAAGACGGCACGCTCATGTGACGAGCGTGCCGTGGGCGATGTGCACGATCTGCTCGGCCTGCTCCGCCAATGCCAGATTGTGCGTGACCAGGATGAGGGTCGTGCCGCGCTCGCGGTTGACCGCCAGCAGCTCGTCCATGATCTCGATCTCGGTCTGCTCGTCGAGATCGGACGTCGGCTCGTCGGCCAGGATCAGCGCCGGCTCGTTGATCAGCGCGCGGGCGATCACCGCCCGCCGCTGCTCCCCCGCCGAAACCTCCGACGGATAGGCGTCGAGATGGTCGCCCAGCCCCATCTGGCCGAGCAGTGCCGCCGCCCGGCCATAGGTCACGGACGATCTGGCGCCACCCCCCAGCATCGCCGGCAGGGCGACATTGTCGACCAGGCGCAGCGTCGGCAGCAGGCTCGCGAACTGGAAGACATAGCCGATGCGCTTGTTGCGAAACGCCGCCAGTGCGTTTTCCGACAGGCCCCAGATATCGGTGCCGTCCACCGTCACCTGGCCCTGCGAGGGCCGGCTGAGACCGCCGATCATCGCCATCAGGGACGACTTGCCCGATCCCGACCGCCCGATGATGGCGGCGTATCGGCCGGCCGCGATCTCGAGGTCGATGCCGGCCACCGCCGCCACCTCGCCGCGTTCGGTGACATAGTCCTTGCGCAGGCCGCGGCAGGTGAGCATCGCCTAGCCCTCCCCGCGCACGAGATCGTAGGGATCGCGCCGGCTGGCGCGCCAGGCGGGATAGAGCGAGCCCAGCGCGCCGATGATCGAAGCCATCACGACCGCCGCCACCGCGACGATTACGATGCGCGGCCCATCGAGCCAGACGAAGGGCACGCCGATATTCTCGAGGTAGTAGACCAGCGAACGCTCATAGAGGCGCATCACCAGGACGCCCAGCGCGACGCCAAGCACGCCGCCGGCGCCGGTGGCTATCACCGCCTCGATGACCATCATGCCGACGATCTGGCCGCGCCGCGCGCCGATCGCCTTGAGCAGGCCGAGCTCGCCGCGCCGTTCGGTGACGATCGCCGAAAACAGAACGCTGACCATCAGGGCGGTGCTCGCGAACATCAGCACCATCAGCGCGAGGATGCCGTTCAACAGCGCGGCCAGCCCCTGGCGGATGCCGCTCATGGTCGAATCGCCGGTCACGACCTTGACGCCCTTGAGCGTCGAGAGGATGGCGAAGCGCGCCTGCAGCGGCGTGGCGCCCGGCGACAGTTCGACGAGGAAGCCGCTCACCTTGCCCTTCTGCAGGACGGCGGGCGGACCGCCACCCTGGCCGTGCCCATGACCATGAATAGAACCGGCCAGGGCTTCGAGCGTGTCGAAGGTCATGAAGACGCCGCGCTCGTGCGTGCCGACGCCGGTCTTTCCCAGCCGTCCATAGACCGTGTGCGGCTTGCCGAAGATCAGCAGCTCGGAGCCGAGGGGCGCGGCCCGCGCCGCCCCCAGGATGACGTCGCCCGGCCTCATGTCGCGGTTGATCTTCTCGACCAGCCAGGGCCGCACGGTGAAGTCCAGCGCGGGATCGAAGCCGATGAGATCGACCGAATCGTGGTGGCTGCCGATTCCCGAATGCTCGACCCGCGCGATCTTCTGCGGCGCGGCGCGGTTCACGCTGGCGATCCCGGCCTTGGCGAACAGGTCCTGGTCGAGCACGAGGTCCGTGGGCTCGACGGTCAGCAGCGCCGCGGTGATGTTGGTGAGCGCGCCTTCGGGCACCGCCATCATGTCGGCGCCCAGCCGCGTGAATCCCACCGCCATGCTGCTGTCGATGCTGCGCATCAAGGTCGCGCCGGTGAAGACGACGCCGCTGGCCACCGCCACGGCCATGATCAGCAGGAGACTGCGCGCCTTGCGGCGCCCGAGATTCTGCAGCGCCAGGCTGGCGAGCAGCCTCAAAGCGTACAGGAGCGCGTGTGCTTCATATGCTCCAGCTTGGTCGGGATGATCACGCAGTCATGATGGCCGCCGTTGCTCGGCAGGATGCCGACCAGCGTGTCGGTGGAGGTGTCGATGACCGAGATGCCGCTCGACTGGCGCTGGAAGCCACTGAACGGCGTCAGCACGTACTTGCCGTCGTAGGTGATGGCCGGCGTCTGCAGGTCGGGCCCGATGCCCTGGATCTCCTTCAGGATGGTCCAGGTCTTGGTGTCGATCACCATGATGCCGCTATAGGCCGGCGAGGGATGGAGGATGGACAGGTAGAGCTTCGAGCTGTCCATCGAGAAGACCATGTGGAACGGATTGGGATATTTGTCGCGCCACAGCGGATCCTCGACATGGGCGATCTTGCGCCACTTGGTCGGGTCGGGATCGCTGCAGGAGAAGATCGAGCAGTTGTTTTCCCGCAGGTTGTTCATCATCACGAGGAACTTGCCGTCGGGCGAGAAGCCGATCTCATGGCCTGGCGAGTGGATCTTGTCGAACACGACCTGCCACGTGTCCTTGTCGAGCTGCTCGACCTTGTACTGGTCCTGCGAATCCTTATTGAACTGCAGGAAGGCGGCCGGCTCGAAATTCTTCTCCGGATCGAGGATGCAGATGCCGCCGCACAGGCGCACGACCGTCGCGGCCCAGCGGCCTTCGGGGTGCCAGATCGTGCCGTCGGCGCCGGTGAGCGTGAGCGGCGCCTCGCCCGGCAGTGAGCCCTCCTCGACGAACAGCTCGCCCATCGGCACCATTTCCCAGTCGATCTTGTTGCCCTTGGTGCCGCGGAGATTGTAGAGGCCGGTCTTCTCGTCGGGATAGATCTTCTTGATCGTGAGTGTGCCGCCCTTGATCCAGGCCTCGCGCAGCTCCGGCACGTTCGGTGTCCAGTCGAACCTGAGTGCGGCCTTCACCTTCGAGGTGGTGCGATCGAAGCAGGCGGCGATGTCCTTCTGTCCGTCGGTCACGAAATAGGATTGGGCATCCTTCGGATTGACGGTGACGTGCACGCCGAGGCCGAGGCCGGTCGTCTCCGACACGTTCTCGATCATCTGCATCTGCGTGCCGTCGTAGCGCACGCGGTAGATGTTGGTGCCGCCCGGAACGTTCTCCGCCGTCACGTTGGTCGGGATGCCGTAGATCAGCGAGTTCTGGCCGCCTTGCGTCGAGTTGACGAACTCGAAGCCGTGGGTGGGATCGGAGCTCGGGAAGGCGCAGAGATGATGGCTGATCGGATTGTAGTCGCCGTAGTTCCAGTACCAGATCGAGCCGAGCACGCGATTGGAGTTGAGATCGATCGCGTAGGTGCCGCCGCCCATCTTGGTTGGCAGCAGCGCGACCCAGTTGCCGAGGCTCTGGCCCCGGATGTCGGCGCGCGAATCGACGACTTCGCGGGTGATCGGCGATTGCTGCGCGCCGGTGCCGGCAGTCCGGATGATGCCGTTGTCCGAAGACGAGCCGCCGTTCATCGCGCTGTAGCCCAGCACGGCGACCTCCGCGGCAGCCGCGGTGCCGACGGCGACGTTCAGCATCGTGCGCCGGCTCACCTTCGTCGTGACCTGGGGCTTGGCCGCCTCTTCGCGGGCCTTGCGAGTCGCCTGTTCGTGCTTGGCGACGAGATAGGCCTGGAATTCTTCACGATCCTTCGCGAGGACCTCTTCGTTGCGCTTCAGGAATTCGTCGATCGAATTCTTGGCGGCCGGTAGGTTCGATTCCGTACCTTGTTCGAGGGGGGCGATGAGGGGCGGGACGCCTGCTTCGGAAGAAACCGTGGTGGTCGGTGTTTCTCGGGTCGGCTCGGACATCGGCTGCACTTCCCTCTTTTCAAGTGCGCGGAGTCTAAGCATGACTTTCTCGAAAACGCATTCGCAATTTGCAGTCGGGGTCGCTGATTTCGTCAGGCGTTGCGAGTAGGCTCTGCCCGAAGGAGTTCTCCGATGGACTACGCCGTCATCATCAGTGCCATCGTGCTCGGCCTCTCCGTGCTCGCCACGGCGGCGAAGTTCCTCGACTGGTTTCTCCATTCCGATCCCAGGACGATGGTGCGCACGCTGCGATGGATGGCGCTGCTGCTCGTGATCGTGGCCATTCCGCTGCTCGTGATGATGATCATGCGCGAGCAGTACGCCGGCGCGATGCTGCTGGGCGCCGCAATGATCCTCGTGCCGACGTTCCTGAAGTGGCGCGCCATCCTCGTGCCGCTGCGGGCCGCGTTCGCGCAGTTTCGCGGCAAGCCGCAGCCTTTCGAGATGCCACCGGTCTGGCAGGACCCGTCGCCTCCCGATCCGCGAGCGCTGCAACACGCGGCCGCTCTGCTCGAAGCCTATCTCAAGCACGCGACGCCGATTGCTTCACCGCAACGGCAAATTTCTGCACCTGCCGACCACGATGACGGCATGTCCCTGAAAGAGGCGCTCGAGGTTCTCGGTCTTTCCGAGGGCGCCGATCTCGCCAGCATCCACGCCGCACATCGTCGCCTGATGCGCGGCGCGGATCCCGATACCGGCGGCTCGCCCTATCTCGCCGCCAGGATCGATGAAGCTCGGGACATCCTTGTCGGCGCCCTGCGTCGGCACGCGAGGCCTGCCGAAGCCCCGGGACGGCCGCGACTCCTCAAAGGCTGACGAAGAGTTGCCTCCCCATTTGAATGGGAGGCGAAGAGTATGAATGTCAGTCGCGGAACACGGCCAGGTGAAAGGGCCGCTTCGCCGGCTTGCCGGCGACATCGTAGGTATGGACGTTCATCTTCATCGGATCGGCCATCAGACCCACGGTGCAGAAGCCCGGCTCGACCGCTTCCTGCTCGGTGCTGCCGATCACGCAGGAAAAGTTGGTCTTCGCTTCCTTCTGCAACGGCACCTTCCAGGTGATGACATACTGGTTGGCGCCCACAAGCTCGCACGTGTCGATCATGTAGCCGCGCGCGATGGAGCCGTCGGCAGCGATCACGCAGGCCAGACGCTTTTCGAATTCCGTCATTTTTCGAACCTTCCCTATAGTGTCGCCTCGCATCCGGCGGCGAGGCGCGCCATGCGATTAACATGCTCGTCGCGTAGCGTCATTGCATCAAGCCTCCGGAGTTTCGTCATGTCCGATACGATGGTCCCCGCCTACGACCGCAGCAACGTCTTCGCCCGCATCCTGCGCGGCGAGCTGCCCTGCAAGAAGGTCCATGAGGACGAGTTCTCGCTGGCCTTCCACGACATCGCGCCGCTGGCGCCCATCCACGTGCTGGTGATCCCGAAGGGCGAGTACATCAGCCAGGCCGATTTCGGCGCCAAGGCACCGCCCGAGATGATCGTCGGCTTCTGGCGCGCCGTCTCGAAGGTCGCGCGCGATCTCGGTCTCGATTCGGAAGGCTATCGGCTCGTGGCCAATCATGGACCCAATGGCGGGCAACTTGTGTTCCACTTCCACGTCCATATCTTCGGCGGCCGTACCATGAGCCATGCCATGGGCAGCATGCCCAGCCCGGATAAGGAAGGTTGATCCGGCGTCGCGCCCTGCTGGCGGCCGGCGCGCTCGCGCCCGCGACCGCATGGGCGCAGAAGCCGTCGCAGCGATCGCCGATGGAAAGCGGCTGGTATGCCAAGGGCAAGACCAAGGAACTGCAGGTGCGCTTCGCCGGCAAGGGCGGCGTCACCCTGGCCGGCACGCTGTTGCTGCCGCTGTTCAGCGAGATCCAGTACGTGCCCGGCATCGTGCTGGTCGCCGGCAGCGGACCGACCGACCGCAACGGCAACAATCCGCTGGCACCGGATCGCATCGACCTCCTGAAGGAGATCGCCGAGCTGTTGGCGCGCAACGGCATCGCCTCGCTGCGCTACGACAAGCGCGGCATCGGCCAGTCGACGCCGCGGCCGCGCGGCTCGCTGGAGGAACAGGAAACCTTCTTCGCCTGGGACAATTTCGTGGGCGACGTCGAGGCCGCGCATGCCGAGCTGTTGCGCCACGACGAGATCAAGCCCTACGCGACCGCATTGCTGGGCCACAGCGAGGGCGGCCTACTGGCGCTCGCGGCAAGCAAGACGCTCGCCGCGAAGAAGCTGCACGCGCTGGTGCTGGCGGCCACGCCGGGCCGCCGGCTCGAGGCGATCCTTCGTGACCAGATCGCGCGCAACGCGCCGCCGTCGCTGCGTCTGCCGACCGATCGCGCGATCGCCGCCATCCTCGAAACCGGCCGCGTGCCCACCAACCTGCCGCCCGAGCTGCAGCTCCTGTTCCCGCTCTATGCCGGGCCGTTCCTGCAGAAGCTCCTGTCCTTCGATCCCGCCGCCGCACTCGCCGAGAGCCACACGCCCTGTCTCCTCCTGCAGGGCGGCGCCGACCGGCAGGTCGTGCCGATGGAGGACGTGCAGCCGCTGATCGACGCGCTGGGGACACGCGGCGTGTCGGGCGAGGCCGTGGTGATCCCGCAGGTCAGCCACAACCTGAAAACCGTGACCGGTCCGCTCGATCCGGGGTTCGGCGGGCTGCTCTCGCCCGCGGTCGCTGCGGCCTTGTTGAACTGGCTGGTGCCGGCGCTGGGCGCTTGATCGACACTCGCGGCCGGCCGATCATCGCGGCGAGAGACGGAGGTTATGACATGAGCGTGACAGTGCGTCCGGTGACCGATTCGGTCGGGGCGGAGATTCTCGGCGTCGATCTGCGCACCTTCAGCGACGAGGAATTCGCCGCGATCGAGCGCGCCTGGTACGCGCATTCGATGATCCTGCTGCGCGGCCAGCAGCTCAGCGACGACCATCTGCTGGCCTTCAGTCGCCGCTTCGGCGAACTCGATCCGCCGCCCAACCAGGAGCGCGGCCGCATCAGCCCGCCGGGCTATCCCGACATCTATGTCGTGTCGAACGTGCTCGACACCAAGGGCGACCCGATCGGCGCGCTGGGCGACGGTGAGGCGGTCTGGCACACCGACATGAGCTATCTCGACGTGCCGCCCGACGCGTCGATGCTCTACTCGCTGGAAATTCCGCCGACCGGCGGCAACACCTGGTTCACCAGCATGCAGGCGGCCTGCGATGCCCTGCCGGCGGGCCTGCGCGCGAAGATCGAGGGCCGGCGCGTGAAGCATGACGGCACCTACAATTCCGGCGGCTACCTGAGGAAGGGCGTGACGCCGACCGACGATCCGATGGTCGCGCCCGGCGCCTGGCATCCCGCGATCCTGCGCCACCCGGTCAACGGCCGCGCCACGCTCTATCTCGGACGTCGGCGCAATTCCTATGTCGAGGGCTATACGCGGGCCGAATCCGACGCGGTGCTCGAAGAGCTGTGGGCGCATGTCACCCAGCCGCGCTTCATCTACCAGCATGTCTGGAAGCTCGGCGACCTCGTGATGTGGGACAACCGCTCGACCATGCATCGCCGCGATCCGTTCGACAAAGCGGCGCGTCGCATCATGCATCGCACGCAGATCAAAGGGACGACGAAGCCGATCGCCTTCGCGGCCTGAAAATGAAAAAACGACCGGAGGAAACATGCGGCGGCAGAAGAAGTTCTATGCCTGGGGTTACGCCGACGAGGACCTGACCCACGACGAGATCCGGCCCTGGGAGGCCGAGATCGCCCAGCGCTACGGCCTCTCCGGCTTCGACGTGAAGGCGCCGCCGAAGGCGGACGAGATCGTCTTGCGCAAGAGCAGGATCGATGTCCCCGCGGCGCTGCAGGCGATGGTGCGCACCGATCACCTGACGCGGCTCGAGCACAGCTACGGCAAGGCCGGCTTCGACACGCTGCGCATGTTCATGCGCTCGGTGCCCAACCCACCCGACGCGGTGGCTTTCCCGGAAAGCGAAGAGGACATCGTCAAAGTCCTCGACTGGTGCGACCGCATCGGCGCCAAGGCGATCCCCTATGGCGGTGGGTCGTCGGTGGTGAAGGGAATCGAACCCTCGGCCGCGTTCGACAAGGTCGTGACGATCTCGACGCGTCACATGGACAAGGTGCTGGAGGTCGACGCGGTGAGCCAGGCCGCGCGCATCCAGGGCGGCATCTACGGGCCGGCGATCGAGGACGCGCTGCGCGACACGCCGTTCACCATGCGCCACTACATGCAGGCCTATCGCTGCTCGACCCTCGGAGGCTGGATCGCCACGCGCTCGGGCGGCCACTACGCCACCCTCTACACCCACATCGACGATTTCGTGGAGAGCACGCGGGTGGTAACGCCGGAAGGCACGCTGGAGACGCGCCGTCTGCCCGGCTCCGGCGCCGGCCCCAGCCCCGACCGGATGTTCATAGGCTCCGAGGGCATCCTGGGCATCATCACCGAAGCCTGGGTGCGCTTGCGCAAGAAGCCGACCTTCCGCGCCTCGGCCAGCGTGCGCTTCCGAGATTTTTATACCGGCGCCGACGCGGTGCGCGACATCACGCAGGCGGGCCTATATCCCGCCAACTGTCGCCTGCTCGAGGCGCGCGAGGCGCTGCCCGGCATCCCGTGGAGCAACGAGGAGGCCGTCCTGGTGCTGGCCTTCGAATCACCCGACCATCCGCTCGACGCCTGGATGAAGCGCGCGCTGGAGATCTGCGCCGCCCATGGCGGCGTCGCGGACCGGAGCGACGACGACGAGAATGCCCACCGTTCCGGCGCCGCCGGCGCGTGGCGCAACAAGTTCATCCGCGCGCCGCATTACGGCGAGCATGCGGTGGCGCGCGGCATCCTCTCCTCGACCTTCGAGACCTCGATGACCTGGGAGCGCACCCGCGACTTCCATACGAAGATCACGAAGATCGCCAGGGACACGATCAAGGCGGTGACCGGCCGCGACGGCACGGTCACCTGCCGCTTCACCCACGTCTATCCCGACGGTCCGTGTCTCTACTTCACCTTCGGCGGCCTGTTCGACCCGAAGAAGGACGCGCTGGTGCAATTCATGGAAGTCCTGTCGACCTGCACCGCCGCGACGGTGGAGCATGGCGGCACGACCACGCATCACCACGCGGTGGGCCGCTTCCACCGGCCGTTCTACGACCGGCAGCGCCCCGAGCTGTTCGCGCGCGCGCTCCGCGGCGCCAAGCGCGAGCTGGACCCCAAGGGGATGATGAACCCAGGTGTGCTGATCGATCCGTGACGAAACGACGTCAGTGCGCGGCCACGACCGAGCGTGGCAGGAAAAAGAACATGACAAGCACGTGACGGATGAGCAGCAGCGCGCCCACGCCCACGAAGAAGAGGCCGGCGGCGACGAGATAGTCGTCGACCTCGCCGGTGTAGATGATGGTGTTGGGAATCTTGATCAATTCAATGCAGATCTCGGCCATCAGACCGATGGAGAGCTGGCCGACGCCGTAATTGTGACAGGCATGGTCGATCGCCGCCTGCCATCCCTCGTCCGGGCCATCCAGCAAGCCGAAGATCTCGCGCAGGGTTCGCCGTTCCTCCAGAAGAACGCCCCAGCCGATCATGATGATGCCGATGCCGGTGACGATCTCCATCTCTTCCTTGAGGTCGGGTTTGGACCACAGGGCCTCGGAGACTTCGGTCAGGGTGATCATCATGGGCACGCAGATCACGAGCGAGAGGAGGCCGATCGTGTATCTCGAGGTCAGGACGGTCATGAGCGAACGGAACATCTTCGGGCTCTCTTCTCTTGTGTCCCCGGCCGGGCGCGGCCGCGACGAAGAGACCCTATTCGAACGGCCGCTCCGGCATCAATCTCAGCGGCGTTATGTCCGACCCGACGTCGGCACGGCCCCTTGCTGAGACAGGACCATGATCGACTGGCTGTATTCGCTTCCCGAAACCGTCATCCTCACGGCCGGCGCACTCGCGATGGCCGGGGCGATCCTCGCTTTGCCGTCGCTGGTCCACCGGCTGCCCTACCTGGTGACGAGCAACGAGAACAACGACTTCGTGCTGCGCATGCAGGCCACGCTGTTCACCATGACGAGCCTGGTGCTGGCCTTCACCCTGGTCGAGGCGGAAAGCAACTTCCGCAAGGTCGACTCGCTGCTGGCAGCCGAGGCGTCGCAGATCAACCGACTCGACCGGCTTCTCAACCGCTATGGCGATGACTCGGTCACGGAACTCCGACTCCCCCTGCTGACCTATGCCAAGGCGATCGTCGACGACGAATGGCCGGCGATGCTGCGCGGCGAGGCCAGCGACAAGGTGCGCCTCGCCTTCGCGTCCCTGTCGCGCGGCATCCTCGAGATCGAGCCGCGGTCCGCCCGCCAGACGACGATCTATTCCGAGATCCTGGGCTCCTTCGACTCGATCGCCGAGTCGCGGGACGCAAGGCTCAACGCCGTCACGCTCGCCCTGCCCGAGCGCTACTGGCAGGTCATCCTCTTCGCCGTCCTGATGCTGCTGTTCATTACCAGCACCATGGGCCGCAGCGCCTTCCGCGCCTATGTGCTCTCGGCCCAGATGGCCGTGCTGGGCGCCTTCATCGGCTTCGTGTTCATCATGGACCAGCCCTTCAAGGGCCAGACCGCAGTGGATTCGGACGCGCTCCGGCGGACAATCGTCCTGATGGAGAACCGGCACCGCTGAACGTCACGCCGCCAGCATCGATCGCGTCTGCGGGCGGCGATAGCTCAACGCCTCGGCGATATGCAGCCTACGCACCGCGTCCGAGCCGTCGAGATCGGCCAGGGTGCGCGCAACGCGGAGCGTGCGGTGCCAGGCGCGGGCGGAGAGGCCGAGGCGTTCGGCGGCGCGGGCGAGCAGCGCCCGGCCCTCGGCATCGGGTTCGGCGATGGCGGCCAGCAGGGCGCCGTCGGTATCGGCATTGCAGCGCGGCTTGGACCAGTTGCGGGCGCGCTCTGCAAGAAGACCGGCCGCCGGGTCGGCTTCGACGGCCGTCAGTTTTCCCTTGGCATCGAGTGCGGCCAGCCGCTTGCGCTGGACGGTGCGGGCCGCCGCGACGCGGGCGGCGATGTCGGCCGAGCTTTCGGCCGGCGGCGGCAGAGCGAGATCGGCGGCGGCGACGGCTGGCACGTCGATGGTGAGGTCGATGCGGTCGAGCAGCGGGCCCGAGAGTTTGGCCTGATAGTCGGCGCCGCAGCGTGGGCCGCGGGCGCAGGCGCGTGTCGGATCCATCAGATGGCCGCAGCGGCAGGGGTTCATCGCGGCGACGAGTTGGAAGCGCGCCGGATAGGTGACGTGCGCGTTGGCGCGGGCCACCGTCACGCGGCCGCTCTCCAGCGGCTGGCGCAGGGCTTCGAGCGTGGCGCGGTTGAACTCCGGCAGCTCGTCGAGGAACAGCACGCCGTGATGGGCGAGCGACACCTCCCCGGGCTTGGGTCGCGCGCCGCCGCCGACCAGGGCCTGCAGGGTGGCCGAATGGTGCGGATCGCGGAAGGTGCGGCGGCGGCTCAAGCGGCCCTCGCCCAGGTCGCCGGCCAGCGAGCGCACCATCGAGGCTTCCAGCGCCTCCTCGGCATCGAGCGGCGGCAGCAGGCCCGGCAGGCGCGCCGCCAGCATCGACTTGCCAGAGCCGGGTGGGCCGATCATCAGCAGGTTGTGGCCGCCGGCGGCCGCGATCTCGAGCACGCGCTTGGCGCTTTCCTGGCCCTTGATCTCGCTGAGGTCGGGATAGGTCGCGCGGTCGTCGGCCATCAGCGCCTCGGGAGCCGGCAGGGTCTGCTGGCCGCGCAGGTGATTGATCAGCGACAGCAGCGAAGGCGCGGCGATGATCGGCGGACGATCAGAACCGTCGGGGGCGGTGTCCGCGCGGGAGTCGAAGCCACCCCACGCGGCCTCGCCCCCGCATACCGCCGGACAGATCACGCCGCGCCCCGCCGCCTGGGCGGCGATCGCCGCCGGCAGGACGCCGGGCACGCGGCAGAGCGAACCGTCGAGCGCCAGTTCCCCAAGCACCACGAAGCCCTCGACGCTCTCTCGCGGCAGCACGCCCAGCGCCGCCAGCAGGCCCAGCGCGATCGGCAGGTCGTAGTGGCTGCCCTCCTTGGCCAGGTCGGCCGGGGAGAGGTTCACCGTGATGCGCTGCGGCGGCAGCGCCAGTCCCAGCGCGCGGAAGCAGGCCCGCACCCGCTCGCGGCTCTCGCCCACCGCCTTGTCCGCCAGCCCGACCACCGCGAAGGCGATGGTGCCCGGCGCCACCAGCACCTGCACGTCCACCGGCAGCACATCGATGCCCTGGAACGCCACCGTCCGAACCGTCGCCTGCATGTCCCGCTCCCGTTCTGCACCGGGAACAATTAAAGAACGTACAGAGCAATAGTAAAGCACGCAATGGTTGCATATTGCTCTGCGACGCTCAAGCGCCCAGCCAACCCTCGACCCGTGCTAGGTTCCCGGCCGCAACCGCGGGAGAGTTTCGTGACGGCCAAGCAGAAGATCGACGACCTCAATTTCACGCCGCCGGCGGCGATCACCGACCTGGCCGCCAAGGTGAAGGACTTCGTCAAGGACAAGATCATCCCCTACGAGACCGACCCGCGCTGGACGGCGCACGGGCCGACCGACGAATTGCGGATCGAGATGAACGAGCTGGCGAAGGCGGCCGGCGTGTTCGCGCCGCAGGTGCCGAAGGAATATGGCGGCCAGGCGCTGAGCCAGGTCGGGCGCGCCCATGTCTTCGAGGCGGCGGGCTATTCGATCCTGGGGCCGACGGCGATCCACTGCGCCTCGCCCGACGAGGGCAACATCCATCTGCTCGACGTCGTGGCCCGGCCCGACCAGCGCGAGCACTTCCTGAAGCGCATGGCGACGGGCCAGATCCGCTCGATCTTCTGCATGACCGAGCCCGGCGGCGCCGGCTCCGACCCCAGCCTGATGACGACGACCGCGCGCCTCGAAGGCAACGAATGGGTGATCAACGGCCGCAAGTGGCTGATCACCGGCGCCGAGGGTGCGGGCTGCGCCATCATCATGGCCAAGAACGAGGGCGGCCCGATGAACGGCCACGCCACCATGTTCATGGCCGACCTGCCCGATCCCGCGATCCGCCTCGAGCGCACCCTCGACACGATGGATTCGAGCTTCACCGGCGGCCATGGCGTGATCGAGATCAAGAACCTGCGCCTGCCGGCCGACGCCGTGCTGGGCGAGATCGGCAAGGGCTTCCGCTACGCCCAGGTCCGCCTCGCCCCGGCGCGACTCAGCCACTGCATGCGCTGGCTGGGCGCGGCGATGCGGGCGCAGGACATCGCCACCGACTATGCGCGCCACCGCGTCGCCTTCGGCAAGACGCTGGGCGAGCACCAGGGTGTGTCGTTCATGCTGGCCGACAACCTGATGGACATGAACCAGGCGCGGCTCTCGATCTGGCACACCGCCTGGCTGCTCGACCAGGGCGAGCGCGCCTCGAACGAAAGCTCGATGTCCAAGGTGATCTGCTCGGAGGCCTATTTCCGCGTGGCCGACCGCTGCATGCAGGTCCTGGGCGGACTCGGCATCACGCGCGACACGGTGGTCGAGCGCTTCTTCCGCGACTCGCGCGCCTTCCGAATCTACGATGGCCCGTCGGAGGTCCATCGCTGGGCCCTGGGCGCCCGCATCGTTTCGGGGAAGATGTAGGACGGAGATCATGAACGCGACGACACCGGCTGCGACACTGGCCGCCCGCCGAGACCAAGCCCTGGGCGCCGGTGCGCCACTCTTCTACAATACGCCCCTGCACATCGTGCGGGGCCAGGGCGTGGAACTGTTCGACCCCGAGGGGCGCCGCTACGTCGACATGTACAACAACGTGCCGTGCGTCGGTCACGCCAATCCCCACGTCGCCGAGGCGATGGCGCGCCAGCAATCGACCCTCAACGTCCACAGCCGCTACCTGCACGAAGGCATCGTGGCCTTCGCCGAGCGGCTGACGGCGCTGCACGGGCCCGAGATCGAGAGCGTGATCTTCTCCTGCTCCGGGACCGAGGCCAACGAGGTGGCGCTGCGCATGGCGCGGATGGCGACCGGCAAGGCGGGCATCGTCTGCACCAACGCGACCTATCACGGCAACAGCGAGGCGGTCGGCAAGATGACCCGCATCGGCAGCGGCCAGAACAGTGCCGGCGACGTGCGCGCCATCCCGTTCCCCGAGATGCTGCGCCCGCTGGTGCCGGGCGCCGGCGAGGAGGAATTGCGCGAGGCCTATCTCGACCGCCTGCGGCAGGTCATTCGCGGCTTCGAGGAGGACGGCACGGGCTTCGCCGGGCTGATCGTGTGCTCGATCTTCGCCAACGAGGGCCTCCCCGACGTGCCGCGGGGCTTCATGGCGCGCGCTACCGAGATCGTCCACGAAGCGGGCGGCCTGGTGATCGCCGACGAGGTCCAGGCCGGCTATTGCCGCAGCGGCGTCTGGTGGGGCTACGACGTGCTGGGCTTCAAGCCCGACATCGTCGTCACCGGCAAGCCGATGGGCAACGGCCTGCCGCTGGCGGCGACCGCCGCGAGCCGCAAACTGGTCGAGACCTTCCGGGCCGCGACGCGCTACTTCAACACCTTTGCCTCGAGCCCGCTGCAGGCGGCGGTCGGCATGGCGGTGATCGACGTCATCGAGCGCGACCGCTTGGCCGATAATGTCGCCACGGTGGGCACGTTCCTGAAATCGGCGCTGGCCGAGCGCAAGGGCCGTTTCGCGTCGATCGCCGATGTGCGCGGCCACGGGCTGTTCATCGGCGTCGAGATCGCCACCACCGACGCCGCGCGCGAGCCCGACATGGACAAGGCGGTCGACATCATCAATCGCCTGAAGGATCGCGGCTTCCTGACCAGCAACGCCGGCGCCTACAGGAACGTGGTGAAGATCCGGCCGCCGCTGGTGTTCCAGAAGAGCCACGCCGAAGAATTCCTCACCGCCTTCGACGCGACGATGGCGGAAGTCGACGGCTGAGGCCGCGATGGACAACGAGACCGTCGATCGGACATTTGCGCCGGCCGCCCGCACCGCGCTGAAGGCCTTTCCGATCGATGCGCAGGACCTGACCCTGGTGTCGCTCTCGGAGAACGTGACGTTCCGGGTCACCGACGGCCGCGATGGCCGGGCTTACGTTTTTCGACTGCATCGGCCGGGCTACCACACGCTCGAGGAGCTGGTCTCCGAACGGGCCTGGATCCGGGCCCTGGCCGAGGCCGGCATCGACGTCCCCGACGCCGTGATGACGCGCGACGGCCAGGATTATGTCCCGGTGACGATCCCCGCCACCGGCGAGCAGCGCTTCGCCGGCCTGGCGACCTGGACCGAGGGCCGCCTGCTCTCCGACGTCCTGGCCGAGACCGCCGACCAGAAGCGCGTCGAGGAGTCCTTCAGACAGCTCGGCGCCATCACCGCGGCGATGCACACCCAGGCCAGCGCCTGGCAGCCGCCGCCGGGCTTCAGGCGCCACGCGCTCGACAGCGACGGGCTGATGGGGATGGCGCCTCATTGGGGCGAGTTCTGGGAGCATCGCTCGCTCTCGGCCGGCGAGCGCCGCCTTCTGCTCGACGCGCGCCAGCGCATGCACGACCTGCTGAGCGGACTGAGCCGGGAGCCGTCCACCTACAGCGTGATCCACGCCGACCTGCATCCCGGCAACATCGTGGTCAACGGCGACCGCCTGACCGTCATCGATTTCGACGACGCCGGGTTCGGCTGGCACCAGTACGACATCGCCACCGCCCTCACGCACTGGCAGACCAAGCCCAATGCCGCCGAGATCGAGCGCGCCTTCCTGGCCGGCTATCGCGCCACCCGCACCGTGCCCGACGAAGCGCTGAGCCTGATCCCGGATTTCCGGCTGATCCGCTGGATGGCCACCATCGGCTGGTTCCACCAGCGCCCCGAACTCAACCGCCCGTCGTCGGTGTTCGAGGAACGGAAGGCCTGGGTCCTCGACCAGTGCGCGGCGCTGCAGCGCTCCCAGCCATGACTGGAGCAGGTGACCCCGTTCAGGGTGCTTGCAGCAGCTTCTTCACGGCAGCAGCGATCAGGTCCGTGGTGAGGGCCGAGGGATGACCGTCATGCGGGATGGCCAGCGTCTTGGGATCTCTGCCGAACGTCGTGGCGGACTCACCCACCATCGGCGCGCCGAGCTTGCGCAGGCGTACAAGTGTCTCGACGAGCAAGGGCTGCTCCACTTTCGAATCGCCGTAGCGATGCCGGGTCTGCTCGTCGGGCCATGAATAGACGATGACGAGGGGCGCGCCGAACTTCTCGCGCGCCTCGGCCTGCAGCTTCGCCATCATGGCGAGGAACAGCTCGATCTGCTCCTCCTGACGCTGACGCTGGCCGATCGCGTCGATGAAGGCGAACTGCTGGCCGAGCAGGTAGTGCAGGCCGGCGATGGGATCGCGCCAGCGATGCTCGTTGAAGGTGCCGGTATAGCGCAGCTTGCCGTTCTCCAGCACATAGCGCGGCGAGGAGCCCAGCCAGGAGCCGTCGCCCGTGACCCGCTGCAGGTGCGCCGGGATGATCCACGTCACCACCGCCTTCACCTTGCGGTCGGCATAGCGGTCGAGGAGCCCGGCTTCGAAGGCGCGCACGAGGTGGTTGGGCCCGTAGCCCGGCACCCCGAGGTTGACGCTGCGGGCCGCCGGCGCATTCAGTTTCGTGAACTGCGACGGCATCGTATCGTCGTCGCCCAGTCCCTGCCCGAAGATGAACGAATCGCCGATGAAAAGGTAGGTGTCGGTCGCGTCCGGTGCCGGCGGCGTCACGCGCGCCGCGGCGGAATCGAAATGATAGGTCTGCCGATAGACGAGCTCGGAGCCCCAGGTGGCGGTGGCGACGACTTCGCTGTCGGGCTTCGGCCGGAAGCCGAGGATCGGGTCGGGCGGCGGCCACCATTGGGGAATCGTGCGGGTCACCACCCCCATGTTCATGGCCTTGGGCGACAGCAGCCCGGCGAAGAGGTCGAGGGCCACCAGGCTGAGCGCCAGCGCCGTCGCGAGGAGGGCGCCGCTGCGCCAGCGATTGCCGCGCAACGTGACGACGCCGACGATCCCGAGCAGGGCGGCGGCGGCGCAGGCCCAGAGGGCCGACTGCAGCACGAGCCCGACCGCGAGGATCACGAGGAGGAAGGCGCCCACCAGCCAGAAATTGCGAAACCTGCCGGCCATTGACCTGAAAGCTTTCTCCCCGGATAGGCTGGGTGTAGGCGTTCGAAAGGAAAAACTCAATGAGCGGACAATTGCCGCTGCAGGGCCTCCGGGTCCTCGACCTGGCCAGTTTCATCGCCGGGCCGGTCGCCTCGACGGTGATGGGCGATTACGGCGCCGAAGTCATCAAGATCGAACCGCCCGGCGAGGGCGATCCCCAGCGCAAGCTGGGCCAGGCCCATTCGATTCCGCAGCATCCGGTCAACTTCTGCTGGCACATGACCAACCGCAACAAGCGCTCGGTCGTGCTCGACCTCAAGAACCCGCTGGGGCGCGAGGCGTTCGACCGGCTGGTCGGGACGGCCGACGTCATGGTGGTGAACTTCCCGCTGAAGGTCCGCGAGCGGCTGCGCATGCGCTACGCCGACGTGAAGCCCGCCAACCCGCGCCTGATCTACGCCTCGATGACCGGCTACGGCGAGCAGGGTCCGGACGCCGAGCAGCCGGGCTTCGACTCGACCGCCTTCTTCGCCCGCTCCGGCCTGCTCGACGCATTGACCTATGAGGGCGGGCCGCCGGCCTTCTCCCTGCCCGCACAGGGCGATCAGATGGCCGGCATGAACCTGTTTGCCGCCATCGCCATGGCGTTGCTGCACCGCGAGCGCACCGGCGAGGGCAGCGAGGTCGGCACGTCGCTGCATGCGAGCGGCCTGTGGTCCAACGCGATCCTGGCCCAGGGCGCCCTGCTCGGCTCGTTTGTGTCTCCGCGTCCGCCGCGCACCAAGCCGCGCAGCGCGCTCGCCAACCAATACCGCACCTCCGACGGCCGCTGGATCCAGCTCACCATCGTGCGCGAGGACAAGCTCTGGCCCGAACTCTGCCAGGCGCTGGAGCGCACCGACCTGATGGACGATCCGCGCTTCGAGACGACCGAGAAGCGGCGCGCCCACGCCCCCGACCTGGCCGCGATTCTCGATCCCGTGTTCGCGGGCCGCCCGTGGCCCGAATGGAAGGAACGCCTGCGCCGCCACGAGATTACCTTCGGCCTGCTCGGCATCCTGCGCGACGTGCCCGACGACGAGCAGGCCGCCGCCAACGGCGCGGTCGTGCCGACGCGCCAGGACGACATGCCGCGCACGATCTCTGCGCCGATCCGAATGTCGTTTGCCCCCGAACCGGTGGCACCCGGCGCCGGCCCGGACCACGGCGCCCACACCGACGAGGTGCTGCGCGAATTGGGCTACAGCGCTGGCGAACTCGACAGGCTGCGGGCAGCCGGCGCCTTCGGCTGAGGCTGCCTGGCACTCACGACTCCGGAATCGTGCGGTCGATCTGCCAGGACACGCCCGTGACATCCGGTTCCCGGCTGAGCTGGCCGACGATCTGCTCCAGGGCAGCGTCGATGCGCTTGGCCGCGACGGCCTGGGCGGTCACCTTGACCTTCGACGTACTGGCGATATCCTCGCTGTCGAGCCGCCGCAGGCCAAGGCCAGCCTCGGAGAGCGCCTTGAGGAGCAGCGAGCGCATCTGTGCTTCCTCGGCGCTGCGGCAGATCACCTGGACGTTGTAGTGCGTCTCGGCATTGTTCCCGGAGAGGAAGCGGTCGTTCACGCGCCGCACCAGTGGCCGCAGCATGAGATTGGCGGCGATCACCATCCCGGCCGCCAGCACCGCCGGCGCGCCATGACCGGCGCCCGCCAGGGTGCCGACCATCGCCGAACACCACAGGGTCGCCGCCGTATTGAGGCCGTGCACGTTGACGCCCTCGCGCAGGATGACGCCGGCGCCCAGGAAGCCGATGCCGCTCACGACCTGGGCAGCGACGCGTGTCGGATCGCCCTCGCCGACCATGCCCGAGAAGGCGACGAAACCCGCGGCTCCCACCGCCACGAGCGCGTTGGTGCGCAGGCCCGCCATCTTCTGATGCCATTGCCGCTCGAAACCGATGGCCGATCCCAGCACCAGCGCAAGGCCCAGGCGCAAGGCGGTCTCGAGAAGCTGCAGCAGGTCGAAGTGCATCCCTGTCCTTTTCGCCCGGAGCTCAGCCGGGATTGTCGAGGCTGAAGATTCCGCTCATTTCGTCATACGCAAAAACCTCGCCGAACCGGCCCCAGGAGGTCACGGTCCGCATCGTCTGCTGGGCGAAGGCGGCGGACATGTGGTCCTCGAGCTCGTCGCGGAAGCGGCTCGCCGGCGCACGATGCGTGGGCCGCTCGTCGAGGACGCGACGGATATGACCCGCCAGCGGCACGTAGTTCAGGAGATGCTGGGCGAAGAGTTTCTTGCGGGCATCGGGCTCGAAGCCGACGAACTGGCGGCCCGGCTCGGTGAGCTTGATGTCGCCGTCCCCAAGCTCGGCAAAGCGCAGCAGCTGCAGGACCTCGGCGACAGGAAACAGGTCGTCGACTTCCATGTGCAGGTCTCCGGCCAGTTCGGGAAGGCCGGCATGTCCATCATGCGGCGCGGCGGCCACCGCCTCCATCAGGCCCGCGATCATGTTGGGGGACACGCGCGGCAGAAGCATGCTGATACCGGTCCCGAAGAAATGTCCCTGACCCGCCTTACCCTCGGGGCGCGCCGTCATGGTGGCGTAGAGGTCCTCGACGATCTGGCGGAAGGCGGGGTCGAGGCGGTTGCGCGGGTGCGGCAGGTCGATCTTGATCTCCGCCGCGACGTGGCCGGGATTGGACCCGAAGACCAGCACGCGGTCCGACAGCAGCACCGCCTCCTCGATATTGTGCGTGACGACGGCGATGGCGGAGATCGGCAGGCGGCCCTCGATCCAGAGGTCCATGAGATCGGTGCGCAGCGTTTCCGCGGTCAACACGTCGAGGGCCGAGAAGGCCTCGTCCATCAGCAGCACGGTGGGCTGGACCACGACGGCGCGCGCGATGCCGACCCTCTGGCGCATGCCGCCGGACAGTTCCTTCGGGTAGGCGCTCTCGTAGCCGTCGAGCCCGATCAGGTCGATGGCCGCGAGCGCGCGGCGGTGGCGCTCGGCCGGGCCGACACCCTGCGCCTCAAGGCCGATCTCGACGTTCTGCAGCACGGTGAGCCAGGGGAACAGCGCGAAGGACTGGAACACCATCGCGACCTCGGGCGACGGCCCGACCACGCTCTTGCCCGCGATCCTCACCTCGCCGCCGGTCGCCGGCATCAGGCCGGCGAGGATGCGCAGCAGCGTCGTCTTCCCGCAACCGGAGCGACCGAGGAACGAGACGATCTCGTTCTTGCCCAGCGTCAGGCAGACATCGTCGAGGACCAGCAGCCCCTCGCCGCTCCCCTTGGGATAGACCTTGCGGATGTGGTCGACGCTGACCAGCGTGCGGTCGGCCACGGGAATCATCGTGTCCATTCGGTTTCTCCTACTCGAGCCTGAAGCGGTTCTCGGCGAGGCGGTAGAGCGGCCGCCACAGGATGCGGTTGCAGGTGGTCACCATCAACGCCATGACCACGATGCCCAGCACGACGCGCGGAAAGTCGCCGGCGGTGGTGGCGTCGGCGATGTAGGCGCCGAGTCCCTCGGCGCGCAGGTGGGTGTCCCCCCAGCTCACCACCTCGGCGACGATGCTGGCGTTCCACGAGCCGCCGGCCGCCGTCAGCGCGCCGGTCACGTAGTAGGGCAGGATCGCCGGGATGCCGACCTTGCGCCACCACGACCAGGAGCTGATGCGAAACAGCGCGGCGGCGTCGCGCAGGTCGGTCGGTATCGCGCTCGCGCCGGCGATCACGTTGAACAGGATGTACCACTGGGTACCCAGGATCATCAGCGGGCTGAGCCAGATGTTGGGATCGAGCCGCAGGCTCACGATCGCCACCACGGCCACCGGAAACAGGACATTCGCCGGGAACGCCGCCAGGAACTGGGCGACCGGCTGCAGGCTCGTCGCGAGACGGGGCCGCAGCCCGATCCACACGCCGATCGGGACCCAGATGAGGCTGGCCAGCGCGATCAGCACCAACACCCGGGTCAGCGTCAGAAGTCCGTCGTACAACGCGATGCGCAGGTCGTCGAAGCCCAGGGTCGTGCGGGTGTACAGCACGATCTGCCAGAGCGCGTAACCCGCCAGCAGGAGCAGGATCGTGATCCAGATCCTCTCGCCGGTGCGCGACGGCGTAGCGAATTTCGGTTTGACCGGCGCGCTCGTGAGCGGCGTCGGCAGCAGCGAGATGCGGTCGGCCACCGAAGCGGCAGCACGGACCACGTGCGGCCGCACCCGGCTGCGGCGCCAGAAATCGTAGAGCCACGAATGCGGCTGCGACTCGGCCGCCTGCTGCTCGAAGCGGAACTTGTCGGCCCAGGCGACGATGGGGCGGAAGATGAGCTGGTCGTAGGCCAGGATGACGGCGGCCATCATGCCGATGGCGAGCAGCACCGCGTTGAGGTCGCGGGCCTCGATCGCCAGCGCCAGCCAGGAGCCGATGCCGGGCAGCATCACCGTGGTGTCGCCGACCGTGATCGCCTCGGAGGCGACGACGAAGAACCAGCCGCCGGACATCGACATCATGGTGTTCCAGATCAGGCCCGGCGCGGCGAAGGGGACGTCGAGCCGCCAGAAGCGCAGCCACGGCGAGAAGCGGTAATGCCGCGCGACTTCGTCGAGGTCGCGCGGCACGGTGCGCAGCGACTGGTAGAAGCTGAAGGCCATGTTCCAGGCCTGTGCGGTGAAGATGGCGAAGATGGCCGCACACTCCGCGCCCAGCACGCTGCCGGGGAAGAGCTGCAGGAAGAACGTCACGGTGAAGGTGAGGAAGCCCAGCACCGGCACCGACTGCAGGATGTCGAGCGCCGGCAGGATGACCAGCTCGGCCTTGCGGCTGCGCGCCGCGAGCGTCGCCACCACGAAGGTGAAGACGAGTGAGGCGATGATGGCCGCGAACATGCGCAAGGTGGTGCGCAGCGCGTATTCCGGGAGACGGGCGACATCGAGCGTGACGGGTTCGGTCGAGAGCCGGATGGCCGGCGCATTCATTTCCCGGAAGCCATGCGCGACCAGCACGAAGACGCCGACGACCAGCAAGAATATGATCGCGTCGTAGAGATTGGGCCGGAAACCGGTCCCGGCGACGCCGAGCGGCGTGGTGGCCCGGCGGCCCTGGTCAGGTCTGGATACAAGCATGTGCGCTTTCCCGAATATCCGCAAAGGCACGGCGCTCGCCCTACCCATCGGGCTCGTTCTAAGACGGCAGGCTTTCGGTTTCGTGAATGCGCGTCGTTACGCCGCCGAGGGCTGGAGTCAACCCGCCTGGCCGAGATGGCGCCTGATGTCGGCAACGAGGCCTGCCTCGGCCGGATCGTCCCGACGCCGCGGCCGCGGCGTGTCGACCATGCGATCGATGACCGCGCGGCCCGGCGAACCGGCCAGCACGACGACGCGGTCCGCCAGATAGGTCGCTTCCTCGATGTCATGCGTGACGAACAGGATCGTCTTGCCGGTCTGCTGCCAGATACGTGTCAGCTCGTCCTGCAGCCCTTCGCGCGAGATCGCATCGAGGGCCGAGAACGGCTCGTCCATCAGCAGGACCTCGGGCTCGACGGCGAGCGCGCGGGCCAGCGACACGCGCTGACGCTGGCCGCCCGAGAGCTGGTAGGGCCAGCGGCCGGCGAGATCGGCCAGACCCACGATGCGCAGCGCCTCGATCGCCCTGCCGCGGCGCTCCGATTTCGAAAGGCCCGCGCCTTCGAGGCCGAAGGCGACATTGTCGACGACCCTTCGCCACGGCAGCAGCCGCGAATCCTGGAAGACCAGCGCCACCGGCTGGCGCGCCGCCGACCGGGTCGCGATCGACACATTGCCGGCGCTGGCCTTGGCCAGACCGATCAGCACGCGCAGCAGGGTCGACTTGCCGACGCCCGAGGCGCCGACGATGGCGACGAACCCGCCGCGTGGGATCGAGAGATCGAGCTCTCGCAGCACCTCGGTGCGCCGGCCGTCGCGCTCGAAGGTGAGCCCGAGGCCCCTGATGTCGATTACGCTATCGATCACGCTTTCCATCGGAGCAGCCAGTTCTGGGTGACGAGGAACAGCGAATCGAGAATGCCGTAGAGCGCGGCCATGGTGAGCATGTAGACGATCACGATGTCGGTCGCGAGCAGCGACGACGCCTCGATCATGCGGTTGCCGAGGCCGGGCACGCCGAAGATCTCGGCGGCGACAACCGCCATCCAGGCCTGGCCCAGCGCCGTCCGCAGACCGACGAGGATGCCCGGCATCGCGGCCGGCAGGTAGATCTTGAGGAGCTTCTCGAGCGGGCTGCGAAAGCCGAACGCCTCGGCGACTTCGAGAAGGTCGCGGTCGACGCCCCGGACCGCGCCGTGCGCCGCGAAGAACACGATCCAGAACACCGAGATGGCGATGATGAAGACCGCGGCCTTGGGCGTGACGCCGAACCAGATGATGGCGAAGGGCGCCCAGGCGAGGCCCGGAATCGGGCGCAACAGCCGCACGACCCACGAGGTCAGGTCCTCGGCGACGCGCGACATGCCGGTGAGGACGCCAACGGCGACGCCCAGCGCCGCACCGACCACAAGCCCGATACCGTAATGGCTGAGACTCCCCGTGACTGCCTTCAGCCACATGCCGGAGTCGATCTCGCTGCGGAAAGCCTCGGGAATCGCGAGGGGACCCGGCAGCATCATCGGGTTGACCAGCCCGAAGGTTGGCACCGCCTGCCAGAGCAGCAGGAAGGCAAGCAGGCCCGCGGCGCCAAGCCCGATCGAGCCGAGCGCGCTCATGCGAGCGCGGTTCCGCGCGGCCGAGGCCGGCACGTCGGCGGTTTGAGTTATGGCCATCAGCCTATCCTGCCCGAAGTCAGCCCGGTCGCCGCGCCTTCTCGAAGAAGCGCACCTCGAACAGCTCGTCGAGCGGGGCGGCTTGCTTGAGCGAGCCCAGCTTCACCTGATAGGCCTCCATCGCCTTCGACGGCGCGATGACCTCGCGCGGATCGATCACGAACTTCGTGGCCGGCGACTTCAGCGCCGTCTTGATGATCTCGAGATCGACGATGCCCTTGGCGAGATTGGCGGCGACCGCCGGGGCGGCCTTGTCGGGATCGCGCGTCAGCAGATCGCCGGCCCGCACAAGCGCATCGACCAGCGACTGCACTGCCGCCGGATGCCTGGCGATGAAAGCAGCCGAGACGCCCACGACAGTGCCGGGCTGGCCGGGGAACAACTTGTCGCCGACTTCGACCAGCTTGATGCCGGGATTGGCCTTCTGGATGATCGTGAGGGCGGGCTCGCGCACGGTCGCGCCTTCGACGGCATCGGCCAGCACCGCCTGCTGCGTGGCGTCGATGCCCATCGCCACGACCTCGACATCCTCGCGATTGGCCTTGATGACTTCCCACAGCCAGTATTGCAGCGTCGTATTGGGCACCGAGCCGGCAGGCTGCGTGGCAAGGCGCGCGGGCTTGCCCGAGGCCGCGCGATAACGCTTGAAGGCCTCGGCTGGCGCGACGCCCGGCGCGAAATGCGTGGCGAGCCGCGGCACGGCCACGAACACGTTCTCGCCGCTGGCCGTCGCCGCCACAACCTTGACGTCGATGCCGCGCGAGCGCGCGACGCCCAGCGGCGCGATGCCCGCGACATAGACATCGAGCGTACCGGAGGCCAGCGCCTGGATGGCGAGCGGACCCGACTGGAAGGTCGTCAAGGACAGATCGAGGCCGGCCTGCTTGGCCCATCCTTCATGGTCGACCACGAAGATGGGCGCCGCGCCGATCACCGGGATGTTGCCGACACGAACGGGGACACGGGCGCCCTGCGCAAGCGCAGGAGCGGCCAGCAGAGACACGCCGCTCGCCAGGAAGGCGCGACGCTGGAACGACGACAGGGTCATGGAAACTCTCTGCAAACCGGGCACGCGGGTGCGTACAGCGCGACTGAGATAGAAAATTCGCTCGCGCCAGACAATCGGTCCTGCGCAAATGGATGAGAAGTGGTCGTGGCGCAATGCGGCCTTGGAAGAATTTTCTTCGCACCACCTCATCCTGAGGATCGCGAAGCGCGTCTCGAAGGATGGGCAAGGGACGAGGTGCCCGTTCCCCTCCTTCGCGACGCCACACTTCGCGTGGCTCCTCAGGATGAGGTTTTCAATAGATCGAGGGCTCCGCCACCGGCGCGCCGAAGCCGGTTTCGAGGAAATCGAAGTCGCAGCCGTCGTTGGCCTGCTTGATGTGTTTGGTGAACATCCAGCCATAGCCGCGCTCGTAGCGGGGTTCGGGCTTCTTCCAGGCCGCGCGGCGCCTCGCCAGCTCCTCGTCGGAGACGTTCATGTCGATAGTGCGCCTGTCGACGTCGAGCGAGATCAGGTCGCCGGTCTTCACCAGCGCCAGCGGT
>JAESFK010000214.1_pt1 | contig 39208 bp, 41 predicted proteins | sample 9269391 | NCBI WGS metagenome assembly JAESFK01 (sample SAMN14506231, study PRJNA617097) | algae metagenome | isolation source: Drouetiella hepatica UHER 2000/2452 and co-occurring heterotrophs from... | place: Slovakia: Slovak Paradise National Park, Hrabusice, Kosice Region | collected 2000-01-01
ATCAGGGCGTCGAGACAGGCCATGCGTACGGTGACGCCCATCTCGACCTGCTCGTGGATGACGCTGCGATCGAGATCGTCGGCCACTTCCGAGTCGATCTCGACACCGCGGTTCATCGGGCCGGGGTGCATGATCAGCGCATCGGGCTTGGCATATTGCAGCTTGGCGCGATCGAGGCCGAAGAAATGGAAGTATTCGCTGATCGAGGGGACGAACGAGCCCTGCATCCGCTCGGTCTGCAGCCGCAGCATCATGACGATGTCGACGTCCTTCAGGCCGGTCTTCATGCTGTAGTGAACCTCGACGCCCATTTTCTCGACGTCGGTCGGCATCAGCGTCGGTGGACCGACCACGCGCACGCGGGCGCCCATGATCTGAAGAAGGTGGATGTTCGAGCGCGCCACGCGGCTGTGCATGATGTCGCCGCAGATCGCCACGAGAAGGCCTTCGAGGCTGCCGCGTCGTCGTCGGATGGTCAGTGCGTCGAGCAGAGCCTGAGTGGGATGCTCGTGCTGCCCGTCACCGGCGTTGATGACGGCGCAGTTGACCTTCTGCGACAGCAGATTGACGGCACCCGATTCGTGGTGGCGCACGACGATGGCATCGGGGCGCATGGCGTTCAGCGTCATCGCCGTATCGAGCAGGGTCTCGCCCTTGCGCACGGAGGAAGTGGCGACGTCCATGTTGATGACATCGGCCCCGAGCCGCTTGGCGGCGACCTCGAAGCTCGTCCGCGTGCGCGTCGAGTTCTCGAAGAACAGGTTCATGATCGTGCGGCCGGCGAGCCTGTCGCGCCGTTTGTCGACGGATCTGTTCTGGTCGATGTAGGTTTCAGATAGGTCCAGCAAGCCTGAAATTGTTTCAGGCGAAAGACCTTCGATGCCGAGAAGGTGGGGCAACCTCGGCACGCCCGCGCGATTGTTTGTCACTAAAGCGCGACGTTAAGCACGCGCGCGCGGCCCTCGCAAGAAAGCGTTTTGGTGGATAACCATCGGGCCGCGAGTCAAGCCGGCGGACGCGGCCCCGTATAGCGCGCACGCGGGCGAATCAGCGCACCATGTGCGGCTTGCTCGATGGCATGCGCGATCCATCCGACGGTGCGTCCGAGGAGGAACAGGGCAAGCGCAGAACCCTTCGGCAGTCCGAGAACGCGCGCGAGAGTCACCGTGGCGAAATCGACGGTCGGCTTTCGGTCGATGCGCTGCTCGACGGCGCTTGCCACGCGCTGGGCGAAAGCCAGCTCTGCAGAGCCGGGGAGGAGCTCGCGCATCATCGCGAAAAGGGCGAGAGCGCGGACGTCGCCGTCCGGATAGAGCTGGTGGCCGAAGCCCGGGATGTAGATTCGCTCGCTTACCCGGCGCACGATCTCGGCGTCGATGTCGGGCATTTCCGCAAGATCGGCGAGGAGACCCGCCACGCGGCGCGTCAGTCCGCCGTGACGCGGGCCGTTGATCGCCACCAGCCCCGCAATCGTCGATGCATAGAGATTGGCGCCGGTCGAGGCGACGACACGCGCGGCGAAGGCAGAGGCGTTGAACTCGTGATCGGCCGACAGGACGAGCGCGGCACGGATCAGGGGCGCGAGCTCGGGCGGAACATTCCAGGCCGTGGCCACCTGCTCGTGGATCGGGCGATCGGAGAGGGGCTGGCCGGTTACGGCGGCCGCCAGCAGCCGCAGAATGCGCACGCCGGTCTCGAGCATCGCGGGGCGCTCCTCCACCCAGCTCGGATGATCCCAGCGCGATGCGGCCGGCAGCAGCACGAGGCAGGCATCGACCGGGGGCAGGGCCGAGGCGGCCTGCCAGGCACTGCGCAGGGCGGCCGACAGGGGCGGGAGGTTGCGCGCCGCGAAGGGCCGGTCGTCGCAGTCCCAGAGGAGTTGGGCGACCTGTTCCAGGGAGCTGTTGCGCGCCAGCCGCGCCGCGTCCTGGCCACGATAGAACAGGCGGCCGCCCTCGATCAGCGTGAGCGAGGACTCCAGAACAGGCGTGCCGAAATCGAGCGCGTTGGCGGCGATCGACGCCGCCTTGCGGCCGACATCGCGGCGACGCTTGAGCTGCGCGACGTCGTCGGCCCTGTATCGCCGCTCGCGCTGGCCGTTCGTGGCTTCCGAGCGCAGCAGGCCGCGGCTCACGTAGGCGTAGAGCGTGGCGGCCGAGATGCCCAGACGCCGCGCCGCTTCCTTGGAAGTAAGCCATTCGATTGCCATTTCTTATTATGGATTAATTCAGTCAATATTGACAACACATAGACTGGATCGAATGCTGAGCTCGGAACAGCAAGGGGGATTTGCGATGCTGCAGACGCGGGTGGACAGTGGGCTCGACGGCGTGATCGTGGCCGACACGGTGATGAGCGAGGTGGACGGGGAGGCCGGCCGGTTGATCGTCCGCGGCCAGGCGATCGAGGACCTCGTCCGGACGCGCGGCTTCGAGGGTGTCGCCGCGCTTCTCTGGGAAGGCTTTGCCGAGGGCGACGGCGGCGAGGCCGCGGTCCGCGCGGGACTGGCGGCGGCCCGCGTGCGCGCTTTCGCGGACGTCCCCAAGCTTCTCACGGCCACCCCGGGCCTCAACCCGGTGGAGGGGCTGCGGGTCGGCCTCGGCATGCTGGCCGACTCCGATCCGATGCCGCACCACTATCTGGTCTGTGGCGCGCTGCCGGTCTTCCTGGCGGCGCTGCTGCGAACTTCCGAAGCCCAGCCCGCTCTTGCGCCCGATCCGACGCTCACGACGGCCCAGGATCTGCTGCGCATGATCCGCGGCCAGCGAGCCGATGAAGCTTTCGAAAAGGGTCTCGATACCTATCTCGCGACGGTCACCGACCACGGCTTCAACGCCTCGACCTTCACCGCGAGGGTCGTCGCGTCGACACGCGCCGGATTGATCTCCTCGGTGCTGGCGGCGCTCTGCGCCCTGAAGGGGCCGTTGCACGGCGGGGCGCCCGGCCCGGTGCTCGACATGTTCGACGAGATCGGATCGCCCGAGCGGGCCGAGGCGTGGCTGGACGACGCCTTCGCCAAGGGCACGCGGCTGATGGGATTCGGCCATCGCGTCTACAAGAAGCGTGATCCCCGGGCCGACGTGCTGAAGAACGCGGTGGCGATGCTGCCGCAGACGGCGGGGCGACTGGCATTTGCGGTCGAGGTCGAGCGCAGCGCCATCGCCTCTTTGCGCAAGTACAAGCCGAAGCAGCGGCTCGACACCAACGTCGAATACTACACGGCACTCCTGCTGGAAGCGCTCGATATGCCGCGCAGTGCGTTCACCGCATTGTTTGCCGTCGGCCGCGCCGCGGGCTGGTGCGCGCACGTCTTCGAGCAGGAGAAGGGTGGGCGCCTCATCCGGCCGCAGTCGACCTACGTCGGACCGCGTCCGGACTGAGCCTCAGGCTCGACGGACCGTCGAGCCGCGCCACGTGCGGGCCCGCGTCCCGGCGGCGTCGAAGACCCAGAGGATCACGTCGGCGCCGGTCGACGTGAAGGTGGCGGTGAAGTACCGCCGCCAGAAGCTGCCATCGGCGTGGGTGAACAACGCCTCCGTCCCGAGCTGGTTCGGCCGCACCGTCAGGCTCGCCGAACGCGGCATCGCGCGTGCATCGGCCGAGCGCAGCAACGCGACACCACCCGTCACCGTGCCGAAGAACATGGTTTCTCCCGTCTCGTCGGTCTGCATTGGTCCGCCATCAATGCGAAGCCAGACGGCCGGCCTGTCATCGACGCTGCGCACCGCGAACTGAACAGCGAAGGGCGAGGCGTCGCCGAATTCCTGTCGCGGCGACGTTGGTTGTGGGACGATGTCTTCCAGGGGGATCGAGCGATAGAAGCGGGCGGTCCCTGAGTAAGTGCCGAGCCGGTCAGTCCATTGAACATTTTGGGCGTGCGCACGCGGCGCGGCGAGCAGCAGGCCGGGGACAGCCAGCGTGTGCCGCCGCGTGATCATGGGCGGGTGGCCCTAGCCGGCAACGGCGGGCTGCTCCTCGTAGGTGTCGAAGAAGCGCCGACCCGAGCCGCGCTGGTTCTCGTAGATCGAGCCCTGGTGATCGGCCGGCGGCAGGGGCATGCGGACCGGCGCCGGCCGCACGCGCGGCTCGATCGTCGGCTCGCCCAGCACCATGCGGCCGTTGAATTCGTCGAAGTCGGCGACTCCCATCAGCGGCCAGGCATCGGCAGCAGCATATTCGTGCAGCAGGAGCCGGCGCTGGCGGTTGGACCGGTTGAGCGCCGAGCCGTGGACCAGCCGGGCATGATGGATCGTCATGGAGCCGGCGGGACCCATGAGCGGGACGGCCTTCGTGACATCGACGCCCGCCGCTGCCGGATCGAACGCGCCGCAAAAGCGGCCGTTGGCATGGTGATCGTGGACCGGCCCGTGATGCGTGCCCGGGACCACCATGAGAGGCCCGTTGGCCTCGTCGCAATCGTCGAGATAGATGCCGGTCGCCAGCACGTCGTCGTTGCTGTGCGGATAGAAGGCCCAGTCCTGGTGCCATTCGACGGGCGAGCCATAGCCCGCCGACTTCATGTTGAGCTTGCCGCCATGCAGGCGGATGGCGGGGCCGATGAGCTGGGCGAGGAGGGACGTTATCTTCGGGTCGCGGGCGAGGTCGCGGAAAAAGGCATGGCGCTTGAAGATGGCGGGCTTCAACCGGCGCACCCTCGGCATGGCGGCGCTGTGGCTAGACTCGAGATCGTAGAGAGCGTCATTGGCCGACACGCCGCGCGCTTCGGCGACGAGCCTGTCGGTGAGCGAGCGAAGCTCGGCGAGCTGTGCACCGTCGACCAGGCGCGGGATCACGAGATAGCCGTCGCGGCGGTAGGTCTCGATTTGATGATCGGTCAGCATGCGGAAAGCATAGCACGTGAAGCCCGCATCATCGATAATCGCGCCATGACGAGCCGTGCCCTTTTCCCGACCCTCATCTATCGCGAGTCGCTCGTCGACCGGCGCTGGCGGCGCTTCAACCAGGATCTTTCCGACGAGTGCCAGTCGCTGGCGGCCTCGGATGCGGCGGGACAACGTTGGTCGGCCAAGCACTATCTCGGCGGCTATACGTCCTATGGTTCCCTAGATCGTTTGCACCTGGTGTCTTCGCTGTTCGACCGGCTGCGCCGCCGCATCGATCCGCACGTGAAGAGCTTCGCGCGCGACCTGCATTACGATCTGGCCGGCCGTACGCTCACGATGACGGATTGCTGGGCCAATCTCATGCCGGCCGGGACGGTGCATTCCATGCACATCCATCCCACCTCCTTCGTCAGCGGGACCTATTACGTGTCGGTGCCGAAGGGGGCGGGCGCGATCAAGTTCGAGGACCCGCGGCTCGCCTACCAGATGGCCGCGCCGCCGCGGCGCGCCGACGCCCCGGAGGCCTATCGCGCCTTCGTCAGCGTGGCGGCGCATGACGGCGACCTCGTGCTGTTCGAAAGCTGGCTGCGCCACGAGGTGCCGCCGGCGCGCTTTTCCGGCGAACGCATTTCGATCAGCTTCAACTATGCCTGCCCGCAAAAGTACGGCCGCTGAAGGAACGACGATGCGCCTCCTTGCCCTGGTTTTTCTGCTTTTCGCCGCCGGCCTGTCCACCGCGCGGGCGGCCGACGAGCTGCCGATATTCGACGCGCACATGCACTACAGCCACGATGCCTGGGCGGTCGTGCCGCCCGCGGAAGTGGTCGAGATCCTGAAGAAGGCGGGCATCAAGCGCGCCATGGTGTCGAGCTCGAACAACGAGGGCACCAAAATGCTGCAGGACGTGGCGCCGGGCATGATCGTGCCGGAGTTGCGACCCTATCGTTCACGCGGTGAGATCTCGACCTGGGCGAAGGATCCGACGGTGATCCCGTATATCGAGGACCTGCTGTCGAAGCGCAGGTACAGGGCGATCGGCGAGTTCCACATCTACGGCGCCGATGCCGACTTGCCCAACGTGCGCCGCGTCGTGGAGTTGGCGAAGCAGTACGGGCTCTTCCTGCATTCGCATTCCGATGCCGATGCCGTGACGCGGCATTTCCAGCAGGACCCGAACGCCAAAGTCCTGTGGGCGCATTCGGGCTTCGAGCGGCCGGAGAAGGTGCGCGAGATGCTGCGCCGCTATCCGACCCTGTGGTGCGATCTCGCCTTCCTCACGGCGCACGTCTCGAACGGCAAGGTGGCGCCGGGCTGGCGCGAGCTCTTCATCGAGTTTCCCGACCGCTTCGTGCTGGGCAGCGACACCTTCACGCCGGAACGCTGGCACTATGTGATCGAGAATGCCCGCTGGTCGCGGCAGTGGCTTTCGGACCTGCCGCCGGACGTCGCGCGCAAGATCGCCTACGAAAACGGCGACCGGCTGTTCGGAGGCGCGCCGTGAGGGTTGCCGCGGCGTTGCTCGGAGTTTTCCTCGCGACGCCGGCCTGGGCCGGCGACTGCCCACTCGACCTGGGACGCGGCACCGGGTGGGTCGTCTTTTCCGATCATTACCTGATGGCGTTCCGGTCCGATCCGCTGCGCATCGAAGTGGGCGAGCCGTTCGCCCTGGTCGTCAATGTGTGCACCAGGCGCGGCGGGAGCGCCGAGTTGCTGGCCGTCGATGCCAACATGCCCGAGCATCGGCATGGGATGAACTACCGGGCCACCGTCGTGGCCAAGGGTGACGGACGCTTCAGGGCGGAAGGCATGCTGTTCCACATGCCCGGCCGTTGGGAGATCACCTTCGACGTGCGTGCGGGCGACGAGAGCGAGCGCCTGACGCACGACATCATCCTCAAGTGATCCGCCTGCTGCTGCTGGTTTCGTTGCTGGCCGCAGGAGCCGTCGGCGTCCGTGCGCAGCAGCTGCTCGACTGGTCGCCCGAGGAGATCAGGGCAGTCGGGCAGCACGGCCCCTGGCCCCCACCACCTGTGCAGGATCCCTCGAACAAGGTGTCCGGCACAGCGACCGGCATCGCGCTGGGCGAGCATCTGTTCAACGAGGCGCGCCTATCGGGCGACGGACGCATGAGCTGCGCCACATGCCATCAGGCCGGTCGCGAATGGAGCGACGGTCTCGCCAAGGCGCGCGGCGCGGTCGAACTGGATCGCCGCACGCCGTCGCTGTGGAACATCGGATATCTTCACTGGTTCGGCTGGGACGGGGCCGGCGACTCGCTGTGGGCCCAGAGCATCCGTCCGTTGCTCGATCCCCGAGAGATGAACGGCGGTCCGACACGCGCCGGCGAATTGCTGAGAAGCGATGCCTCGTTCGCCTGCGGCTATGAAAGAGCATTCGGAAGCAGGCCCGGCACCGACGACGAGCGGCTGCTGGTCGACACCGCCAAGGCATTGGCGGCCTTCCAGGCGACCCTGGTCAGCCCGCGCACACCCTTCGATGACTTCCGGGATGCTTTGGTGGCCGGCGATCGCGAAAGCGCGGCACGCTATTCGCTCGCGGCGCAACGCGGCCTGAAACTGTTCGTCGGCGAGGCCAGCTGCAGCCTGTGCCATCTCGGGCCACGCTTCACGAGCGGCGAGTTCGGCGACATCGGCATCCCGTTCTTCGTGCGACCGGGCGAAGTCGACCCCGGCCGACACGGCGGGCTGGGCCGGCTGGCGGCCAGCCCCTTCAACCTTTTGGGCAAGTACAATGACGATGCGTCCGGCAACAACAGCCGGCGTACGCGGCATGTCCAGCGTCAGCATACGAACTTCGGGGAGTTTCGTGTCCCCGGCCTGCGCCAGGTGGGCCGCGGCGGCCCCTTCATGCACAATGGCAGCCTCGCAACGCTCGAAGACGTCATAAGGCACTATTCGGAGGTTAGCCCCGATCGCCTCCACAGCGACGGCGTCCCGCTGGTGCGGCCGCTGAGCCTGACGGTGGAGCAGAGCGCCGATCTCGTGGCCTTCCTCCGCTCGCTCGACGCCGTACCGCTGGCGCGTCCGTCGCCGGCGCCGCTCTGCCCTTAGAGTGCGTTCGACGCCGCGATGCGACGTATAGGCTTCGGCACTACTTGATCAGGAAGCTTTCCAGCTTCTTTCCGCTCTTGAGCGCGGCCGTGAGCCATCTCGGGCGATTGCCGCGACCGGCCCATGTTTCCTCGGCATTCTTCGGATTGCGATAGAGGGGCGGCAGTTCTCTTCCCTTGAGCGGATGCGATTTGCCGCGACGTTCCAAGCCGCCCTTCGCGGGGACTGTTCCACGAATCTCGGCAATAGCTTCGATCAACTTCATGCGCTGCTTTGAAATACGCATCTCGATCTCGGCTTCGATCTGCGCCCGCATCACCACCAAGTCATCAAAGGCCATCGACTTGATCTTCATGCTGTCAATCCTCGTTGTTCCTGTAAGTCACAACTGAAGTACGCGCGAAGCAGCAATAGCGCAACATGGTTGCATAGTGTGAAAGCATGCGCTCGCCGTGCAGACTTCGTTGAACAGCTTGGTCGGATGCCGTAGTCGCGGTGCGCGATTAAGGTTAACGCAACCTCGCGATCACGCTTTCAAGGATCCAGGCCGCCGCGGCGGCATCGACACGTTCGGCACGCTTGGCGCGTGTCATGTCATAGTCGTCGATCATGCCGCGCGTAACAGCTGCCGTGCTCAGCCTTTCGTCCTGGAAGACGGTGGGCAGGGCGGCAAGCATCGGCGCACCATGGTTCTGAATGTTCGCCACGAACTGGCGCACCGATTGGCAGCGCGGACCTTCGGTGCCGTCCATGTTGAGCGGCAGCCCGACTACCAAAGCCTTTACCTCATGCTTGCGCGTGAGGTCGGCGAGGGTGGCGAGATCCACCGCCAGCTTCGTGCGCTTCAGGGTGGTGAGGGGCGTTGCCAGCATCCGCAGCACGTCGGATGTCGCGATGCCGATGGTCTTGCTGCCGAGATCGAGCGCCATCAGCCGGCCGTCGCGCACCAGCAGTGACTTGAATTCGGGGAAGTCCATGACCGGCATTCAGGGCGCCTTGCCTGTGAGCCAGGCCTCGGCGTGATCCGCAACGCGCTCCCACCCCGGCTGGCCGAGCACCCAGTGTCCCTGGTCATCAAACTCGACATAGTCGGACACGTGGCCGAAATACGTTGCCGTGCGCCGCACGACGCCGGGCGGTACGAGCCTGTCCTTCTCCGCGCCGACGAAGAGCAGGGGCACCGTCACGCATCGTGGATCGACCGTCGCGGCCTTTGTCCGATCGAGCCAGGGCAGGGCGATCTCGAGTAGTGCGCGTCCCGACTCGTGAACGAAGGCTGAATGCTCTTTCTCGCCCATGGCGCGGTCTGCCGTATTGAAAGTGTAAGAAAGCGCCTCGCCGAGCGTCGCCCTGTGCGGCTTGCGCCACCAGCCCCAGCGCGCCTGGATCCTGGCGAAGGCCATCAGGTTGGAGGGCCTGATCGCGAGGATGCTCGACGGTGGAGCAGGAGTGAGCAGCACACCGGCGCGTGCCAGGCCCTTGGCGCACAGTAGCAGCGCCAGCAATCCACCCATTGAGTGGCCGATGACCACCGGCTTCTCCGGGAGAGCGAGGATCACCTTCTCCAGATCGGCGACATAATCGAGCAGGCTGGTTTCACCCAGTGCACCGGGAGGGGCATCCGGCGGTACATCATGGTGTCGCAGCGGGTGTGCAATCGCTTGCCACCCACGTTCTTCGAGGAACGGGCGCCAATGATGCCAGACGCCGGATGTTCCCCACATGCCGTGAATCAGGACTGCCAAGCGAGCCATTGGCGAGGTTATAAGGCGTGCAGCGGACCGGGTCGACACGGCCCGGGGGAAAGGTGCTCAGACAAGGTGACAGATACTCTCTATGCCCTGCTGGCGATTGCGATCGTCCTCACCGTCGTAAGCTTGCTGGTGCCCCTCGCCGAGCGATTCCGGCTGCCGCACACCGTGCTGCTGGCGATTGCCGGCATGGGCATGGGGTTTCTCGGGTCGTGGATCATCAGCCGCGGCATCAACCTCGGGGTCCTTTCCGACGCTTTCGTCGGTCTCGACAAACTCGAGGTCGGGACCGAGGTGTTCCTGCCGCTTTTCCTTCCGCCGCTGCTGTTCACCGCCGGCCTGACGATCGATGTCCGGCGCCTGATGGATGAGATCCACGCCGTCCTCCTGTTGGCGGTCGTTGCCGTGCTCGTCTGCATCGCGTGCGTTGCCGGGGTCGTCCATTTTGCGACCGGCATCGACATCGTCGTCTGCCTCCTGCTCGGCGCGGTCGTCTCGACGACCGATCCGGCGGCGGTCATCGGCATCTTCCGGGACGTCGGCGCCCCCAAGAGGCTGTCGATCCTGGCCGAGGGCGAGTCTCTGCTCAATGACGCAGTGGCGATCGCGGCGTTCGGCCTGTTCATGGGCATCCTGGTGGCGCGCGCATCGGGCGATTCCGCGATGCCCGCGGATCCGACGTCGGCGGTCGGCGTGTTCCTGCGCGAATTCGTCGGCGGCCTGATGCTGGGGTTCGCCATGGCGCGGGTGGCCATGATGATCCTTCCGCGACTGGGTGAGTCTGATGCCGCCATCGCCTCGGTCACGGTGAGTCTCACCTATCTCAGCTTCATCGTCGCCGATCGCTACATCCATGTTTCCGGGGTGGTCTCCGTCGTCATGGCCGCGCTGACCGTGGCTGCCTACGGACCCACCCATCTGCATCCCCGGCAGTGGACCGCGTTGCGTCAGGTCTGGGCCCAGCTCGAGTTCTGGGCGAACTGCCTCATTTTCGTGTTGGCTTCGATGATCGCGGCCGATGTACTGCTGAAGATCAGTTGGCTGTATATCTGGGGGGTCTTTGCAGTCGCGGTCGGCGCCTTCTCGGCACGTGCCCTGGTCGTGTTCGGTATGCTGCCGGTGCTCGAAACCTTCAAGCTGGTTCAACCCGTGAACCGCCGCTACAAGGCCATCCTGGTCTGGGGAGGTCTGCGCGGCGCGGTAACGATCGTGCTGGCCATGGTGGCTGCCGGCAACCTGAAGCTCCCCGAGGCGACCCGCGACTTCATCGCCATCTCGGCCGTCCTGTTCGTGCTTTTCACGCTATTTGTGAATGCAACGACTCTCGGCCTTGTCATGCACATGTTCGGCCTCGACAAGCTCAGCCGCCTCGAACTCGCGCTGCGCGACCGGGTCCTTGCGCTTTCGCGCATCAACGTCGACCGGCATCTCCGGGAGATCATCCGGCAGCATAACGAGCGCACGGATGGCTTCGCCGTCGATCCCGCATCGGCGGGGGACCCGGCAGTGGAGCCCGTGCCGCCGGAGTTGGCGCTGGATCTCGAGGAGCGCATCAAGATCGGCCTGGTGACGCTCTGCACGCGCGAGAAGGAACTCTACCTGGAGCAGTTCCAGCAGCAGATCCTGTCGCGCCGCATGGTGGCGATCCTGGCGGCAAACGCCGATCGTCTGATCGACACGGTCCGCGACAAGGGGGTGCTGGGCTACGAGGAGTGGCTCGAGGAGATTTCGAAGCCCAACTACGGCTTCCGCGTCGCGCTTTGGCTGCATCGACGCTTTGGTTTCGAGCGCATGCTGACCGACCGGCTGGCCGATCGCTTCGAGATTCTGATGGTGTCGCTCAGTGTGTTGGGTGAGCTCGCGGCGTTCAACGCGAACTCGATCGCCGATCTCCTGGAACACGACGCCGAAGAGCGCCTGGCCACCTTGATTGGTAACCGTCAGCTGGGGGTGGAAGGCGCGCTCCGGGCGCTCTCGCTGCAATATCCCGGCTACTCGGAATCTGTGCAGCAACGCCAACTCGAGAGGGCCGCCATCCGTTTCGAGGCGGCGGAGTATGTCCGCCGGCTGCACGAGGGCATCATCAGCCGCGAGGTCTACAACGATCTCCGGGATCAACTCGCCGAACGGCGCGGCGCCGTGAGCCAGCGGCCGCCGCTCGACCTCGGCCTCGAACTGCAGGCCATGATCGGTCGTGTGTCGCTGTTCGCGGCCCTGGACCGGGAGACCATCGTTCAGGTCGGCAAGCGGCTACGGGCTCTGGTCGCTTTCCCGGGAGAGAAGATCATCCGGGTCGGCGGCCCGTCGGACGCCATGTACTTCGTCGCCGCGGGCGAGGTGACCGTTCATGCCCGCACCGTCACGGTGACGCTGAAGGAGGGCGACTTCTTCGGCGAGATGGGACTTTTGAGCTCCCAGCCGCGCAACGCCGACGTCGTCGCCAACGGCTACTGCCACCTGCTGGTCCTCTACAAAAAGGATTTCAACCAGCTCCTGGCGCGCAAGCCCGAGGTGCGGGCGGCGATCGAGGAAGTGGCGGCCCGCCGGGCCTGAGGCAGCCGCCACGGTTCGGTTGCCCACGAAGGGCAAACCGGCTACCAACCGCGTTTAGTGCTTTATTTCTGGGCGTTTTGGAGTGCTGGAATGTCGCTCGACAAAGAGACGGTGGCGCGCATCGCGCGGCTGGCCCGTCTGAAGGTTCCCGAAGAGGAGCTGGCGCCGCTGGCCGGCGAGCTTTCGGGCATTTTTGCCTGGATCGAGCAGTTGAACGAGGTCGACACCAAAAATGTCGAGCCGATGTCGTCGGTCTCCGACGTCACGCTGCCCATGCGAGCGGACAAGGTCACCGACGGCGGCATCGCGGCCAAGGTTCTGGCCAACGCCCCGGGCGGCGCGGTCTATATCGATCCTTCCGACAAGAATGCCGGCGGCTTCTTCACCGTCCCGAAAGTGATGGAGTAGGAGATGACGGCTCTTACCGATCTCACCATCGCCCAGCTCACTTCGGCGCTGACCAGGAAGGAAGCGAGCGCTCTCGAGGTAGCCGACGCGCACCTGAAGAAGCTCGACGAGCATCGTGCGCTCAACGCCTTCATAACCGAGACGCCGGACAAGGCGCGCGAGATGGCCAAGGCTTCCGACGCGCGTCGCGCCATGGGCGAGGCGGGCCTGCTGGAAGGCGTGCCGCTCGCGATCAAGGACCTGTTCTGCACCGAAGGCGTCCAGACGACCGCGGCTTCGAAGATTCTCGAAGGATTCGTGCCGCAGTACGAGAGCACGGTGACGGCGAACCTATGGAAGTCGGGCGCGGTGATGGTCGGCAAGACCAACCTCGACGAGTTCGCCATGGGCTCCTCGAACATGACGAGCCACTTTGGTGGCGTCGAGAATCCGTGGAAGCGGAAGGGCGACAACCGCAAGCTGGTGCCGGGCGGTTCCTCCGGCGGCTCGGCGGCAGCGGTCGCGGCCTACATGGTGCCCGGCAGCACGGGGACGGATACCGGCGGCTCGATTCGCCAGCCGGCGGCCTTCTGCGGCATCGTCGGACTGAAACCCACCTATGGCCGCTGCTCACGCTGGGGCGTCGTCGCCTTCGCAAGCTCGCTCGACCAGCCCGGGCCGTTCGCCCGGACGGTCGAGGACGCGGCGCTGCTGCTGCAGGCCATGTCAGGACACGATCCGAAGGACTCGACCTCGGCGCCGCTCCCGGTGCCGGATTTCGCCGCTGCGGCGCGCAATCCCGACATCCGGGGCATGAAGGTCGGCATCCCGAAGGAATACCGGGTGGACGGGACGTCCGAGGAGATCGTGGCCCTGTGGACGAAGGGCATGGACATGCTGAAGGCGGCCGGCGCGGAGCCGGTCGAGGTCTCGCTGCCGCATACCAAGTACGCCTTGCCGGCCTATTACATCGTGGCACCGGCGGAATGTTCGTCCAACCTCGCGCGCTACGATGGCGTCCGGTTCGGCCTGCGCGTTCCGGGCAAGGACCTGACGGAGCTGTACGAGAACACCCGCGGCGCCGGCTTTGGCAAGGAAACCCGTCGCCGCATCCTGATCGGGACCTACGTGCTGTCGGCGGGCTACTACGACGCCTACTACAAGAAGGCGCAGCAGATCCGGGCGCTGATCGCGCGTGACTTCAAGCAGGCCTTCGAGAAGTGTGACGTGCTGCTGACACCGACGGCGCCGACGGCGGCCTTCGCCGCGGGCGAACAGATGGATGATCCGGTGGCCATGTACCTTAACGACATGTTCACCATCCCGGCCTCGATGGCAGGGCTGCCGGGCATCTCGGTGCCGGCCGGCCTCGACAAGGACGGGCTGCCGCTCGGCCTGCAGCTTCTCGGCCGCGCCTTCGACGAGGAGACGCTGCTGCGCGCCGCGGCCGCATTGGAGAAGGCAGCCGCTTTCGGCGGGCGGCCGGCGGGTTACTGACGCAGGCGCTTCGTAGCGCGAAACGATGCGCTCGTTCTGCAATCCTTCGGCAGCGAGCCGTGAAGACGGACCCGCCCTGAACGCGTAAGCTTCCGGCAACCCCGGAGGAAACGAACATGGCGGATTTCGATCTCGTAATACGCGGCGGCAACGTGGCGGATGGCACGGGTGCTGCGATCAAGGAAGCCGATGTCGCGGTAAAGGACGGCAGGATTGCCGCCGTCGGCAAGGTGAGCGGTCAGGGCAGGGAGGAGATCGACGGCAAGGGCATGCTGGTGACGCCCGGCTTCGTCGACATCCATACCCACTATGACGGCCAGGCGACTTGGGATTCCTACCTGCAGCCATCGAGCTGGCACGGCGTCACCACGGCCGTGATGGGCAATTGCGGCGTGGGCTTCGCGCCGGTGAAGATCGAGGACCGCCAGCGCCTCATCGAGCTGATGGAAGGTGTCGAGGACATTCCCGGCGCCGCGCTCGACGAGGGCCTGAACTGGTCCTGGGAGTCCTTCGGCCAGTATCTCGACGCGCTCGATGCCAGGCCGCGCGACATGGATCTCGGCGCGCAGCTGCCGCACGGCGCGCTGCGCGTCTTCGTGATGGGCGAGCGGGCGGCCCGCCTCGAGGAAGCGACGAGCGAAGAAGTGGCGCAGATGCGCGCGCTGACGGCGCAGGCCATGCGCGACGGCGCGATCGGCTTCTCGACCTCGCGCACGCTGAACCACCGCACCGTTAAGGGCGATCCGACGCCGTCGCTGCGCGCTTCCGAAGAGGAGCTTCTCGGCATCGCGCTCGGCATGAAGGATGCCGGCCGCGGCGTCATCGAGTTCATCTCGGACTTTAACACGCCCAATCCCGAGAGCGAGTTCGAGATGCTCGACCGGTTGCTCACGTCATCCGGCCGCCCGTTCTCCGTGTCGCTGGCGCAACGGCACTCGCGGCCCGACGGCTGGCGTCGGCTGCTCGGCCTGGTCGAAGGCCTGGTCGCCAAGGGCCACAGCGCCAAGGCGCAGGTCGCGCCGCGGCCGATCGGTGTGCTGCAAGGCCTGCAGGCGAGCCGCATCCCGTTTTCGATGTGCGCCGCCTACAAGGAAATCCAGCACAAGTCGGTCGAGGAGCGGCTGGCGATCATGCGCGATCCCTCCTTCCGCGCCCGCCTCCTGAAGGAAAGCAACGAGCCGCTGCGCTCGGAGATGGCGGCGCGTCTCACCGACTTCGACCGGATGTTTCCGCTGGGCGATCCGCCCAACTACGAGCCGCCACAGGAGACCTCGTTCGGCGCCCGCGCCGCGCGCGAGGGGCGCGATCCGCGCGAGCTGATCTACGACTATCTGGTCGAGGGCGAGGGCCGGAACTTCATCTTTGCGCCGTTCGCGAACTACGCCGCCTACAATCTCGATTGCTGCAGCGAGATGATGCAGAGCCCGCACACGCTGATCGGCCTCGGCGACGGCGGTGCTCATGTCGGCCTGATCTCCGACGGCTCGTTCCCGACCTACCTCCTGTCCCATTGGGGACGGGATCGCGCCTCGGGTCGGCTCGACGTGAGCTGGCTGGTGAAGCGTCAGACGCTCGACAGTGCCAAGGCCGTGGGTCTCAACGACCGCGGCGTCGTGGCTGTCGGAAAGAAGGCGGATCTCAACGTCATCGACTTCGACAAATTGCGCGTCGAAGCGCCGGTGATGAAGTGGGACCTGCCGGCCGGCGGCAAGCGCCTGCTGCAGAAGGCCCGTGGCTACCGCGCCACCATCGTCTCGGGAGCCGTCACCTATCGCGACGGCGAGGCGACCGGCGCGCTGCCGGGTCGCCTGGTGCGCGGCGCGCAGGCCGGCTGAGCGGCCCGCGCGCACTCGGCATCGGGGGCGGTCAGTCGCCCTTGATGTCGTTGTCCTTGATGACCTTGAACCAGCGCTCCTGTTCGCTCTTCTGATAGGCGGCGAACTCCTCGGGCGAGGTCGTCAGGATCTCCATGTTGAACTGGTCGACGAACTTCTGCGTTACATCGGGCGCGAGGACCGCCTTCTTGATCTCCGCGTGCATGCGGTCGACGATCGGCCGCGGCGTGCCGGTCGGCGCATAGACGCCCCACCAGGAGTAGGACGGGAAGGCCTTCACACCCTGCTCGATGAGGGTGGACGTGTCGGGCAGTGCCGGCGTGCGCTTCTCGCCGGTCACGGCCAGCGCCCGGACCTTGTTGGCGCGAACGTGCGGGCTGAACGAGGTCAGGCTGCCGATGGCGACGTCGGTGACGCCCGCCAGGATGTCCTGGTTGAGCGGCCCGCCGCCCTTGTACGGGATCAGGTTGAGGTCGACGCCGTTCTCTTTCTTGATGAGGGTCATCAGCACCAGCGCCTGGCTGGCGCCGAGCACGCCGACATTCACCTTGCCTGGTCGCGCCTTGGCGTCGGTGATCACCTCGGCGAAGGTCTTGTAGGGCCGGTCGGGGTGCGCGCAGATCGCCTGCGGCGTGCGCCCGATCAGCATGACGTTGAAAAGCTCGGAATCCTTGTAGGGCAGGCCCGACGCAAAGGCGGGGTTGAGGATGTGGCTGTCGAAGGTCAGCATCCAGGTCTGGCCGTCCGGCGGTGCCTTCGCTGCAATTGCCGAGCCGACGGCGCCGGTGCCGCCGGGCTTGTTGTCGACAAGGATGTTCCAGCCCGTGTTCTCGATCATCTTGGCCTGGATGATGCGCGCCACCGGGTCGGTCGATCCGCCGGGCGGGAAGGGAACGATGATCCGGAGGGCCCCCTTGGGCCAGTCGGCGGCGGCCTGGGCGCGAGCGAGGGCCGGCGCCCCGAGCGTGGCGGCGGCGGCGCCAACGAGTAGCGTACGGCGATTGAATGTCGTCATTGAAAGCCTCCCTGCGAATACGTCTTGTTGTGGGCGTGCCGAAAGCGGCCGCTCCTTGCTCAGGCTTTTACTTCAGCCTGTTCGGCATCGGAAAGCGCGATCTTGTGCCCAAAATGTGGCGTTACACGCCATCGCAGATCGATCATTTTGCCAAGCGGGGCGCTATTGGCTATCTAGCCTTCATGTCGCTCATCAAAGGTGAAACCGGCGAGTGGGAAATTGTGCTGGGACTGGAAGTCCATGCCCAGGTGATTTCCGAAGCCAAGCTCTTCTCAGGCGCGCCGACGGCGTTCGGCGCCGATCCCAACACGCAGGTATCGCTGGTCGACGCCGCCATGCCCGGCATGCTGCCCGTGATCAACGAGCGCTGCGTGGAGCAGGCGATCCGGACCGGTCTCGGACTCAATGCCAGGATCAACCTGCGCTCCATCTTCGACCGCAAGAATTACTTCTACCAGGACCTGCCGCAGGGCTACCAGATCTCGCAGTACAAGGATCCGATCGTGGGCGAGGGCGTGGTCGAGATCGATCTCGACGGCGGCGTCACCAAGAAGATCGGCATCGAGCGGCTGCATCTCGAGCAGGATGCCGGCAAGAGTATGCACGATCAGCATCCCAGCCAGACCTATGTCGACCTCAACCGGTCGGGCGTGGCGCTGATGGAGATCGTCAGCAAGCCCGACATGCGCACAGCCGACGAGGCGGCGGCCTATCTCACCAAGCTGCGCTCGATCGTGCGCTATCTGGGCACCTGCGACGGCAACATGGACGAGGGCTCCATGCGCTGCGACGTCAACGTGTCGGTGCGCAGGCCGGGCGGCGAGCTGGGCACGCGCTGCGAAATCAAGAACGTGAACTCGATCCGCTTCGTGAAGCAGGCGATCGAGTACGAGGCGCGCCGCCAGGTCGAGGTGATCGAAGGTGGGGGCACGATCAAGCAGGAAACCCGGAACTTCGATCCGGGGCGCGGCGAGACGCGTTCGTCGCGTTCGAAGGAAGACGCGCAGGACTATCGCTACTTCCCCGATCCTGACCTGCTGCCACTGATCTTCACACAGGACTACGTCGACCAGATCCGCGCGACATTGCCTGAGCTGCCCGATGTGCGGAAGAACCGCTACATCAAGGATTTCGGTCTCTCGCCCTATGACGCGGGCGTGCTGACCGCTGAAAAGTCGACGGCGGAATTCTTCGAGGCGGTTGCCAAGGGTCGCGACGCCAAGCAGGCCGCCAACCTGGTGACCGGCGATTTCTTCGCCATGCTCAACCGGCGCGGCGCTACCTTCGAGACCTCGCCGATCAGCGCCGCCCACCTCGGCAAGTTGCTCGACCTGCAGGCCGACGGCACGATCTCTGGGCGCATCGCCAAGGACCTGTTCGTCGCCATGGAGGAGACTGGCAAGGACCCCGCCATCCTGGTCGAGGAGCGCGGGCTGAAGCAGGTGACGGATACCGGCGCCATCGAAGCTGCGATCAAGGCCGTGATCGACGCCAACCCCGGCCAGCTCGCGGCCTACAAGGCCAAGCCCACGCTGTTCGGCTGGTTCGTCGGTCAGGTCATGAAGTCGACCGGCGGAAAGGCCAACCCGAAGGTCGTGAACGAGCTGCTGAAGAACGCGCTCGACGCCTGACGATGACCGTCAAGCTCTACGCCATGACCTGCGGCCGCCTGGTCGGCCGCCTCAAGGATATGATCGAGGGCGAGGACGGTCAGGTCGCACTGCCCATTCCATCCTACCTGATCGAACACCCCAGGGGACGGGCGGTGTTCGACACCGGCATGCATCCGCAATGCCGGACAGATGCCGCCGGCCGGATGGGCGCGGGCGTGGCGCGGATTTTCGGCTTCGAGCAATACGGTCCCGAAGATGACGTGAAGTCGCGCCTCGAATCGATCGACCGCGATCCCGGCAAGGTCGACTTCATCGTGAACAGCCACCTGCATTTCGACCATGCCGGCGGCAACGAGCTGGTGCCCAACGCCACGATGGTTGTGCAGAAGCGCGAATGGCAGGCCGCGCAGGATCCCGAGCTGGCCGCCAAGATGGGCTTCTTCCGCGCCGACTTCGACCATGGCCATCCGGTGAAGCAGGTCGAGGGCGAGCACGACCTGTACGGCGACGGCTCCGTGGTCTGCATCCCGACCTACGGCCATACGCCGGGTCATCAATCGCTCAAGGTGAGGACCGAGGCGGGCGAGATCGTGATCACCGGCGACGCCTGCTACTTCTGCCGGACCCTGCGCGAGCGTCGCCTGCCGCGCTTCGTCTATGACCGCGAGCAGATGCTGGCTTCGCTCGACCGACTCGAAGCTCTCGAGAAGAGCGGTGCACGTCTCTTCTTCGGCCACGATCCTGACTTCTGGAAGGACGTGCCTCAGGCGCCGGTACCGGCGTTCTAGCCGGGCATCAGTTCTGCGGGATGAACTCGATCATCAGGCCGCCCGTCTGCTCGGGCGCGACCAGGACGCGATCGCCTTCGGCCAGGGCGAAGGGCACGTTGTTGGCGCTCAGAAGGCCCTGGAGCGGACGCGCCCGTTCGATGGCGATGGCGGCGCCGACGACGACGGGAAGCTCCGTCGGCGGCATCATTTCGAGAGCCTTGTATTCGAGCTGGAAGGCGAGCGGCGACCAGATCAGCAGTTCGACCGAGCCCGCTTTCACCATGGTGCAGCCGTCGAAGATCTCCTCGACGGTGGCGCCCCAGGCCGCCTTCAACGCCTTGGCGGTATCCTTCGGCTTCTCGGCAATGGCGTGGATGGCCATCATGCCCAGAGCGCCATTGGGATGGACGATCCATTCAGGTTCCATGAAGGCGTCGGGCGTCTCGTGCTTCACCGGGAACCAGGGAAGCGGGCCGGCGCTCTCGCCGACCACGACGCCGGCATCGACCTCGAATCCGTCTTCGGTTTCCCAGGCATGCGTCCGCTCCTCGCCCTCGAGTTCGGCGACGTTCACAGCCAGTGCAATCTGGGGCGGATGGCCCTGCATCAGCTCGATGTAATTCGGCACGTCGTCGCGGTCGGGCTGGAAGCAGATGCAGCGCGGCTCGACCCCGTCGGGTGTGAGATTGAAGCCGATCTGGCTCAGCCGGGCGGCGGTATCCGCAGGGTCCGACGCGGTCAAGGAAAGGTGATCGATATCGCGTGCTGAAATCTTCATGCCCGCTCATACAGGCTTAACCCCGCCACGCTCAAGTGCAATGCTGGAACGTCTGAATTCAAGGGAGATATCGATGTCCAAGATGACGCTTTATGGAATCTGGCTGAGCGGCCCTACCTACAAGGCAGGGCTCGCCCTGTCCCTGATGGGACAGCCCTTCGCTTACAAGCATGTCGACCTGCGGGCCGGCGCCCACAAGCAGCCGGACTATCTCGCCATCAACCGCTTCGGCCAGGTGCCGGCGCTGGTCGACGGCGATCTCAAGCTCTGCCAGTCGGGCTCGATCCTGCTCTATCTCGCCGACAAGTTCGGCAAGATGGGCGGCACGACGCCCGCGGAGAAGGCGCGGGTGCGCGAGTGGCTGTTCTGGGAGTTCGACCGGCTGGCCTCGAACATCTATCGCCCGCGCGCCATCAAGCGCGGCTTCATGAAGGCCGACGACAACGTCCATCAGATGTACCTCAACCAGGCGGGCGATGCGCTCAAGGTACTCGATGCGGCACTCGCCAAGTCGGACTTCCTAGTCGGCAGCGAGGCCACCATCGCCGATGTCGCCGTCTATGGCGACGTGGCCTATGCCGAGGAGGCCGCGATCGACCTCGCCCCCTATGCCAACGTGAAGGCGTGGATGGCCCGAGTCGAGAAGCTCCCCGGCTTCAAGAAGTACGAGGATGTCCTGCCCAAGCAGGACGCGGCCTGAGCGACCCCTGGATCAGGCGGACAGCGTCTTCTTCACGGCGCCGGCTGCCTGATCCATCATCGCACCGACGATCGGCGCGAGTTCGTCCGGCAGCAGATCGATCGTCCAGACCAGCCGGCTGGCTTCCGGGCCCGTGGGAAGGACTTCCAGCGCGGCGCTGTAATGGCTGGCCCGGCCGTCGACGATGGCATAGACCAGCCGCCGAGCCTCGTCGTCGCGGGTGATCAGCCTTTCCCGCGCCACCATGCCGTTGAAAAAGGTGACGAGGCGGTCGCCATCCAGCATCTCCAGAGCCGTCAGGAAGCCCGGTGCAACGCGCGTGTGAACCTGGCTGAAGTCTCGGACCGCCGACCAGACATGGTCGGCTGAAGAAGTCAGGGAAATTTCTCGGCGCTGGGTTGCCATCGACGGTGCTCCTTGATCGGGAGTGCCATCTAGGCGAGAGGGCAACTGTGCGTCTGGCGATTTTCGGACGTGATCGCCCTCAGGCCATCGCCGTCATCTCTACCCAGCTTTCCTCGACGCTCTTGCGGTCGAGGTCGCGCGTGATGAAGACCAGCCGGGACCGGCGATCCTCATCGGGCCAGCGGGCGAGCAGGGTGGGCGGATGGAAGGTGCGGTGCACGCCGTGGATCACCAGCGGCTGGCTCTCACCTGCGACGGCGAGAACGCCCTTCACACGCAGCAGCCGGTCGCCCCATGCGGCGCGCACCGCCATGAGCCAGCGATTGAAAAGGTCCCAGTCCAGCGGCTCGTCGAAGGTCAGGCAGAACGAGGCGATGTGCGCATCGTGCCGTGACCGGTCGTGGTGGTGGGCATGGTGCGCATGATCGTGGGCCTCGGCGTTCAGCCATGCCTGCACCTTCTTGGTCTTGCCCGAGGGATCGAACGGGCCTGAGTCGAACAGAAGAGCCGGATCGACGTCGCCCTGCACGATTTCGAAGAGGGAAGCGCCTGGATTGAGCTCCGTCAGTCGTGTCCGCAGGCCGGCGCTGGCGGCGATCTCCGCGAGGTCTGTCTTGCTGATCAGCAGACGGTCGGCGACGGCCGCCTGCTTCACGGCCTCTGAATGTTCGTCGAGTTGTCGTGCGCCGTTCACGGCATCGACCGTCGTCACGACGCCGTCGAGCCGGTAGTCATGACTGATCATCGGGTGATTGAGCAGGAGCTGCAGGATCGGCGCGGGATCGGCAAGGCCCGTCGTCTCCAGAAGCACCCGGTCGAAGGGTGGGATCTCGTCCTTTGCGCGGCGGCGGGCGATGTCGCGAAGGGTGTTGTCCAAGTCGCCCTGGATCGTGCAGCACACGCAACCCGACTGCAGCAGCACCATGTCGCCGCCGACCTGCTCCATGAACAGATGGTCGAGCCCGACCTCGCCGAATTCGTTCACCAGCACCAGGCTGCGGGCCATGCGCGGGTCGCCAAGCACGCGGTTGAGCAATGTGGTCTTGCCGCTGCCGAGGAAGCCGGTGACCAGCGTCACCGGCAGGCGCTCCGCCGACTTGTCGGGATCGAACAAGCTCATCGTGCAAACCCTCACACACGCATATGTAACAAAGTAACGATGACGCTTCCGCTTGACGATGCAACCTGAGGGTATGACGCTTTCGAGATCAACAAGGAAAAAAGGAGGAGCGTCCATGGACTCGCGTTATCTTCAGGACAAGGAACACTTCAAGCAGGCGCAGCAGGGGATCGACGAGGATCGCCGCTCGTTCCTGACGGCGGGCCTAATCGGCGGCGCCGTCGCCGCCGGCACGCTGGCGGCGGGCGTCGCGCACGCACAGCAGGTCGCGCAGGCGCCCGCGCTGACCGACAAGGCATGGTGGCCGCATCCGAAGTGGGGCAAGGACGATCAGGCCGGCGCCTCGAACTACATGACGCCCGCGAAGGTGCTCGACACGGTCAAGCTGATCAAGGACGGGAAGGTCTATCGCATCGGCCGAATCTATGAATCGGCCATGCCCAAGTTCGGCGAGCGCGCGTTCACGTTGCGCATTCCCGGCGGTCCGACCGGCGGCCCGTTCGGCACCAACAAGCTGATCTACAATGACGAGTATCTGTCGACCGAGATCGGCCAGACGGGTACGCAGTTCGACGGTCTGGCGCACATCGGCATCCAGATGGGCAAGGACGGCGACAAGAACGAAATGCGTTACTACAACGGCGTCACCGAGCAGGAGATGGGTAGCGCCTATGGCATGAAGAAGCTCGGCATCGAGCAAGTGAAGCCCTTCTTCACGCGCGGCCACCTGTTCGACATCGAGGCCGTAAAGGGCGCCATGATGGAGGCCGGGCAGGAGATTACCATCGCCGACCTCAAGGCGGCGCTGCAGAAGCAGAACATGCAGGAAGCCGACGTCAAGGAAGGCGACGCCGTGTTCTTCAATACCGGCTGGGGCAAGCTCTGGATGAAGAACAACGACAAGTTCAACGGCGGCGAGCCAGGCATCGGGCTGGAGGCCGCCAAGTGGTTCATCGACAAGGGCATCGCGCTCACCGGCGCCGACACCTGGGGGACCGAGGTCGTGCCCAATCCCAACAAGGACCTGGCCTTCCCGGTCCATGCCGAGCTGATCACCAAGAACGGCATCTTCAACCACGAGAACCTGGACTTCACGGGGCTCATCGCCGACCGCAAGTACCAGTTCGCCTATATCTTCTCGCCCGCACCCATCAGGGGCGCGACGGGATCGAACGGCGGCCCCATCGCGGTGACCTGATCGGGAACCGCGGCAGCGCGCTAGGTCGAATAGTCGCCGGCGACGAACTTCGACTTGGCGTGCGTGCGGCTCAGCTTGCCCGACGATGTGCGGGGCAGGCCGGGTTGGCGCTTGATCAGCACGACCTGTCCGTCGACTCCCACGGCTTCCTTGACCGCCTGCCGAATGTTGCCCACCAGCGTCTCGCGTTCTGTCGGTTCGCTGGGATAGGCCTGAACGACGACCACGACGGTCTCCGTGTCGCCATCGACGATAGAGAAGGCGCAGGCGTCGCCGCGGCCGACCTGCGGCAGCGCCTCGACGGCCCACTCGATGTCCTGTGGCCAGATGTTGCGGCCGTTCACGATGATCAGGTCCTTGGCGCGGCCCGTGATCACCAGCTCACCCTTGTGCCAGTAGCCGAGATCGCCGGTATCGAGCCAGCCGTCGCGAAGCACGCGCGCGCTCTCCTCGGCCATCTGGAAGTATCCCGGCATGACGCTGGGCCCGCGGACGAACAACCGGCCGACATGGCGTTCACCCAGGGGCACGCCGTGCTCGTCGCGGATCTCGACGCTGTGTCCCGCCATCACCCTGCCGCAGACGACGAAGTCTCGCGGCCGGCCCGACTGCGGATCGGCAAAGCTGTCGATTTTTACGCCGCCGAACGGCGCGCCGAAGCTCAGGCCGACGCAGACTTCGGCCATGCCGTAGCTCGGCATGTAGGCGCGCTCGTCGAAACCCGCCGCCTTGAAAGCCTCGGCAAAGCGACGCAGCACGGGAAGCTGGATCATGTCGGCGCCGACGCCGGCGAGCCGCAGGCTCGACAGGTCGAGTTCGCCCATCGGCGCGGTCTGCGCGCGCCGGGTCAGCAGGTCGTAGCCGAAGCTGGGACTGTAGGTGATCGTGGCGTGACGCCGCGAGATCAGCGACAGCCACTGCATCGGCCTCCGGGCGAAGTCGCGGGGCGCCAGCAGGTCGACGCTGCGCTGTGCGCACATCGGTGCCAGGATGAAACCGATCAGGCCCATGTCGTGATAAAGGGGCAGCCAGCTCACGCCGGAATCGTTCTCGTCGAGCCCCTGCGCGGCGATCGACCCGTCGATGTTCGCCATGAGCTGGTCCTGGCGGATGTCGACACCGAGCGGCGCACGGGTGCTGCCGGAAGAGAATTGCACGTAGCAGGGCATGCCCGCGCCGAGCGGCCGCAGCTCGGCCTTGGCCTCGGGAAGCGCGGTGAAGATCGCCGTCCCTCCGGCAAACCGCGCGGTCGTCCCTTCGGCGGCGGTCTGGGCGAACTCGACCAGTTCGTCGGGCGCGAGTACGCCTACGGCCTGCGAGGCGACGATCTGTTTCCTGAGCTGGAAGATGTAGTGCGCCTTGGCGCCAAGACCGACCGGCACGGGAACGGGAACTGGGACGACGCCCGCATACTGGGCGCCGAAGAAGGCAACGCAGAAGCCCGGCCAGGTGTCCGCGATCAGGACAAGCCGTTCGCCCGGCGCAACTCCGGCGCCGATCAGGCGGCGGGCGAAGGACTGCGCGTCGGCCTGCAGTTGCCGGTAGGAAAGGCGGCTGAGCAGCTTGCCGCGGGCATCGAAGAAGTTGAAGCCGGTCTCGCCCCTCGCGGCATAGTCCAGGGCCTCGCACAGGCTGGTAAAGCCGCCGCGGCGGAAGGGCAGGGAAACGTTATGGGTGGGCGTCGGGATCGCGACCCACCGATCCGGGCTCGATTGCAGGGTCGACGCATAGCGTTGCATGCGGCCAGCTACACCATCGGCCGGTGTGGCACTTGAATGAAGCGCAGGCAGGATTCCTCTGATCGACGTCATCGGACGATCTCCCAAACGGTTCGCACTAAGCGCGTCACCGCTCGGTTGACCGTCCCGTTGGATCATCCCGTCCATCGGAAGAGCGACGCTATCGCCGGCAGGTCTTCTGGCTTGCGGGTCTCAGCTCCTGCCCGTCTTCCCGGACCGAAGTCCAGTGACATATGGGCTCTCGCTCGCCGCTTACAGCTGCGGGTACAGCTGCCGATTGGCTCCCATTGTAGGGAGCGGCACGGCATTCCCTGTTAGCCTCCGGTTAGGGAGGACCGTCGATATGCATTCGTTAGGCTTGCGCTTGCCGCCGGTCAATTGCTTTCATGCGTCAAAGTTCGGGAGGAGACTGCAAAATGTCGATCGTTCGTATGGCTGCCGCGGCGGCGCTGGGTGTCGTCCTGGCGTGGCCGGCCGGCGCGCAGGGCATTCCCAGGGTACAGTCCCCGGAAGAAGTGGGGTTTCTCTCGACGCGGCTGAAGCGCCTCAGCGACCGGCTGAACGAAGGCGTGAAGAACAACGAGCTTCCCGGCGCCGTCGTGCTGATCGCGCGCAACGGCAAGCTCGTGTTGTTCGAATCCTACGGCTTCCGCGACAAGGAGGCCAAGGTCGCAATGACCAACGACACGATCTTCCGCATCGCCTCGATGACCAAGCCGATCGTCACCCTGGCGGCGATGATGCTGATGGAGGAGGGCAAGCTCACGCTTGCCGACCGGGTGTCGATGTACATACCGGCCTTTGCCGACACGAAGGTCGCGGTCCAGAAAAAGAAGGACGACGGCACGACGGAGATGGTGCTGGAGCCGCAGTTTCGGCCGATGACGGTGCACGACCTGATGCGCCATACGTCGGGACTGACCTACGGCGCGGTGGGCGCCAATCCGGTGAAGCAATCCTATCTCGACATGAAGGTTGCCGACCGTAGCCAGAGCAATGCCGAGATGGCCGACAAGCTCGCGAAGCTCGCACTGCTCTACCAGCCGGGCACGACCTGGGAATATTCGATGTCGACCGACGTGCTGGGCCGTGTCGTCGAGGTCGCGTCCGGCATGCCGCTCGACAAGTTCATCGAGGAGCGCATCACCAAGCCGCTCAAGATGGGCGATACCGGCTTCGAGGCCAGCGCCGACAAGAAGGTGCGCGGGGCGAAGCCGATGAAGGAGGGGCCGAAGAACGAAGTGCCGGCGATTCCCGATATCACCGAAAAATTCAACTGGCGCTCGGGCGGTGGCGGCATGGTTTCCACGGCGGCCGACTATGCCCGCTTCCTGCAGATGTTCGCCAATGGCGGCCAGCTCGACGGCGTGCGCCTGGTCTCGCGCAAGACGATCGACCTGATGACTGCCGACGCGCTTCCGCCCGATATCAAGATGGGCGCCGACATGTTCCGCTTCGAGGCGCTCGAGCCGAGCGCCCGCATGGGCCAGGGATTCGGCCTTGGCTTTGCGGTGCGCAACGTGCAGGGCGTCAACCCACTGCCGGGATCGCCCAACGACTATTTCTGGGGTGGCGCCTATGGGACCTACTTCTGGCACGACCCGCGGGAGCGCCTGTATGTCGTTTTCATGATGCAATCGCCACAGGCACGTCTGCGTTACCGTTTCCTGATGCGCGACCTCGTCTACCAGGCAATGGTGAATTAGCCGCCCTTGACGCTCCGCCGACGGACAACCACGTTGGCGGAGCCCAACGTGGAGGGCTGGAGACTGGTCATGCAACAGCAGGAACGCGATCTCATCTCGGGTCTGTTCGATCGGCTGAAGCCGTTCGAGTCGCAGCCGCGCGACGGCGAAGCCGAATCGTTCATCAAGGGACTTGCGGCGCAACAGCCGGCTGCGCCGTACCTTCTGGTTCAGACGGTTCTCGTCCAGGAGCAGGCGCTGAAGGCTGCGCAGGAGCGCATTGCCGAACTGGAAGCGACGGCGGGCGCCGCCCAGCCGGCGGCCGCCGGGTTCCTCGGCAGCGCGCCATCGATCGGACCGTGGGGAGCGACCGCCGCCAATGCTGCGCCGCGCACGTCGGTGCCGTCGACGGCGCCGTCCACCCGCTCGCCGCTGCAGGCCGCTCTTGCGCCGCAGCAACAGCAACAGCCGGCGGGCGGGAGCTTTCTGCGGACAGCGATGGCGACTGCCGCCGGCGTGGCTGGCGGCGCGCTGCTGTTCGAGGGCATTCGCGGCCTGATGGGCAGCAACCCGTTCGGTCAGCCGCAACAGGCCGCGGCGGGCGGCAACACGCCGCAAGAACTGCTGCCACCGGATTCCTCGGCGCAGCAGCAACAGGCTCTTGCCGACGACCAGTCGGGGGCGGGCGAATACGATACCGCTGCGCTCGAGGATGGGGGCTTCGGTGGCGACGACGACAGCTGGGCCTGAAGCCCGGCGGACCTATCTTATATCGATGAACGGGGGACTTGGGAGATGATCGAGCTTCACACGTGGGGCACGCCGAACGGCCGCAAGATTTCCATCATGCTCGAAGAGTGCGAACTGCCCTATAGCGTGCACAAGATCGATATCTCCAAGGGCGAACAGCACAAGCCCGAGTTCCTGCGCATCAGCCCGAACAACCGTATCCCGGCGATCGTCGATCCCGACGGTCCGGGCGGCAAGCCGTACAGCCTGTTCGAGTCGGGCGCGATCCTGATCTACCTGGCCGACAAGACGAAGAAGTTCCTGCCGGCCGAGGGCGCCCGGCGCTACGATTCGATCCAGTGGCTGATGTGGCAGATGGGCGGCTTCGGCCCGATGCTCGGCCAGGCGCATCACTTCCTGCGCGCCGCCCCGACGAAGATAGAGTACGGCATGAAGCGCTACGTCGACGAGGCCAAGCGGCTCTACGGCGTGCTCGACAAGCAGCTCGCCGGCCACGCCTTCGTGGCGGGCGAGGAGTATACGATCGCCGACATGTCGATCTTCCCGTGGGCGGCACGCCACGAATGGCACACCGTGAACCTGTCGGACTTCCCCAATGTGAAGCGCTGGTACGACATCGTGAACGCCCGCCCGGCCGTTGCCAAGGGCATGGCCGTCCCGTATCTCAACTAGAATGACATATCGTACCTCTCTTCGGGTTCTGGGGGCGGCGTTGCTTTCCCCGGCACTTTTCGCGTGCGCGCAACCGGGGCCGTCACAGACGATGACTTCCGCCTGTGCAGCTCCCCTCAAGCCTGCAGTCGAAGTGGATCTCTACTTTGGCCGCGACAAGCCATCGGGCGGCGGGGTCAGCGACGCGGAGTGGGCGTCGTTCCTGTCCCAAACCGTGACGCCGCAGTTTCCCGCCGGCCTGACGGTGCTCGACGCGTATGGCCAGAATCGCGGTCCGTCAGGTGTCGTCGGCAGCGAGCGCACGAAGCTCGTCGTCATCGTGGTGTTCGATGCGCCAGCGTATCGGCCGAAGGTTGCCTCGGTCGTCGATGCCTACAAGAAGCGTTTCGGACAGCACGAAGTCTTCCAGGTCGAACGGCCGGTCTGCGCCGGCCCGTAGGACCTGGTTCTCGGCCGCGCCGAGTGGGGTTAGGTTTCCACGGGGAACGGCATTTTTCAGGAGAGTCAGCCCATGAGCAACGACGTCAAGGAACGCAGGAAGGCCGCGCTCGCTACACCGACGGACCTCGGCGAGAATGCCACCAAGGATCTGAGCGGCGGGCTCAACATCCTGCTGGCCGACGTGGCCGCGCTCTACTGGAAGACCAAGAACTTCCACTGGCACATGTCGGGTCCGAACTTCCGCGACTACCACCTCCTGCTCGACGAGCAGGCGACCGAGATCGACGCCATGACGGACGTGATCGCCGAGCGCGTGCGCAAGCTCGGCGGCACGACGCTGCGGTCGATCGGCCATATCTCCCGGCTGCAGCGGGTGCTCGACAACGATGCCGACTATGTGACGCCGCTCGACATGCTCGCTGAGCTGCGCGACGACAACAAGCAGCTCTGCGTCCACATGCGCACGCTCCACGAGCTCTGCGACGAGCACGGCGACATCGCGACGGCCAGCCTGATCGAGAACTGGATCGACGAGACCGAGAAGCGCGTCTGGTTCCTGTTTGAGACGACGCGCCGCACGGAAGGGTGAGGCGGCACCAAGAACCTCAACGGAGCGCGCCACTCCAGTTGCGCTCATGTCTTCGGTATCGACGAGGTTTGGGCGCAACTGGCGTTGCGCGCTCCAATGAATAGTGGCCGGCCTACTGGCGCTCGGCCCAGCCGATCATTTTGGCAATGAAGGCATCGCAGGCATCCATTTGCGATCGGGCGACGAATTCGTTGGGCTGGTGGGCCTGCGAGATGTCGCCCGGTCCGCAGATCACGGTCGGGATGCCGTGGCTGCGGAAGATGCCGGCCTCAGTGCCGTAGGGTACGGCATAGGTGCGATTGCCGCCGGTCCATTGCAGGGCGAGCCTGGCGGCTTCCTCGTTTTCCTGCGGCATCAGCCCGGGCACGAAGGAGCGGCGCTTCATCTGGATGTCGGCGTCGGGGTGTTTGGCCTTCATCTTCGGCAGCAGCAGTTCGGCGACATAGGCTTCGGCGCGGCGCTGCACCTCCCAGGGATCGTCGCCGGGCAGGGTGCGGTAGCCCCAGTTGAGGGTGCATTGGCGCGCCAGGATGTTGCCCGCCGTGCCGCCGGTCACGATGCCGACATTGATGGTGGTGTGGCCGGGCACGGTGTCGATGTCGGTCCGCGTGCGGCCGGCCAGCTCGACCTGCAGCTCGTTCAGCCAGTGGATGAACGAGCCGGCGAAATGGATGGCGCTGACGCCGAGATGCGTCATGGAGGAGTGGGCCTCGACGCCGGTGAAGGTGGCGATGATGCCGCCGCCGGCATTCTGCGCGTTGACGACGCCCATCATGGTGGGCTCGCCCACGATCACCGCCTGCGGGCGCGGCACGTTGCCGACCAGTTTCTCGACCAGCGAATGGGCGCCGAGGCAGCCGATCTCCTCGTCGTAGCTGAAGGCGAAATGCATCGGGACCTTGAGCTTCGCCTTCTGGAGTGCCGGCACGTGGGCGAGGCAGGCGGCGATGAATCCCTTCATGTCGCAGGTGCCGCGGCCATAGAGATTGCCGTCGGTTTTCTCGGTCAGGGTCCACGGATCTGTGTCCCAGGGCTGGCCGTCGACCGGTACGACGTCGGTATGGCCCGACAGGACGATGCCGCCCTCGGCCTCGGGACCGACCGAAGCGAACAGGTTGGCCTTGGTGCCTTCCTCGTTGGGAACCAGCGTGCTCCGGATGCCGTGCTCGTCCAGGTAGCCCTGGATGTACTTGATCAGGTCGAGGTTGGAGTTGCGCGAGGTGGTGTCGAACGCCACCAGGCGCTGGAGCATATCGATGGAGCTGGATGTCATGGACGCAGCGTCGCACGCTTCAGAGGGGCCCGCCAAGAGGCTGTAAAACCTCGTGAAATCGTGGTGTCGTTTGACACTCCAGAGGCCCGCCGCTAGAACCGCCCGGCATCCGTCGTGGTTTATGGTCGCCGGGGTCTTAACGGGTCTGCGGAGGGGTGGCCGAGTGGCCGAAGGCGGCGGTTTGCTAAACCGTTAATGGGGGTAAACCCCATTCGTGGGTTCGAATCCCATCCCCTCCGCCATTACCTTAAGGTCCAGTAAAATCAGCGTTTTACTGAGACCTCGCACACACGGTACACACACACACGCGCCGCTGTGTGCTTCAAGAATGCTGTGATCTGGAACGAGGTAGCACAACGGTGCCTCAGAACGCCGCCCTTCATCCGACAAGGGAGGCGGCTCTCTGAGGGCAGATCGGCCCTAGGGTAGCGTGGTGGCAGCTTGGGCGCTGATAATCGGCTACAGGATGAGCCCGAGTCGTGTGTGCTGGTGAGGGGTGTTGACGCCATGGCGGTGCGGTTTGAAACGAAGACCCCAAAGAAGCTGCTCGCAGCATTCAAGAAAGCCGTAGACGACGGCCATATCGTTACTTGGTCCTACGACCATAACGGCGACTTCACCCACACCGCGAGCCAGTGGAAGGCAAAGGCATGGCTACGACCAAAAATTGAAGATCGTGAAGCATTGGTCATGTTTATCGTCAGGCCGAAGGGAAAGAATGTCAGTTCGGACGACTATGCATTCTATCACGGGCATTTCATTGAATCGATGCTCCGGCACTGTGATGAGATCTTCACCGCCGCGCATGCTAGTGCCATGCCGGCGAGCGGCGATGTGGTTTAGCCGATGCACGCCAATTACTTCTTTATCGACGGTTCGTCCCTCTGTTCTCAGATTCGTCGGTTACGCAAGACCGATAATGCGTTCTTGGGGCGGAAGCTCGATCCCGTGGCGTTTATCAACCACTTCCTCTCGGCATGTGCCGACTTGATCGGTGGCGGCTACAAAAGGGCTACCTTCTACTTTCCTAAAGGGGACGAGGTTGCCGCCGGTGAATACATCGAGATGCCGCAGTTTAGAAAGCCGGGTGCAGTCCGAGACCTGCATTTCAAGTTTTGTGGTCAGAAGCTAAAAGGGTCGACAGAGTTCAACAAGCTCGTTGAAGAGTTCATTCCGCCTAAGTTCCAAGATCGCGTTTCTAAGAGCGAGAAGGGTGTAGATATCGAAATCAGTTGTGATGCCCTGAAGCTTGCAAGCGCTTCGCGATTAGACCGCCTTTTTCTTTTCACAAACGACGACGATTTTGCGCCACTGTGCCGGACGCTGAAGGAGTTTGGTGCGAACGTTAGTTTGATACACCTCTTTGAAAGAATTAACCCCAACGAGTCGCTGCTCGCGGAGACCGATAGCTACGATGTGGTGCCGGCCGGCGCACTTGAAAGGATGTTTGTCGTGTCGCCTGTTGAGCTAGAAGAGCCTTCCCAACCGGCTGCCGAACTTGCTGATGAGCCGGAGGATACGCCGCAAGAAACCGCGCAGCCGGAGTCTCCGCCGCATGAAGCCGCGCAGCCAGCCGCCGACGAAGGGGCGCGTCTCGCAGATAACTCTGCTTCGGAAGGAGAGAGTACGGCCGACTCCAGACAATGACGGCTAAAGCTCCCTCGTGATTTCTTTGCGCTACCCCTCGTAGCTCAACTTCTCACCCTTCGCCGTCCTCTTACGCTGACGGCGCGGCTTCCTTTTGAGGCCCGGAGATCCTTGGCGCCCTTGGCCGATCTGCTTAGGCTTGCCAGCCAAGGGAGGTTCAAATGGATAGAGAAATTGAAGGCCTGTACAAAGCGCTCACGTATGCACACGCCAAGATTGGTGCGCTTGAGGCAATAATTCATGTGCTCGCCGGTATGGAAGCTCAGCGTAACCCGATGATGGTGGCGCTCCTCAAGAGAACGGCAGCGGGCGATGGCCCGGATGATCTTGTCCCAGATGGGCCAGTGGCGCCGCCCAACGCGACCCGCGAGGAGAGAGCCGTGATCGAGGCGAACCATGCCGTACTCCGGAAGGCGACCAAACAGGCGACCATGGAACTTGCCAACCAGCTCTCCGGTTTCATCGAGCGGGCGAACCGTAGACCCGGATGAAGCATTCGTGCTGGCCCCGCGAGTAAACACGAGACCAGCACAGCCTAGCCTAAGCGGCCCTCAGGCCAATCAGCGGCACTGGAGCGCCCACCACGGGCACCACCTCCGGCGCGAACTCAGTGAACGCGCCATACGCCATCGCCGCTGAGACGCCGCTCGGCACGTGATCGTCAGAGGTGGGCAGCTCTGCGAACGAGGTAGCGCCGAACTCGCTCCCGGACCGTCGAGACGAGCCGACGGCCGCTACGGTTGGCATCGTGACCTCGGCAGTGCCGAAGACGCACGCGAGCCACAACAGCCGCCCGGCCATGAGCGCGAGCGGCGGCGTCATGGTGGACGTTGCGGCGCCCGCCTCGACCAACCCGGTCACCGGATCGAAGCCGTTGAGCAACCGGCCGGGCGCCCCGTTGGCGTCCTTGTAGATCGCAAGGCGCACGTCGGCGCCGGCACCCTCTCCGGCGGTGGTCACCCGAAGGCCGATCTGGTCGAAACCTCGGGCACCCGGCGGGACGACGAAGGGATGGGCAAAGAACGTGTCCGGCGCGACCAGCAGGGTAGTGGGCGAGCACGATGGGAAGTAGACGCGGCCGGGGACGGCCTGAAGTGAGTTCATGGGGTGGTCTTTCTTTGGAGTAGGGTGGTGTTGGTGTCAGGGCGGGCCGACCAAGGCGACCCGCTAGGGGCAGGGGTGGAGACGCGGAAGCGTGGCGCGGTGAGCCTGGGGCCAGCGTCAATCGCCGCCTGTTCGTCCGTAGGGTAGATGCAGGCACGCCTGTATCCGCCGGCCGCGGCGTCCCAGATGAGGAGCCCCGGCGCCATCTTCGCGGCATCTTGGGCAACCAGCGTGTAGCGCCCTCCGGCCAATTCGACCGGCTCGGAAGGCGCATACAGCCGTCTCATCTCTTCGCGGGAATACCCGCTGTTCACGTCACCTCGATCGCGCCGGGTTTGGTCTTCTTTTTTGGCGTCGAGAAGGCATCCGCGATCTTTAAGCCGGCACCGAACAGGTCTGCGCCGATGCCGGCGTAGAGGCCTGTCTCGGACGGCTGCGCGACGCTGTTGATCTGACCCTTGGCGCGGCTTCGGGCGGCCTCGTTGTCGCTCTGGATTTGGCCCTGAACCATCTGGTGGTTCGCGTCGATGTTTCCGCGGGCGCGACCCTCGCGGGCGTCCAGGTCGTTGAGGATGTTCGCGAAGGACACGCCCTCGACGCCCGCCTCGCCGGCCGCTGCGACCGACTTGCCCTTTGCCTCGGCGAGGCCGCGCACCACGTCGAACGATTCGGTGGCCGCCTTGTCGCCCTCTTGGATCGCGCGGGTCTGGTTCGCGTTGTAGGTGTTGGCCAGCGCGATGTTCGCATTCCGGCCGTTCTCGATGTAGAGGGCCGAGTTGTCGGCGTACTGGGAAGTCTTGCCGATGACGCTCATGGCCGTTCCGGCTACGGAGGCAACGGCGCCGATGGTGACGGGATCAACGCACATTCTTGTGTTCCACTCTTAGATCTTGATGAGACCGGCGCGAACGGCCGCGCCCCAGCCCATCTCACCACGGCTGGACTTGATTACGACCTGCTGCGAGCCGGCATCCCATCGGGCTTTACCGGGCATCGACGCGAGAATGTAGTCGGGATCGATGGAATCGAGGTTCTCGACGTAGCCCCGCACGATGTGATCGTACCGGGGCTTGCCGGTGTGGATGTGCTGTTCTGCTGCCTGCTTCAGGTCGCCGAGGGAGTTCTCGCGGGCGTGGGCAAGGGCAGCGGTCGCGGTGGACAGCGAGACGCCAACACGACGGGCCGACACGGTGACCGCCTCATGATGATACGCGGCGCGGGCATGCTCCACGCGGGCCGCCACTTCTCCCGGCTCTACGCCAAGTCGCGTGGCGAGCTGCTCAATGTTGTGAGAACTGACTTCGCCGCCGTCCATGATGTCGTTGGCGGCGGACAGCGTCTCGCCCGGTGCTACCTCGAATGCTTCGGCCATGATCGCCTCGCCCTGGTCGTCGAGCACAGAGGCGTCCTGGTCGTTCTCCTGGTCCGGCTGCTGCTCTTGTTCGGCTTCATTGGCTCGCGCCTCAGTCGCATCGGGAGACCGGATCATGCCGCTCCTTCCGTCACGCATGAGGAGCCCGAGGTGTAGGGCAATTTCTGTCGACATGGTCTCGCCGCCGATAGTGACGAGGTCGTCCGCTGCCAGCTTCGCGAGGTCGCTGACGGGGCCGCCTGTGGCAGTCGTGGCGCTGAAGCCGGCAAACTCGCTGCGTCCCGTGATTGGAGTGGGTGTCAGACTCTCTTCCGACCAGTTGACCCGCATGCCAACTGTGTTGCCGCTCGGCGGGCTGTTGTCGCTTCCGCCGCCCCAGATGTTGGAGAGGGTTTCGTTGCGGCTCTGCGTGTTCACGCCGCTGTTGCTGTATTGGTCGCTCATCTTTGTGTTCCTGTGGTGTGGGTGATGGTGGTTGGTAGTGGGTGGTGCCGCAGCGCGTCGGCCGCCGCGATGGCGACCACGCCGAGGACGCTGTTGATGCGCCGGAAGGCGTAGCGACGGGTGCGGACGTTGGGGTCGTGATAGTTGTCGATATGCGCCTGCGGCAGCTTGAAGGGGCGCTGTCGCTTCCACGGCAGCCGGCCGATCAGTGCCCGATGCAGGAGCAACCGCGCTGCCTGATGCAGGAAGTGGCCGTCCCCCTTGAAGCGGGGGCGAGCTTGGTGGCCCCGGTCATCCATCAGGTACGCGGCTATTAGCCGAGACAGCAGCTCGCGCCCATCAAGACCACGACTCGAGACCCGCCGGAGACGGGCTGCAGCGTCGACCGCTGCGTGGTCGCGGCCCAGACGGCAGGGCGCGTCCACCCGTCTGCGGGCCCTCGCCAACTCCTCATCGCACCAGCACACCGCTGCAACGATGCTGGGGTGAGGCGGGGTGGCTGCAAGCTGCGCCGCGACGAACTGGGTAGCGGTCTCGACTAGAGGCTTCCACTCCGAAAGGGGAACGCTCCGCTCGACCAAGTGGTGCCCGGTGCGTTCCAGGCGGCGACGGTGGGTCTCACAGTAGAGGCCTAGAGCTTTCCGCCGGTAGCCACATCCGTTGGCCGAGCAGGGAAGGGCGGCGTTCTGTGCCGACCGCTCTCGCCAGCCGCGCCAGCTTAGTCTCTTGTCCGTGTAGTGGCGGCGACGTGCTGCCGACATTGTTGGTCTCCAAGATTGATGTTGGTGGGTGCCCGCGTTGGGCGTCGACCCGGCGACCGCGCCCCAGCAGACCGGCCCTTTAGCGCCGCCCATGCGCCACTACGGCGTCAGCCGACGACCCCGCAGGGCAATCGACCAAGAGCCCTTGGTGGCGTCGTGGTGGGTGAATGGGGGCTTGCTGGAGTGCCCGCGTTGGTGGCGCGGACAGGGTCGCCGTGGCCCCGTTGGATCAGGGCTCTTTTGGGTGGTCGGGTTGGCGGTGTTCTCCGGCGCTTTTTCAGCGGTGGAATCGGCAACGGCTCCGGCTCGGCTGACCCGCAGGTCAGATACAGTGGGACCGTGGCGGCGCTGAGGGAGGTGCGGAGTGGCCGCGGGTAGGAAAAAAGACGGAAAACATCTAGGGCTCTTCTAGGTATTCTCCGTCATTCGGGGCGAAACGGGGCTGGTCCTACCAGCCGGTAGCCAGTCGAGTATTTTCCCTTCGCCCACTCAACGACGCCCAACTCCGCGATGGCCTCCCGAAAGGGCATGCCCCGTCGAATGGTATCGGTGAAGGTCCTCCGGTCGATACCCACCTCTCGCTGGACATCGCGGAACTTGAGCACGGCACCGGGGCTTGCCTTCCGAGCCCAAGCCTCCACGAACTGGTACGCCGCCTCCGCATCCCCCTTCAGGTTCCGGGGAACAGGCGACCACCCGGCCACCTTGCAGCCAGGGAAGATGGTCGGCAGGGCGGCGGGGATGCCCGAGCGAACCGACGCGATGATATAGGCGTTGGCCGGGTGGCACTTATCACCGTCGCTCTTGCGTACAGCGCCGCGACAGAGAGCTTGTAGGATCAGGTGGGCATGCTCGCCGAGCTGTACCTTCTCCAGTTCGTCCTTGGTCACGCCACCGCGGGACGCGGGACGGTTCGCTGCGAGCCTCTTGAGGGCCTCGTAATAGGACGCCCGGTAGAACAGGGTGCCCGCAAGGATCACATTGGGCACGTTGGCGTACTGGTTGGTCGCCGCATGGTTCCCCCAGTTGATGAAGTGAACCCTTTCGGGACTGGTCTTGCCGAGCATCCGGACGACGTTTGCCTCGACGTTGCCGACGCGACCTCTGCTCTTGTGATGGACGACCAGCCATTCCTCATCGGGCCGGGTGTCGATGGTCTTGGCGATCCCGGCCGCCAGCTTGTCGCCGTCTTCTGCAAACGCGGTCTTGCCCCCGCTTCGCTGCCAAGTGTGAACGGTGAGGGGGCTGTAGTCCTTCGGGGCGCTGGGCAGCCGCTCCAAGCCGCGTGAGGCTTCCATATCGCCATAGGTCGAGCGCACTCGGCCGCTCGCGTCGAGGATAACCATCGGTGCTAGGTCGGCCGGCAGGGTCTCCCTGTAATCGATCAGGGCCCCACCGAACTTGCCGTCACGTCGGATCGACACACGCTTGCCCGAGATGAACCAGAGGGAGGAGAGGACAGCCCGTTCGTCTTCGGCACCTGCACCGCTCACGGCGAGGGCATCGTTGAGTGAGATGCCCCGGTCCGCGGCGAAGTCCGGAACGAAATAGACCGAGCCACAGGGCAGCTTATCGACGGCGTCCAAGATGCCCTTCATATCGTCCCGAAGTGCGGACGACAGCATCGTGAGGCGGCGGAACACGTAGGCGAGGTCATCCGCCGCAAGGGTGATCGGCTGTCCCGGTAGGAACGCCTCGTCCCACACCCTCACAGCGCGGGGGTGACCTTGATATGAGAACAGCGGGCATTGCGTGAAGGGCTGCGCAGCGAGCCGAGACTCTACCATGGCCTGGGTCGTGATCAGCACCCTTGCATCGTTCGCCGTGGCTCCGCCGAGGGCGTTCAATTCGGCGTCACTGGTGAAGACGTGGAGCATCTCCGCGGGAATGCCGCTGTCGTTCACCATGCGCTGCACCTCGGATAGCCGAGAGACACACAGCAGCACGCCGACGTGTCCGTGAACGGAGGAGGCCAGAAGCGTGTCGATGAACTTGATCAGCGTTTGTGTCTTCCCGACTCCCGGATCGAGCGATGACAGGAAGAAGCGGGACGGGGCGCGGCCTTCGGCCATGTCCTCCAGTGCCTCAGCGAGGGAAGAGAGGGCTGACCACTGGGCCGCGCTGGGGCGGTGACTGTGCCTGTCGAAGTCGTGGGCAACGGCCACAAGCGTTTCGCTGGCGAGCGGGAAGTGAAGGCGGAAGTCTCGCGGCTGCATCGGAGAGGAATCCCTTGGCTTGCGAGCGACAAAGACCAAGGGGCGATGCCGAGGGCGGCTACTCGTCTTGGTCGGTGCTCAGGTTTTTGGTGGGCGGCGGTGAAGAGGGAGTGGGGGCGAACGACGAAACGCTTCGCAGGGCGGGAGATTGCCCGACGCCCTGGTCGCCGCCGCCTTCGTCATTGTCGTCGTCGTCAGCGAACTTCGGGAGCATGCCCGGATGGAAACTGCCCGAGCCCATTCGATTGCGAAGCCTCGATAGACTGTCGAGGGTCACGTCGTTGTCCCTGAGGAACGCGCGGCCGACTTGGAGCGTGCTAGCCGTAGGCCTCTTCGACCTCACCGCCGCCAAGACTACCTCTGCTTCCGCGAGCCAGATTTCCTCGAGAAGCTGGGCGCGACGTTCGCTTCGCTCGGCAGCTGTCAGTCCTTGCCCTGCAGCTTGGCCAGCTTGGGAAGCTGGGGGCGTGCCTGTGGCCGTCGCGCGAGCTTGGGCAGTTGAGGCAGCTTGGGCAACTTCGCCATCGTTATCCTTCTTTACGGGCGTGGATGGTTGCTTGCTGGCGTTCATTCCGCGCTGCCGGCAACCGCGAGGTCGTCCATGATCGCTGCGGCGATGGCCTTGTCCTTGAGCCCTGCGGAGGCATCGCGAGCAAGCCGCACAAGGGCCAGCCTGAGCGTGAGTGCCTGTGTGACAGGGCGACCGGCGATGACGTAGACCGCGAGGGTCGTGAGCTTCGCAAGGGCCGCCTGCCGGGGGCCCAAGCGGTATTGTGCCCGAATCCCGCGGCCCCTTTTGCCGGACATCCTGACGCCGCGCTTGGCGAACACGCGGAGCCCTTCGGCTATCTCATCGGGAGACAGAGGAGCTATTTCCGGCTCGCTCGGTGCCGGCGGCGCGGGAGGCGAGACCAGCGGCTCGGGTGACGGTCGGGCGCCGTCGGTCGGGATTTTGAGGTCGTCGATATTGAACGGCGC